>ENA-ORBV01016329-ORBV01016329.1-microbial-mat-metagenome-genome-assembly--contig:-NODE-16329-length-10792-cov-4.853290_pt1 | contig 10792 bp, 11 predicted proteins | sample MGYA00237777_ERZ505514 | MGnify/ENA primary metagenome ERZ505514 (study PRJEB26160, sample SAMN06269048) | microbial mat metagenome | isolation source: Oligotrophic lake microbial mat | place...
GGGCAACGAAGAGGAGCAGGACGCCGCGCTGGACCGGTGGGTGAAGTACGAGATCCCGGTCGACCTGCGCGTGATCTTCTCGCCCTACCGCGAGCTGACCAAGCCGGTGCTCACCTTCATCGGTGAGCTCGACGACGAGCACCCCGACGACATCGTGACGGTGATCCTCCCCGAGTTCGTGTTCCCCCACTGGTGGCAGGAGATCCTCCACAACCAGAGCGCTCTGGTGCTGAAGGCCAGGCTGCGCATGCGACCCAACACCGTGGTCACCAACGTGCCCATCCACCTCTTCGATGCTCCACGATCTGTCGACCAGGCGGACCCGCGGCCATGATGAGCCGGTGTTCGGATCGTTGAAGCGCATCTTCGTCGGCGCACCCATCGCGTCGAGCGAAGAGCAGCACCAACGGCTGGGCAAGCCCACCGCGCTGGCGGTCTTCGCCTCGGACGCCATCTCGTCGACCGCCTACGCCACCGAGGAGATCCTCCTCGTGCTGGTGCGCGCCGGGACCGCGCGTGTACGGGTCGAGCCACCACTCCGAGATCGAGTACGCGCCACGTGTCTCGGCCTCGTCGGCCTTGAAAACGGCGCGGAGCGGGCCCATCGGATACTCGCGCCCCTCGCCCGGAAGCCGGACGATCGGAGCACGTTTCTTCTGGCTATCCATGCCCCATCTTACCTCTTCTTGGTGTACGGCAGCACGAACATGTAGAGGCCGCTGAGCAGCATGATGAACAGCGGCGGCAGCGGCGAGTATGTGACCCAGGCCGGCGGCTCTCCGCTGGCCCGCATGGCGAAGTTGGCGATCACTAACACCGTGAAGATGATCGACATCCAGCGGTGAGTTTGCCGAATCCAGTGACTCATTTGGACCTCTTCACGAAGGCTGCCAGGTGCTCGCCCGTCAGCGTCGATCTTTTGGCGACCAGATCGGCCGCGGTGCCTTCGAACACGAGGCGCCCGCCGTCGTGGCCCGCTCCGGGGCCGAGATCGATGATCCAGTCGGCGTGCGCCATCACCGACAGGTGGTGCTCGATCACGATGACCGACTTACCGGCGTCGACCAGGCGATCGAGCAGCCCGAGCAGCTGCTGGAGATCGGCGAGGTGCAGCCCGGTGGTCGGCTCGTCGAGCACGTACACGCCGCGCCGCAGGTAGCCGAGACCCACGCCCGCCATGCGCTCGAGGATCGCGTGCGCCGCGGGTGTCTTGGCCGCGCCCGTGCCGAAGAAGCGGACCGCCTCGTCGACCGAGAGATCGAGCACCTCGGCGATGTTGAGCTTTCCGATGACGCCGGCCCCGTTGCACGTCGGGCAGGCGCCCTCGGAGTTGGCGCTGAACAGCGCCGGCTTCACGCCGTTCTGCTTGGCGAACGCCTTCCGGATCGGCTCGACCTCATCGGAGTCCTTGGATTTCTTGAGTTCATCTGCAGTCTTGCCTTCGGGGCTTGAAACCACGAAGGCAGAGCCGACTAGAAGGTGCTTCTTCTTCCCGCTCGAGCTCACCACGGACAAATCTTTCCATTTTGAACGGCGAATCGTCCGGACGTTTATCTTGGTAGCCGTCATTTGAGATCCAATCCTGGACACTCTTCAAGTAAGAGCGACCAAATTTTGAGGAGGAGGAACCGTCGGTGATTATCTCGAAGGAAAATTTCGCAGTCACACAAGTAGCGGTTTTTCTGTCCTCGACATAGGCTGGGCAGTCCAAATCTTCCACGACAACTGCCACGGTACTTGGGTCGATCGTAGCCTCTTGGAGAAATCTCCGAAGCTGAGGACTTCCGCGGCGATAGAGATGCGTAAAGGTCTTGTCTTTCAAGAAAAGTCGACAGCTGTTGGTACCTGTTTGACTCTCAAGGGGCGCCAAAACGGCTGGGCGACCTTGTCCAATCACGTTGCTTCCATTTTCATCAAAACAAGGGCAATCCAAAGTATATTTGCCTGAACCGTAGTCTGTGGTGATATCAATCATGGCTCCTTCTTCGCCGCAATACCCGGGATAAAGCGCTCGACAAACCTCTGTGGTATTAACCGGCCCATAGCACCCTGCACTAAATGGAGCTGCTGCAGCAATTGGGTAGTAGTACACTGCTTCTCCATTCGAGTCTGGGGTGACACCGAAACGTCCACCGCATGCGTCTAAATCAGCTGGCAGCACACCACCTCCTGTGTGCTTCCCATAGCCCCTGCGGTTCCTATGCGGGTGGAGTGCCCGGTCTCTGGGTCTGAAGTGTAGAGGCAATCCATGCGCTCGTGATACTGAAATGAAGGTGATGCGTTGATGAGATGCGTACGTCAAATCAACTTGAGACTTGCAAACTGCCGAAAGTGACTTACGTGGTAGGGCACAGCATGGCCTACAATGTTATATTTGTTGAGCGAATTTTTGTTGGACAGAAACCTTAGAAAAACAAACTCTTAAACGCAGTGTACATACCTCCACAAGTGTCTAGGACTTGGATATTCTGATCGGGACAGAGATGTGCCACGACGTTTTCAGCGAGGTTTGTATCAAGACCACCAGGCACCTCCACATCGCACAGGCACTGCATTCCGGGACTGGAGCTGGTGCAGCCTGCCTCCATCGACCCCTAGATGTTAAAAGCGGCTTGGTATCCTCTGAAAGAGTTGTTTTTGTGGTTTGTGTACGCAGGTTGTTTTCCACGACACTCTTCCACGAACGTCCATCCATGGCATAGGGTTGCGTCATAACACCGGCATATTCCAGGAGCGTCGGTGCAATTAATACCAATCGTTGACACTGGAGTTTCGAGCTGCGATCCTGCGGGGAAAGCGTCGGGATAATGTAGGAATTGAGCTATACGGACTCCCGATTCGTAGAGTGCCCCCTTGGCTTCCATACCGTGATCTTGTTGAAAGAGTATGCTTTGTGTGTGTGACAAAAATGTTAAGAGACAGTTTCGCATCTCCTCGCATGTTGCATTGCTAAGAAGGTGCTCCCATTGCTTTCATCCCTTGTCCTGGCTTGAAAATCCAATGCAACTCATTTCTATAATAAATTAGCTAGCTGATTGCTTCACATCCAGAACATTTAGGTTTTTGGGCTTGAAAATCAATGTGTTGATAGTTAGTGTTTGAAGGCCCGGGGTAAGGAGCAAGTGTGCGTGATTGGCGTCCTTTCTTCGCCCGTTGGATCTTTTTTTAAAAACCACCCATCAATACTCTAGAAATTCTTTGAGACATCGCGACATTTTTTTCCATGTTGCCGATGATTGTGCTACAGGCCGATAGTCCCATACTAAATAGCTAATAGATAGGAGATACTCACCAACATTGCCTGCCCTTGTTCCGTGCAGACAATAATCTTTTCAAAAGCTAGCTCCAACAGAGGCTTCCACAGATTTTTCAGCTCGTTTTGTTTTTCCAAAAAAAGGGTAGAAACAAAAACGACAAACGTCAACTCTGTAATATACACACCACTTGACTGGGCATGCCGCGACAATCACCACCCCAACAACGAGTCGTATTCTTTGTGGGGCCGACGTTATTATTACTTGTCGGTATGTCTGCCTTTTTGGTCCTGGCTCGCTTTCCTTCGGCGCTCGCATGGAGTTGCAGCAGCAGAAGCAATCATCGACTTGCTGCTTCTGCTGCTGTGGGTAATGCGCGGATTGCTCGTGCACCATTGCCACAGCAGCAGCAGCAAAGGATGTGGGGTTCCATCGTGGCATTGCAAGGCATGCCAACCGTTCGTAGTCCATTTTCTTCATCGTCGACGCGACGTTTTCTGGCTTCCAGCAGGGATGACAGCAGCAAGGAAGACAAACCGAAAAAGACAACCAAACCAAAATCGGCACCCAAAAAGAAAAAGAAATTTGTCATCAACCCGAATATATCCCAAGAACAAGCCTCTCAAAATTTAGCCAAAGCCTTTGATGACTTGGCACGCAAGGAAGGTTTTGCTTCCTCTTCGAAGGATTCCACCCAAATATTTTTTGCCAATGATTCGACCTTTGATGAGGCTTTTGAAGACGACGACTTTATGGATGATGAGGATGAATTTGAGGATGAGGATGACGACAGTCCTGCATTGGAAAAACAACAACAAGAAGACGCAAACTATTGGGGTGATAGTACTGTCGAAAGTGATGGAGGTGCTGTTGTGGGACAAGCTCCGAAGTCTGTCGAAGAAGAAAAGGGTGTCAAATCACCAAAGCAACAAAAGCAACCGGCCGAGTCGATTGTCCTTGGAGATGCCAAAGACTATGGATTCGATGACGAAGAAGAAGAAGACGACGACGACGGCGATGACTATTTAGATTTTGGGTCAGATGACAATGCTGATGATATGGAAGCCCGGTTAGCCGATGCCAAACGCGACATCGATCGAGGTCAAGTGACATTGGATCCAGCCGGCCTGGGCGGCGAAATCACCAAGGAGGATATGCGCCGACTGGGATTTCGCCAAGAATTGAATCCTTTCGAAGGAGACGCCACGCCCCGTCAAGAAGAATTCAAGTTGATTACCAATTCCATGACGTGCAGTGCCTGTGGATCGGATTTTCAATCGCGCAATGAATCAAAGCCCGGATATTTGCCTCCGGAGAAGTACGAGATTCAAGTCAAATTATCCGAAATAGAAGAGCTGCAGAAACTAAAACAAAAGGCAGAAACGGCAGACTGGACGCCAGAAGACGAAGTCGAGTGGCTGCTTCAAACCAGTGGAGACGGCGGAGGGACATCACAGTCTGATATGGTAGATATCGATATTGATGCCGAGGCAGAGAAATTGGGAATCGACCTTGCGGATGAAATGACCAAAACGAAACGAGTTATTTGCAAACGATGCCATGGGCTACAAAATTTTGGAACTGTGGATGATGCATTGCGTCCTGGGTGGACCGATGAACCGATGATGAGTCAACAGCAATTTAAAGATCTTTTGCGTCCCTTGAGCGAAAAGCCTGCCGTTTTGATTGCCATTGTCGACTTGTTCGACTTTTCAGGATCGGTCTTGCCAGAGCTAGATGCCATTGCTGGCGACAATCCTGTCATCTTGGCGGCCAACAAAGCTGATCTCTTGCCTCCGAAAATGGGGCAACAGCGAGCTGAGAATTGGGTACGGCGTGAGTTGGAATACATGGGCGTCAAATCCCTAGCTAACATTGGCGGTGCTGTCAGATTGATAAGTTGTAAAACCGGAATGGGCATCAAGGAGTTGCTCAGTAAGGCGAGGAAATTGGCGGAAGAGATGGATTGTGATGTCTACGTTGTCGGAGCAGCGAATGCTGGAAAGAGTACACTCATGAACTACATTCTGCGAGGTCAAGAGGAGAACAAACCGGACGACAAACGAAAGAAGCGAGCTGGTAACGAAAATGCTCGCAAAGGAGTTCTCACAACCAGCCCGCTTCCCGGGACAACACTGAAGTTCATCAAGGTTGATCTTGGGGAGGGCCGTAGCATTTATGATACACCTGGCTTGCTGGTCCCAGGAACACTTACTCAGCTCTTGACTGCTGACGAGCTCAAGATTGTGGTGCCCAACAAGTAAGTGTGCTTGACACGGTGACATCGAGCGAGGTTTGCTCCCTTTTCGTCATATACTTTGGTTCGATAGCACTCTAATACCTCTTGCCGTTTTTGTTTTCCAGACGAGTAGAACCTATAACTTTCCGAGTGGCAGCTGGAAAGTGTGTCCAGGTGGGAGGGCTTGCACGGATAAGTGTAATTGGAGACAGCAAACCCTTTCTCTTTACCTTTTTCGTTGCTAATCAAATCAAGCTTCACCCGACAAGCGTGGACAAAGTGGACGAGTTTGTCGCCAAACACACAGGAGAAATGCTTACACCTCCTCTTCCACCGGGACCAGCACGCATGGCTCAAATTGGGGAGTTCGAGACTCATGTTGTCGAAATTGAAGGACAGGGATGGAAAGAAGCAGCCGCTGACATAACACTGACAGGGTTGGGATGGGTGGCTGTCACTGGAGCGGGACCAGCCCTGGTAGAGGTTCGTGTTCCCAAGGGAATCGGTGTGCAAGTAAGGCCTCCGTTGATGCCGTATGACATGTGGGAAGTGGCGGCAAAGTATACCGGCAATAGGGCAATCAGGAAAAGTACCAAGTCCTTCTCCGGCAAGCGAAGAAAAGGTGTAGGTAGAAATTAATATAATCACTTTTCTGTTTCTGTACATGTGCACAAACATGCCACTAGCGTAGAAGGAAACAGGCTACGGATATGCGCCATACGTTCCCGCCGTTCATAAGAAGCTTTTCTTACAGAAGCCTGAGGGACCAGACAGGTCCAGGTCGGTCTAAATTAATGATATAACTTCACCTTCTCTGCACACGCGCACATACTTGTCGAAGGCGTAGGAAAGGAAGTCAGGCGAAACGGACGTCGACAAAGCGCAAACAGTTGCTGCCATTCTAAAATGGTTTTCTGAAAAGACCCACACTATAGCAAGAGGGCCCAAACCGATCTAATAGTGGTCTGAAAGCTTTCTTTTAGCATAAACGTCGAATTCTATATCATTATTGGATTACGCGAAAAAAGCCAACTGTACCCAAAGCAAGTAGCGGTGCTTCAATTGAATCAATGCATGTTGCTGCCTGCCTGCATGCAACCAGACATACAATAACAATATATTATTTACTCGGCATCAATACCACCTTCTCGTCCAGCCTTTCGGGATTCGGTCTGGATGAAGAGGTTGATAAGGAACAAGCATGGAAGAAGAGTTCCAAGTGCAACAGCCATGTAAGCACCGAATTGAACCTCAAGGGCAACAGTGTTGGTTGGGAGCATTTCGACAACGGAGTCAAGTGCGAAGGCAGGTGCGGCCAAAGCAGCAACTGGAAGAGCACCGGCAACCTTGACAGCAGCTGTGAAGCAGAGAGATAAAAGCAAATCATACGGGTTAGCAAAAACCAATGCGAAGAACTCATATCCAAAGCATACTATCAAATCTTTCGCCAGGACGACCCAAGCTCAAGAACTTTATCCGAGCGATAACCTAAGGACTAATATGCAACAGTGCAATCCTTCCACCACCACACCAACCAGAGAGTTGTCAATGGTTGAAGGGCAGACATGGTGGAGAGTTGTCCTCGAGCTAGGCTTTCAGAGGTATCATCGTCGTCATCGCCGTCTCTTGCACTCACCTTGGGAAAGCTGGTTGGGGGCGAAGGCCATGGCGGAAGCCATAAGAGAGAAAAGGGATAGGATCTGGAAGGTCTTCATGGTGATGCTATTCGTTATCAACTAGTTAAATTGTAAATTGACTTGGGAAGTGAACTCCACCAGTTGCTTGGATCCTGCCACAGCCAGCCTTCACCCAACGAAGGCTACTATCATCAATCCCCACCGTCGTGCGTCCACCTTCAACGGGCGACGATAGATTTCTGCAGAGCATCTCAATGTTTTTTCTGAGGTTGAAGTCTGCGGATTTGCAAGACGCGTGCGTGTTCAACCCTTTTTTCGCGTCTCAGCAAGGTATCTTTGATTTGTTTCATTGTCATTTGTAAAATAGTGGAATAGCCCAGCTAGAGAGTTTATTTTCCAAGACCAATGTGAGTCCTGGGTGAAGCGTCACAATCGCAAAAGATCATTTTAGATCCATTGTGCGTATCTATCTTTTTGAATCTCCTCCCGCAACTGGTGAGAAAGCGTCAACTAGCTACTAGGCTACACGGTATTGCTAGCTGCTAGTCTGTTAGTAGCCGGATAAAGTCTAATAGCTAGCTAGCTAGACACTCCTTGCTGTCTCCAGCGATTTAGCTACGAGCAGTAGTGGGAAGATGTGGTGGTATTCACTCTCAATGAAGCGCAGTATAGACTTGCTCATCAACAAGCACAACTGAAATGGCGAGACTGATTGGAACACTCCCCGCTCCAAACAACTAGATTGAAGCTTGCTCGACTATCTTTCAATCATCAAACGCCAGAGGAGACAAGTTTGGCAAGATTGCCAGGAGCGTACGAGCAGGCGGATGAACAATCGCGGTTGGGCCCAGCAAGCTTGCATCTAGTAGTAGAAGTAAAGTTCAAAGGCAGAGTCGAGGTCGAGAAACTGAAACGACGGAGCTAGGTCTCCGACCGAAAGGCTCAGAAGACTGAGTTCCAGTACTAAGAGGTTGCATCAAGCTCCTGGCCAAGAATAACACAGACTCATGTGACGAGCCTGACATGAATTGAGTACAGATCTGAAACAGATTCTATAGTAGTAATAGTAGTATTGTATAGAGTAGCATTCTTCCTTTCTCTAGCAGCGTAGTGCACCTATACAGTTATAATAGGAAAAAAGGGGTATCGTAGTTGTAGTACAGTAACAACTACGATTTAGAAGTAGGGGAAGTTTTCGGTGGCCTCTCCCAAAGCAGCTTGGGTGGAGACAGCGCCGAATGCAAGCATAGCCAAACGTCCATTGTTAATTTCTTGAAGCTCCATGCGGTCAAGTTGTTCCTTGGTCTTTCCCTTCATGACTTGAAGAGGGTCAAATCCAAAGTTACCTGCTTTACGGTCGAGTTCCCCCTTGGACACTTGCACCAAGGCAGCTCCAGTGCAAAACTCAATAATTCCAATAAAGAGCAACATGACGGTCATGGATCCTTGTTCGACAAGAATGTCATGAGCGTGGTAGGAATTGGGGATGCTTTGGTAGATCTCTCCTGGGAAACGAAGATTGATTCCAAAGGCACCATCGGTGGCCAACCAGCCGAACCATGCCATCATGGCGACACGGCAGTGCTTGAGTTCGGCCTCGCGCATCCAGTAGAGGGTGTCAATTCCTCCGGTCGATTCCCAAGAAGGGGGCTGGATGAATCCAGCAAAGTTCTTGGGGATGGAGGACAAGTAAAAGGGGTCAAAGCCAACATCACCAACGTAAGATCCGTCCAAAGCTTTGGCACGGGGCAGGAATGGAACAGAGGCAGATCGTTCTGTCTTGTCCACCATTTGGTCCCACATACGGTCAGGCATGGCATTCATGGCTGTGGAAGTGGAACTGCTCTGGCTGGTGGTGAAAGCCGAGGCAGAAGCCGCCATCAGGGCGACGGTTGCGAGAGAAAGCTTCATGGTCATCTTAGAACTAACTAACTTGTATTTGTTGCACTACGGACAAGAGTGTGGGAGCAGGAAGGAAGAGACGCTCGATAACTAGCTACTCGCTGTCTCGCACGAAAAGGAAGCTCCGAACTTGCTACGACGGATATCGGTACTGTATCTGTAGTGCACTTCGTGGCGTGTTTCGTTCCTTGAAGGTTCAAGAAGGCAAATCTTTTCTGTGGAAGCACACTACCTCAATTTATTTATTTGAGGAAGCACACTATTTCGTTTCAACTGTGTGAGCTCGAGGTTGCGCGGACGCACGAGCTCCTCTACTAGCTAGCTAGTAGTAGCTACTAGAGTAGTACTTTTGCACTGACACACAAGGGAGTTTGGTCTCACAGTGGACCGCTACTGCAGAGGGAGTTGAGGGACAGGAGGTTGCGGGAATTCGTGATTTGGTCGCAAAGTGGTTGAATTTATTGAAAACACTTTAAAGTTGAAAAGGTTGAATTGAATGTTAGTGACTGAAGTTGAATTGACTTTAAAGCAGTTGAAAACACTTGAAAAAGGTCGAATTTGTCTCATTGCAAACCGTGTCAAAAACATGCACATTTTGGATTTGAACTGAATTTGATTGAATTGGGTTGAATTGAATTTACATTAATTTACATTAATTTACTTTAGTTGAATTTAGTTTAAGTTGAAAAACACTTAGTTGAATTAACATGGAAAGATTTCAACCATTTTGTGACCAAGTCACGAATTCCCACAACCTGCAGATGCATTCGACAAACCTGGCATGCTGGCTGTGCAAAGTGCTGTGCAAAAACAAAACAGTCATGTTTTGGCACATGAGGCATGCACAGGTTTCCAGTTGCTTTTTGCTTAGGCTCAGATTCTCTGCAGATTTCTCAATGTTTGTGCATTTTGACCTTTCTGATCCAATGTTGATTCTGGTTCAAAGCTCAATTGGTGCAACCTTTTATTCAGGTTTGATTGGGGTGTCATGTTGGTTTTGGTGCTGAAAGCTGCAGTGCTTTAGCCCTCAACAGGAGCTCAGCAACTGAGGTTTCTGTGACACTGAATGCGGCTTTAGTGCTAAAACCGACAGAGTCACATCACTGAATTTCTATTCAAAATGACATCAAGATCACAACACATTTGCTGCAACTGTTGAACAATGGATGTTTGACTAAGTCTGCAACCTAGAACAGTGAAAATTGTTGCAAGGTACAAAATGATTGTTGCAAGTGCCCTTTGATGAGTCTCTTTCATGATGTTGGGTGTTTGGGCAATGACCAAACAGAAATGAACTGGCTCGCAGACACATGCACTATTTTAGGCATCACAAGAATGTGCAATTGATGAGCTCTTGTAATTGTTGTTGTGAGTGTGCTGTGCCAAACTGCAAGCAATGTTGATGTGTGAATGAACACCAAAGGGTCGGTGGTTGCAACCATCATGAGTCACTTAGAAATCTGATGCATTTTTACCACTGACCTTTATGAAATTGTTTGGCTATAACTGGTGCAAAAAAGGAGAGAGAACCAGGGACATGCAACTGAAGGTTGTCCATTTGTTCTATCTAACATGCTAAAACTAGGTAAACAGTTGAATTGACACATTCAAAACATGCACATTTAGACTTGAAAGAAGAGCAAAACACAACAGATCTAGTCCACAAAAACCTAAAAACCCTAAAAAAATAAGTATGAACAGAAGCTGACTTACAGAAAATGTGGAAACATTGATTCCAAAAAAATAACACAATATTATCT
>ENA-ORBV01016333-ORBV01016333.1-microbial-mat-metagenome-genome-assembly--contig:-NODE-16333-length-10791-cov-3.557775_pt1 | contig 10791 bp, 12 predicted proteins | sample MGYA00237777_ERZ505514 | MGnify/ENA primary metagenome ERZ505514 (study PRJEB26160, sample SAMN06269048) | microbial mat metagenome | isolation source: Oligotrophic lake microbial mat | place...
CCCTGCAACCGCCTTGACGGATTACACGCTCCATCTGGCTGGACCTGGCTTATCTCCGCTGCGCCCTGAGTATATGTCATCGACCCTGACTCAGAGTATGCCACACAGCCCCCAAGCCTCACTCATGCTATATCAATCGGGCGTTGACATGATGCCGCTGAGACTGGACATTGACTCCAATGCCGGTGCTGCTTGGCATCCCGCTAGCCAACTCCCCGACTTGCATTCGACTCGGCCTTAGCAGCGCTCGCGCACAGAAGCGATCACGTCAAAGTAGACAGGCTGTTCCATTCACGCTGATGGTAATGCGTGCTTATATAGTCTAGTCTGTGTAACGTGAGTGACGCTATGCCACTTTCGCCCGGTTGTTGTTTATGCTTTGTAATAATATGTCCTTGTACCGCGAGTAAAGTAATGTAATGATCGATAACTATACCGGTTGAACTCAATTGCCCGCGCACCAAAGCACTTCAGATGTACTTTCTTAATCGCGCATCCACACCCCACCATCGCGGTGTTCAGCAGATGACCTTCAATCACTGTCCGACTCAGTCACCATGGCCTGGGCCTCATCATCCGGGTTCGGCTTGGACTTCTTCACCACCGGTACATCCACAACTGCTGATGACACATTCAGCGAGCTGGTTTCCGGAGGTACCGCTGCAGGTGATTGAACTGGGGTAGTCGCAATACGTGGACGCGCTCGTATGATGGGTGCATTATCCGAATCGGAATCACTCTCACGCTCACGCTTGCTGCTCTGGGCTCCACTAGGAAGAATCTTCTTCAGCGGGGTCCTCGCTTTGGACGGTCGAGCTCGTTTCGTTGTTGTACTCGTTCTTCCTGAAGCCGCAGCACCCGCCTGAGATGACGAAGTGCTCGATGGAGACAGCAGATCCAAGCCGTTCGATCCCAGCTTGGTTTCCACCTTGAGAGTTCCTGTACTGGCTTTGGGCTTTGTGATCTTGTACGGCTTGAAGAACCAGCCAAACGAATTCACACACACCACGCGCAGATCCGTGGCCTGGGCGCTTAACTCTTGATTAAACAGCTTCTCGGCATCACGCAAGCGCACGCAAAATGGAAGGTGGTCCCCTAGTGGTCGACACATTGCCTGCACGGAGTCTGGCAGATTCTTGACCCACGGTATATGGGCATGCACTCGCGCATGATCGAGCACGACAGCGCACATCTGAGTTGACGTCGTGGTAACCGCGTGAAGATCGCTGTAGATACCACACCACAGCATGTCACGGCATGCACAGCACAGTACAATGGGTAATCATAGAATAGGCTGAAGAACAACCACAAACTTGCGTTGAGTCGCGAAATCTCAGACATTGCACGTACGGGTATTTGGGGAGCACTCGGAGCTTCATGTATTTGGTGCTGCTGCAACCCAGCATGGCCCAATTTTCCAGTGGTCGAATTATATTGCAGAACGCAGCACGAACCTCTGGCGGCTCCAATTTCCTAGCAGATAAAATACCTTGAGATGTGTTTCCACCGCATGTAAGTGTGATGTAAAATAACGCAAAGCACACGTACGAGGCAAGCATGCCACTGAGAAAGACCAGTTGGGATTCACTGATCACAGTCTCCTGTAATCAAGTACACCAAACCACAGATCAGCTGAGGCAAAAGTTGATCCGCAGACGATTGCTTTAATTTGTTGAAGCAAACCTTTGGGTTGGCAGTCTTGACGTTCTCCAACAGCTGAAGAGCGTCCCTTGCTGCTTGGGTATGTCTTCCTAGAAAATCCTGCACGGCATAAGTGGCGTCGATGGCGTGCTTGATGATGAACTTTTGCACCTCCTGCATCACAATCATGAATTGTGCCAATCAAAAGTACTTCCAAAGCAATGTCGAAGATCAACTTACGTGTGCCACATGCAGGTACACCTGGCTCGCGTAATACTGCAGACAGAACATCAGTCGTCCAAGCGAGCATTGCTGAGTGCTCAGCATGATCGGCTGCAGCTCCGAAGTGCGAATGATATCAGGGGATAGACGCCAGTACCTGCGCGATATACCCATTGAACATATACAGATGCAATGTCACATATTGGCTGTGGTCGTCATATCATAATCTATATGTGCGTTTCGCAGGACCCTGGTCATCACCAAGCATCAACGGAGAAGTGCAACCACTTCAACTCTACGCTCACTTACCAGTCAAAGCCGTACTGGCACATGATTCGCGAGCCGATGTCCCATATGTATTCAGGGAGCATGTTGTTAGCGGGCAACACCACTACATACTTGTTGCGTGTATCTTGACACCTGAAAGTATAGACGCCGTAACCCGAAGATAAGCGTATCAGCGACGAGAAATACAATTGATGCATTTGGCCTTAAGTTTGTGCCAAAGGAAGAGCAAATGTCTGACCGTATCACCAATACACGTACGTTTTCAGAACCTGCGAGAGTAACGGAGCTTGCCGAGGTTCGACCAGGTATATGTTCAGGTGATTCACATCGAAATTGTACGCCACCATTTCATACACCTCCTTATTGGTCGTATTCGGCGGAAACTACACCAAGCAACAGAAAGTGGTCAAACGATCAGCTCTAACAGGTGTTGAGTTGCTACAACTGCATCATGTCCATGCAGCTTTTCACAGTTTTGATGCCACAGCCCAGCATCGAGAAGATGTCGAGCGGAGATCAATACCACTGGATCAATATACGGAAAACCGAGCACGTGTATTGTACATACGTACCCAGATTGGGATGATAGATGGAAACAACAAACGCTTGGTTGCCTGTTGCTCTCGGATGGGTTTGCCAAGGTTGGTGCCAAACAAACTACCGTGCATGCGTTTTCGATAAGCGTTCCACTCTTCATTCACTCGAGCAGGAACCTTGAGCGTAAAGCTCCGTGTAACCCCGTCGTATAGGACCTCGGCTACATTCGGGCCGATACCGTTCGCTGTGGGCTCGCTGCCTGCCTCTTCACGGAGATCCTTCACCTCCATCGCGTCCACAAACGCCTCGTCCTCGTCCGAAGCTGTGGCTTCTGGATCGGCCGCCTTGACTTCGGTAACCACATCGCCTTCGCGATCAGATTCCGTATACTGAGACGAGTCTACTGTGCTGTGATCTGAATCCGTGTCATCGAAATCAGAGTCACTAGACTGGTCTTCATCACAGTCCTCGCCTGCGCTAGTTGCGGAGCTGACGTCACTAACCCCGGACAAGCGGAAGTTACCACTGCTGACACGAGTCAAAGAGCGCGGTTTTGGTACTCTAGGCGTGCGCATTCCATACCGCTCCCAGCTGGCTTCTTCGCCGGTGACCTGCAGCTGAATTTGAGGTCCATTCGGATGGGTTTCAAGGGAGTACACCTTAAGCTCTGCTGGCGAAGTTCTGCCCGCAGTCGCATCTCTGGCTGGTGCTCTGACCGCAGCCAGTGATTCGTAGGTGCCCAGGGCACTAGGGATGGACGGGAGTGTGACGGGCTGCATGGCACTCCACAAGGGCAATTTCTTGTCGGCCTGCCGTTCTAGGGACTCCAATATGCTGGTCATCTCATCGTTGAGTTTGATGCATAAATCAATGCAGCGTGTCGCGCTTGCTTTTTGCTCATTGCTTGAGTAATCCATGCCTTGCATCAGAGATTTTGACTCTGTGATCATATCTGCGACGATGCTGCTGCCTTGCCGATGACAGGCCGCGATCCACTCCTCAACAAACTGGTTCCACAGCGAGTCAGCCAGCTTCTCGCTTGCATGACGCTCAATCAGATAGCGTGGGCGAGCAATAGTGTCGATGTCTTTGGACGCCATATCAAACTCCATGCTGGTGGGGTCGTCCGATGGCTTCGAATAACGTGCTCTAGAGATTTCATGAATCGCCTTGTTAACCTGGTCCTGGAACAGAGCGCCCTGCTTGCTCACTGTTTCACGAAAGATTTGCACCAGCTCTGCACTAGCCTTCGTTAGTTTCTGCACCAATAGAGATCTGAAGGCCGTCTTAGCCTCTGCAAGAAACTGTTTTTCTGAGGTCAGGTCGTCCACTGAGGACTGGGACTTCGAAGCATCGTCAGCTTCCAGCTGTTTTGAAGGCACCGGTGTCTTGGGCTTGACCGCACCGGCTGACGCGGCAGGCAATTGACTATATGCTGCGATGAGCGACGGTTGTGTGGAAAACTTAGCAGGACCGGTCAGCGAGGTCGCACTTCCCGTCTTGCCTTGACTGGAGACGGTGTCGGTATCCGAAAGGACATTCGGAACTGCAGCAGCGCCTTGAATAGATGCACCGCTGCTGTCCTCAGGCTGCGCGCACTCCTTGGGCACCGCCCGCAGTTTTTTGCTGGACCGAGACTGAAGGAGCTCAAACGCTTGAATAAACACTGCATTAAGATGCTCTTGCAAGCAGAATGTAACCACCATCTCGGCGAACTTCATCAGATATTCAGGGAATGACTGCTTTGAAAGCTTATCACCATCCAGATCGGAAGCTTGCACCAGGCTGGATAGCATCGCACGCACGAACACAGCGAGTTAGCTAACTAGAACCGTTTGTGCTTCAACCACCCCACACACGCAGGCGCGACAGGCTCAAGCACACACGTATGTTCAGGACCGCTGCTTACTGGCGGATGTCGGCTTTGAAGCAGGATCTCTCCTCCGAAATCCTGGCTTCGGTGCGCGTGTTCCACAGCATATCATTTTGAAACTTTTCCGCAAAGTCTTTGATGAATCTTTGGTGAATCTTGCGGAGCTGGACTGAAGCTCTTGCTCTCACAAAGAAAACCAACGCGCTGACAGCAGCCCAAAAAACCACCACGTGCATCATTGAGTACGACCAACCAGGATGAAAACAACGCTGCAATGGTAATGTTCATTTCAAAACTTGTTTACCTGAGCTCTCTGGAGCAGTCAGCGAGACGTTCGTCCAGCAGCCGATCCCGTGCTGCGGTCAGACAATATCGGAGTTCCGTATCCTTGTTGGAGTCGATGACGGACATGTTGCGTTGCAACGCTTCAAAATGACGCTTGCGCTGGTCCCAATCACAGATGGTTATCGCCACTTGCGGATCTCGAAACAGAGTTTGAACTGCATCCACATAGGCTGTCTTGGTTTTCTGCAGAGCTTGTGGGGTATCCTTGGGCCCGATTTGAGGGGCGCAAACGAACACTGGGATTCGACTGATCTGACTAAAGCCACCACGTTGCATTAGCGTGCTGAGCTCCTGGTAGTTAGGAATGCGCCCTGGGTGCAAGAGAACGTGTGCATTCGATATCAAAGCCATCTCTTCAGGGCTACTTTGTTGTTCAAAGCCGGGAATCTGAAGTTCGCACCAACACAGTACAACATGAGATCATCTGTTCTAAACACAACGGGCTACGCCACACTGTTAGAGCTCATGTGTCAAATTGGAGCTTACGTACATCAACCAGGATGAAGCCAGGGCCGGGGGACCACTTGTAGCATAGCTCCAGGCGTACGACTTCAGTTGATGGATCTTTCAATTGGTACTGCGTTCTTCCGTTCACAAAGGCCTTCAGACGGCTGTCCTCCTGTGCCAGTTGAAACGCTTGTAAATGCAGGATCAGCTCTCCAGAAGGTTGCTTGCTGTCCAATGGGCCCGTTATTTCCGAGGTACTGCCTCGCGCCGATTTGGCTGCTTCAAGGCAAGCCGACCAGATGTCAACGGGCTCCGTTGCGTTCTTGATGTAAACCTTGAAAGCTGGGCTGTTCGAATACACGCAATAAATGACCTTGGTGGTAACACTGGCAGCTCCAGTACACGCAAATAACGGCAGAAGTCCCCATTGCTTCTCCCCGTGGATTTCCTTGAGACTTTTTTCCGAGATCAGCAAACGGTTCAGCAAAGTTGACTTGCCCAGCCCCCGGCCTCCCACTGTCATCACAGTGCACACTAACACAGTAACATTGTGTCAATTCAAAACGATGTGTACCTGCACCCGAGCGTCTTCAGCACTAACGTTACCTTCCGCCTTCAGACGATCGAACTTCGCTCGAACATTTTCAAGCCGTTCATCCCGCACGCCCGCAGTATCCCGCAGAGCATCCAGTGCCCGCATACTCTTTTGAAACAAGTCGTCGGCATCTTGGAGCACCACATACCATATCCAATTGTAAGTCATGATTTGCGTGAAGAGCACACGCATTAAACTTGCTATGGCTGTTACCTCGGGGTTGTCTTTTTGAGGCCTTCAACATCAAATGGTACATAACCGCCAGGATGATGAGAGAGCCCATACATGACACACACCAAACAAGCGCATTAGATGCATTGCTGCAACGTGCAAATCAGGTTGGTGTGTACCTCGAATGGATTGTCGCGACCCGCGAGCCAGGGCTTCCAAAAGCGTGTTAGGCTTTGAGTCTTCTCGTCGAAACCTAGCTGCTGTACCCACTTTGTAAACGCGGAAGGGGACGCATCACGGCCTCTGATACTGGGCGGGAAATAGTGCTCCAAAGGTACGAAGTCACTGATATCATGTGGGTGCTGTGACTTTGAAGCCTGTAAAGCAGTACGTGCAGGAGCAATCACATGTAGGCTCGATCATATGAAGAGACGACGTAGAGATCGATCGATGTACGTGTGACCAGATCGATAACCACTCGCTATCGGGTCATGCGCGATCAGGCGATGAGCACTAGATGGGTAAACTGTGGAACGCACTGTTCAACAGTCAGCTATAGAGACGTACCCCGTCCGGATTATGCTCCACCAAGGTGTGACGCCAAAATTGAGTGGGATCTTTGGCTGTAGTTCGCTTCTTGCAATTGGTATCCGGGTCATGGTTCTGCATAATGACGAACGCTTGGGCGGCTCCATAGATTTTGCGGGAGTGAATCGGGAACTCGACTTCTGCATCGAGGACGCCATCACTAGGACTTCTGGATTACCTTTTCAGAGCAAACTCAGAGTAAACGGAGGGTACTTTACCTAGAATTTACCAGTCGACCAGGTACAATACCTTGAAATTACCAAATTACGGTACTTTACAACCGATGAAAGCCTAAGTGGCGTGGAACACGGCTAGCTTAGCACGTTGCACCACTTTTTGAACACGCTCTTCAATTCAGATGCAGCGTTGTGGCACGATTTCGCTGCTGCCGATTCAATATTAATTACGTGATCGAGGTCTGTGGATATGTGCACTACGGACCCGCGCACACTGTGTTCGTTCTTGTTGGCAGTACATGCAGCTTTCCAGAGCGAGCTACAGAAGTCGCCATGATCTGATCTTAATTGAACCCGCGCCGCTGTATGATCTGTGTTCGTCCAGATGCATGCGAGATAATTGCGTAGCCCATCGATCTGAGGCGTACGAGGTCGGTCTCGCTTGCGCGTAGGTCGATGTTGTGCGTGTGATCGAGTACGTGCGCGTTCCCCGTAATGGATGCTCGTTCTGTCCGCGGGCTTGCGATCGGCCGCACGGTGCGTGTCGCAAAAGTCATTTCGGGGCAGCGATGCGTGCTCGTAAGTCGTTGGTATGTCACGTGTGACCCAGACGAGCGTCGCAGAACAAGCGCTCTCGCGCGAGTTCACCGGGTACCCGTGCCGTCCATTGAACCTGTCTACTGTTCATGTCGGCGGACGGTATGTGGATGTCTCCACGTACGAGCTGAGAGGTCAGGTCCTGAAGAGCAAATCGCCGTCGGGCTGCCGGCAATCAACAGCCCAACCCCCAATGGTCTGCTGCCGGCTTGAGCATCAACTGAACCGACGGCTGCCAGTTTTTCGTGAGCCAGAATACCCGCAGAACAACAAAACATGCGAGCTCCGAAGCGCAACAACGTAGATGTCAGGCCCACTATACAGCCCGGAGTACGTACGTTCTGATCAAATCCGTTTCAGCCCAGTGCCTGTTCAGTCCGCCTCTTGGGCTTGTATCGACGGAATCGATGAGATGGATGTCGAATCTGGTGCCTACGATGTCTGTTGCTGTATTTTCGTTGACAGGTCTCAACAATGTCAGCGAACAAGGCTCGGGCATCCGCGGGCCTGCGGTATACGTGGGCATCCAATTGCATTCGCGCGCATATAGCATGCATGCTCCGACGATGTCATTTTCGATCGAGCATCGTGCAATCGCTAGCTGGTGCGTGTTCATGTGCATCATCTGATCTATCGAGTACTGACTCACTGTGCCACGAACTTTGCTCTCCCACTTCCAACCAGCATGAAATGCGAAGCCGAGACGGCAGATGGCCCAGCGAACTCGAGAATGAACGGTTTAAGCTGTACATGCGCGTTCCTGGTTGAGCTACGAGTACGGCAACCAAGTCAGCTGAGAGAGCGCTTCCGACGAAGTTCGCTTACTAGCTGGTGAGACGCGGCGGATCGATCAGAGCCATGGGATGCTACTGAGCTGTTTGCACGTGTGCCAATATTCAGCATCAACTCATACCGCATCATCGGTGCTAATACATATCACGGATTCACATCATGGAGCATTTTACCTTCAGTTTACTACAATCATGTAAAGTACATTACAACTTTTGGGTAATTCGATGGTAAATTGAAGGTAACGTAACGGCCATAATTGCTCTGTTTTTACCATCGACGGGACTTGGTACTTTACCTGCCACCTTTTACTCGAAATTTACCCAAAATTGGTAATTGAGAAGTCCTAGTGCGGTCGAATTCCCCAATCCCTAACGTAACGGTTTCCTTCTGCAGTTCAAAGTCTGGGGAAACGCAGGAGTCTTCGGATGCTACTTTGTAGGCGCAACCCATGAGGGGAAGGCTACTGGATCCTTTCGCACATGCGAATCGCTCGTCACGATCTGGGATGATTACTATCCAGATCCAATCATTTGTTTTGTTTCCCGGCGATGTCAAAATAGAATGTAACACGTACCAATCCTGAATTTTCCTCTCTTTTCGATATGCACCCGGATGAAAACACAATCTTGAAGATCAAATATACTAAGCATTTTCTCATTCAGTGCGATAAAAATAAGCGTTGGCTGTCTGTCACGCTTCAACCAGCTTAACTTCATAGTCACCATGGAAAAAGTTCACGTTCAGAACCCACTCCTTTTGGCTCTTGTCGATTTGAATCGTGTGATCCACAGTGGGGGTTCGCATCCTCAGCGTGCAGTTGCTGCAGTCGACTGTCACGCTGACGTCATCACCTGCACTGAACGCCTTCTCCTTGTATCTCTGCCGGTAAAGATCCGGTTGGACCACAGAGGCGACCGGTAGTCTGTCATTGTTGATGATCTGTTGCCCCTGTGCCCACACTGCACCATCACTCCACATCCCGTAGGATGTGGGATCCCAGTACGTGTGGCCGCTACTGTTGGGCTTGATCGCGGGGGCCGCCACACCGATGACGAGATATTGACGAGTGGGTTTCTTGAGCACCCTCACGATCCTGCCATCACGAACCACCCATTAGCCACATCTAGAACGCAACAAAATCATTACGTTGCCAGTGAAATCGAAACTGTGACTCAACGCCATGCAACTCATGAACCAACTCAACGATGCCGATGTCACATCAGCAAAACAGAATTTGGCAAGCAACACGATGAGAAAGAAGCCGCTAACATCTTGGTAAGATCCAGAGCATCCGTCAGATGAGCAAGCGAACGCACGCATGAAATATACCAGGTATGCTTGCCGCTCGAAACCGGACAGGCGCTCTGCAAGCACCCGTTGTCCCCATCGACGTTACACTGCTTCTTTGTCGCCAGACCTGCAGTTTCATCTAACGAAACGGTACTCCACTTGTGGGCATCACCCCACCGAGCTGCCCAAGCATAGATTCACGACACAGCCGGTCATCAACACTTGTGAAGTCAATTCAAGATGGCGACGCTATCAAATCACAGTGTATAAATATGTTCTCAACCAGCAGAACTGTCGCGCTGTCGAAGCAAACACCCTAGTATTTCTAGTCACCCGCATCACTCACCAAACCGGCAAGGCTGAGCCGTCTTTGCCACACATCCCGGCACAGCTGCCTTCTGCTCTTGAGGGGCCGCAGCTCGTATGCAACCGAGGGGAGAATCTGCTCTGGCCCTTGTTTGGATTGCACTAAATCCAGTGGCTTTAAGCTGAGCGGTCAAGGCTTTCACAGAGGCGGATGATCCAGCGAGTACCGCTGACCCAGCTTCTGGGTGTGGAAGAACGGAAAGTGGACCTGCAAGCGCAAGAACAGATCAGACAAGCGGCGAGTGCAATAGCCGGCACAAGGAGGGAGTAGTCGTCAATCAGGAATGGCGTGTGCACACGCCTGGGACCAAACCGCTTCGTGCATTGCGACGCGCTCGCAGTAAATGAGCAATATATCCAACCGTTACTACAGGAGCGAGTGCCCAGGAGCCAGACTCGCACGTCACAGCATGAACACATGACACTACGTACATGCCGAAGGCGCCTGGAGCTTCTCCTGAGGTGACGGGGCGGGCTGACCACTCGCTACCGCAACGGCCAAAGAGGATGATGTCGCTTTGATCGCTGCCGAAGCGTCAGAAGTTTTGGTGACTGGAACCACGACAGCAGCTACAGCAGTGCGCGCGTCCTCCATTGACGAAGGGGCCTTGACAGTCAGAGCGGCAGTTGTGGCGGGAGACAATGTCGACTTCACCACTGCCGATGCAGCAGGAGCTGTATTGGACGGAATCACGGCAGCAGCGGTCACCGCCGGGGGTTGAAACCGCAGGGGCACCACAACAGCGCTCATAGCGGGTGCTGCGACGCTGACGGAGGCTGCGGGGGTCTGCTGAATGGCAACCTTGACCTCCGAGACTCGTTCGATGGGCACTGTTGGTGTGTCTTGTACAGTTTGCAGGAGA
>ENA-ORBV01016334-ORBV01016334.1-microbial-mat-metagenome-genome-assembly--contig:-NODE-16334-length-10790-cov-4.741902_pt1 | contig 10790 bp, 15 predicted proteins | sample MGYA00237777_ERZ505514 | MGnify/ENA primary metagenome ERZ505514 (study PRJEB26160, sample SAMN06269048) | microbial mat metagenome | isolation source: Oligotrophic lake microbial mat | place...
TTTTCAAGCAGAAGACGGCATACGAGATTCGCCTTAGTCTCGTGGGCTCGGAGATGTGTATAAGAGACAGCAAGACGTTCATCACTAACGCGCCCTATGCCGACATCTTCCTGGTCTATGCGCGCGTGCAGGGCGGCGATCTCGACGCTTCGATCCAGCCTTTCATCGTCGAGCGTGGCACGGCGGGGCTGAGCAGCGGTCCGCCGATGAAGAAGATGGGCATGCGCGGCTCGCCGACCGGGGAAGTGTTCCTCGACGACGTACGAGTGCCCGCCGACCAGCTGCTGGGCGGCGGCATGCGCCAGCGCGACCACGTCAAGTCGAGCCTGGCGGTCGAGCGCGGCGGCCTCTCGGTGCTCTCCTACGGCATCGCCGAGCGCTGCTTCGAGATTGCCCGCGACTACGCCCGCACGCGCCAGCAGTTCGGCCAGCCGATCGCCAACTACCAACTCATCCAACAGCGCCTGGCGCGCATGTACGTAGCGCTCGCGAACTGCCGCCGCATCGTCTACGCGGACCACCTCGCCGGCCGCGCCCTGCAGGAATCGGTCGCCGAGGTGTGCGCGGGCAAGCTCTATTGCGCGGAGATGGGTACCTTCGTCGCCTTCGAGGCGATCCACATCATGGCCGGCAACGGCTACATGGAGGAGTACGTCGTCGAGCGCCTGGCGCGCGACGCCAAGCTGATCGAGCTGGGCGGCGGCACGACGGAAATGCAGATCCTCACCATCGCCCGCGAGTTGCTCGCCGTGGCGCCGTAGCGAGCGGCCCCACGGCGAGGCCGCATGTCTTGCGGGCAGCACACCGGCGCTGCTACAGTAAGGCCACTGGTTGTTCAGGCGCGAGGGCTCCCCGGTTCTGCCCCGTCGCAAGGCGGCTCCCGCACCCGCAGTCAGTAGTCAGCCGCGACGGGCGCGGTGGAAGGAGCCGGCACACATGGGGAAACGCTTGTACGTGGGTAACCTGTCTTTCCAGGCCACCCAGCAGGACCTCGAGGAACTCTTCGGGCGTATCGGACCTGCGACGTCGGTGGCGGTCATCACGGACCGCAGCACCGGTGAGTCGCGCGGCTTCGGGTTCGTCGAGATGGAGAGCGCCGAGGATGCGGCCAAGGCCATCGCGGAGCTCGACGGCCAGGAACTGAAGGGGCGCGCCCTGCGCATCAGCGAGGCGCGCGAGGACAGTCGTGGTGGCGGCGGCGGTGGCGGCCGCAGCGGCCGGGATCGCTGAGGCGCCGCGATGCGGCACGTATGACGGCAGCAGCGATTCGTCTCCAGCTCCGACGTGGGTTGGAGGAGCACCTCGACGGCCTTGGTTACACCTTCGATCGGCGCATCTCTCGCGTCGGCGGCCCAGCCGCAGAGATCGCGCGCGTCAGCCCGGTGCGCGGTCGGCTCGTCTACGGCGAAACGGTCCTCGCCGCGGACCTGCGCAGCACGCGTTGCCATGAACGCCTGCGCTTCTTCTCACAGCGACGCACGCGGCGGCGCAGCCAGATCCTGTTCTTCATCGGCGTTGAAGAGACGCACCGCACGGCGCTCGAGGATCTCCTCGTCGAGCTCGGCATCCGCACGACGGTGCGCGGTGCGCACGTGCACATCATTCCCATCACTCGCCCGACCCCGAAGGCGCCGATTCCCAAGACGGCGAAGCCGAGGGTCACCAAGGCCACCGGTACGACGCGGGCGCGCGCCTCGCGCACGCGCCCGCAGGCGAGTTCGCGGTAAACTGCGGCGACGGCCGGCAGTGCCTGGGCGCACAGCCGGCCGTCGCGCATGCGCGCGGCGGCGCGGCGGCGCTGCGGCCAAGCCGCGCGGAGCGCGCCGGCGCTTCGCTCAGCGCCAGGGCGCCGGCGAGACTGCGGGTGTGTTCGGCGACTCCGCGGCGTGCGTTCATCTCGCGTTGCACGACGTGCACCGTCTTCTCCGCCGCTATCGCGTCTTCGGCACGCAACTCCACTGCCAGCGGCCACAGCATGCCGTGATGGACGTGCAGCAGGCGCGGGCGCCAGGCGCCGGCGAGGGCGTGCACCGCGGGCAGTTGACTGGGCGCGGTGAGGCGCAGCACCGGTACGCGGCCCTCCTCGAGCGCAGCCGGCGGCGTCGCGACGGCGGTGCGCTTCGGGCGCCAGGCGTCGAAGGAGACGACGGCGACCTCCAGACCAGCGTCGGCGCTGGCGCCGACGAGGCCGCCGACCGCGGTCGAGATGCCGCCGCAGGCGCGCGGCGGGAAATCGCGGGTCAGGTCCAGAATGCGCATCACAGACCGGCGAAGGGGTCGTTGGCGCCGGCGGGCAACGGTACGCCGCGGGCGACGCGGAACCATTCCTCCGCCAGGAGGGGTGCCAGCAGGTGGCGAAAGAACGATGGCGGGGTGCTGTCGAGCCGCGAGCCGTGCGCGGCGGCGGCGGCGAGCTTGCAAGCGGCGGCGGCGCGCACGTCGAGGCGCAGGTGCGCATCGCCGCGGTCAATGCCGAGGGCATCCGGATCGACGCTGTCGGCGACGACGCCGGCGCGCTGCGCCAGATGCGCGACGGGCGCGAACAGGCGGCGCGGGAAGACGGCGTGCAGCAGGCGCGGCGTGCGGGTGACGGGCAGGGCGTCGACGGCGGCATCGACGATCGCCGTCCAGGCGAGGTGGTCGGGGTGCCCGTAGGCGCCGTCGGGGCCGAGCGTGACCACGAGGTGCGGACGCAGGCGTTGCAGGTGGGCGTCGACGCGGGCCACGGCGTCGGCGCGGTCGACGCCCCCGACGCCGCCGTCGGGCAGGTCGGCGAAGCGCGGCGGCACGATGCCGAGGGCGGCGCACGACGCCGCCCGCGCCGCGATGCGCACGGCGGCGAGCGCGGCGCCGGCGAGGCGGCCGCGCCGGTCGCTGCCGCGCTCGCCGCGCGTCGCGCACAGCAGATGCACCTCGGCGCCGCGCCGCGCGCACCAGGCGAGGAGACCGGCGGCGGCGTAGGTCTCGTCGTCGGGATGCGGAAAGCAGCCGAGCACGCGCCGCCCGGCGTGTTCGAGCCGCCCCGCGCCGCGCACGCCGCCACCCTTGACGCGCCGTGTGCCGTCCATGTCGCGGTCAGTGGAGCGCGGCACGGACCGGCAGCGCGGCCAGCAGCGCCGCTTCGGCGTCGAGTAAAGTGGCGAGGCGGGCGCCAACCACTGCGGGAGGGGCGTAGCGCTGCGCGAGGCGCAGGAACACGGCGTGGTGGCGGGCTTCAGCGCGCGTCAGATCGGCGTAGAAGGCGCGCAGGCCGGGGTCGGGCAGCTGCCGCGCCAACAGGCCGAATCGCTCGCAGGCGCGCGCTTCGACGATGGCGAAGACGATCAGGCGGTCGAGCAGGTACTCGGTGACGTCGGTCTTGCGCACCAGGCGGCGCAGGGCGCCCATGTAGGCGTCGGGGGTGTCCTGGCCGAGGGTCCTGCCGCGGCGCGTCAGCAGGGCGTAGACGCGGGCGAAGTGCTCGAGCTCCTCGCGCGCCAGCTCGACCATCGCGTCGACCAACGGGCGCCGGTCGGGGTACTGCACGGCCAGGGTCAGGGCGCTGGCCGAGATCTTGCGCTCATTGGCGGCATGGTCCTGCAGAAAGGCGTCGACGTCGGCGCGGACGGCGTCGATCCAGGTCGGATCCGTGGGGGTGCGCAGACGCAGCATGGAGGCGGCCCCAAGGGGCGTGGTGCACGCTGCTAGCCGCCCCCGGCGATCGTGTCCACCGCCGCGACAAAGCCGTGACAAAGCCGTTGCGGCCAGCCGCCGCTCGTGCAGAATGCCCCTATGACCAGCGTGAGCGTTGCGCCCGGAGCGCGCCATGCCGTCGACCGCGTCCTGTACCGGGCGCGGCAGTACGGCCTCACCGCCTCGCTGGCCATCCCCGGGCGCCTGTGGAGTCTGGTGTTGGCGCCGAATCAGCCGCGCATCGAAGCGCAGATGCTGGGCCGCCTGCAGCAGCGCTACGAGCGCCTGCTCGAGCGCGACCTGGCGCACGTCGCGCACGGCATCTATCCGCGCGACCTGCTGTATCAGCTGCCGCTGCTCGACTACCTGCGCCAGTTGCCCGAGGCGCTCGCCGACCTGCCGCGCTTCCTCTGGCGCAGCTACACCGCGTCGCATGACGACCTGCCGCGCGGCGTCGATCGCCAACGCTACCCGAGCTATTACCTGCGCACGTTCCACTGGCAGACCGACGGTTGGCTCAGCGACCGCTCGGCACGCCTCTACGATCCGAGCGTCGAGTTCCTCTTCGGCGGTACCGCCGACGTCATGCGCCGCATGGCCATCCCGCCGCTGGTCGCCGCCGTCCGCGATCGGGTGCGACCGCGCATCCTCGACGTTGCCTGCGGCACCGGCCGCTTCCTGGCCCAGCTCGCGCGCGCCCTGCCCGACGCCAAGCTGTTCGGCCTCGACCTCAGCGCCCCGTATCTGAAGAAGGCCGGCGAGCTCCTCGCCGGGCGCGACGTCAGCCTGGTCAGCGACAACGCCGAGGCGATGCCGTGGGCGGACGGGCACTTCGACGCCGTCACCTCGGTCTTCCTGTTCCACGAGCTGCCCGCCGATGCGCGGCGACGCGTCGCCCGCGAAGCCTGGCGCGTGCTCGCCCCCGGCGGCCGTTTCGTCGTCTGTGATTCGGCGCAGCTGGCCGAGAGCGCCGACATCGAGCCGGTCCTGCGGGCGTTCCCGGCCGCCTACCACGAACCCTATTACAAGAGTTATCTGCGCGACGACCTGGCCGGCGTGCTGGCCGAGTCCGGCTTCGCGGTGGAGTCGACCGAGGCCCACCTGGTGTCGAAGGTTGTCGTCGCGTACAAGCCGGCGGTGCGCTCCCGCCGGCGCGTCACGCGGCGCTGAACGCGCCCGAGAGGAGATGCCATGCGAGTCATTCGACGATTGTTTCCCGCCCTGCTGATCGTGTCGCTGCTGAGCGGCGGTGCGCAGGCCTGGGACGAGGGTGCCAACGCGCTCAGCCCGGCCGACGCGCGCACCCCGCAGCCGCGCGCCTCCATCACGGCGGCGCTGATGAACGTGTTGTTCCTGCCGGTGCGCATCCCCGTCACGATCGTCGGCGCGCAGGTCGCCGGCCTGACCGGCTTCCTGACCGGCGGCAACCGGCACGCCGCCGACGATGTCTTCGGCCTCGTCGACGGCACGCAGGTGGTGACACCGCGCATGCTCGAGGAGCGGCGCGGCTTCCGCTTCGGCTCGTACGACTGAGCCGCCACCCGTCGGATACCTGACCGGCGCGGGGGAGCGGCCCGGCGCTGGTCAGCGGTGCGCCCGGTGATCTAGAGCAGCGGCATGGACTATCGCCGACTCGGCCACACCGGACTCAAGGTTTCCCGCCTCTGCCTCGGCACGATGATGTTCGGTCGCTGGGGCAATACCGACCGTGACGAGTGCGCCCGCATGGTACATCGCGCGCTCGACGAGGGCGTCAACTTCATCGACACCGCCAACCGCTACAACTGGGGCGAGTCGGAGGAGATCACCGGCGCCGCCGTGCGCGGCCGACGCGAGCAGGTGGTGCTGGCGACCAAGGTGTTCATGCCCGGCGCACAGGGCCTCCTCGATCGCGGCACCTCGCGCCGCCACGTCATGCTGCAGGTCGAGGAGAGCCTGCGCCGCCTCGGCACCGACTGGATCGACCTCTACCAGCTGCACCGCCATGACAAGGACACGCCGATCGAGGAGGTGCTGAGCGCGCTGCACGACTGCGTCCGCCAGGGCAAGGTGCGCTACCTCGGCGTCTCCACCGGCCACGCCGCCGATCCGGTCGAGATCTCGTGGCCCGGCTGGCGCATGGTCGAGGCATTGTGGATCAGCGAGCGTAAGGGCTACGAGCGCATCGTCTGCACGCAGCCGCCGTATTCGATCTTCGCCCGCGACGCCGAGCGCGATGTCTTTCCGGCCTGCGAACGCTTCGGCATCGGCGCCATCGTCTGGAGCCCGCTCGAGGGCGGCTGGCTGGCCGGCCGCTATCGCCAGGGGCAGCCGGCGCCGGCCGATTCGCGCGCCAGCAACGAGACCGAGTTCGGCATGTTCGTGCGCGACAACTTCGACCTCGCCAGCCCGCGCGGCCAGAGCCGCCTGGCGGTGGTCGAAGCGCTGGTCGGTCTCGCCGACGAACTCGGCGTCTCGCTCGCCGCCTACGCCCAGGCCTGGGCGCTGCGCCACGCCGCCGTGACCAGCATCATCGTCGGGCCGCGCCTCGACCGTCACCTCGACGCGGCGTTCGCGGCCCTGACGGTGACGATTCCGGACGCGCACCTGGCGCGCATCGACGCGCTGGTGGCGCCGGGCACGCGCACCTGACGGAGGCCGTCGCCACTAGCGCATCGCCGTCCAGATGGCCTCAACCTGATCGTGCTCAAGGAGCCCAAACCTGCCCGGCTGCTCGCAGGCTGGCACCATCGGCATCTTGAACGTATGTCGACGGCGGTGCACTAGCGCTTCTTGAACAGATCCTCGAGCACCGTGCCGATGCCCTTGCCGACCACGCCGGAGCCGCCCTTCTTCAGCAGGTCGCCCGCCGTGCCGCCGAGCTGCTTGCCGAGAAACTTCTCCAGTTCACCGGCGGCGAGGCTGATGGCGACGCTCTGCACCAGGCCGGTGGTCACTTGTATGGCAACCGCGTCGGCGCTGACGCCGCCCTGGGCGGCGCCGATGCCAGTGAGCTCGAAGCCCTCCATGGTCTCGACGTGCTCGCCGCCGCCGGCGGCGCGCGTGTCGACATGCACCTTGCCGTCGCGCAGCGTCAGGGCGTCGACGATGAAGCGGCGCCCGTCGTCGGCGCGGCGGCGCGGCGCCGGCGTGCCGGCGGCGCGCCGCGTGTCGCCGCGCTGGCGGTGTTTCATCGCCTGGCGGATCACGTCGACGTTGGCGCGCCCCTGTGCGTCGAGCTCGTAGAACACCTGCGGGGCCTGCACGCTCACGGTATGGATATGGATCGGATCGACGAGCAGCGAGGTGAGCGAGAGCGTCACCGTCGCCTCGTCGAGCACGAAGGCGTCGGGGGCCGCGAAGCCGGGCGGATTGGCGACCCGCAGGCCGCGGATGGTCAGGCGGCCCTCACCGACGGCCAGGGCGACATCGGCGACGCGCACCGCCGTGCCGGTGAGCGCCGAGCCGTGCGACTCGATGGCGCGGCGGACGATGCCGTCGAGGCTGGTGAGCAGCAGGAGCAGGCAGACGCCGACCGCCGCGACGCCGGCGCCGGCGGTCAGCAGGACGGCGCGGCGTCCGCTCACGCGCGGCGGTCCAGTTTCGGATAGCGCACGCCCGTCGCCTGCTCCGACAGCGCCCACAGCCGCGCCGCCGCCTCCTGGTCGCGCGAGCGGGCGTTCGACTCGACCCGTGTCGGCGCGCCCCGCAGCTCGCCGATGCCCTTCGGGCCGTAGTACTCGCCGCCGCGCACGTCGGGCGCCGTCGCGGCATAGAGTTGCGGTAGGGCGCCCATCGCGGCGCTCTGCGCGAACAGGGTGTTGCCGAAGTCGGTGAGGCGCTCGAGCAGCGACGAGCCCTGCATGCGCGGCCCGGCGGCCTGCAGATTGGTGGCGGCGTAGCCCGGGTGCGCGGCAATGCTGACGGCGCTGGCGCGCGCCGCCTCGAGACGGCGCTGCAACTCATAGGCGAAGAGCAGGTTGGCGAGCTTGCTCTGCCCGTAGGCGGGCCACTTGCGGTAGCCGCGCTGCCAGTGCGGGTCGTCGAAGCGGATGGCGCCGAGGCGGTGGAAGCCGCTGCTGACGGTGACGATGCGCGCCCCCGGCGTGGCCAGCAGATGCTCGAGGAGCAGGCCGGTGAGGGCGAAATGGCCGAGATGGTTGGTGCCGAACTGCATCTCGAAGCCGTCGGCGGTCTGGCGGAAGGGCAGGGCCATGACGCCGGCGTTGTTGATCAGCACGTCGATGCGTGGACAGGCGGTGCGGACGGCATCGGCGAAGCGGCGGACGTCGGCCAGGCTGGCGAGGTCGAGCGCCATCAGCGTCGTCGTGGCGCGCGGGTGCCGCGCCCTGATCTGTTGCTCCGCGGCACGCCCCTTGGCCTGGTCGCGGCAGGCGAGCACGACGTGCGCGCCCGCGCCCGCCAGCGCCAGCGAGGCTTCGTAGCCGAGGCCGCTGTTGGCGCCGGTGACGACGATGGTCTTGCCGGACAGATCGGGAAGGTCGGCGATGGTCCACGCGGGCATGCTGGGGGTTCCTCCTGTGCCTGACGGTCTACCCGCTTCTCGGGGCGAGGAGTAGCCCAGCGAGCCGCGGGCGAGCCCGTGGTGCTCAGCCGGCCAGCGTGTCGGGAGCCGGGATACCCTGCAGGAAATCCACCACGGCGTCGGTGAACAGGTCGTTGCGGTCGCCGGCCACCATATGGCCGGCGCCCGACACATCGGCGAAGCGCGCCTGCGGGACGTCGGCGAGAAACTCCGCGGCGGCCTCTTCCGTCACCAGGTTGCTCATGCGCCCGCGCACCAGCAGGGTCGGAAGGCGCAGCGCCCGCGCGCAGGCGACCAGGCGCGCCTCCTGACCATGCACGTTGGGCGAGCGCTCGCCGGCCATGAAGGCGGGATCCCAGTGCCAGCGGTAGCGCCCATCGGGGTGCAGGCGCAGGTTCTTCGCCAGCCCGCCGAGGTCGGTCGGCCGCGGGCGGTGCGGGTTGTAGGTGGCGATCGCGTCGGCCGCTTCCTCGAGGGTCGCGAAGCCGTCGTGCAGGCGGGCGCGCATGAAGTCGAGAATCTGGCGCGTGCCGTCGGGGTCGAGGCGCGGCGTCACGTCGACCAGCACCAGCGCCGCGAATAGCGCCGCCTCCGCTTCGCCTTGCGCGACCAGGGCCGCCAGACCGCTCAGCGACGCGCCGACGAACACCGGCGGCTGCGCGCAACCGCGCGCCAGCGTCGCCATGTCACGGGCGTGGGCATCGAGTGCGTAGGTGCCGTCCGGCGCCCAGTCGCTGTCGCCGTGGCCGCGCAGGTCGACGGCCAGCGCGTACCAGCCGCGCGCCGCCAACGCCCGCGCCGTGCCGCCCCACGCATGCCGCGTCTGCCCGCCGCCGTGCATCAGCAGTACCGGCGGCCGGCGCTCGTCCCCCACCGCCGCGCCGACCAGCGTCAGCCCATCCGTGGTCGTGAAGGTGCGCCGCATCCTGCGCAGCAAACGGCCTCGCCGCGCGCCAGTCAACCCGACCCCGACCGCAGGACGGCCACCGTAGGCACACGCGCGCCCGGCGTCGTGCAACACGCCGCGGTCAGGCTTCGCGTCCGCGTGCCGTGCTGGCGTGAGACATTGGACATTTGCACTTGGGGCCTACGAGTGAACGTCCGATATGAGACATTCTGTCAACTCGCTGGAGCGAAAACGCAGCTAGGAGTCCTTCAACCTCAATGCCGTGAGCGCGGTGGGAACAATCCAGAGCATCGAGCACACGCTACGCGCGCTCGACAAGGCCAAGACCGATGAAGAAGCGCGGCTGGAACGCTCACAGAAGATGCTGGCCGACTATCGCGAGCAGCTCGGCAAACCATTCGAGCACGAGGAGCGATTGAGAGAACTGCTGGCGCGTCAGGCCGAGGTCGACGCCGCGCTTGATCTGGACAAGGGGGAGCAACAGGCAGCGGCGCCCGAAGCCGGCGACACCGCCGTAGAGCCAGGGAATGCGCATCAACCGGCGCCGCAGCCTGCCTTTAGGTCACCCCGAATCCGGCCTGGCCACGAACCGCCCGATGGTGATGAAACCTCGGACGTCGATGACAAGGAGCCGGAGACGGTTCTCCAACGGGGACCGCCTACAGCGGGCCAATTTCGCGAGGTTGACTGGGAAGCCGTGTGCAGAAGTGTAATGACAGGGTCATTACGGCTATCATGCACTGGTCCATAGGAGACTTGAAGATGGCTAGCACTCTGGAGACGACCAAGCGCGGTACCTTGAACATCCGGATCAAGCCGGATCTTCGCGGGCTGATCGATCGCGCGGCCCACCTGCTTGGAAAGAACCGGACTGACTTCGTGTTGGATGCGGCGAGGCATGCCGCCGAGGACGCGCTGCTCGACCGAACCGTCTTTGCGGTCAGCCCAACCGCATACCGAGAGTTCGTGGCCCGCCTGGATGCTCCGCCACGCCCGAACGCGCGCCTCCGCCGATCGCTTCGCACTCCCGCGCCCCGGGACAAATGAAGCGGGCGCTGTCGCCCTCCGAACCGCTCACGGACCGTCACGAAGTCGGCGATTTCGATTCAGGCGAGCCGTCGCTCGATGACTGGCTCAGGCGACGAGCGCGGGCGAATCAGGTCAGCGGCGCCAGCCGCACGTACGTTGTCTGCGAAGGCGACCGTGTTGTCGGCTACTACGCGCTGGCTTCAGGCACAGTCACCGTCGATACCGCACCCGGCCGGTTCCGTCGCAACATGCCTGATCCGATACCGGTCGCCGTACTGGGCCGTCTCGCCGTCGACCGCCGTGGCCAGGGCCGGGGCATCGGTCGCGGCCTCTTCCGCGACGCTGCACTACGGGTAGTGAATGCTGCGGATGCGATTGGGATTCGCGGCATCGTCGTTCACGCGATCTCAGAACAGGCCAAAGGCTTCTACCTGGCTCTCGGTTTCGATGAGAGTCCTCGCGAACCGATGTTGCTGATGGTGACTCTCGCGGACATTCGCGCGGTTCTGGCAGAGTAGGCAGGCTGGACCATGAAATTAAGGATTTGGCGGCAACCGCACAAGCTGGTCGGCCGCATCGCCGTAGCCCCGGCTGAGTCCGAGGTCGCTCATGCACTGTCGCAGCCCCGCGACGTCGTGCCGGTCCACGGCCGATGAC
>ENA-ORBV01016335-ORBV01016335.1-microbial-mat-metagenome-genome-assembly--contig:-NODE-16335-length-10790-cov-4.094278_pt1 | contig 10790 bp, 5 predicted proteins | sample MGYA00237777_ERZ505514 | MGnify/ENA primary metagenome ERZ505514 (study PRJEB26160, sample SAMN06269048) | microbial mat metagenome | isolation source: Oligotrophic lake microbial mat | place...
AGCGTCAGATGTGTATAAGAGACAGAAGTAGATCGGGTCGATCTCACACGCGCCGACAAACTGCGTCAGCTCGAGCGTCTTGCGCGTCTCCAGCTTCACCGCGTTGATCTCCGCCTCGGTCAGCAGGACGTAGTCACCCTTCTCGTACTCGAAGCCCTTCATGATCTCGTCGCGATCAACGGGGCCGATGCCGGCCACCACTTTTTCATAGTTGATCGGCTTGCCGGAAGGTTCGTGAATCTGACGGAACGACGGCTTGGCGTTCGATTTCGTGGCGGTGAAGAGCTCCACGGCAATCGAAACGAGTGACAGTCGAAGCTGTCCTTTCCAGATGGGTCGGGTTGGTGGCATGCGTCAACTGTCCCGCCGATGAGAGGGAGTTCCCGATGCGGCGCGAGGGGAATCTCCACGAAAATCAGAATCTATGACAAGCTCGGGAGGTGCCTATTGCCCGCAAGGGGTACTCTCGCGCAAGTCTGACTCCTGTCGCTCGGGGCAGCGCAATATCTCTCGTGAGACCCCTGTTTTGACGCATGCCACGACGTCGGAGGAGTTGCAGCAGGCGTTCACCGACCATCTTGCGCAGACGAAGGAACAGGTGGCACGCCTCGAGCAGGCGTTCGAGATTCTCGGCGTTAGTGCCCGCGGCCCGATGTGCAAAGGGACGGAGGGCCTGATTGAAGAGGGCGAGAGCATCATGGAAGAAGACATCGATGCTGACGTGCTCGATGGTGGCGGCGTTGGTCGAGCGTGCCGAACAGGAAGAGATGGGTCCTGATGACGAGGAAGCGCCGGCCTCCAAGGCGTCTCGCGCGCGCTAGCCGACGCGCAGTTGCAACACCGCGTGGTGCGCCGATGCCGGAACGCGGCACACCACCGCCTTGCCTTGCACCGTCCTTTCCAAGCCGCGCTCGCTCTTGGCACGCGATACGATGTCGTACCGATGCCACTGCGCAGCAGCGGGGCACCCGACTTCGATATCAGCCCGCGCGCCAAGTGACACCTCGAGCGCCATCACACTCTGCGGTGGCAATACCGCCGCGGACCAATCGGCCGCAAACGTGAGTGCACCGTCGGCAAACACGGTGATCGTGAGCGAGAGGTCGTCGCCGAGGCAATCGAGTGACACGTGATCGGCCGTATGCGCCCGCACCACGACGGCCAGATCCGAGTTCGTCCATGATCGTAGCGGGACGTACTCCCCCAACTCGTACTGTTCCGGCGTCACGTCATCCGCAATGACACGCAGCTGCAGCAAAGAGCGCACATCAAGGTCCGCCGGCGGCAGCGATGCGAGTGTATGCGCGTGTTCGAGATCGTGAATTGAGGGTGCGCCATGCATCGCGGCCTCAATCGAATCCTGCCGAGCGTCCGCCGGATTCGGCGTCGCTGAAGTCAGCGTCGCCGCATGCGCGGCCACCGCGTCGACATGATACGCCTCGACGCGCCGGGTAAGCACGTCGGCCGCGTTCTCTGCCCGGTCCAGTAGCAACCACGTGTCGATCGCCGCCCCCCGATGCGGCGCAAGGACCACGGACACGTGCTCCCCGTGCACCCACAACTCGTCGTATCCATCCGCATCGATGTCCCGACGCTCCACCGCCAGCGGCTGGCCATACCGCAGGAGCGCCTCGGCGCGCGCGAGGTGATGCCAATTCGATTCACGAAGCCAGGGCAGATACAAACCGCCAAACACACCGTGCCACAATGGATCATTACTTTGCGCCATGCCGATCGCGCGCCGCGCCTCGCGGGGATTTCCGCGTGCCCGGCAAAGCGACGACACCGCCAGCATGTGCTTGTGCAACCGGTTCGCTTCCGGATACTTCACGAGAAAGTGCTTCCAGTGCGCACCGCGAATGAAGATGCCGTCGGGTCCATCAACTCGCGCATCACCAAGTGCGCTGCGCATGTCGGCGCGCAGTGTAGCCAGCCGTTCGCTCGCGTCACGGGGCAGCGACCACTCTTCCATCTCGCGGTACGAGCCCGTGGGCAGGTACGTGAGTCCGCCGCGCGCCGAAGTCGCCAGCGCCTGCGCTCCCGTCACGAGTCTGATCTCGCCCGCGTCTTGCAGCGCGAGCAGTGCATGGAGGAATGCATCGAGCCAGCCACTGCCGAACACCCACGCATGCGTGCCGGGCCAGCCGCCGAACTTCTCCGCGTCATCCGCGAAAATGGCCAGCCGTTCTCCGGCGGAGCGTCGCGCGCGCAACGCGGCCACAATCTCGCTCACCGGCTTGAAGGGAATCAAATAGCGCAGCCGTTCATCAATCGGCAGCAGGTCAAGATGACGGCCGTCGTGCTCGGTGCGAAACACCGCGCCAAGCGTGCTGGCCGCATGTCCTGCGGCCAGGAGCGGCCGATCATCCACGAGCGCATAGCGAACACCGGCGTCCGCGAGGTCGCGCGCCAGATCGGCTTCCCACACGCGTTCGGTGAGCCACAGCCCCGGACCCGCAGTGCCAAAGCGTGCGTGCAGTGTCTCGGTGAGCCATCCGATCTGTTCAAGCCGATCGGCGCGCGGCAATGTTGCGAGGATCGGTTCGTAGTAACCCGCCAACAAGAACTCCACGCGGCCGTCGGCCGCGAGGCGACCCAGGTCATCAAGCAACCGCCCATCGTGCTGCGCGCACCAATCGAGCAACGGTCCGGAGATGTGTACGATCGCCGGCCACGATGGACGCGCACCAATCGCGGCGATGAGCGGACGATAGACGTCGCGCACGTGCTGCTCGAACACCTCGCCGAAATTGCCGACGGGCTGATGCAAATGCAGCGCGAAATAGAAATCGAGGGGGGCAGGGGCGGACAGCACCGGGACCGGAGTTGAGGCAGTCACACGTGCTACCGAGGCTGAAACGAAGTGAACGGCGCGTCCGGAAACGGCGTCAGGGCGCGCGACTTGAGCAATGCCCGCGCCGCAAGCTCCGGAAAGTCGCGCACGTCGTACAGTGACGGCATGTCGAGCCGTCCGCGTACACTGGCACGCAACGAAATGCGCGGTGCACCGTTATCGGCGCTCGTGAGCGCCACCGCCTGAAAGTCGCTCCGGCGTCCGGTACGCCGATGCTGCAGCGAGATTTCAAACGGTTCGCGCACATTGCCGGCGGCGTCGCAGTGCACGTCGTACGCGCCAAGCTGCGGTGGCACACCGAGCGTTTGCGTGAGTAGTCCGTCTGCCAGGAGTGCCGCCGCCGCGGCCGCGGCGCGCGCGTCAACGCTGCGGTGCGGCAGCGCGCCGCGTACGAAGATATCAGCGGCCGTTCCCGCGCGAGGATCATTGCTGCGCGCCGCCGACAGCCGTTCCACAAAGCCCGGCTCAAGACGGGACGCGCGACCGCTCAGGTCGAGTACGCGCGCGGCGTAGCGCAGGACCTGACGCGCTTCGATGCGCGCGACATCGTCGAAAAACCAGGCGCACGAGGTGAAGAGGCGAAGCACCGCACGCTGAAGTTCAAGCAACTCCTGCGCGCGCTGGACGGCGGACGCATCCTCACGACGATCTGCGCGCACGTGCGACCGGACAAATGCGTGCAGGGGGGCGCCGTCGAGGGCCACCACCTGACCATACGCATCGCGTACACTCCACGGGTCGGCGTCAAACAACGCGCCGGCTTCGTTCGAGTAGATCGCGTGCGCTTCGCCGGCCAGCCACGTGAGGGCGCGGCGAAGCGGTCCGCGCCACTGCTGCGACGTGCCCGCACCGGGATCAAGCTTGCAGCCGCAGTCGCTGCGCCATCGCTCCACACCGTGCGCGCAACTCCACGCGCTCGGCGATACGAGGAGCGCGTCGGCCTCGGGCGGGAACTCGGCCAGCATCGACGAGAAGTTGTGCATGCGCGCATCGGGGCGCGCCGCAATGCGTGCGATCGCTCGCGCCAATGTGACATCGCCGCCGCGGTGATGATGACCAAACGTTTCACCGTCGGTGGCCAGGACGGTGAGACGGACCGACGAGGTGTCATCGTCCGGTGCGAGTCGCGTCGCCAGTCTGACCGGATCACGCAGCAGTCCACCGAACGCGACTTCCCCGGACAAGCCACCATCGTATGTGAAAATCGCGATCTCGCCGCCCTGACTGCCGCGCCAGCGCAGCGGCCGCCCGGCGGGATCGGGATTGCGCACCTGATACGGAGCGAGCACAGTGTAGCGGATGCCCGCGTCGATGAGCACCTCGAGCGTCTCCTCGTCCACCGCGGTTTCGGGCAGCCAGAATCCTTCCGGTACGCGGCCGAACCGACGCGTGAAATCATCGATACCCCAGCGCACCTCAGTGACTTTGTCACGACGCGAGGCGAGTGGCAGAATCACGTGGTGATACGGCGCGGCAATGGCGTTGCCATGCCCGCCGAGTCGCTCCGCGCTGGCCCGATCACCGGCGAGCATGGCGGTGTAGGTGTCGGGCGCGTTGTGTTCCAGCCACTCACACAACGTCGCGCCAACATCGAAGGTCGCCCAGGCATAAACGTTCACGATACGCGCGAGCCCACCGGGTGCGTCCAGCGCCGGCGGCGGGCCCAACTCGCGCGACAGTGCGGCGAGTGCCTGCGATCGTGCGTCGCCGCCCACTGCCGCGAGCGCTCCGTCCGACAACTCTTCATCGCTTCGCCGCGGCGCCACGCGCACCTCGGTTGCGGCGAGGCGCGCGTAACACTCGCGATCGATACGCGCGTTCCAGTCGTGATCGGGCGCCGCCGATGGCTCGACATCAACCAGTTCAAGCCAGGGATCCTCTCGCGGCGGCTGATAACAATGCGCGTGCACGATCACGGAGCGCACCACGGAATCCAGTGCGTCCAACACCGGCGCCGTCAGCTCCGACTCTGCACAACGCGATGCGCGCGTTCGTACGCGCGGGCGTATCGTTCCGCCGAGCGTTCCCAACCGAAATCGCGCCCCATGGCCACGTGCATGCGCTGCGCCCATCCCTGTTGATCGCTGAAGCGGGCGAGTGCGCGTGAAATGGCATGGTCAAACGCGCCCGACGTGAAGGGATCGAACAGAAAGCCCGTTACATCGTCTTCCACCGTGTCGGCAATGCCGCCGACCCGTCGACCAACCGGAAGGGCGCCGTAGCGCTGGGCGCGCATCTGCGTGAGCCCACACGGTTCGTATTGCGATGGCATGAGGAACATGTCCGCGCCCGCCATGAGACGATGTTCCAGGCGATCGGTAAAGTGCGTTTGTACGCCAACGTGACGCGGGCGCGCCTCGGCGAGTTGCGTGAGTGCCCGTTCATAGCGCCGCTCGCCCTGTCCCAGAAAGACGAACTGTGCGTCCATGTTCCAGACGAGATGCGAGTTGAGAATGAGATCGAGCCCCTTCTGCGTCACCATGCGCCCGGTCATGCCGAAGAGCGGCGTGCGACGACGCTGCGGTAACCCGAACGAGCGCTGCAACGCCGCCTTGCAGCGGGCCTTGGCGCTGGTGTCTTCACGCGCATAGTTGGCCGTGATCTGGTCGTCGCGCGCCGGGTCCCACTCGTGTTGATCGATGCCGTTGGTAATGCCCAGGAACCGATCGCCCAACCACTGGAAGGTCGTGTGCAGGCCGAAGCCACCGTCCGGCGTGCGCAACTCGCGGGCGTGCCCCGGGCTCACGGTGACCACCACGTCGGCGAAGGCCAGGCCTGTCTTGAGATAGTTCACACGTCCGTACCACTCCGCCATGCGCCAGTTATACACCTCGGACGGAATGCCACAGTCGTTGCGCACGCCCTCAGGAAAGTGCCCCTGATAACCAGCGTTGTGCACCGACAGCACCGACGGCGTGTTCGCGAAGCGTTCCTGTAGTTCTCCGTAGGTGCGCATGTACATGAGCGCCAGTGAGGTGTGCCAATCGTGCGCGTGCACGAGCACGGGTCCCGCGATCAGTCGCGAGATGCCATCGAGCACGGCGCGGGAGAACACCGCGTAGCGCCGCGCGTTGTCGGCGTAGTCCTGGCCGTTCTCGCCGTAAAGGCCGCTGCGATTGAAGTACGTCGGGGCATCGACGAACACCACGCGAGGTCCGGGCTCAGCATTCACTTCGCGGAAAAACCGTACTTCGACGGAGCGAAAGCCGAGCTCGACACGAATCGGGCGACCGAGCGGCGCCAGATCCGGTGCGTGATCTCGCACCGTGCGATAGAGCGGCACGAACACCACCACCGCCGACCCCGCACGCGACTGAAAAGTCGCCAGTCCACGTACCGCCTCGGCCAGCCCTCCGGTACGCGCGTACGGCGCATACTCGGACGTGAGATGCACAATCGTTGGCGATCCGTCGGGCGAAGCAGAGACGGCCGGAATTGACATGGATGGAGTAGGCAGCGCAGTGCTCGTCATGTGATCGATGATCAGGAGATCGGCGGATCATCCTGGAGGGCGTCCCCCAGAATCGATGGTGCGTAGTACGCGCGAACATACTGCTCCACCATGCGCCGACCGGTAAACTGCGTTCCGGCCACACGCATGGCGTTCTTCATGGTCGCCAGCCACTTGAGCGGCAGATCGTTGTCGTCGCGCTCGTAGAAGTTGGGCACGATCTGCGTTTCCAACAGCTCGTACAGGCGATTCGCCGTGCGGTTGCCGATGTCATCGTCAACCTCGGGCTCGATCGCCCAGCCGTTGGTGCCATCAAAACCTTCTTCCCACCACCCGTCAACCGTGGAGAGTTGCGGCACGCCGTTGAGGGCAGCCTTCATACCGCTTGTGCCCGAGGCCTCAAGCGGCACGCGTGGGAGATTGAGCCACAGGTCCACACCCTGCACGAGCAAATGCGCGAGGTGCATGCCATAGTCTTCAATAAAAACAATGCGCCCCTCGAACTGCGGATCGCGCGTGAACTGATACACTTCCTGCAGCACCTGCTTGCCGGGATTATCGGCCGGGTGCGCCTTGCCGGAAAAGACGAACTGCACGGGGCGCGCACTGTTGGTGACCAGCGTGCGCAGGCGCTCCACATCGCGGAACAACAGGTTCGCACGCTTGTACGTGGCAAACCGACGCGCGAAGCCGATCGTGAGCGCGTGCGGGTCGAGCAACGTGCCGGCACCCACGAGCTGCGGCGCCTGCATCGTTCGTCCGGCGAACTGACGGCGCGCTTCTTCGCGCACCATGCGCATCAGCACATGCTTGAGGCGCAAATGCGTGCCCCACAACTTGTCGTCGTCGAGGGTGAGCACACGATTCCACAACTCCGGATCACGGTCACGGCCCCAGGTGGTGCCGAGGTGCTCATCGAGCAACTGCATGATCGGATTGGCCATCCAGGTGGCGAGATGTACGCCGTTCGTGACGTGTCCCACCGGCACCTGCTCGGCCGGCCGCTCGCCCCAGAGCGGCGCACACAGCGCGCGCGAGACGGCACCGTGGCGTTCCGACACGCCGTTCACGCGACGCGACAAACGAATGCACGCCGCAGTCATGTGAAAGACCTGTCGCCCGGAAGTGGGATGATATCCGAGCTGCAACACACGTGATGCGTCAACGCCCATCTCTTCCCACACCGGGCCCGCGCACTCCTCCACCTGCTCAATCGGAAAATGATCGTGCCCGGCCGGCACCGGCGTGTGCGTCGTGAACACGCTCGCCGCGCGCACCTGCCGAACAGCGTCGTCAAATCCAATACCCTGCTCGCACAGCGCGCGCACGCGCTCGAGCAGCATGAACGCGGCATGACCTTCGTTGGCGTGCCAGGCCACCGGCGCGATGCCGAGGGCACGCAATACGCGGACACCGCCCACACCCAACAGCCATTCCTGACGAAGACGCAGTGCCGGTCCGCCCGCGTACAACTTGGAGAGCAGCGGTCGATCGTCAATGTGGTTCTCTTCGAGATCGGAGTCGAGCAGGTACACCGGCACGCGTCCCACCATCATGCGCCACACACGAATGTGCACATCACGGCCAAACGTGCGCACCGTCGTGAGATGGCGCTGTCCGTTGATGCCGGGCACGGGCTGAATGGGCACGCTGCTCAGGTCGAACGTGTCCGGCGTATCTTCCTGCCAGCCATCGGGGCGCACGCGCTGATCGAAATACCCGTCGCGATAGAAGATGCCGACACCTACCAGGGGCACACCAAGATCCGACGCGCTCTTGCAGTGGTCACCGGCCAGCACGCCAAGGCCGCCGGAATAAATCGGTACGGAGTTGTGGAATCCGAACTCTGCGCAGAAATACGCGATCGACTGTCTGCGCAGTTCGGGATAGGTCTGCGCGTACCACGTGTGTTCGTCGCTGTGCTCAGCGGCCAGCCAACGCATCACCCGATCGTATTTGGCGCAGAAGTCGGCGTTGTCTGCGAGCGCTGCCAGTCGTTCCGCGGACACCTGCTGGAGCAGCTCGATCGGGTTGTGGCGCAGCTTCTGCCAACGTGTCTCGTCGATCTGGCGAAAGAGATTGCGCGCGTCACGATTCCAGCTCCACGCGATGTTGTTCGCGAGAGCCGTGAGGCCATTGAGACGCGGGGGAAGCGGGTGCGGTGCGGATTCGACCGGCAGAACGGGGGATGCGACTATAGTCACGGATGTGGGGACAGTGCTTCTTGGCAAACGATCGCGCGGCCAGCTGGTCGCCCGATGCGAACAGACGTTTCAAAGGTACCTTTTGGCACGGCGGAGTGGACAGGTGCCAGCCTCCTGCGGTATCCTCCCGCGCACATGGCTACCTCCCGACGATCCCGTTCCCGCCCGCCCGTGGTCCACAAGTTCGGCGGCGCCTCGCTCGCTGACGCGGCCGCTGTGCGACATGCCATCTCGATTCTCGCTGATCAGCCCCCCGGGCCGGCTGTCGTGGTGGTGTCGGCGATGGCTGGCGTCACCGACGCCCTGCTGCAGTTGGGACAGCAGGCGCTGGCTGCTGGGCAGGACCAGAAGGCATTAGCGGCCATGGCGGCCGCTGTCGGTGCCCTCAGGTCTCGGCACGAGCAGGTTGCCCAGGCCGTGGTGCCCAAGGGCGCGCTGTGCCAACGCGTCGTCGAGGATGTCGCCCGGGCGCATGACGAGATCTCGCGCCTCCTCGATGGCGTCGCGTCGCTACGCGAACTCACGCCGCGCACGAGCGATTTTCTCGTCTCGCGTGGGGAGCAACTCAGCGCGATGCTGCTGGCCGCAGGACTGGAGGCAGAGGGCGTGTCGGCCCGCTATATCGACGCCACGACCCTCATTGTCACCGACGGCGTGCACGGCAACGGCTTCCCCGATCTGCCGCGTACTGAGCGCACCGCCAAAGGCGTACTGGCGCCCCTATTGCGCCAGGGCGTGCTGCCGGTGGTCCCGGGGTTCATCGGCGCCTCGCCCGACGGCACCGTCACAACGCTTGGTCGCGGCGGCTCGGATCTCACCGCTACCGTGCTCGCGCGCGCCATCAAGGCCTCGGCCGTCAACCTCTGGAAGGACGTGCCTGGTCTGCTCACCACCGACCCGCGCACCGTGCCCGAGGCGCGGGTGATTCCGCAGCTCAACGTGCGTGAAGCCGCTGAACTCGCATACTACGGCGCGAAGGTGCTGCACCCGCGCGCCCTCATTCCGCTCGCGCGCACCGCGATTCCGGTGCAGGTGCGGCCCTTCGCCGAGCCGTCGGCCGTGGGCACGGAAATCTCCGGCCGTCGCACGCTGCAGCGCTATCCGGTAAAGGCGCTGTCGATGGTGCGCGCACAGGCACTTGTCACGGTCACCGGCAGCGGCATGCTGGGTGTGCCGGGTATCGCGGCCCGCACGTTCGCGGCGCTGCATCGGACCGGTGTGTCCGTGTCGTTCATTACACAGGCTTCGTCGGAGCACGCGATTTCGTTGTGCATTCCGGCCGAATCGGCCGATGCCGCCCGTGCGTCGCTCGACGCGGAGTTTGCTGCTGAGCGCACGCGGCGCGAGATCGAACGCATTGAAGTGCGCGCCAACGTCGCGATGGTTGCCGTGGTGGGTCTGGGCATGGCCGGTTCGCGCGGACTGGCGGCGCGTATGTTTACCGCGCTCGGGGCGGCTGGCATCAATATCGTGGCGATTGCACAGGGCTCGTCGGAACTCAACATCACGGTGGTAATTGACGACGAGGACGCGCCGAGTGCGGTGCGGGCAGTACACGCCGAGTTTCAGCTGGACAAGATCGGTGGCGGAGCGGCGGCGATTACGAAACACGTGGATGTAGTGCTGTTCGGTTTTGGACAGATCGCGCGTGAGTTTACGCGCATGTTGTCGCGCGGCAAGGCGAAGGCGGCGGTGCGTGTCGTGGCGGTGTGTGATCGCAGCGGGATGGTGTTTGACGCCGAGGGCTTCGGTAGCAAACGCCTCGCGGCACTGGCCGCGCACAAGCAGGGCGGCGCAGCGCTGGCCGACGCGGAAGGCGGACAGCGGCTCACCGGCACCGCCGCAGTACGCGCTATTTCGAAACACGCGTTGTCGCATCCGGTACTTGTCGATGTGACCGCCAGCGATACGCTGCCCGCGATCACCACCGCGATCGAGCTCGGCTTTGATATCGTGCTGGCGAACAAACGTCCGCTCACCGCGTCGCGCGCGGCCGTGGACGCGCTGCATGCACTCGCGAAGGCGAAGGGGCGGCGCGTGTTGTTTGAAACCACCGTTGGCGCCGGATTGCCCGTGATGGATTCGTACGCCAAACTCGTCGACGCCGGTGATCGCGTGCTGCGCATTGAGGGGTGTACGTCGGGGACGCTTGGATTTCTGCTCACAGAAATAGGGAAGGGGCGCGCGTTCAGCGACGCGGTGCGGCGCGCCATGGCGAAGGGCTATACCGAACCCGATCCGCGCGACGATCTCTCGGGCATGGATGTGGCGCGCAAGGCGC
>ENA-ORBV01016336-ORBV01016336.1-microbial-mat-metagenome-genome-assembly--contig:-NODE-16336-length-10790-cov-3.562401_pt1 | contig 10790 bp, 17 predicted proteins | sample MGYA00237777_ERZ505514 | MGnify/ENA primary metagenome ERZ505514 (study PRJEB26160, sample SAMN06269048) | microbial mat metagenome | isolation source: Oligotrophic lake microbial mat | place...
TTCAAGCAGAAGACGGCATACGAGATTCGCCTTAGTCTCGTGGGCTCGGAGATGTGTATAAGAGACAGCGTCCAGCGAGCTAGAACGAGCGGGTGCTTTGTCTTGTGTGGCACGTTTCTGTACAGAGCGCCGATGTGATGAAGAAGACAAGCACAGGAGCTGCGCCAAAGGACTGTACCATGCCGCGATTTTCCCGTGACGCCGATTTGTATAGCTTCATCATGGCCGAAAATTGGCCATCCTTAACTTGCTGTGGTACAAGCACGGTATTACATTACGTCTGCTCGGAAATATACTGCGATCGGGACCAACCTCGGTGTCACGCTCTTCAACATCTTTGTCAGCCAGCGACAATGTTGATTGCATGGCACCTGTGTCGACAGCAACCATTACCGATAACGACAAGACGCATGAAGCAACGCAGCCATACCATTTGCTAAGTTCAAGGCGGAGTTGCTGGTCATGTCAACGACTACAGCTTCGCTGGTGATTCGCGATGTTCTGACCACAGATATAAATACAGTCCGCAAGCAAGAACGCCAATGCAACGCTCAGACTACTCGACGCCGCTGCTTGCAGCCCTGAATTTTCTGTGCCATCTCTAATCCACATTAGGATGACTCACGCGTTCTATTTTTAGCGGACAACTTGATCAACAATCAATGAATCATGAGGGGAATCCCCACACGGACACCACATATCCCTCTCGCCCGGTGCGAGAGGAGCGTTCATCTCCCGCAAACGCGAGCAGCAGGCTCTTGGGGTTCCACACTAGCGTGTTGATCTCAGTGACCTCGCGATCCTTGAGGCTCATGGTGTGAGCGAGCGTGCCCGCTTCAACATCGTACTGCAAGAAATCACGGTGCGTAAGCAGCGACCCCGCAACGGTGAACTGAGCATGAGAGAGGCCATACTATGCAGATTCGCGTGTCCTCCGAGGCGGATGCCAGATAGGCGCTGTTGTAGCTGAATGATACAGCGCGGATAGCCTGACTGCAAGAGTAAATGCAATCAAACAGACTCGAAGATGAGAATTGTGAACAAATGGTCCGTCCGGGTCAAATAGTCTGCATACTCTTGCTTGCTAAAGCTTTTGATGGGAACCATCTCCGATGTATCCCACAGCAGGACCATGGCATCTGATCCCCCTGTCGCCAGGTATCTTCCAGCTGGGTCGAACGAGAGGTAGGACAGGTTTGCAGCCTGCACCCGGACGAACAGGCGACGGCATGTCAGCGCCTGATCGGAAGTACGCAATCTGCGTGCGAACGCTGTGGTTACCGTTGCGGACAGCGCCTTCTCCATAGATGGATACTTAAAGATATCAATGCTGTTCACAGACGTCACGAGCAATGATTGACCAGATCGGTGCCAGGCGATCTCGTTGATCTGAACCAGATGTAAGACACAAATCTGCTGAGCATATCATCGTAGAGTATCATCGCATAAGGAGCACACCTCTTGGTGGAACTTGTGTTGCTTGATCAATTTGTTTGTCCGCATATCAAAGAACATCACCACGTCTTTCTGAAAACGCAGCACGAAGCCACGCCACGACAAACCTATGTGGCCGTGCGATAGGTACACGTGCTGTTGATGGTACCAATACCTTGTTCATCACAGCCAGCACTAGTCCGTCTAACGTCCACGCAATATTCAATCCTTGGGCACCCGTGTCGTGCGTGAAAGTCTGCTTGCCACCTGTCGATGAGCGAGAGTGCATATGCAGACGGGCGTGTTGCCCAATCAGTCACATAGCTGTTTATTTCCAGTTATCCACGGTGACATGCTTACTTCGGGTATCCCATAGCCTGGCAGTGCGATCGGCCGACGCTGTTCCCAGCAGGTCTGATTAGGAGCAGCATGAAGTTTAGATCGGGGTGCACAGACGAACTCAACCAATTCCACAAATGAGCACCTCTGTTTGCAGGACTCCATGCCAGCTGAATAATACTGTCGGTATGGCCTTTCAGTTCCATTTCCGGTGCCTGAAAATCGTCAACGCATATGTCAGCACAAGCCATCACAGGTGAAGCCGCAGAAGCTCGTACACTGAGCTTCCCCGTTTGATCGATGGTCCATATTCTGGCTGTACGATCAACTGATCCAGACGCGAGCTTGGCTCCGGTACTGTTCCATCCTACGGTATGAATCTGTGGCGACGGAGCGCAGCGTCAGCGCAGGGTTCAATGGCCCATACCACATTCTGTTGCTGAAAATCACCTTTTTCTTGTGTCCCTCATAATCTTTTTTCACTGCTTTTTGGAACAAGCTGACAGTCCCCGCATCCTTGGATTCTGCGAGAACGCTCATTGAAGCAGCATTCGCCGCCATTTTGCAGGCTTTCAAGAGGCGGAACTCTCGCCGATCACCACAAACCACCTGGACTGCACTGACTGCGAGCCGGGCACTGATGATAGGTATATGATAGGATTCGATTGATTGATTGAAGACGGCACGACATAGCACATGCACAGTCCCTATGAAGGCGCGCGAATCACGAGTGCACTCTAGCGAACACTTTGCGAAGCTTCACAAAGAATCTCTTGTTCTTGAACAGATACTCTCGGACGTGCCTGAACAGCAGCTCCATGAGCGAAGCGAGCGATACTGCAACAGAGCAAGTGACCTACCGATGAAGCACATCGAAGGCCTGTACGTGCAGGTCGGACAGCTTGGTGGCTAGAGCGGCCTGTTGGCTCTCACGACCTAACAAGGCAAGGCGCCAAGTGACACGCATGCTTTTCGGGTCCAATTTCAAGCCAACTTACGTCGTTTGTTTTCATGCTCCACCCGTTGAACCCACCGCGGCACCTCAAACAGGTTGGAGAAGTACATGATTTGATTGTACAGCATTTCGTCGGTATACTCGGGATGCAATTGACCGCGGCAGCCGGGCATGACGCACATGATGCCTAAGTCGGTGCAAGATGGCAACCGTCAGCACACCGAAGGAATGCTTGGACACATTACACAAGCAGCACTACCTCGGATCGACGGTTGCTTGGTGCGATGTTGACATCCAGGGTCGGAACATACGCGCCAACGGTCTAAACATGTACACCGCTCAACGGCGGAGCCGCGGCGACAACAAACACAAGAAGTTACCATAGTAAAGCACCAATTTCTGTCGGATGGCAATGTCCACTGCGTTCAGGATGTGATGCAGATCGTCCATTTCCAGAATCAACTGTAACAAAGCACTCATTTAACCACCAGTAATGGAAGTCGATTGTCAGTATCACGGACCCCTTTGTTGATGCATTCTGGTGACGGACAAGCGAAACCACACGCGCCGTCGCCGTCCAGCTTGAACACACCAGAGAACTCAAAGCGCACTTGACAGCGGGGACAGGTCACGCTGGCGAGCGACAGATGTGCACAGACATGATAAGAAACAAGCGAACAAAACGCACGCGCCGCACACGCTCTTACAACAGCTTCTCCGCGTGCTCATAGCGTTCCTCGTCATTCTCGCTTGCCAGCAGCTCCGCCTGAGCTTCCGCCGCAGCTGTTCCTTTACTGCAAAGTGCACGGGAATTGGTACACGGCAGGCTGAGAACATAACATGGCGATAAGAGTACAACGCTGAGCAAACATACTCGTCGACCGAGAAGTGCGCGAACTTCGTGCCGTCTAAACCGAGGCATTCCGCAATCAAGGACGAGTTCGTCTCGGGAATTGGAATAAGCAGCCTGGCCACAACCGGCAGCACTTGATTGGACAGGTACCTACACCCATGGATAAGCGCTGAGTCAGGTCATCGGCGACGCAGCGGCTTTGGATTTTGCAAGCACTTCGTCCAGCCTACACCCGTACTCACCAGTTCACATCCACGCGCAGCTTGCCGTTGGACTTGACGATCGCATCGGGGTGATAAGATCGTTCCGCCATCGGCAGCTCTGTGATGCCAAGGTTCACGGGCTGATCGATTGGAAGGCCAGCTTTCTCCCGCGCCTCGGTTATGCGCGGGTCCTCGCAGACAATGTAAGGAATGTGATCACCCACGCGCACGGCGCGACCTTGAGCCATCATCCACAGCGCGACCTGCACATGTGGCTGAGCCTTGGGGTTAGGGTAGTCCTGCACTGACTTGGTGAGGCCCTGGACATACATGCAAGCATGGGGTGAGGTGACGCGAATCTTGAGCAGAGACGCGTATATCATCACATCGTGTTTGTACCTTGATCACGATGTACTTGTTGAGAGCGATGCGATTGGCTCGCACATCTGCGGCAATCTTACGGAGCTGCAACAACACGGGCGTGGTGAGAGCGCATGATGCCAGACGCGGGACAGGTGCTGCTGCAACACGTACATGACTGTGGATGGCCTCGATAACCTCATCGCGTGCGTTGCCAGAGAGCAGCTGGTCCAGAACGAAGCTGCGCAAAGCGACGGGTCTGAGCTGGGTGAAACGTGCTTGAACTGCAAGAGGACCCACACTAACCTGCTGGAGTCCTTGGACAGCTCAGACCAGTCTCTGCGCACCATGTCGATACCCTTGATTTCCCGCAAGGCGGTGAAGGTCTTCTCGCCCGGCTTCTCCACCACCTTAAGGACAGCGTACTGCAAGCCAGCATCGACGAGCGGGAGTGGGTGAGTCTGGTGCGCCAACACGCACTGCGAAGTGGGATATCAGCACTCACTTTCTTCTTGCGCAACAACAGCAGCGTCTTGAAGATGCCATCAATGTCGATTTCCAACACCTGGTGCAGGGAAGCGATGCTCAGAATCTCAGCTGAGGCAAAGACCATCGCTGGCGCTACCACCAAATCACGCACGCACACACACACACACACACACACATACATACATGCACCTACGCACACATACACGCAATCAAACCGCGTTCACTTCCACACGTACTTTGTACTGCTTGTTGACTTCCTTCTTCAGCGTGTTTCCGACCTCTTTTGCCTTCACAAGGTCGTCGGTGCCGGTGCTGATCATGATGGAGTCGGTGTCACCGTAGATGACCTGATGCAACACCATGATCATACATGCACAGCGCGCACGATATCAGCGAAATGAGCTGGCCGAGCACCACACGTGCATCACGATGGCATGGTACCGTGAATCCAATCCGTTCGGCGGTGTCTTTGGTGCGCTGCAGAATCTCGCGACCTGCAGAATGAGTCGGACAGTGCAGGCATTTAGCAGTCAGAGCGCCTCCAGCGATCGGCATATGTAAGCTACGACTGAGCAAGCCACGCCATCTCACGAGTCTGATACCCTGTGTGGTGATGAGAGAGGCTAGCGGCTTGCAGTAGAAGCGTGAGCTCTCGAAGCCCAGGCAACCATACATGGAGTTAGCAACCAGCTTCAGGGCCTGCACACAGCGCCACACGAAGCGCAGCGCGATGAGCATAGAGCCGGAACACTGCATGCCGGGCTCTGATCTGCGGTAGATTGCATCGCACCTTCTGCCTGATGTCCAGCTGCTTCTGTTTGGCTTCACTGCGCTCGGTCTTCATCTGCTTCTTGACCTCTCTGCGCCGCTCCAGCAGTCGCTTCACCACCGTAGGCAGCACACCTGTCCACCATTGACATGCGAATACGCCTTAGATCACTGATCGCATTCTCACGCAGCGCACGAGACATTCGAGTGCTGACAGATACAGCGACCACACCAGTTGTGCTGTACCTTGCGGCAGCGATGAATCAGGCAGCTGGGGTACGGCATCTGGTCCCGTAACGTTCCAATGCTGAGCGCAATACAGTGCAGCCGAACAGCGTGGCCAGCATCGACTGAGCATCACAAGCTATTGCAACGGTGACGGCAGCAAGCGCACACGGGGGTATGTACCTGCAGGGTGGTGAAGCACAGGTTGTACTCCCGGATGATGGACGGATACAAGCTGTTGAAATCCAAAATCACTACGAATCTACAAGGCGATACATCACCAGGGACGCGTGAGTCTCGCAAGTACATCTGCCTGCGTAAATATCACTCAACAACACGCAAGTAGACAGCTTGCAGCGGCGATACGTCATACTTGTCGTAGAATCCGATGACAGGCTCCAAGACAAAGCCACCACGATACTGCGGCTTTCGCTTCTTGCGACCTGAATGGGTACACATAGTGATCACGGACCGGTGAACAACAGGCCCAGCATTCATGCGGGCTCAAACACACCTGTGCCGCCCATCTGGGCATCATCGTCGACATGCTCCTCGTCCGGTTCATCTTCTGCCTCGATATCGGGCTCGTCAGCATGACCTGATTCAGCTGTGCCCAACACCGGCGCATGGTTGCTATCGCCACCATCTTCGCCTTTCATGTGAACAGCAGCAGGGTTCTCCTTGTCTGAAAGCAGAGAGTAAATGAGTAAGTGAGCGAACGCATCAACTCCGGTGATTGGGGATACTGGTTTGGTAAGTCCAAAACCACTGCGCATTACATGCCCAAGCACTCCACACTAGAGCCACTATACCTTCTGATTTCGTCTTTGCCTTCCCCTTGGCCTTGCCTTTGCCTTTGCCGCTCTTGGTAGCCGCCTTGCTGGCCTCCCGCTCTTTGCGCGCCTCTCGATCCTTGGACGACGTCTGAGCGATTACCCATCCACCACACGCACCCGTTAACGATCGCCTTTCAGGTGACAGCGGGGATGACAGAGGGAACAGGGCACCACATCACCTTTTCTGGCGCAATATACTTGAGCCGGTGGAACTCGTGCAGCAACAGAAACGCCACGCGATCAGCGCGTTGCGCTCTCAAAGTGTTCTTCCTGCAGCGGGTCAAATCAGCTCAGCTCATCAGCTCGCGAGCAGAGCAATGAAGCGCCAGGGTTACTGACCAAAGATTGCCACAGAGACAGGTGAGCTGCCGAGTGAGTGGCAGGATCACCAGCTTGAACATGAGCCCCAGCGCCAAGAAGGCGTCCTGCTCGGTGTGTGCACACAGCGCCAGGATTTCCTGCGACAACGGAGAGCACGTGTAAGCTTGCAACCAGTCCCGAACGTCTAACCCCGAGCGCAAGAGCACACCTGATTGTCGGACAGTCGCTGCGGCATCTCGTTGATCTCCACCTGATGCCTACAGTACAACCACAGGAGCGCCCTGGAAATTAGCGCTGCACTTGTGGTGATCAAACGATCATGTAGAGCGTGAGCACACGCCTGCACAAGCTGTAGATTACCGGTGTCGGCCAAGCTGAGATTGCGCCAAATGAGTCAGATCGTAAGAGGTTTCGCCGCCAATGAGCTCTTTCGCTGTGACTTCCGTGTCACATAGCAGGCGTCCAGCACACACGCCTTGATCCACCACGGAAAAGCCTGCAGAAGAACAGACCACGGCATGTCGAATCCGCGATATGAGTACGTATGCATATGTGCAAGTGTGTGTGTGTGCACACATGTGTGTGCATGATGGCACTGTACTGTAAGCTCACGCAAAAGGAGCATCACGCGCCGCTCGCTGACCTCCTCTTCGAATGGGCATGACGCTTCGCTTGAGCCGGCCCAGTTTGGACCAGTCTTTGATCTTGTGGTGATGCAACCTGTGCAGCAATACCTGTCCCAATGATGGCAGTTAGCACCATGGTACATCAGCGTCAGCACCAGCACAGAACAGAGTAAGGGACCTACCTCGATCGGGAACCCGTGCAAGCCATGCCCCACGATCACGTCAGGGTCCAGGTAGTGCAGCTTAGCCATCAAGAAGTTCAGCAGGGCGGCCTCGTGCACGAGCGCCGTATTCTGATCAAACGGCAATGTCGTGGCCACGATCAGGAGGTGGATGGGCAGGCGAGACTGTGACGAGCAGGGCTCGAAACACCAAGTACACGTACCTTGAGCTTCTTCGCTTTGATGGTGTCTTGCAGACCGAACGGCCACGTCTGCCCTTTGGGAGGACACATGGCTGTGAAATGCTCCAATTGCTTCTCCTTGTCGGTGGGGCCCTCGACGCTGACAGCACGGTGCATCAATCCGCTGCGAGGCAGGACATATACACGCCTCAGATATGCAAAGGATTGCCACCAAGCATACAGAGGGGTGCCTCGTACCTGATCATGACGATTTCGTGGCTGTGATTCTTGGTATTCAACACGGTTTTGAGGGACAGAGACAGCACACTGGATCGTCACAACAGCAGGCGAGGTCAGCCATGGTGATGTGATGACGCTTCGATGTGAGTCAGTAAGCGCACCGCACCTGAGCGATGGAGCCGGCAGAGCCTGTGCATCAGGCACCACAACGATGGTCTTGGGGTCCTCCACATTGTACTCGTAGCGACACCAGCTCACGGGGGAGGTAGATTGCGACACGCCAGTCACGCGGAGCCTGCAGCGCGCAGAAATGGAAACCCATACTGCAGACCAATAGAAGCCAATACAGAAAGCGACCTTCAGCCTACCAGCATGGGCCCATCAGATCGCGCTTCAGCAAGAACAGCTCCAGCGGAGACGCTTGGGACCCAAATGCATGAGAGAACGTCTTCCCGCAGGCTACCGTGCCCCCTTGCTCGGTGGGCATCAGGAACGGTGGCGATGCCGCGGGGTACACCACCTTCATGTACTGTGCATTTATCACGATCATGGTCATGAGCATCTTGTTGATCAGTGAGTAGCCTATGGTGCAATCGCTCTCAACATCCCGATTGTAGCTCACGACACACCATTCATATGAGCATGCACTTACCTCGCCCTGGTCCGGGACGCCATCTTTCTTAGCATCGAAGCAGTATTTACGCTCAACTCGCTTAGTTTTGAATTTCTTGACGCCCGCGCGGTCCGCAAGCTCCTTCAACTCCGTGTACACTTGATTCACAGCGAGCACCGCAACACACGCGAAGGCAGGTAGAGGCAGACCGGTATCATGCAGAGCGAGAGGACAGTCAGTGCTGCACGAAGCAGCCAATCACAACATGAGGGCGAGGCTAGGCTGCATACCGTCCACCAGACTGACTTTCTTGTCGGTTCTGGTCTCTTGAGGCTTGCGTGGATCCAATACCGCGTATTCACGAGGCAGCAGCAACACGTTACGCTCCAGATTTGACACCACAATACAGCATGTCACGGTGTTGGCTGGAGTTGAGGGGCTGTCATCGCCCGAATTGACCAGGGCTCGGCCTGTGAGTAGATGCCGCAGTGAGCGATGGAACGATAATCGGCTGATGCGCACATACAACGTACCAAATAGATAAAGTTTGCCCGACCGATCGAACGGCACTTCAAACGCGTCAATCCAGTAAAGCAGCAGCGAGCCATCTGCGGCGATGGGTCCGGGACCGGAGCCCGCTCCAGCCAAGCCAGGGCCAGCAGGTGCCGGGGCCGCAGCCTTGCCGTCTAGAACATGTCGGTCACAGCAGAGACACATCAAACCGATGAACAACCATCACGGTGCAACGCAAGCTGCACCCCGACATAACATACCATCCGCGACGATACCGTCTGTGTCCTGTCGCCAATCCATGTCCCCCACCCCAAGGGGCTTCAGCTTGGTAGGAGTAGCGCCATCTGGACTGAGGGCATGGCCTCCCGCATCCGAGTGAGTCTGCAAGGCTATAGAGCGAGCGAGCAAGTGAGGTGCACACAGCAGCAAGCTCGATGAGAGAATGAAGGCATACCGGTGCCCGCAGCAGGGCTAGGCGAGCTGGATGTGCCGTTACTAGGAGGAAGAAAGGGATCGTCGAAGGCGTCTGCAGGTATGTCAAACCCGAGCTCCTGCGGACCAGACGACCAGACGTGAGGAGAATGAAACAATACAGAGGACCAGGATACATGTCACCTCGACAGCTACGGATGAAGCTTGGCTGGAAACAGCGTCCACCTGGAACGATACAGCGCACTTTCAACACCGCGATTGATCGATGACAGCGAAGAGTTCAGAGCTCAAGACAGCACGTACCGCTCGATTGGCTGCCACTGCGGAGGTCAGAACAGGTTGACCTCCCGCTGTCAATGAGACCGGATGCTCCCTGTTGGATTGGCGGCAGAGGACAGAACCATCAGAACAACGATCAACGGCAGCAGAGCGAAGGAAGGGACTGATGGCACTGACCGACTAGCAGCGGGTCCAACAGGACGCATCGCATCAGAATCCATATCCATCGCGTCAGACTCGACCTTGACAGAGGAGACCCTGGCTGTGGGCTATCGACGGCAACAAACAACTTCAGACAGAATGCAATGAAGATACATCAGCTGGTGCACCAAACCTTGGAGCTCGACTTGGCGGGCTTCTTGGCTGCACCATGCTTGGGGCGAGTAGACGGCTCCTGTATTCCACCAGAGTAGTCAACGACCATGTCCCAGCGCAGCACGCATACAGGCAAGCTGAAGACATGGCACAGTCAAGCATTACCGCAGCCACGGCGGAGTCCATATCTCCAAGCAGTGAGTTGAGAAAATCTTCGTCTGCAGCAGGGTCCCGCGCGATGTGGGCGCGAGAGGTCTGCGGAGTGAACAAAGAGACGGCATGGCACAAGAACAGAGCACTTGTGGATTACTGACAGGTGCCGAGTGTGGACCTTGAAAGCATAATCGTCGACGTACTAAGGATTTCGGCTTGCCTGCTCCGGCAGCGCTGCCACCACCACCGACAGCCACGCCTCTCAGGAACGATGAAGACAGCTTGGATTGATTCTTATCGGGTGCAATCTCTGTAGCTTTGGCAGGTGCACTCTTCTTCTTCTTGGGCTTGCTCCGGGCTGGCATCCCTGTGATCACGCTCGAGGCTGCCGGAGCACGTAGACGTTCAAGGTCAGCATATGATCTGTCTCTTATACACATCTCCGAGCCCACGAGACTAAGGCGAATCTCGTATGCCGTCTTCTGCTTGAAAA
>ENA-ORBV01016338-ORBV01016338.1-microbial-mat-metagenome-genome-assembly--contig:-NODE-16338-length-10789-cov-8.214432_pt1 | contig 10789 bp, 2 predicted proteins | sample MGYA00237777_ERZ505514 | MGnify/ENA primary metagenome ERZ505514 (study PRJEB26160, sample SAMN06269048) | microbial mat metagenome | isolation source: Oligotrophic lake microbial mat | place...
GGTTCTCCTTGGTGTTTTATATACTACCAAAGCGTTACCGAATTACTGAGCATCTACACCCGGTACCATTCGTTTACGAAGACACGGCGGTTTGGAATATCAAACGCCTTTTGATAAACTCCAAAAAGTTACCGAATTAGTGAGCTAGTACAACAGTCCCCTTACTTGTGCCCTTACATGGGAAGGAGACTAGCCAAAGGGAGAGGATCCGGCAAGGGGGATTTTTTACCGGGCTAAAGATAGAGAAAAAAAAGGGGCGGGCAATGACTGAATGAGCCCGGCTTTCGGAAAAGCGCCGTGAAAAGGTTAGGCGGCTCTTTCCAGAGCTGTCCGGGCTTCGAGGGACTGGAAGATTTCCTCGAAATAGTCCTGCATTTCCCGCCGCCCATGGATTTTATAAGAACCCTGAGCGGGGCTGTGATAGGCCTTGTGGACGGCGGCGGCCAGAAGCTCCGTCGTCCTGGAATCGAGCAGGTTATCGCCGAATAAATGGATTTCCCGTTTGAGAATTTCCGCGTCTTTCGGAACAAACCGTTTTTTATTAATCCGCAGGAAAGCCTCCGCCTTTTCTCCAGCGGCGAAAACGACTTCGGTTCCGAGGCTCCGGCTCAGCTCGAAGGAGAAAGGCCGTGCGAGAGGTTTCCCGGAAGCGGAGGTAATTTCCCGGTTGATCAGTTCGACCACCCGGTTCACGTCGGCTGGTTTTCCATCGATCAAGCTGACGCCCGCCTTGAACTGATGAGCTTCGATCAGAGCCGCCGCCTGCTGTATGAGCGCTTTGCCGTTTTCCGTCAGCTCGTCCGAGTCCGGGAGAAAGATTCCCCGGTCGAGAATCAGCGTCAGCTGATGATTCATGCTGAACGACGAATCGTCAAAATCCTCGGGAAGGGTCAAACGCGCCAGCGTTCTATAACGGGATTCTTCTTCCCCGTACGCGAAATCGATACTGAGGCCGAATCCGGCTTCAACGCCGCGTTTCAAATCTGCGACGGCGGCCGCAGCTTCCTTTTTCGAGAGCCCCCGGAGATCCGGGACGAGCTCGAAGCCGAGTATCCGGCGGTGGTAATCTTCCAGAATGATTCTTCCCGTGTCTCTTCCGGAGAGCGGGCGCGAGGCTTTCACGGCCGCGTTCACAGGTTTTGGAGACTGCGGAGCGAAACGGTTTTCCCCGCCGCTTTGAGGGGCGATCATCCTGGTATCCGCCGTCATTTCGCGCAGTTCGGACCGATTGGAGTTCGGGATGACTTCGAAAAATTCCCTCGAAAGGTCGAGCTGATAATCCACAAGCTCCCGGGTGCGCGCGTCGTAGGCGTCATAACTGGGCTGCAGCGCACGTTCATAAAAAATATTCATGCGCGCTTCTTCGTCCGCGCGGTGCCCCCGCTGTCTCATCTGAAAAAGGGCAAGATTGCGTCCGGGTTTATCGAGGATCCGGAAGGCCACGTCATAAAAGCGTTCGATGATTGAAACGTTCACGGTTTTCTTGAAGATTTTCCCGCCAGCGTCCGCGATGCGGTTCAGGGCCGCCTCGATTTTCTGAAAGATCCGGATCAGCCGCGGATAAGATGTTATCTCGAAACCGAAGACTTTATAGAGTTCGTATTCGAGCGCGAATTTTCCTTCGTCAAGGAGGATCACGCCTTTCCCGAGAGGGTCCTCGCCCTCGCTCGGCCAGACGTAATCGGGAATGGTAGTTCCCTGCGTGGTGCGAATGTAGGCATTTTTCACGTTGAATCTTCCGGAACCGGCGGGATTCCGCGCGCGGTCGAACCGGTCGATCTGGCGGTTGATTTCCCTCGCCTGAGCCTCGTCGAAGAACGTGTTCTCGCCCGTCCAGATGCCGGGCTTGATCCGTCCGGAAGGATCGGTTTCTTCTCCGGTCACATACAACTGGATCTGCCGCCGCACGGGATAAGGCAACAGGAACATATCGAGCGGCCTCGTGATCACCGTATAGCCTTTCGCGCGCAGCCCTTCGGCGACCAGGTCGACAACGGTCGTCTTTCCGCCGCCGGACGCGCCGTCCATCGAAATGCGGGTAATCTTGCGCCTGTCCTTTCTTTGAATCTGAAGATGTTTCTTTTCGATGACATCCACCACTTTGGGAATGAAAGAATTCTGGACGTCCTCGCGGAAGGCGTCGACGCGCCGCATGCTTTTTCCGGACGGGTCTTTTCGATTGCCCCAGTAATTATTCGCGACCCCGAACTCGTGCACTTTCTTCGGAACGATCGCGGCGTCGCCGGCTTCCCGGTAATAGGTGGACGCGATCGTCAGGTCGATGTTGGGACCCCTCACCACGTGGGCGCGGATCGGGGGCAATTCGTACTCCAGCGCGATTTCCGCCATAATGCGGTCGGCCTCTTCCTGGGTCAGCGTCCGGCCGTACTCGCCGCGCTGGATCAGAACGAAACGAGCTGCAAAATTGGCCGGAAGGCCTTCCTTCTTCATCCATTTATAGAATTCGTGCGTGTAGTGGCGGACGCGCTCCACCGTTTCAGAGCCCATGATGTAATAGATTTCCGTCGGCTGGCCGCGGTCGGCGATCTGGTTCGCCCACTGGAACATGGATTGCTGGCCTTCGATGTCGTCGCGGATGCCGAGGTCGGTATAGCGGATCAGCGGGAAGAAATCCTCGAGAAGGTCTTTGGCGAGCGCGTGGCGTCCTTCGGGCGGTACCTGATCGGCGAGAGGCACCTTTTTGTATTTCACGATTCCCTGGGTCCTCCAGATAATGGCATCGAGCGCCAGCTGGTCGGCCGCGGTCAAGGCGATATTAAAATGGCCCCAGTTCGGCGGGCTTCCTGTTCCTGCGATCCAGGCGACTTTCAGGGGACGCTCCGCTGATGGCGGCGGGAATCCGTCGTTCGATTCCGAGTACCGGGAAGTCGGAATGTGGACGCGGGGATTGATCTCCCCCCGGCGCACTTTTTCCTCCAGACTTGAAAGAGAAGCGCGCATTGCTTCATAAAGCCTGGGCAGATAGCCGCCGCTTCCCGTTTTTTCGGCGACCGCGGGATCGTAACTCTCGAGTTCTTCCTTAATCCATTTCCAGATTTGCTCCGGAGTGTAAACGGTACGGAGTTCAGAGCGGTTTTCAGGCGGATCGTCCGCGGGCATTTCCCGCGCGCCGCTTTGATCCGCGCGTTCGTCCAGGCGGACTTTCTTCAGGGCCCTTTTGAGCACGTGCGCGTAAACTTTCTGTGTCGCGGCCTGGATCTTTTCCGGTAAATCAAACCACGCTTTGATTTGAATCAATGCGGAATCTTCCTTTCCCGGAACGACGCTCGCCGTTCCCGCGTCGAGAATTTCGACGGGAAGTCCCGCCTTGTCCAGACGAAAGGCGGTAATCCTGAAAGTGAGCTTCTCGCCCTCGCCGGCGATGCGGTCCAGCGTAAAACCGAAGGTCACGTCGTGGCCGGGATAGTTGATCCGGTTCAATCCGTTGAACCCCTCCGGATCGATCTGGATCTGGACCGGGTAGCCCAGCGAATCATTCGAGAGGACTTCGACTTTCGTTTCGCTCAAACCCTGCTTCGGAAGATCCGGCCAGGGCAGGTTCCTGTATTCCGGGAATTTTGCGGTGACGCGGTAATCCTTTTTCTGCCGGGAGAGCCTTCCCTCCGAAACATACAGGTCCAGCCTGGCCTCGATATCTTTCGAGAAAACGTCTTTCCCGGTGAGCACGCGGATTTTATCCGTAAGGTCGTAAGCGGAGAATTCCCGGTCCGTGAAATAAAGGCGGATCACTTCCCGGGTCAGCCCGAGATAGACCGCGTTCGAAATTTTGTCCGTGACGATGGTCAGCTCTTTCGCTTCGATGTGTTCCAGAATTTCAACCATGTCGCGGATCAGCTTGTCGCCGAAGTTCGTGGTGATCCCGCGCACACGTTCCGGCTTCCGGAAGTCCTCGAAAGAAAGTGAAACCATGGCTTCGAGGTGGTCGAGGAGCAGTGTCGTCCGGCGGTCGATCAGGGACCGGATGAGCCTCTGCTGCTCCGGGGGCGCTTCGCCGAAATGGGAAGAGCGGAACGCGACTTTCAGCATGCGGAAAAGCAGCGACTGGCTGTCTTCCCAGTCCTTCAGCATCTTGAGGGCGAGCGCCGTATGCTCATCCTCGAAATGCCAGCCGGAGTAAGACAACTGTCCCGGACTGTAGGAGTTGATATCCACGAGGCCCCGGTTCAGATAGAGTTTCGTGAGCGGGCTCGCCGACATCGCGATATAAAGTTTCAGCGGATAAGAGACCTTTGAATCCATTCCCGTGCGGCGGAGAAAGGCGATATTCTCCTTTATCTCCTGAGGCGTCACCACCGGGTCGAGCATGATGAAGCCGGGCGTCGCGACGATTCCGATCTCTTCGAGAATTCTCAGCGCTTCTTCGTTTTCTTCGATCGTGGCGGCCTTGCCGTAGCGTTTGAGCTGGGTGGGAGAACCCGACTCGATGCCGACGTACACGTACTTGAGGCCCGCCTGATGCATGAGCCTGATCGTGTGCAGCCGTCTTTCGTGATCCTCTTTAGGGAGGCTCTTATCGAAAATATGCCTCGTGCTGATACTCGTAGTGAGAATCATGTCCTGGGCGATCCGGCCGTCTTTCTTCGCCCGGATGATGGCCTGCGCGAGTTCTTCGATGCGGTCGACCGTGCCTGCCGTGAACGTGAAGAAATCCTCGTCCACGAAATTGATGCTTCTCGCACCGTGGCGATTCGCCTCTTCCAGATGCTCGATGATTTCTTCCACCGTGTACCCGCGCCAGGCGTGCGATCCCTGGAAAGTCGCCCGGTCGCAGATCGCGCAGCTGAACACGCAGCCGCGCGAGGTTTCCGCATAAAACTGCCCGCCGTCGGCGAGGCTCGCCTTCAGAATGTCTTCGGGAATCAGGGCGCGGCCCAATTGAATGCCGCGGGTTTTCACGTTTCGAATGACCTGGCCGTTTTCGACGAAAGCGATATCCGGAATGCCTTCCCTGCCGGTCTGTCCTTTCACGTACTTTACGATGCCGCTCATCGCGGCTTCGCCGAATCCGACGGCGATCAGGACCTCGGGATATCTTTCGAGAAGATACTCGACATTGTAAGTCGCTACGACGTTTCCGAGAACGACGAGCGGCCGTTCCTCTTCCGGAAGACCGCGGACGAAAGCCATCATTTTTTCGAGTTCATCGAGGGCGCCGAAGTAAACGGAAAGTCCGAGGATATAGGGTTTCTCGGCTTTGATTTTATCGAAGACAGGCTGCAGGTCGGGCGCCATCAGATTGTGCATCTGGGAAATCTTGACGGAATCTTTGTAGATCGTCTGAATCGCGCCCGCGATCGTCGTCATGCCGAGCGGGTAATCCACCTTCACGCCTTCGGAACGTTCCACCAGAAAGGCCAGGACGACGTTCGTCACGTCCACTTCTTCCGGCTCGTCCTTTTTGACGGACTTCGGGATGTCATCCGGGGTCAGGACAGGCAGGGAAATAAGCGGGGATCTCAGTTCGGACCGCGCGAGGAGCAGTCCGGAAAGCTCCGAGTTCGCGGCGGACCTCGGTGAAAAATGAAGCGTGCCTTGAAACGCGGCTTCGCCGAGCCTGTCTGCGGAAACGTAAGTACGCCGGCCGGTTACGTCCGCGTAAAGCTGGGCGATGATCCTTGCCCGGTCCGAGGAAGGAAGCGCGAGCCTGCCCGCTCTTTCCGCCGCGCGTTCGAACAGATTCAGATTGCCGCCGAAAAGCCGTGCCGCGTCACTTCCGGGAAAATACATTTCGGTCATGAACGGAGATTCGAGGGTCTGGAATTTGAAACCGGACATCAGGCCGAGGTATGCCTCATAACCTGTTCCGTCGAGGCCGGTGATTTTCGGGGCGATCAGGACGTAGGTGTAACCCTTTTCCCTGAAGTGTTCTTCAAAAGGCGCCTGGTGGAAACCGCCGGTGACGACGACGATTCTAGCCGGACCGTCTTCCGTGCCGCCGCTCATTTCGATTTCGGCGATCCGGGCTTCGACATTGTTCACCATAAACAGATCGCGCTCTTTGGCGCCCCGGTAAAAAGCCAGCGCCTTGTGAAAGAAGGAGTCCGTCTCGGCGGCGTGATCGAAAGACAGATCCTTCACGCGCCCCCGGTTCCGGTTGAAATCGCTGAACTGCTGAAAGAGATGGGAAGGCAGAAACGATTCCGGCACTTCCGTAAACGGGCCCGCCGGGGATATTTTCTCGAGATCGGCTGGCGTCAATTGAAGGGCCAAGAGTTTCTTGAGCAGGCGGTATTTTCCGAGGAGTTTCGTAAACTCCCGCTCGGTGCCGGTTCTCGAAAGACGCGAGCTGATTTTGGAAGTCAGCGTCTCGATCTCCTGCGTCAAAAGCGTGATATCGATTTCGCCCTGCAGCAGGACGCCCGCAATATAAGCGCTCACCTGCGGATAATGGCCGTGGTCAAAATCCGCGGGGAGATAGCGAAGGAGTTCTTCAAGGGCTTCGGACCCGAACGCGGCCGGAATTTTCTTTTTTCCGAGAAGCGTCTCGAATTGGGCGGTGAGTGCGTCTGGCACGTAAACGCGGATTGCTTCGAGGAATTCCGCTTTCTGTTTTTCGTACTCCGCGCCGTCCTGTGCTTTCTCGAGCGCCTGGATCGTATAAACACGCACCAGCATCGGCCATTCGACCTGATTTTTGGGATCGGTCAGATTAAGCTTGAGATATTTCGAAGCATGGGCCTGAAGCCTCACGAGCCAGGCGGAAAGGGAGACGATCCCGAGTTCGTGATCTTCCAGCTCCCGCAGGTAATTTCTTAATTTGGCGTTCAGGTACCCGGAAGCGACCCTCTGGACGGTTTGGTCCGTCTTCGCCACGTACCGGCCGATCTTTTCCTTCGCCCGGACCACTTCGGAAAAACTTTCGATATTTCTCAGGTAAGATTCCGGGTCTTCGATGCCGAGACCTTCCGAGTCTCCTGAATTGAGGAGGTAGCGTTCGGCGCCCTTCACCAGCGCCGACTTCGTAAGTTCGTCCACGACCTTTTGATTCTTTTCGGGATCGTTCGGGAAAAAATTCAGAATTTGAGGATCGAGCTTTCCTCGCGCGCCTTCGAGCAGCAGCGTCTTGAACCCGTGCTCCGAATCGAGGAAATTTAAAATCTTCTCGATGTTCCTCTGGGCTTCGTCGTTGCCGTGGGCCGTCTGGATATGCACGATCACAGGCTTCCCGGAATCGCCGCGGTGAAACCGTTCGACGGTCCCCATGTGTTCCGGAAAAATAAAAGGGGACGCGGCCCGGGGCCGTTCGCCGCGCGCTGGCGGAGTGACGCCGAGCAAAGGGACGGCCGCCTCGAGGTTCGTTGCGAAAAAGATCAAAGCGGCGATCAGACTGACTGTTTTTTTTATACGTCGAAAGGGCATGGACTCTACTGTGAAACGAGATTCCCCGTACGAGGTTGAGCAATAGTACCCTGCGATCCTCAGGACGTCAAATGCGCAGAAAGGGCTGTTTTCGCATGTCTTGTATTGCTATAAAAAATTACCTGATGCCGCAAGGGAAAAAACAGGGAAACCGGACGCGCAGCCCTCTCTGTCCTGGGTTATATGCGGCTGAAACCGGGATTACTTCAGGGACGCGCCGGCATCTGCCCGCGAAAGGCGCGCTTACATCGGGGAGGGAGAACGATAGAAGTTATTTTCCGAAACGGCGGTCTCTTTTACGCAGACCATGCTACGGCGTATTCCGCCTGGATGCCGGCCCAGAGACCGGCGGCGGCGGATTCGGAGACGCGCCAGCGTCCGTCCGGCCCGCGGAAGGCGGCCGCTTCGCCCAGTTCCCGGATCAGGGCCGCTTTCCCCAGCTCCGCGAGATCAAGGAATGCCTTCATCGCTCCCGGCCTGTCATAGAGAAACGGAAGTATTTCGCCGCCCGTTTTCACGTTCTTCCTCAAACCCTCGATCCTCGCCTCGGTTTCCCGCCCGCTTGAAACTTCTTCGAGCAGAGACCCCAGCACCAGATATTCCTTATCGATCGTTCCGTGAAGCCCTGCGTGCACGCGGTTCGGAAAACGCTGAAGCATTTGATGAAGCCGCGGTATTTCGAGCGCGAGCAGGTCCTTCCTGTCCGCGCCTTCAAAATAAAGGTCAAGCCCCGGGTGAACTGCGAGAAGCACGAGAAGTTCCTCGAGCCGCTCATCCGCCCCGCCTGCTTTTAACTGTGAAAGCTCTTCGGCGGGCAGCACGATCGCGGCGGGAACCGAAAGCGGCCTGAGTTCCGAACGCGCCTCACCAGGCGTCCTGAGAAGATCAAAGACCCGCTTGCGCGTTTCTTCTTTCGAGAGGCCGGACGTATCGAGCAGAAAGGCATCCGCCGCCGGAGAGACGGGGCTCACCGTGCGTTCCGCGTCGATCTTGCCGCGGAGACGGATATGCTCGAGCGCCTGCGCGGGATCCATCGCGGGCTGAGACGCGGCAAAGCGGCCCGCCGCCACCTCGGGATCGATCGTGAGATAAAATTTCGCGGGTACCTCGGGAAAAATATCCTTGCCGACCGTGCGGCCCGAAACGACGAGGCCGCGGCCCAGGCTCTGGAATTCCGCCGCAGCGCGCCGGAAGAGTTCCTTCATGAACAGTTGAACGCGGGGATCGGCCGCGAGGCGGCTCGCCCTTTCCTGAAAAGAAAGCACGGCCTCGGGTCCCGGAAAAAGTTCCGGGGTGACGTCCCGGCCGTTCACGTGAACCCGGATCTCTTCGCCTACAGGACGAAGCTGGAAATTCTGTTCGAGGACTTTTTCGGCCGCGGCCGCGGGATCGGTTTCCCCGATCGAGTCCGCGAACCATCCTGCGGCGCGGAAAAGCCACGAGTATTCGATCCACATATAGCCGAGATCTTCGGCGAGCGTCTTCGCAAGGGTGGTCTTGCCCGTGTTCGTATCGCCGTCGATCACGATGACGGGATGGCGCGCGCGGATTTCCTCCAATCCCTCTACGGGTTCTCTCATTTCGGACCGGACGGCGGCGAGCGTTTCGAGACGCTGCCGAATCTTCTGCTCGAGCGCGTACGGACTCAGCGCGGGATTTTCGGCCGCGGCTTCAGCCATCGCAGCAAGGCTTTCGCGCGCAGATTTCGCTCCGAGAAGCAGCGCGCCTTCATAATAGCTGGCGGTCCTCGAGGCGCGGGCCGCCGCGGGAAGAAGTTCGAAAGAACGTCCGGAGGACATCATCGACCGGTAAATTTCACGGTGTTTCGGGTCCGCTTCTTTTATCCGGGGTGAAACGACCAGATAGGAAATGCCGCGTTCTCTCAGCATGTTCACGATCGCGGCTTTGTGAAATCCTCCGAAGACGAGAATAGCCGTCTCTTCCCCTTCGCCCGCGGCGAATTCATCGAGGGCGGCGGCAACACGGAGATCCCGTTCCCCCGCCAGTTCGTAAAAACGGTTCGCGGAAGCGAGATGTTCCTGCCAGCGGCGAGGGAATACGACCGCCTTCTTTCCGTGCTTTGCGGTGAGGCGGGCAGCGGCTTCCGTGTCGAACCCTGTGAGGAGCGGTTCGGCGGCTTCGTATTCCGCCTGCGTCACTTCGAGGCGGTTCAGGCGCTTGAGCAATTCGATTTCCCTGTAATACCGGAAGAGCGTCCGCTCGGGTTCGCGGATTGTGTCCAGGGCGATGACAGCGTCCTCGAAACGTTTGATTTCGCGGTAAAGCCCGGCGGAATCCACGGCCGGCAGCGTCTCTCCCTTTTTCGATCGAGCGGAAACTTCGAGAAGAAAGCCGAGCTGAGGATATTTTTTCCTGAAAGTTTCATCTCCGGACGGATCGAGCCTGCGCATTCTCAAAAGATAATCCGCGAGCCCGAGCGTTCCGGCGCCGCGGCGTTTACCGAGCTTGATCCATTCTTTCAAGGACGGCGTCTGAATCAGATTTTCGATCTCGCGCTGGAGCGCGCCGAGATTCTTTTCCGTTTCTTCCGAACGTCCGGTCGCCCGGCCGTACCATTCGATATTTTCCAGATGAAACCGGATGCTGTCGGCGCCGGTGAGTTCGAAATCGCGGGTGCGGTTCACGTGGGCGAACTCGGCCCCGCTCAGGCGAAGAGTGTCGAGAAGGAAGAAAGAGACTTTGCGGCGAATTTCCGCGCCGCGGATAAAGCCGAAGTAATCGTCCGTCGGAACGGGGCCTTCATAGCCTTCTTCGAATACTTTCTTCACGCCGGCTTCCGCCGTCAGCACCCCGATCAGCCGCGCGATATTTTGCTGCGCCTCGAGAGAATCGTGAGCGTCCTGGATATAGATCACGGTCTTGCCGGTCGAACCTGTAAAAGTCTCGTCGACGGTCCCGAGAGTTTCCGGCACCGTAACTTTCCTGACCGGAGGTTCGAGCGCGGAAGCGGAAGCAGGAAAGAGAAAACTCAGGCACAGAAAAACGCGGGCCGCGGCATTGAACCTCACGGACAGGGGGATATGAAGGCGGCGCATGGTCACGGATCCTGAAATAAAAGTAGGAAATCGTACCCTACAAAAGCCTCTCGCGCAAACGCCGTTTCAAACTCCGAAACAATTAACGGAGGATGCTATCGATTGCTAGCCCGGGCTCTTCAGAACCAAACAGACATAGGTGACACAGACACAGAAGATAGTGTCCGTCCAATGCGGGGTAGCTCAGTGTGTCCCGCTCAGAACCGTCCCCTTTAATCCATGTGCTTTCTGCGAAAGGAGTAAATTTGTCAAAAATTCAGTGAACTAACCGGACGGCGTGTATCACTTCAGTATTTCGGTAACAGCTTTGAGTTTATCCAGCGGTGTAATGTGTCCCAATGCTGAATGTCTTC
>ENA-ORBV01016341-ORBV01016341.1-microbial-mat-metagenome-genome-assembly--contig:-NODE-16341-length-10786-cov-4.332244_pt1 | contig 10786 bp, 8 predicted proteins | sample MGYA00237777_ERZ505514 | MGnify/ENA primary metagenome ERZ505514 (study PRJEB26160, sample SAMN06269048) | microbial mat metagenome | isolation source: Oligotrophic lake microbial mat | place...
CTAATGATTAGCGAAATTTAGTGATTCACTAACTTCTAATCTGTGGCCCGTAATTCCCCGCCAGTCGCCGTCATCGATATCGGCAGCAACTCCATCAAGGTGCTGGTGGCCGCGAGCCACCCTGCCGGAGTCATCACCGCGCTCAAGTCCCGGACGATCGATGCCCGTATCAGCGCCGGCATCAGCAAGACCGAACCGAAGCTGAGTGAGGAAGGCATGGCCCGCGGTCTCGCCGCCATTCAGGAACTGCTTACCGACACCAACCCCTTCTCACCGGCAAAGGTCGTTCTCGTCGCCACGAGCGCCGTGCGCGATGCGGGCAACGGCGTCGAATTCCGCGCCCGGGTCAAGGCCGCCACCGGTCACGACATCCGCATCCTGACCGGCGCCGAGGAGGCCAACCTCATCGGCCGCGGCCTGACCTGCGACCCGGCTCTCGCCGACCTGCAGGATTTCTATGTGTTCGACCTCGGCGGCGGCAGTTTGGAGTGCCTGCTGTTCCGGGACCGGCACATCGCGCAGGCCATGAGCCTCCAGCTTGGCTGCGTACGGTTGACCGAGAAGTTCCTCAAGGATGCCTCGGCGCCCCTCGATCAGGTCGAGGCTAGCAGCCTAGCCCGCCATGTACGCGACGAACTCAAGCGCAGCGGCTTCCGTTTTCCGATGGTCGCCCCGGCGGCGGTGTTCGCCGGCGGCAGCATGAGCACCGTCCGCGCCATCAAGGGCGCCCGACACGGCGTCAGCCTTGAGGATACTCCGGCCATCATCGGTACCGACACCCTGAGCCAGCTGCTGGACGAGCTGGCGCCCATGACGTTGGAAGAGCGCAAGGCCATTCCGGGCCTGCCGGCGGCACGCGCCGACGTATTTCCCGCCGCGCTGGTCACGATGGTCACCGTCGCCGATTACGCGCACATCGAGCGATTCCATCATTCCTTGCATAACCTGCGCTGGGGACTGGCGGCCGAGGCACTGGTGACTTTGGAGGTGGTGCGCTCGCGCACCGCGTTGCCCGCAAGCGGGCAACCTACTTGAAACGGTTTGAAGGTGGAGCCCGGCCTCCGGACGGGTTGGCTGGGCGCACGTCTAAAAAACCAGTCCGGAGGCCCGGTTCCACCTATAGATACAGCTTATAACTTCCGCAGGGCCGTCAGCATCTTCTTGAAATCCGCCGGCAATGGCGCGGTCAAATCCATCACCTTGCCGCTGACCGGATGGGTGAAGACGAGATGCTCAGCGTGGAGCATCACCCGCGGCGGCACAGGCATCTTGGGATTCTGCTTCCAGCCGTAAATAGTGTCGCCGAGGACCGGGTGGCCGAGCGACTTCAGGTGCACGCGGATCTGGTGCGTCCGTCCGGTGTGGATGCGGCAGCGCACGAGCGCGGCCTGCTCGGCGAATTTCTTCTCGACGGTCCAGTCGGTCCGCGAAGGACGTCCGCCTTCGCCGGTGGTCATGCGGTGCCGGTGCACGGGATGGCGCGCGATACTCCGGTCGATGCTGCCGCTGTCGGTCTTGGGCACGCCGGACACCAGCGTGACGTATTCCTTCTTCAGCGTGCGCGACGCAAACTGGTCGGCCAGCGCGCGGTGGGCAGTGTCGTTTTTGGCGACGACGAGCAGGCCGGAGGTATCCTTGTCAAGGCGGTGCACGATACCCGGCCGCTCCACGCCGCCGATGCCGCTGAGCCCGCCTTTACAGTGCGCCAACAATGCGTGCACCATCGTGTCCTCGCCCGTGCCGGTGCCGGGATGCACCACCATGCCGGCCGCTTTGTTGAGCACGATAAGGTGCTTGTCCTCGAAAATGACGTTGAGCGGGATGTCCACCGCCCGGATCTCCGCGGCCACCACCTCCGGCAGGGAAAACTCGAGCACTTGCCCGGACCCCACGTCCTGGCTCTGGTCAATGACCTTGCCGTCCGCCTTCACCAGTCCGGCTACCATGGCGCGTTGGATAGCCGCGCGGCTATGCTCGGGAAAGGCCTGCGCCAGCACCTTGTCGGCGCGTTCACGGCGGCTGCCCTCGGGGACGGTGTGGGTGTTGGCTTGCAAGTGGCCAGATGGTGCATGGCAACTCATCGCCTGCAAGCAGGCTCCTACAAATACAATGGTCGGGGGCTTGCCCTCAAGCGCCCAGACCGTTGGGGGCAACGGCCCCTACCGCAAGGTCTGCTCCAACGGCTCAAGCCACGGCATCTTCTGCGCGTCACTGAGCAGCGCCGAAGCGAACTCGATGAGGGAAGACATTATTTGAACCACTAATTTACGCTACTGGTTTAGGCATTCGCGGACAGTAGGGTCAATTCGCGGTTAACCCTGCTTGAGTAGCTGGTCGGGATTGAGCTTTTTCAGCGCCGGCCGCGTGAAGAGGCCGTCCTTGCGGATGAGCTTCCCGTCGAACCAGATTTCACCGCCGCCGTATTCCGGACGCTGGATGTTGACCATGTCCCAGTGCACCGCCGACTTGTTGCCGTTGCCGCCCTCCTCGTAGGCCTGGCCGGGCGTGAAGTGGAAGGAGCCGGCGATCTTCTCGTCGAAGAGAATATCGCGCATCGGCTCCTTGATGTGCGGGTTGAAGCCGATGGCGAACTCGCCGATGTAGCGTGAGCCGGCGTCGGTATCGAGAATCTCGTTCAGGCGCTTCGTGTTGTTGCTCGTGGCCTCGACAATTTTCCCCTTCTTGAAGACGAGGCGGATGTGGTCGAACGAGGTGCCGAGGTAGACGGTGGGGGCGTTGTATTGGATGACGCCCTCGACGCTGTCCTTTACCGGGCAGGAGAAGACCTCGCCGTCCGGGATGTTGCGGAGGCCGCCGCAGGGCACGGCGCCGATGCCCTTGATGGAAAACTTCAGGTCCGTACCCGGTCCCTTCAGGTGGACGCGGTCGGTCTTGTTCATCAGGTCGGCCAGCGCTTTCATGCCCGGGCCGTAGCGCCGGTAATCGAAGGTGCAGACAAGGAAATAGAAATCCTCGAAGGCCTGCGTGCTCATGCCGGCCTGCTGGGCCATGGCGGACGACGGCCAGCGCAGGACGACCCACTTGGTCTTGTTCACACGATAGTCGAGCACCGGCTTCATGATCTTGGCCACGGCCTGCACGCGGTCGGCCGGCACGTCGGAGGTCTCGAAGATGTTGTCCGAGCCGCGCACGGCGATATAGGCCTGCATGTGCTTCATGCGGGCCAGCTCGACCTCGGTGGTCGTGGTGTATTGCTCGACCGAGGCGCCCTTGAGCAGCTCGCGGGTAATCCGGGCCCGTTGGACGTTCACGTAGGGCAGCGCACCGCGCGCCTGGGCGGCGCGGACGAGCTCGATGGTGAAGGCGTCCGGCACATCGAAGGCATCGATGAACACGCGCTCGCCTTTTTTCAATTCGGTGGAGAAACCGGTCAGCACCTCGGCCAGCCGGGCAAAACGGGGATCACTCATGGCCAGACGCTCGCGACTGACTGAATGGCGTTCAATCCCAAAGCTAAGGGGATATTGGTGGGAGGGGCTTTACGCCCCGACTCTGGCGAGGCCGGGACTGTCGGGGCATTAAGCCCCTCCCACCTCAGACCTGCCCCTTTCACCTCACACCGGCGGATTGGTCGCCACCAGCGCCTCGCCCCGCGGGAAACAGATTTTGCCCACTGCCTCCTGGAAGTCAGCCGCCCCGCGCAGGATCTCGATCTCCAGGCGCAGGTAGTAGCATGGCATGGGAAATTTTTCCGACGCCTCAATCCGCACGGCGTCTTTCTCGGTGGTGATCATAAGCTCGACCCCCGCCTCCTCGGCCTCGTCGAACACCGCGGCCAGGTCGTCGTGCGTGAACCGGTAATGGTCGAGGAACCGCCGGGTGTAGACCAGCTTGGCCCCCGTCTCGCGCAGGAAAGCCTCGAAGCTTTCCGGCGCGGCGATACCGCTGAGCGCGCCGATCTTCCGGCCGGCCAGCGCTGCGAGCGGCAGGCGCTCGCCGGTGTCGATGCGCTGGAGGTATTGCGGCTTGTGCGCGCACTCGATGATCTCGGCGGTCGGGTTGAACTGCCGGATCATCGCCTCGAGCTCCTCGTCCCGCACGCCCTTGGACTTGGTGAGAAAGACATAGGAGGCACGCGACAGGTGCTTGACCGGCTCGCGCAGGATGCCGCGCGGCAGCAGGTGGCCGTTGCCGAAGGGATTGGTCTTGTCCACGAGCAGCAGGTTGAGCCGGCCCTTGAGCGGCAGGTACTGGAAGCCGTCGTCGAGCACCAGCGTGTCGCAGCCGAAACGCTTGATCGCATACGCGCCGGCCTTGACGCGGTTCTTGTCCACGAGCACGACCACGCCGGGCAGGTTGCGCGCGAGCATGAACGGTTCGTCGCCCGCGAGCTCAGAGTCGAGCAACACGTTCGTGCCGTCGCTGACAATGCGCGGTGGCGGTTCCTCGGTGTGGTTCAGCCAGAACCACCATTTCTGCCATAGCGGCGGAGCCTTGCTCTTGTAGCCGCGGGAGAGGATGGCAACCTTGCGGCCGCGGTCGCGCAGGGCCTTGGCGAACATCTCGACGACCGGCGTCTTGCCCGTGCCGCCGACGGTCAGGTTTCCGACCACCACCACCAGGCAGCCGAGCGGCTGGTCACGCAGGATCCGGTTGCGGTAGAGCCAGAGCCGCAGCTGCACAATGCCACTGAAGAGATACGAGCACAGCTGCAGGAACGCCCCGAACAGCGCCGCCACCGTCCCCTCGCGCCGCCCCATGATGACATCGATCGCGAACTGCTCGAATTCATCGGCTTTATGACGGAACCAGCGGTTGGGCATGAGCAAATTGGCTTTGACGCTACGAAGGTGGCGGTTGTGAGTCATTGCTAGCCATTGGTTTTGCCACATGCAACACCGGCTTCATCCCAACCACATGAGCTACAAACTTTTCATCCCCGGCCCGATCGCGGTCTCCGAGAAAACCCTGCGCGCGATGGCGCAGCCCATGATCGGCCACCGCAGCACGGATTTCGTGGCGCTCTACCAGTCGCTCACGCCGCAGTTGCAGGCCGTCTTCCACACCAAGGACCCGGTCTACCTTAGCACCAGCAGCGCCTGGGGCGTCATGGAGGGTTCCCTCCGGAATGTCGTGAAGAAAAAGGTGCTCTGCTGCATGAACGGCGCCTTTTCCGACAAGTGGCTCGACGTCGCCCAGCGCTGCGGCCTCGCCGCCGGCGCCCTCAAGGCCGAGTGGGGCCAGCCGGTCGATCCCGCCGCCCTGCGCACCGCGCTGGCCAGCGGCGAATACGACGCCGTCACCCTCATCCACAACGAGACCTCCTGCGGCTGCATGAGCGACCTGCCCGCGCTCATGGCCGTGCTCCGCGACTTCCCGGACGTCACCAGCATCATCGACACCATCAGCTCCTGCAGTGCCCTGCCCATCAAGAAGGACGAGCTTGGCATCGACATCATGATCACCGGCTCCCAGAAGGCCTTCGCGCTGCCGCCGGGCCTGGCGATGTTCTCCGTTTCTAAGCGCGCCCTCGACAAGGCCGCCACCATCACCGGCCGCGGCTATTATTTCGACTTTCTTGAGTTCCAGAAAAACCACGAGAACGGCATGACCCCCAGCACGCCGGTCATCCCACTCATTTACGCACTGAAATCCAAGCTCGAGGACTTCGCCGCCGAGGGTCTGGAGAATCGCTACGCCCGCCACGCGCGCCTGAACAAGACGGTGCGCGACTGGGCGTTCGCCAAGGGTTTCACGCTCTTCCCCAAGGAGGGCTACGGCTCGGTGACGCTCAATTGTTTCAACAACACCCTCAGCGTCGACCTCGTAGCGCTGAACAAGATCCTCAAGTCCAAGCACCACCTCGTGATCGACGGCGGCTACGGAAAGCTCAAGGGCAAGGCCTTTCGCATCTCAAACATGGGCGACGAGACCGACGAGACCATCGCGGTGCTCATCAAGGCGCTCGACGCGGCGCTGGCGGAGTTGGGCGTGAAGTGAGGCATGCCTAATGGTGGAACCCGACCTCCGGGCGGGTTAAGCAACGTCCGCAAAGCAACCCTTCCAGAGGCCGGTTTCCACCTCGAAACCCGCGGTGGTTTGGACCTAGTGGAAGCACCACCTGAAAAAAGTATTGCTTGAAATTCTCCGGAGGGCGGCTAACGGCTCGTGCCCCGCATGAAGTGTCTCATCATTGCCGAAAAGCCCTCCGTCGCCGCCGATCTGGCACGCGCACTCGGCAAGATACCCAAGAAAACCGACCACTACGAGAATGACGAATACGTCATCTCGTCGGCGGTCGGCCACCTGGTGGGGCTCCAGATGCCGGAGGATATTGACAAGAAGAAATACGGTTTCTGGCGGCTCGAGACCCTGCCCATCATCCCCGACGAATTCGAGCTCCAGCCCCTGCCCGAGGGCAAGGATCGCTTCGGCCAGCTCAAGAAGCTGCTGGCCCGCAAGGACGTCACCAGCGTCATCAATGCCTGTGACGCCGGCCGCGAGGGCGAGCTGATCTTTACTTACATCTACCAGCTCACGAAGTGCAAAAAGCCGTTCAAGCGGCTGTGGATGTCGTCGATGACCAACGAGGGCATCAACGAGGCCTTCAAGCACCTCCGTAGCGCCGAGCAGATGCAGGGCCTGGCCGATGCCGCCCGCTGCCGTAGCGAGAGCGACTGGCTTATCGGCATCAACGGCACCCGCGCCTTGACCAAACGCATGTTCGGCTCCCGCGCCGGCAACGTGGCCTCCGTCGGTCGCGTGCAGACCCCTACCCTCGCCATCGTCTACAACCGCGAACTGGAGATCCGCAATTTCAAGCCACGCGGCTACTGGCGCATCACGGCCAACTTCGGTATCGCGAAGGGCAGTTACGAGGGCAGCTACCAGCGCCCGGACTATAAAAAAAGCGAAGACGAGCACGACCGCATCGACCGGCTCTGGGTCAAGAAAACGGCCGAGGCCATCATCGCCGCGTGTCAGGGCCAGCCCGTTGCGTCCGTCACCGAGGAAAAGAAAGCCAGCACGCAGGGCGCGCCACGCCTCTACGATCTGACCACGCTGCAGCGTGAGGCCAATGGCCGCTTTGGTTTTCCGGCGAAGCGCACGCTCCAGATCGCCCAGGCCCTCTACGAGCGCCACAAGATGATCACCTACCCGCGCACCGACTCACGCGCGTTGCCGGAGGATTATATCCCGCTCGTCCGCCAGACGCTGGCCAACCTGCACGGCGATCTGAAGCCGCACGCCGAGCGCGTCCTCGAGTCCGGCTGGGTGCAGCCAAACAAGCGCATCTTCAACAACGCGCAGGTTTCCGACCACTTCGCCATCATCCCGACCCAGCACGAGGCCAAGAACCTCGACGAGGCCGAGGCCAAGCTGTTCGACATGATCGCCCGGCGTTTCGTCGCCACCTTCCACCCGGTCGCGGAATTCGACATCACCACCCGCATCAGCACGATCGCCGACCACGCCTTCAAGACCGAGGGCAAGGTTCTCACCGCTCCCGGCTGGCTCGCCGTCTACGGCAAGAACACCGTCGACGACGACTCGCCCGATTCCAAGGCCCTCCCCGCCCTCGCACCCGCGGACAAGAACAAGGCCAAGACCCTCGACGCCACCCTGCACGAGGAAAGCACCCGCCCGCCGCCGCGCTACACAGAGGCGACGCTACTCTCCGCGATGGAAGGCGCCGGCAAACTCGTCGACGACGAGGAACTCGCCGAGGCGATGAAAGAGCGCGGCCTCGGCACACCTGCCACGCGCGCTGACACCATCGAGGGCCTGGTCAACCAGAAGTATATCGATCGCAACCAGCGCGAACTCGTCCCCTCGACCAAGGCCGAGCAACTCTTCCAGTTCCTCGGCGCCGTGAAGGTGGACAACCTCACCAGCCCGGCCATGACCGGCGAGTGGGAGTTCCACCTCCGCGAGATGGAGCACGGCAAGTATTCCCGCGAGACGTTCATGGCCGAGATCGTCAAGGAGACGAAGGGCATCGTGGAGCGCGTAAAGGGCTTCGAGGAGGACGACTCCGTCGCCCGCGTCACCACCATCATTTCCCCGACCGACGGCAAGCCGCTGAAGGAGACCCTCCGCGGCTACAAGTCTCAGGACGGCGAGTTGATGGTTTACAAGATCGTCGGCGGCCGCCGCATGGAGGAGGCCGAGGTCAAGACGCTCGTCGAGACCCGCCAGGTCGGCCCGCTCGACGGTTTCATCTCCAACAAGACGCGCAACCGCTTCTCCGCCCTGCTCAAACTGGAGATCGTCGAGGAGACAAAGAAGGACAAGGCCACCAAGCAGGACGTGACCACTAAGAAGTGGAAGACCGCCTTCGACTTCGGCGACAAGGTGGACATCGCCACGCTCACACCGTTCTGGACCGACCCGAAGACGGGCGCCGAGATTTGCGAGAGTGGCAGCAGCTACATCGTCCGCGAAAAGACGGCCGCCGGTGCTTGGGAGCAGACATTCCGCGTGGGCCGCATCATGTGCCAGAAGTCGATCCCGTCCGAGCAGGCCATCAAGCTCGTCGGCGAGGGCAAGACCGACCTGATCGAGAACTTCATTTCCAAGAAGGGCCGGCCGTTCAGCGCGTTCCTCAAGCGCGAGGGCGGCAAGTTCTCCTGGGAGTTTCCGCCGCGCGCCCCGAAGCTCGACAAGGACGGCAACCCGATTGCCCGCAAAGCCCGCGCCAAGGCCGACCTTTCCAAGGCCGCCGTCATCAGCGACAGTAAGATCCACCCCGGTGGCCAGCTGGTCGAACTCGGTGACGCCTACTACGTCCGCAAGCCCGATCAGGACAACCGCCAGGTCTTCAAACTTTCCAAGAAGCTCTGCGAGATCGATCTCCCGGTCGAACAGGTGCAAAAGCTGCTGGAGGATGGTCGCAGCGATCTCATCGAGGGTTTCGTTTCCAAGCGTGGTAACAAGTTCAGCGCCTATCTCGTGATTTCGCAGAAGCAGGATAAGGCAGACTTCGAGTTTCCTCCTCGGTGATTGATGGAGGGTGGGTCTCCTGACCGACCGCGGCCAGCCCGGAGGCCGGCCCTCCAAAGTGAGCATCGTTATTCACCCCGCGGCCTGTCGCCTGATGTGGAAATCGGCGACCACCGCCTGAAATCCGCTCCGGCAGGCCAATTCATGCACGGTTTTTGACACGAATAGACCGGGAAATTGGCTTGTGGCACCTTGGGCTCGGGAATTGAATTCGCGACACGATGATCGTCACCACCGCCCAACTCTTCAAACACGCCTACGGGAAATATGCCGTCGGCGCCTATAACATCAACAACGCCGAGCAGGCCATGGGCCTGTTCAAGGGAGCCATCTCGTCCAAGGCCCCCTTCATCATCCAGATTTCCAAGGGTGCCCGCAAATACACCGACAAGCGCATGCTGGAGGCCATCATCCGCGCCGCCTCCGACATTTTCCCTGAGGCCATCTTCGCGGTGCACCTCGATCACGGCGACGAGGAGACCTGCTACGACTGCATCAAGTCCGGCTTCTTCAGCTCCGTGATGATCGACGCCTCGCACGATCCCTTCGACAAAAACGTTGAGATCACCAAGCGCGTCGTGGATGCCGCGCACGCCAAGGGCATCTCCGTCGAGGCCGAACTCGGCATGCTCGGCGGCGTGGAGGAGGACATCAAGGTTGAGGAAGGCAACGCCTGCCTCACCGACCCAGCCGAGGCCGAGGACTTCGTCAAGAAGACCGGCTGCGACTGCCTCGCGGCCGCCATCGGCACCTCGCACGGCGCCTTCAAGTTCAAGGGCAAACAGTCCCTCCACTTCGACGTGCTCTCCAAGATCAAGGCCCGCCTCCCCGGCTTTCCGCTGGTCATGCACGGCTCTTCCTCCGTCCCGCAGGACGAGGTCGCTCGCATCAACGCCGCCGGCGGCACGATCGCCGGCTCGATGGGTGTCGACGTCAACGAATACCTGCCCGCCGCCAAGCTTGGCGTCACCAAGATCAACATCGATACCGACGGCCGCCTCGTCTGGACCCGTGTGCACCGCGAGTTCTTTCGCGACAACCCGAAGGAATTCGATTTCCGCCCGCCGGGCAAAGTATTCATCGAGGAATACGCGAAGTTCATCGCCAGCCGCAACGTGCTGCTCGGTTCCGCCAATCAGCTCGATGACCTGCGCAAATCGCTCGGCAAATAAGACAACGCTGATCCCGCTCTTCACGCCGCCCAGGCCGGGCGGCGTTTTTATTTGGAGGTGCTGGAATGTGGGAGGGGCTTTATGCCCCGACTCCAATCCTGTCAGGGCATAATGCCCCCTGTCACGCGGTCCGTGCTTCCGCTCTTCCGCGTTTCCGCATTTCCGCGATTTCCGCGATTTCTGCCTTATTCTGCCCTCGTGCACCTGCTCTTTCTCCGTGGTCCCGCGGCGGCCGGCAAATACACGGTGGCGAAGGAACTGGCCGCCCTCACCGGCTTTGAGCTCTACCACAGCCACCTCGTGGAGGACAAGGTGCTGCAGACGCACGCTTTCGGCGCGCCGGGCTTCATCGCGGAACGCGACCGCTTCTGGCGCGAATTCTTCACTCAATTCCCCGCTCCAGGCCGCGCGAACATCATTTTCACCTTCAACCCCGAGAAACACCGTCCCGCAGACCTTCATCGACTGGCTGTTCGCCGAGCCCGTCCGCCGCGGCGTGAAGTTCACCTCCGTCGAGATTACCGCCAGCGAGGCCGAGCTCGAGCGCCGCCTGGGTTCAACCCAGCGCCAGCAATTCAAGAAGCTCACCGATGTCGCGCTCTACCGACAGTTGCGCGACCGGGGCGTCTTCACGAGCCCTCTCATACCTG
>ENA-ORBV01016342-ORBV01016342.1-microbial-mat-metagenome-genome-assembly--contig:-NODE-16342-length-10785-cov-7.036795_pt1 | contig 10785 bp, 8 predicted proteins | sample MGYA00237777_ERZ505514 | MGnify/ENA primary metagenome ERZ505514 (study PRJEB26160, sample SAMN06269048) | microbial mat metagenome | isolation source: Oligotrophic lake microbial mat | place...
CTCTCTCTGCGCACGCTCGCACTTGCAGACTGCCTTCCCCAACGGTCACTGCGCACCACAACATGACGGACGCCACCTGCTCACCTCCTCGCGCCGCTGCTGTGAGCACTCCCCTTGACGCAAACACCGAGCGGAGAAATTCAGACGGGCCTGTGGTGGCCGCGGCCGACGGTGGTGGTGATGCCGGCGTTACCGACAACGTGGGGAGCAACTCCACCAGCACCCCGCGGGCCACATCACCGAGCACCACCGACACCGGGGCACTGATGGTGAATGCCGGCGTGCGCTGGCCGTTCACGAAGCTGCGGCGCTTCGACTTCGAGGTCACGGACGGCGCCTGGGTCGAGTGCAAGGCGCGGCTGCAAGGCCCGCACCGGCTCGCGTACGGCAGCACGCTCGACGTCGCCCGGCAGGCGCTCGACAAGCAGGAAGTCGACCGTGAAGGGCTCGATAAAAACGACCGCCGCTACCTCGAAACCCTGCTCGACGTCTTCGGCGGCGGGCCCACGGGTGTGGAGGCCATCGCGGCGAGCGCGAAGGGCACGAGCCCGATGCTGCGGCCGGCGACGAAGAAGTCCTCGGCCGTCTTCGTGCGACGCGAGGCCCACCAGCCGATGGCGGCGCAGGTGAGGAAGTAGGTGAGGCCGACGGCGACGATCACTCGGCGCGCCCTGCCGCCTCCTGGGATCGCGCCGCCCTCGCGCGGCCTGCGCCACACTCGGGCCCACCGCCCGCACTCCGAGCGCCACCCGCGCGCTGACGTCGTTCGTCAGCGTCTGTCGCGTCGTGTCCAGCACACGGCCGCTCTCCCTGACGACAGGCCATCGCGTGTGCTCACCGCGATGGCGCCCGCAGTGCGCGGCGTCGGCATTCCCGTCGACGAGTTGATGCCACGCGGGAACGTCAGCTGGTATTCCTGTGGTCTTGAATTTCTCATCGCGTTCGCGCGTCGCGCCTTGGCAACGCGTGCGGTGCGCCATTATGCGGCCGGCGACGTGCGTGGCAGTGGCGGCCCTGCTGTCAGTCCTTGCGCGCCCCGAGCCCTCCCTGGCGGCTCAGGAAACTCCACTTTCGGCGACGGATGCGCGCACGCCGATCAGCCTGCTCGAGGCTCAGACGGCGGCGCATCGTGCGGACGCAGGGATTCGTGCGGCACGTGACGCGCTCGACGCCGCCCGTGCCGGACTCATCCGGCCCATCCTGGTCGGCCCCCGTGCGCGGATCGACGCCGTGGCCAAACAGGCGGGGCTGGACCTGTCGCCGTTCGAGCGGGTTGACACCCCGCACAGCCACGCGTCCGCCGCCCAGGCCGTCGCGCTGGTCCGCGCCGGCCGCGCCGACGCCCTGATGAAGGGCAGCCTGCACACGGACGAGCTGATGGCGGAAATCGTCAACCGCGACACCGGCCTGCGCACCGCGCGGCGCGTGTCCCACTGCTTCGTGTTCGACGTGCCGGGACATGCCGAACCGCTGATCGTGTCGGATGCGGCGGTCAACATCGCGCCGACGCTGGAAGAAAAAGTCGACATCGTGCAGAACGCGATCGACCTCGCGCACGCGCTGCGCTTTCCCGAGGCGCGGGTGGCGATCCTGTCCGCCACTGAAACCGTCAACCCGAGGATTCCCTCCACCATCGAGGCGGCAGCCCTGTGCAAGATGGCCGACCGCGGGCAGATCACCGGGGGCGTGCTCGACGGTCCGCTCGCGCTCGACAACGCGATCAGCCTCGCGGCCGCGCAGATCAAGCACATCGATTCCCCGGTCGCGGGCCGCGCGAATGTGCTGATCGTGCCCAACCTCGAGTCCGGCAACCTGCTGGCGAAAAGCCTGTCCTTCCTCGCCAACGCGGAAGCCGCCGGCATCGTCCTCGGCGCCAGCGTGCCCGTGATTCTCACCAGCCGGGCCGATTCCGTTTCGGCGCGGCTCGCCTCCTGCGCGGTCGCCGTGCTGGTCGCAGCAGCCCGGCGCGAGGCCGCGGCGCGGATCATCGCCTGAGAACCGCGGTGGCCGACACGATACTGGTGGTCAACGCCGGCTCGATCCCGATTTCCGGCTTTGCGCGAAGCAAAGCCGCTCAACGCTCCCCTCGCTCTCGGGGAGAGGGGCCGGGGGTGAGGGCGAGGAGCTGGCGGGCGGAGTTCATGTGAGCGCAGCGATCCTGGTCATCAACGCCGGCTCGTCGAGTCTGAAGTTTTCCGTTTATGCAGCCGACGGCGCGGCCCTCCGCGTCACCGCCAGTGGCCTCCTCGAAGAACTGCATGCCGAGCCGCAGTTCCAGGCAAAGGATGCCGAAGGCAGTCTCTTCAGCTCGCAGGCCTGGCGGACACCGCTCGGGCACGACGGCGCGATCGCTTTTCTGCTCGACTGGCTGCAGCAAAACGCAGGGGGTGACCGTCTGACCGCCGTCGGCCATCGTGTCGTGCATGGCGGCACCGATTACGCGGCGCCGGCTCGCGTAACACCCGCGGTGATCGCGGACCTCGAAAAACTGGTGCCGCTCGCGCCGCTGCACCAGCCGCACAACCTCGCCGGCATCCGGGCGATTGCCGCCCGACTGCCGGCACTCCCGCAAGTGGCCTGCTTCGACACCGCCTTCCACCGCGGGCAGCCACCGCTGGCGCAGGCTTACGCGCTGCCGCGCGTGCTCACCGCCGCAGGCGTGCGACGCTACGGCTTCCACGGCCTGTCGTACGAATACATCGCTTCGGTGCTCGCCGACTACGATCCGCGCGCCGCGGCGGGCCGCACCATCGTGCTGCATCTCGGCAACGGCGCCAGCCTGTGCGCGCTGGCCGGCGGGCACAGCGTGGCGACGACCATGGGCTTCACCGCGCTTGAAGGCGTCCCGATGGGCACGCGTTCGGGCAGCCTCGACCCGGGCGTGCTGCTGTACCTGATGAACGAGCGCAAACTCGATGCCCGCGCCATCGAGACCCTGCTCTACCAGCAGTCGGGACTGCTCGGCGTGTCAGGGATTTCCAGCGACATGCGCGTGCTGCTCGACTCCGCGGATCCGCACGCGCGCGAGGCGGTGGACCTCTTCTGCTACCGGATCGGTCGTGAAATCGGTTCGCTCGCGGCGGCCCTCGGCGGCCTCGACGCCCTGGTCTTCACGGCGGGCATCGGGGAACACGCGGCGGCCGTGCGTGACGCCATCTGTCGACAGGCTGCCTGGCTCGGTGTCGAACTGGACGCGACCGCCAATGCGGGTGGTGGGCCGCGCATCAGTGCGCCCGGCAGCCGCGCGGCCGCATGGGTCATCCCCACCAATGAAGAGCTGATGATCGCGCGCCACGCGCGCGCGCTGCTCAACGCCGCGTCGCCCAGCCACCCGGGGTAACCGTACGGCGACCGCGGCAAGACCGGGGGCCGCTAGAACGGAATGTCGTCGTCCATGTCGTCGAAGCCGCCGCTCTTCTTGGCGGGCGCGGCGCCGGCCCCGGCCTTGTCCTGCGGGTCGCCGCCCTTCTCTGCGCGCGGCGGACGCTCGGCCCGTGGCGCGCCGCCCTCGCCCCCACCCATGCCTTCACGGCTGCCCAGCATTTGCATCTGGTCGGCCATGATCTCCGTGGTGTATTTGTCGTTGCCGTCCTTGTCCTGCCATTTGCGCGTGCGCAGACGGCCTTCGACGTAGATCGGGCGCCCCTTTTTCAGGTATTCGCCGGCGATTTCGGCCAGCCGCCCGTTGAACACGATGCGGTGCCACTCGGTCTCTTCCTTTTTTTCGCCCGAGGTTTTGTCCTTCCAGGTGCGCGTGGTGGCCAGCGTGATGTTGGCGAACGCATCGCCCGACGGCGCGTAGCGCACCTCGGGATCCTTGCCCAGATTGCCGACGAGTATGACCTTGTTAACGGAAGCCATGCTGGATCTCTCCTCCAATAAGCTTGAGTGCATTTTGCTCGTCGAAGCGCGCGGCGTCCACTTTCAGGACCGCCACGCCTTCGGCCTCGGAAATCAGTGCCTCGTGCACGCCGGGCAGCCGCTCCAGCGCCGCGGTCAGCGCCGGCCACGCCGGCAGGACAGCCGCCGTCAGGGGATAGCGGCGTGTTTCGGTGACGGCCGGCGCACGCATGCCCGACGCCACCAGCAGCCACGAGCCCGTCAGCAGGACGAGGAAAACAGTGAGCCCCGCGACGCCATGGCGCTCGAACAGGAAACCGCCCGCTACCGCGCCGATGAAGGTGCCCAGGAACTGCACGCTGCTGTAGACCCCGATCGCGGCGCCCTTCGCCCCGGCGGGCGCCAGACGCGAAATCAGGGAGGGCAGCACGGCCTCCACGATGTTGAACGCGGTGAAGAACACGATCAGGAAGACCACGGTGCGGTTGACGCTGCCAAGGAGCCAGGGCAGCGCCACGAGCGACGCGACCAAGGCGGCCACGGAGCTTAGGAATACAGGCTTCACGATGTGCCGCCGTTCCAGGGCAAAGATCGCCGGTACCATCAGCAGGATCGCCACCACCATTACGGGCAGGTAGACCTTCCAGTGCGCGGCCGGCGGCAGCCCCGCGTCGCGCAGGCCCAAGGGCACGGCGATGAACAACGCCATCAGGACGGCGTGCACCACGAAGACGCCCCAATTGGCACGCAGCAGCTCGCGGTTGGCCAGCACTTCGCGGAACCGCGGCGGCGCCCGGTGCACGGGGCCTGCAGGTGGCACCGCCGGCACCACGAAAACCACGACCAGGATCGCCGCGAGCGCTAACACGCCGGTCATCGCGAAGATGCCGGGCACGCCGATGGCGCCGCTCAGCCATGGGCTCACGATCAGCGACAAGGCGAAGGTCAGGCCGATCATGGAACCGACGAGCGCCATCGCGCGCGTGCGCACCTCGTCGCGCGTCAGGTCGGCCAGCAACGCCACCACCGCCGCGGAGATCGCGCCCGCACCCTGCAGCACGCGGCCGAGGATGACCACCCAGATGTCCGTTCCGGCCGCCGCGACAAAACTGCCGGCGGCGAACAGCAGCAGCCCGCCGCAGATCACGGGCTTGCGCCCCCAGCGGTCCGACAGCCAGCCGAAAGGAATCTGCAGGAAGGCCTGGGTCAGGCCATAGGCGCCGATCGCCGCCCCCACCAGCGTCAGGTTGCCGCCGCCGGGCAGGTGCTCCGCGTACAGCGCGAACACCGGCAGGATCACGAACAGCCCGAGCAGCCGCAGGGCGTAGATTGCGGCGAGCGAGGCGCACGCGCGCCTTTCGGCGGACGTCATGCGGAGGGCGGAGGACACGGCGGGAGATGCGGAGGACTGAGGACTAAGGACTAAGGACTGCGAGGCGCCGGGACGGAAAACGCGCGGTCAGCGACAAAAGACCGGGAAGATTGGGAACGGACAGACAACTTCGCTAATATAGCAGGTTCGCCCTCAATCACGGCCGCATGGACTTCATCCGCATCCGGGGTGCCCGCACCCACAACCTGAAAAACGTCAGCGTCGACCTGCCACGCGGCAAGCTGATCGTCATCACCGGCTTGTCCGGCTCGGGCAAATCCTCGCTCGCTTTCGACACGCTGTATGCAGAGGGCCAGCGCCGCTACGTCGAATCGCTGTCGGCCTACGCGCGGCAGTTTCTGCAGCTGATGGAAAAGCCGGACGTGGACCTGATCGAAGGTCTCTCGCCGGCGATCTCCATCGAACAGAAGGCGGCGAGCCACAACCCGCGCTCGACCGTCGGCACCGTGACCGAGGTGCACGACTACCTGCGGCTGCTGTTCGCGCGCGTCGGCACGCCGTACTGTCCCGACCATACGCTGCCGCTCGCGGCGCAGTCGGTCGCGCAGATGGTGGACCATGTCCTCGCGCTGCCCGCCGACACGCGGCTGATGATCCTCGCGCCGCTGATCGTCGGCCGCAAGGGCGAGCAGATTGACGTCATCGAGGAACTGCGCGCGCAGGGCTTCACCCGACTGCGCGTCGACGGCAAGGTGCACGAGATCGACAGCCTGCCGAAGCTCAAGAAGAACGTGAAACACACGCTGGAGATCGTGGTGGACCGGCTCAAGGTGCGGCCGGAAGCCCGCCAGCGCCTGGCGGAATCCTTCGAGACCGCGCTGCGCCATGCCGAGGGTCGCGCCCTCGCCGTCGAGATGGACGGCGGCAAGGAGCACCTGTTCTCCTCGAAGTTCGCCTGCCCCGTCTGCGGTTACTCGCTGCCGGAACTGGAACCGCGCCTGTTCTCCTTCAACAACCCGATGGGCGCCTGCCCGCGCTGCGATGGCCTGGGCAGCGTCAGCTTCTTCGACCCCAAGCGCGTGGTCGCCTATCCGCACCTGTCGCTCGCCTCGGGCGCGATCCGCGGCTGGGACCGCCGCAACCAGTTTTACTTCGGCATGCTCGCCAGTCTGGCCACGCATTACGGCTTCGACCTCGAGGTCCCGTACGAGTCGCTGCCCAAGGCCGTGCAGGACGCCATCCTCCACGGCTCGGGTGACGACAAGATTCGCTTCACCTACGTCGGCGAGAAGGCGAAAAGCTACAGCCGCGAGCATACCTTCGAGGGCATCCTCCCCAACCTCGAGCGGCGCTACAAGGAAACCGATTCGCTGGTGGTGCGCGAGGAACTCGCCGCTTACCGCGCCGAGCAGTCCTGCCCCGACTGCGGCGGCACGCGCCTGCGGCGCGAGGCGCGCCACGTCAAGGTCGCCGACCGTTCGATCTACGAGATCTCCGCGCTGCCGTTGAAGGCCGCCGCCGCCTTCTTCGCGCAGCTCGCGCTGCCGGGCGCGAAGCAGTCCATCGCCGAACGCATCGTCACCGAAATCGGCAACCGCATCGGCTTCCTGAACAACGTCGGCCTCGACTACCTGTCGCTCGACCGCGGCGCCAACACGCTGTCGGGCGGCGAATCGCAGCGCATCCGCCTCGCCTCGCAGATCGGTTCCGGACTGACCGGCGTGATGTACGTGCTCGACGAGCCGTCGATCGGCCTGCACCAGCGCGACAACGCGCGGCTCCTGGAAACGCTGAAGTACCTGCGCGACATCGGCAACACCGTGATCGTGGTGGAGCACGACGAAGACGCGATCCGCAGCGCGGATTTTGTTCTCGATCTGGGTCTCGGCGCCGGCGAACACGGCGGCAACATCATTGCCGAGGGCACCCCGGAGGAAGTCATCGCCAACGCCGACTCCCTCACCGGCCAGTTCCTGTCCGGGCGGCGCCGCATCGAGGTGCCGGCGCTGCGCCACCGGCCCGATGCGAAGCGCCGGCTGGTGATCACGGGCGCGCGCGGCAACAACCTGAAGGACGTCACCTTCACGCTGCCGGTGGGCCTGTTCGTCTGCGTCACCGGCGTTTCGGGCTCGGGCAAGTCCACGCTGGTCAACGACACGCTCTACGCAGCCGTCGCCAAACATCTGTACGGCAGCGCGCTCGACGCCGCACCGCACGACGACATCACCGGGCTGGAGTTCTTCGACAAGGTCGTCAACGTCGACCAAAGCCCGATCGGCCGCACGCCGCGCTCCAACCCGGCCACCTATACGGGACTGTTCGCGCCCATCCGCGACCTCTTCGCCGGCGTTCCCGAGGCGCGCGCACGAGGCTACGGCGCCGGGCGCTTTTCCTTCAACGTCAAAGGCGGCCGCTGCGAGGCCTGCCAGGGCGACGGCGTGATCAAGGTCGAGATGCACTTCCTGCCGGACATCTACGTGCCCTGCGACGTCTGCCACGGCCAGCGCTACAACCGCGAGACGCTGGAGATCCGCTACAAGGGCAAAAACGTCCACGAAGTGCTGCTGATGACGGTGGAAGCGGCGGCGGAATTCTTCGCACCGGTGCCCATGGTCGCGCGGAAACTGCACACGCTTCTGGACGTTGGACTTGGCTACATCACGCTGGGCCAGAGCGCGGTAACGCTGTCCGGCGGCGAAGCCCAGCGCGTCAAGCTCGCGCTGGAACTTTCCAAGCGCGACACCGGCCGCACGCTGTACATCCTCGACGAGCCGACGACCGGCCTGCACTTCCACGACATCCAGCTCCTGCTGACCGTGCTGCACCGGCTGCGCGACCACGGCAATACGGTGGCGGTGATCGAGCACAATCTGGACGTGATCAAGACGGCGGACTGGGTGATCGACCTTGGCCCGGAAGGCGGCGACGGCGGCGGGCGCATCGTCGCGGAAGGACCGCCGGAGGTGATCGCAAAGACCAAGGGCAGTTACACCGGGAAATACCTGCAGGGCGTCCTCAAATGAACCCGCGCGACCTCCTGCTTGCCAGTTTTCGCACCGCCGTCTCTGCCGCGGATCCGCTGAAAATCGTTCCCGCACATCTGCCGAAGCCCCCGCGCGGCCGCACGCTCGCGGTAGGCGCCGGCAAGGCGGCCGCTGCCATGGCTGCCGCCGTGGAAAGTGCGTGGCCCGCCGATGCCGCGCTGTCCGGACTCGTCATCACGCGCTACGGCCACGGTCTGCCGACAAAGCGCATCGAAGTGATCGAAGCCGGACATCCGGTCCCTGACGAAGCTGGTGAAGGCGCGGCGCAACGCATCCGGAATGAAGTCGCGAAGCTGGGACCCGATGATCTGTTGCTTGCACTCGTTTCCGGCGGCGGATCGGCCCTGCTGTCGCTGCCGGTGCCGTCCATCACGATGGCGGACCTCAAGGCCACCACGAAGGAACTGCTCCGCTGCGGGGCAAAGATCGAGGAAATCAACACCGTCCGCAAACACCTCTCCGCGATCCAGGGCGGGCGCCTCGCGGCGCAATGCAAGGCGCCCATCCTCGCGCTCGTGATCTCCGACGTGACGGGAGATGATCCGACGCACATCGCCTCCGGGCCCTGCGCGCCCGACCCGACGACCTACTCGGATGCACAGGCGATCCTGCAGCGCTACGGCTGCGCGGTACCGCCGTCGGTGCGCGACACGCTCGAACGCGGCCGGCGCGGCGAACTTGCGGAAACGCCCAAGCCCGGCGACCCGGCGTTTGCGCGGGTAGAGAACCGCGTGATCGCGACCGCGCAGCGCTCACTGCAGGCGGCCGCGGACAAGTTTCTCGGCAATGACATCACGCCGCTCATCCTCGGCGACAGTGTTACGGGAGAGGCGCGCGAGGTGGCCAAGGTGTACGGTGCTCTGGCGCGCCAGATCCGCGCACACGGCAACCCGTTCAAGCCGCCGGTGGCGCTCATCTCCGGCGGCGAATGCACGGTAACGGTCAGGGGCAAGGGCCGCGGCGGGCGCTGCGCGGAATTCCTGCTGTCGCTGGCGGTGGATCTGGACGGCGCGCCGGGCATCCACGCGCTGGCGGCGGACACCGACGGCATTGACGGCTCGGAGGAAAATTCCGGCGCGGTGCTCGCGCCGGATTCGCTTGCACGCGCGCAGGCGCAGGGCCTGCGGGCGGACCAGCGCCTGGCCGACAACGACGGCTACGGCTTTTTCTCGGCGCTCGGCGACCTCGTGGTCACCGGGCCGACGCGCACCAACGTCAACGACTACCGCGTGATCCTGATCGTCTGAACGTCGCTGAACGCCGGCGATCAGAGTGGCGCGCGTTGGTCTTATTCGAACTTCACTTCCGCTACGGTCAGATTGCCGGTGGACGGATTGCGCGTAAAGACCACCACGTCCTTCGCGTCCATCTTGTTGCCGTCCGCGAGGTTGAAGGTGATCGACTTGTAGGTCCACACCACGTGGTTCGGGTCGCTGGCGTCGATGACGTCCGGCTTGCCCACGGCCTTCATCACTTCTGCGTCCGACTTGCTCATCACGGCGGTAGAGAAATCCTTCCGTTCCATCTTCGGCCCGCAGCCGGCAAGAATGGCAATCGCGAGCGCGCCGGCAGCAGCAGTGCGCAGACTGGGGAAACTGGGAAACGTCAACATGGCTTGACCTCTGGAAGGGATTCAGTAGATGCGAATGCCCCGCAATGGGGTACCGCTCCGACAGGGTAAAGGCCCCGGCTTACGCGAGCCTTACACCTACGTGCGACCCAGGTGCGGCCCTAGCCTTGCTGCTGCGGTACCCCTTCTTCCGCCAGGTTCCAGTACGGATCCGCCGTGTCTGACACGAACCGGCAGTGTAGGCGGCCTACCTTACCCGAGGCTTACAGTGCCTTACTCCGGCGTAACGCCCGCCGCCTTGAACACTTTTGTCCACTTGGCGATCTCGTCCGGAACGAAATTACGCAGGCTTTCCGGCGTGGAATCGTCAACCACTTCGACGCCCAGCCCGTCGAGCCGCGCCCGCGACGCCGGGTCTTTGGCCACGGCGTTGATCTCGCGGTTCAGCCGGTCGACGATCGCGCGCGGCGTTTTCGCTGGCGCGAAGAACATGTTCCAAGTGTAGGCCTCGAAACCGGGTAACCCCGTTTCGGAGACGGTCGGCAGATCGGGCAGCGCATGCGCGCGTCGCAGCGTCGCGGTAGCGATCCCGCGCAGCCGACCCGCGCGGACGTGGCCCGCCGCACCGCCAACGCCCTCGCACACCGCGCTGATGTGCCCCGCCAGCAGGTCGTTGACCGCAGGCCCGGTGCCCTTGTAAGGCACGTGCACCATGTCGAGGCCGCCACCGCGCTGTTTGAAGAGCTCGAAGCACATGTGGCTGATACCGCCGGGACCCGACGAACCGAACTTGTACTTGCCAGGGTTGGCCTTCAGCTCGGCGATCAGCGTCTTCACGTTCGTGGCGGGCAGCACCGCGGGGTTCACCATGATCACCATCGGCACGTTGACCGCGAGCGCGACCGGTGCGAAGTCGCGCACGGCGTCGTATGGAATTTTCTTGCCCGAGGCCGGATGCAGGCCATGCGTACTGATCACACCCAGAAGCAGCGTGTAAC
>ENA-ORBV01016343-ORBV01016343.1-microbial-mat-metagenome-genome-assembly--contig:-NODE-16343-length-10785-cov-5.860572_pt1 | contig 10785 bp, 6 predicted proteins | sample MGYA00237777_ERZ505514 | MGnify/ENA primary metagenome ERZ505514 (study PRJEB26160, sample SAMN06269048) | microbial mat metagenome | isolation source: Oligotrophic lake microbial mat | place...
AATGATACGGCGACCACCGAGATCTACACCTCTCTATTCGTCGGCAGCGTCAGATGTGTATAAGAGACAGTTTGGGGATGATTTGGGCTTGTATGTGCACATCCGTACCACTCGTGTCCAGTACTTCTCTTACATTGAGCAGGTTTCTGTCAGGATTGGCAACCATGTCTTGGAGTTCACAAACGATGTGAACAATTTCGCAATGGCTACTGTTTCGGTCGATGAAGAAACACAGAAGACATATGTGAAATCCAAGGACTTCAAGAAGGTTCACACGCCCAACAAGAAGTGGGAAGAGACCAGGTTTGCTGGATTTTTGCTTCGCCGTGATCCCAAGGCTCTCTCCATTCGTTTGGACGGCTCCAGTGGCAGTGGAGCTCATATTGATTTGATCCAGCGCAAGAACGGATTCCCAGCGGTTGTCTTTGATGCTGCTGGCACTGACATCTTTGAAGGAAGTCTTGGTTTGCTTGGTAGCCACTCTACTGGCAAGAAGATTGCCCGTGATGGAGAATCTGAGATCAAGGACCCTACCGAGTTTGCACTGGAATGGCAAGTCCGCGACACTGATGGCATGATGTTCAGCAGTGCAAGATTCCCACAGTACCCAACTACCTGCTCTCCTCCCAAGAAGATCCTGGGCAACCGTCTTGGCATGTCTTTGATGAAGGAGCAAGCCGAGAAAGTGTGCGAACACTGGACGACTGATAAGGAGGATTGCATCTTTGATGTGATTGCAACACGTGATGTTTTGACTGCTTCTGAAGGCAGTGTGGTTGCATAAATAAAAGGTTAATTGCTCTCAGCAATCTAATAGGCAGTCCACATGCAAAATGCGACGGTCGCATGCGATAAATAGATTCTCACGAAGCAGTAAGAAATAGAGACGCCGTTAATCTTAACCTTATGTGTAGCAGACAACTTTCGTTTTACGTTCGTTTAGTGTGGCTCATCTCCCTAACCCTACTAACCAAACGCAGCGATTGCCGGCGAAAAGATTTTCTTTCGCCATACCGGAACCTCCTGTGCTTCGCATCTTTTGGGGAAAAGTGTGACGTTTTAAAAGTGTGACGTTTTAAAAAAGACAACAGTTTTAAAGCGTCACCAAACTATGTCTTTCGTCCGTCGCGCTTCGGGCCTTGACAGAAGTGGTTTCGTCAGCTCCTTTCTCTAAGCGAAAGATATTGCAACGTCAGCTCCTATTGCAACGTCAGCTCCTCTCCTTTCTGGAGTGAAGATGACGACGTGTTGCCTCAATGAACTTTTTGCTCTTCAAGGTGGATTTAGGAGTGCCCACAAAAATCCGAACAATTGCGTGCCGAAGGCCTAATGGACACGCCCTGGAATAAATCTTTCCTTCAAACTACTGCGCTATTTCTGAACTCCTCCATTTTTCTGGATTTCTTTCCGAAGTCACATAAAATCCGCTTGAGTGCCCAAAAGTAGCTTCTAGCTCGTTTGAGTTGTTCAAGAAATCACGTTTTTTTTTTTGCCTTGTCAGACAATGATGAAGATTCAGCTCATCCTGCTAGTCTTGGCGGCTGCAGCTCGAACTGCCTCTGCCAATGCTGGTACGTACGGTTCCAACCTTTTAATTGCCAACTGGATCGAGCAGAACCAAGTCCAAGTTATTATTCAGACACTCTTCTAACTTTTTCAAATCTCTCTCTCATACTATAACAGGAATCTTTACTTACTATGAAACACCTCTCTTTTACCGCGTTGGTAATCAGGGAACCATCATGGCTCAAGAACCCGCCGTGGGCAATGGTCCCTCCCAGTGGCGCAATATAATCTTTCCTCCACAAATTGCGCCTACCGGGAATCAATGCGGCGGCATTGGCCAAAAGACTGGATTTGGTCAATCGCCCATTGTCGTGCCCCAACAGGCCCGCGATCAATGTCAAACCAACATGGCGGGGTACAAGTTCGAAGCCGGGACGTGTACCTGGGCCGATTTGGACTTTCAAATCTTGACCAATGGTGTGTGGGTCGGTGTCAAACCGGGAGCGGCCTGTACGTTGGGCCGCATGAAGATTCCTAATAAACCCAACTGGTTCAATGCCCTTCAATTTCATATCCACACCAGCAGTGAACATTCCGTGGATGGAACGTACTATCCCGCCGAGTTGCATGTGGTCCATCAAGAGAGTACGGGAGAATCCTTTGCCGTGTTTGGAATGTTTATTGATCAACATCTACCAGGCGAAGCGGATGAAGAGCACGAAGCCTTTGAACATTTCCTCAAGGGATGGGAGGCGTCGAAGCGACAGACGCATGAATATTGTGCCATCCATCCCAATGGAAGCGGCAACTGGACGGGCAACTCGATTTTGGAGTCTCGCCAAATGAGATTGAAGTGTCCTGCCGTGGCCAATGGTATTATACCTTCGTCGGTAGAGTTGGAACAGTCTACGGGATTGCCTGTCAATCGATTGGGAGAATCCATGAAGGACATGTATGATACGATTCCCGACATTTACAATAGCTTGCCAGCAGAGAGAGGCTATGGGATTTATACCTACCGCGGGGGTCTGACAACTCCTCCTTGTACCGAAATAGTCCACTGGAATCTTCTGGATACTCCCTTGAGAGCGTCCAAGGTACAGATCGATCGTCTTTACAAGCTCATCTTGTGCATGGTCGAGATCTCCACGTGCAAGTATGCCACGATTGCCAACGAAGCTGGCTTTACCAACCGTCCCGTGCAGCCTTTGTTTGGCCGGACTGTTACACATCGATGCCCCAGGGGGCCAGCAGCGTTTGCTGCTGATGCCGCCGATGGAGTCGAAGGAAGAGTTGTGCCAGATCCACTTCCACCCCAATATGAATACGTGGAAACCCAGACGATGCGTTGTGTTTTGGGTGGAAATGGAGGACTCCTTCGTATGTGTTGGACCGCCGAGTATCACAACCATTTTGCTATGCTCTTTCCCTGGTTTGTCATGGCAATGGGCTTGTTTACCTTTTACCTCTTGACACGCTACTGTCAATGGTTTCCGTATACCGCAAGCATGTTTTTGTTGGGCATTTTTATGGGCGTGGCCATTGTCCGCTTGGATCACACCGATCAACTGTCCGCTTCCATTCGCCAATGGGAAAACGTCGATGCCGAGACACTCTTGTTAGCCTTTTTGCCGGGCCTACTGTTTCGAGATGCCTACTGTTCCAATGTCTTTTTGTTCATGAAGGCGCTGCCCCAAAGTCTACTCCTCGCTTTTCCTGCTGTGCTTTGTGGAACCTATTTGACCGCATTGATAGGATATTATGTTCTTCCGTATGGATGGAGCTGGTCCTTTTCTCTGACGTTTGGCGCCATTCTATCAGCAACCGATCCCGTGGCCGTCAGTGCCCTCTTGGGAGAAGTTGGAGCACCTCCTCGATTGAGGACGCATATTTCTGGAGAAAGCATGTTGAACGACGGATCAGCTATCGGTAAGTCAAAGATGTAGCTTCCAAAGCATTCGTGCTGCTGCACTCGATCACCGTTGCATTTCTTTGTCTTGAATCATCCACTGACATCAATCGCTGTTCTATATTCTTGTTTGCAGTTTTCTTTACCATCTTCAGCCAGATATTTCTTTCCGAACTTGGCATTCCAGGCGTCGGAACAGCCATAACTGCTTCCTCTGGCTTTGGACTTTTCTTCCGCATGTCTCTCGGGGCTGTGGCAGTAGGCGCAGCCTTTAGTCTTGGACTTCTGACCATGGTATACTTCTTGAACCGCAGATTCAATGCTGAAGAGGGCATTGTACAAGTAACAGCTACCATCACTTGTGCCTACTTGAGCTATTACGTGGCAGAAGCTGTCTGTGGAATGAGCGGTGTCATTTCTGTTGTGACCTGCGGAGTCATGACAAAGTTTTGTGCCAGCAGCCTATTTAACGACCCCGACATGATGGAGAAGTTTTGGATCATGGTGGAGCACATCTTGAACTCCTTGCTGTTTGTGCTTGGTGGAGTTGTCTGGGGAACCGTCATTTCGAATCAGGATCCTGAGCGTTATGATTATTCCTTTACCGGCGAAGACTGGGGATATCTTGTCATCGTTTATATCTTGGTCATGGCTATCCGTGCTGTTCTTATCTTTGGTTTCTATCCATTGTTTAGCCGATGCGGACTGAAGAGTAATTTCCGTGAAGCTCTTTTCATGGTGTGGGGTGGCCTTCGAGGAGCAGTAGGAATTGCGCTTGCGATTGCTCTGGATAAGGAAGTGATGCACTCGCTGTTTCGAACCGATCCTAGGCGTCGATTCACAAGTCAGCTATTTGGTCTGACCGGTGGAATTGCCTTCTTGACCTTGGTCATAAATGGCACACTGGCCGGCCCTATCTTGCGAAAACTCGGGCTCGCCGATGTTGGAGAAGCTCGTAAAAAAGTCGTGGAGCGGTACAGAGAAGTGATCGCTTTACGAATGCTCCAAGAAATGCTGCAACATCTTGGACATGCCCGCTTTAGCGGTGTTGATTTTGCGGTTCTCAAGCACCACATGTCCTTTTTTAGCGACCTCACACCAGAGACGATTCAATATGCTGTCAAGCACAACAAAGAATTTTCGGCTGTCCTGGAGTACAGAGAGCCCAATCTGATTTCCCTAAAGCCATTCATGACCGCTGCAGAATTCTCGGACGTTGCTGCTGCCGCCAAGATCAACACAGGCCAACGCTTACGTGCAGTAATATCCATGGCGAGTATTGCGAGTAAGTCCAGCAGGGCCAACTTAATGAAAGATAACTCAAGCAGCGCCAACTTGCTTGACAAAAGCAGGGCCCCAGCTAGCGACGGTGACTTGGAGCCGTTGACAGACGATACTGTTGATACAGAGGAAGCGATTGAGCTGAGAAGGCTCTTTATCGAACTTCTCCGATCTGCATACGAGGAACAATTCAACAGCGGTGAAATTGATGTTCGTGATGGTCTTCTCGTGTTCGCTCTCAAGTCAAGCATAGAAGTTATGACAGATATGGTTACACAGGGCCATTGTCTTGATGACTGGTATGCTGTCACAAAGGCTTCCTCCATTGTGGATGCTGATAAACTGTCCTGCAAGAAGCCCCCTGTCAAAGAAGGTTGGAGTCCGTTGAGAATGAAACGTTTCCAAGAAACCAGAGCTCTCGTAAAACGAGCCATTGCCTTTATCGAGTCACACAGACGCGCTCAACTGGCCTTCAAGATCAACTACTGCAATGGACAAATGCTCTCTGAAACTGAAGTGTTGATCATTGGAGAAAGTGATGCTCAGATCAAAGCAGCAGAAAAGGCTCTGTTGGCCTGCGAACAAGAAGATGTCAGCTACGCTGTGGGGCATATTTTGTGTTCTATCTTGCTATCCAAGGCCGGGGAACTGGTCGGAAACTTGACCCAAACTGGATTGCTCAGAGAACAAGAAGCCGAAGAATACTTACATATCATTGAGCAAGATATGAAGCATGTCCAGATATGCCATGGTAGTGACTGCGCGGAAATTTGTCGAAAGCTCAGGAACGATGATACCAAAGACAGCGAATCTGCCAGTGGCGAAAGCAGTGATGCCAATGCTGCAAGTCCAGAACGTTTATCTAAGAGCCTCCCGACTCCCCAAAGTGGAAGTTTTTTGAAGATCCCCATGATTCCCAACAGTGGAAGTTTTTTGAAGAGCCACCCCATTCCCCAAAGTTTCATGAAGACCTTGATAGTTACCCCGAAGAAGTCTGACGATAGTCTCGGCCTTCCTTTGTCTGACAGCGAAAGTGAGCCTTCGAAGGCCACGCCAACTGAAATCAACTGCTAAATGCAAAGTACCTATATGTTCCATATAATCAACATGGTTTTGCAATAATCTAAAATAGTTTACTAACCGTACCGCATAGAACGATTATAGAAGCCTGTTATGATGAGATGTCCCTCGCCGTCTCCTCCTTACTGCTACTAGTAGGTCGATAGGAATCTCGGCAGATGCAACACCGGTACGTATGCGTTATTGTAGCTGAGTTGGTTCAAGTATTCATTGTGGTTAGGGGTTTGATGGTTTGTGAAGATCAAACACCACAGTGTCACACGCGACGAGCGAAAATCCAAAATTCTGCAGGCACTCCGTGCAGATTGATGCACCGGTGCATTTTGTTCACCACAAAAACACGTTCAAGCCGGGGGGAGCTTGCATCAAAAACATTTTGTTATCTGTGAAACATGTTTGTCAAACAATTGACAATGAAAACATTGAGTGCCAAACCGTCATTGTCACACTTTTTGTGCTGAAAGTCACCCAGTCTGCGTGCAGGGTTTGTCAATCAAAGCTCCCCCTTCAGACTTCCCCCAATCTTAGCGATCTCATGTGAGACTGAATTTTGCACTCCCGTCTGGTTGCTGCCCGGAGGCCCAAGAATCTGCCTCCTAACCCGGTGCTTTCAAAGAGGGAGTCCCACGAGAAACGCTGAAGGACAGGGTTTCGTTTTTTTTAGATTCTCTCTGACTTGGAAACCTAACATGACTGACTCAAGCTTCTCCCAAAGTTTTGCAGGCTCCAGAACCACCCACTGTTCAAAGTGACTGCTGTTTTAGATAGTCAACATGCTTGTGGCAAATGAGGAGAGTGTTGATTGATTGCAAGGAATCACTTGGAAGTGTTGGTTGTGGCGAGGAGAGAAGCCTGCAGGATTGTCAGCTTTTCAAGCACACTGAAAACAGGAGCAAAGCCAGTGATTGCTGTTGTGGTCGCTGCATGTGAGGCACCAGGTTTTCAAATGGGGTGAGCAGGGATGCACAAATGGGGGCAGAATGATCAAATTCAGATTCATTTCATTTTGTGATGCAAAGACATTCACGTCCAATGTGCATCATGTTGTGGAAAACACAAACAGAAAACACAACTTGAATTGCTGAAGAATTGGATTTCCATGTTCATCACCATTGCTGGGCAGGTGCAGCAGTTCTAGCATGCAATGCATGGTGCAAGGTTTCCTCAAACAAGAGCTGGAAGAATTTGTTGAACAATGACAGGGGAAAACGTTGATTCAGTTTTCATCATGGGTTGTCTTTTCAAGAAGTCACAAACGAGGTGAGGACTTGCAGTGCAAAATCATTTGGCACAATCGATTGTGCTCTTCTTTTTGGCATTTCCAAGCGGATTTTTGGCAATTCTCAAGATCAAAAAAGAAAAAATTGTCACAGAGACCACCTGCCAAACGCAGACAATGAAACAGAATTTCCAAAGAGCAATTGGAGCGTTGCCAGGAAGAGAAGCATTCAACAAATTTCCATGGGAGAGGGTGGCTCACATTGAAACAAAGCTGGAAGGAAGGTTGCAATGATTGTCTTCTCATTGCTGGCAAAGCAGTTGGGCAACACTGGATTGTTTGCAGAACAAACCATCATTGTGTGCCACTGTGAGCCACTGGGGACTTGGGAGAGGGAGGCAATCTTGCCAAATCAATGATTGGACAGATGGACAGCAATTTGGAAGCATGTTCCATGCTGGTGACACTGTGAGTCAGGCTTGCGACCAGCCTGGTTGCTCTGAGCTGAAGGGGGCTCGTCTGGACTCCACCTTAATTTTAGTTGCATGCTGCACTTGTAGTCGTCATTTTTGAAACTGGTGTGCTGCAGTTCTGTTTTGGTTGTTCAACGGTCGTTGCATGAGAGACCCTCAAAAGCAGGCTCGGTGCTGGTGGCAGTGTTCTTGCACAGTGAGCATGAATTCTTCACTTGTGGGAATCTCTTTGGCCTCCTGGGTTGACACGAAAGGTGCAACAGCAAGCAAGAAAAAAATCGACCGGCTGGGACCCATTTGTTGAGTCAAGATTTGCAGCAATGACAAAACAAGAGAACCGTGTGTTCGCCAGGCTCACACGCAGGCTTGTTGCTGAAAGCTGCTTAGTTTTGCCCCATGTAGCTGTCCGATTGGTGCCACCTTCGTTCTCATTGCACTAGCATTGGTTAGGCTCCCACCTAGCTAGGCTTGGTGCTGAAAGCCACTTAGCTTTGCCTGACACAGCTCTCCGATTGGCACAATGTTCGATTCGCACCCAACATGCCCGGGTGGAGTGAGACCCCCCCACGGGAACCCCATGCGTGCAATGAAACAATTGAAGCTGAGAATGACCTGCACGGCGACCTTCCGACAAAGAAGATACTTTGGTTGAACGTAACGTAACAGCAGTCACCAAACTTCCAATGCCAGCACGTACATGTAGCGCTTTGAGACAACAATTATACAGCATTTCTGTCGTCAACTATTAGCGACACTACTATTCGTGGTGGTAGCTATCAATTAAAACCATCCCATCAGCAGGAGATTCACTCTTGCGCTAAATAGTGTATATTGCAAATCACCCATTACATTGTGTATTGGGAAAGGTCGATCGTGAAAGGCCACATATATTTTATGTCGACGTTTCTTTTGAAGTAACCAAACGAAAATATGTTACGAGGACCATCAGCCACAGACACGGCAGAAGAAAGAGCAGCAGGTGTTCCTTTTCACCAGACCGACATCAACACGACAGTCACAGGGGGAGAAGCTGAATCTGAATCTGAAGCAGAGGTGGCAGCAGGAGAATTTCGTTTCACAAACGACACCTTTGACTACGGCAATAACCATACACACACCCTTTTGGATCAGAATTATTATCAACATCCCTTATTCGCCCCAACTGCCTCGCGATCTCTCTATGACCCTGCGTATTTTGAGGCCAAGTGCGACCCCGATTTGTACAATCCCAAGCATGCCACCGACAATTCGTTTGCCACGGCGGTGACCAATTATTTGAATGCCGTCATCGGCTGGTATATTGCCTACAAAATATATCAAGGGACGTGCTGCCACAAGAGCCGCAAGAAAAAGACCGACGGCAACCACAACCACAACCACAATCATTCATTATCACAAGATGACCACAGTCCCAACAACAAGCCAATACAGTGGGCCGTGGTGATTTACTTTGCTAGTACCAGCATGGGAATTTTTATAGCGGGCATCGTGCATCACCTGCACCAACAAAACGATGGCTTGCTGTATCAAATGGGATGGCCATTGGTTTCCTTTTTTTTATTGCCGGGCGTGGCCTGTCAATTTTACCTAGTAATGGCCTCCCTCGTGAATATGCGCCACAAAGGCTGGTATGGCTTGTGGTTGTTCTTATCCGCCGTCATGGTCGCGGGAGGCACCGCCACGGGAAATACCCACAATGAATTCACAGCCTTACTGGTGGCGGTGGGAGTCTTGATGGTGTTTATGGTTCTCGCCCTACAAGCATTTAAAACAGGCTTTCCCCACAAGGGCATCCATGGCAAGATTGTGGCCTTTGCCATTTATTTGGCGGGTGGAGTCGTCCAAGTGTTTTTGGAAGCTACCTGTGGGACCGGTGGATATGAATCTTGTTTTGCCGATTGTCCCTTTCCGGCCCCCACCTTTAATCACAATGCGGCCTTTCACTTGTTGCTATTGGTGTACATGATCCTTTGGGGGTACATGGAAGTTTACGTGTTGCCCTTTTGTGATCATATCCATGTCCTTCAACGTGGTGGTAGTAGTAGTGGTGGAGATAAACAAAGAACCAAAGGCTGTTGAAGTAACTTTTCGGACATGTGCCTTACCAAAAAAAATATGCCTGCAGCTAAGGGCCAGTGCTTTCGACAAGAAAATAGAGATATATGCCTCGAGCGAACGTTATTGGCAGTTCAGCCACAGTTGGACAGACGCTTGAAAAGATATATCACGACGGGGGGCAAATACTTTCCATTGTTTGGCGACCTATCGTGCAGAGGATCATTGCCACACCCATTGGTTTCATGAACAAACATCGACTTTAACTACATTTTATTCTAACCCAAAGCCCCATCTTTGGAGACTGTATGGGGTGATTTGATGTACTACTTTGGTCAGAAAATCTGAGGTACAGTGATTCGCAGAACAAAAGCCTAGGATTATGAGCAATACGTATTCAACAGCTACTACATATTGCATGTATTGCTCCCTACAACTTCTTTTCTTTTACCTTCTCATGAAACATGGTATTACATACTTTTACCGGTAGTTACACTGCGCTAGTGAACGACAATAAGGTAACATTCTTTTCTTCTATCAGTTTCTTGACATATATCTATATAAATTCTTGATCCAGAGATGACAGTTCCTGCGATTCGGTGCGTTTTCCCTCTCTTTCCCTTAACGTGGTCCTGTCCCTGCTTACTCACTCATCATGCCCGCAAGTCATATCATGATGGGTCGTCGCTCCCGCGGAAAAACCTAGGGAAAGGTTGCGTCGGGATTTCCCGCCCGAGTCGCTGCGCAATAGTACTTGTTAAACCCAGAGTGCAAGATGGGGACCTGATTGGGTCCACAGTCCTCTGGCGTGTCCACGAAATATTGGGCCAACGATGGCGGCGGGCCTCCTTGTGTAGTACTTCCACCACTACCATTAGCATTGGCATTAGGGACACTACCAGTAACACCAGTGCCAAAAAACATGCTGTCATTGTCTTGACCTGGCCTGACACAGTACCATCCTTTGGTTGGGTGCATAACCGCAGGCAGATCTCCACAGTCACTTTCCTTGGACACGAAACCGGTATTGGTGGCGGTGGTAGTAGTAGAACCACCTGCAGTATTACCAGGTGGAGTAGTCCCAGCTGGAGGAGACCAAGCTGGAGGAGACCCACCTGCAGTGTTACCACCTGCAGTATTGCCAGGTGGAGTAGACCCAGCAGGAGGAGACCCACCTGCAGTATTACCACCTGCAGTATTACCAGGTGGAGTAGTCCCAGCTGGAGGAGACCAAGCTGGAGGAGACCCACCTGCAGTGTTAC
>ENA-ORBV01016344-ORBV01016344.1-microbial-mat-metagenome-genome-assembly--contig:-NODE-16344-length-10785-cov-4.241128_pt1 | contig 10785 bp, 13 predicted proteins | sample MGYA00237777_ERZ505514 | MGnify/ENA primary metagenome ERZ505514 (study PRJEB26160, sample SAMN06269048) | microbial mat metagenome | isolation source: Oligotrophic lake microbial mat | place...
GCCTTATGTCCGTATTGACACTACGCTGTGGCCATGGCCACCCCGAAGCAATCCACCTCGTCTGGAATCATGCTCTACACCGGAGCGATCACCGGCACACTCAAGATGAAGCTCGCTACCGTCATGGGTCTCGCGCTCGATGGCGGCGAGGTGCTCACCCTTGATCTCCTGACGACGGGACGCCAACCGCTGTGTGCCTATGAGGCCCTCCTGCGTTCCCTGGGCTACCGACTCCATCTGGTCGCCAAGTCGCCCGCCCCGGATGTGCACAAGCTCCCGTGCGATGCCGAGGGATACGCTTTGCTGACTGCAAGTCTTCCGCGCGAGATCCCGCTGGCGGAGGTATCGCATGACCAGGTCATCAACGCATTCCGCGCCTTGGCCATGGTTCGTCGACACCGGTATGCTGATGTCTCAGTCATGTCCCTGGAGTCGCTGTCGACGCGGGTTTCGGCCATCACCCTGGCCAAGCCGAAGCGGTTCACGGCAAAAACCGTCCGCCAGGCCCTAAATGTAGTCCCCCTCTTGATCGCCGCCCATGAGGGACTCGCGGCGTATCACCTCCCGCTCCTGTGTGGGTACTCCAAACGATTCATGAACCGCTTCGCCAAGGGTGGCGCTGAAACGGCCATCGATCGCCACGTCGCACTCTATGCCCACCTCGGGCTCCATTTGCGGGTGAGCGGGCCCGCGGGTGTGGTGACCATCACTCCGGCGATCCAATCGCTCACCAGCTGCCTCAAGGCCTCAGATGCCTTCCGCCAACGCCACCTGGAGCGGAGTAGGCAGGCCGCGCCGCCCACGCCCCCCAAGCGGAAGACCGTGCCAGGGGAATCGTCGTTGAGCGAAGAGGAGATCTGTGAACGGCTCCGGACCGGAGTGCCGCCGCGCACCATCGCCGCAGCGGCGAAGGTATCTCACCAACGGATCTACTTCATCGCCAAGAAGGCAGGACTCGGAGCTCGGCAGCGTAAGGCCAAGATCGCCAGCGAAGCGATCATGCTCATTCCGAGATCCCCGACTCCGTAACCGAGGGAGATCCTGCGGGTGACGGCTTGGTCCTCGGATCAGTCTGCTCCTGCCCGGTCTTGCTCGGCTCGTCCTGACCGTCGTCCGTCCTGTCCCTGGTCGGCCTCACGTGGGACCGCTCCCTGGGGAACGCTAGCGCCGATCTCCCTCGTCAACGAGGAGACTTCCGTTTGGCCGCAACCGCACCTCGCCGGCGCGGAATCTTGGGCGACGTAACCGACCGTTTTTTCTTCTTGGGCGATTGACGATGCGTGGCCGTGACCCGTTGTGACCGCGCCAGTGACCGGGCGAGTTTATGAACGGCACTCTCAGCCACTGACGCCGCTGCTAATATCCGTGTCGCCGTCTCCTGACGCTCCAGCATGCTCGCCTCTGCGGCGGTCGGTGGACGTTTCGCTACCGACTTCTTGGCGGATTTGGACTGGGAGCGTTTCCGAGATTTCGGGGAGGATTTAGGCCGGGAGCGTTTCCGAGATCTCCCTGGTCGGGAGTCGTGAGCCGGGGGTGAACGTCGTGCCATGGTCCCAGCCTACCATCCACCCCGGGCGACGCTACGTGACCACTATTTCTGGACGCTCCGAGGCTGATGCGAGAGAATACCCCAGGTCCAAATCTTCTCCCAATCCCCGCCACCACCGGAACACGACCACCAGGAGCGGGGACGCCCCATGCGGGGCTGGTGGCGCGACGCGGAGACGCCTCTACGAGGCTTGATGACCACCCTCGGCGCAGCAGCGAACCGTCCTTGGATCAGCCAGTCGGAGGCGGGCCGGCCATCTGAATGCTAGGGCCGGGTCTACGACCCTCTGATCGGCTACGCCGCGTGGTTTGCAAAGCACACTTCATGGCATTTAGTTTTATCTCCGAATATCCCTAGTTCAGATAGGCAGATTTCACCAAGCACGAGAATTTTTTTTCCGTGAAGGCAACGACTTAGGAAACAAGAATTGGTGTATTTTAGCTGGTTTTGTAATCAGTCGAAATGCCGCCGCCATGCGGGCATGGACACATCTCATGCTCACTCCTGGCTTTAGAAGATAAAAACCTATCTGCCCCGCTCGCAGATCTAAATCGTTATCTCCCTAGTAAACTAGGGCTGACGCATCCGCTCGACGTTTTCCGTGAACTACTCGACAGGTTGATTTCAGGCCTGTGTATTTTCAGTAGGTTACAAGATCTTTCCCGCTGATGAACGATCTGTGTTCTCTAGTAAACTAGGGACATGAGACTCTAAAACTGCCATCCCTTTGTTCGTCCTTCTCGGCGCGATCGTTATGACGCGCTCGACGGATAGCCTGGGATCACTTCTGAACGTACTGAGCGCTACGCGCTACGACGCCTACGGCTTGCGGGTGTCGTTTGTTAGGCGATCTGCTGAATGCCCTTCAGGAGTTGTGTGACCGAGTGCGATGACATCAGGTGTTGGCCACGTCCCGGAAGGGTGACTGGGTAGGATCCGTCACTCCGACCCTGAGTCCACGCTGTGCCAGATTTCTTGGCCCACTTTAGACCAGGTCCTCTGGTATCGTTTGGACCTGCGTCGGTGGTCGCAGCAGCGGTTCTGTCACCGGTGAATTTGTTGGGGTTCCATCACGTCTTCTCCCGGCTGCCCGCAACAAGGCGGCCGATGGCATGTGATTTTTATCATTGTCAGTCTTTTGGGGTCAACCTGGCCAGTGCAGATCTCGTTCCAGGTCGCTACGGTGCCTGCATGCGAGTCAGACTACACGCTTCCAACATCGAGATATGGGAGTCAAAGGGCGGCCCGCGCCGAACACACGTATGGCGCGCGCAGGGTCACACCATACCGACGACGGTCCTGCAGATGATTCCAGATGCCCAGCGTCCCCTCCTCCAGGAAAAGGTCGATCGCCTCATCCGCGGCCAGTTCCCGGAGCCCATTCCAACCAGGAACGCGGAGGTAGATGCCGAACGTTTTCTCGAGCAAGCCACCGAGATGTGCTCTCGCCTGCGTTGGGGCCAGGCATCGCCCATGATGCTCACGCAGATCCTCGTTGCGACGGTGCGGCTCAAGCAATCGCTCGCCGTGAGCGGAGCGCAGTTGCCCAAGCAGCATCGCCGCGGCCGTCCCTGCGCTTCCCAGGCCGTAAAGCACGCCACACCCACCCCCAGCGACACACCATGAGCACCTATAAAAACGACTCCAAACCCGCCTTTGTCTTCAAGAATCCGGGGGTGCATGAGCTGGAGTTGAATCCGTTTCTCCAGGCACTGTGTTCCGTGAAACGGGCACCGTCGTGGATCCATCTCATGTACACGTGCTCCGTCTATCCGAAGGCCGTCCTGCGAATGGACTTCTTCAAGTCACAACCCAATGAGCCCTCCGCTTGGATTTTCAAGCCACCAACGGGACGCGCAGAAACCCCAGGTGATGTTGAAGGCTGGGCGATCCAAACCGCCTGGGCACTGGGGTCAGAGATGATTATGCATCACCACCTGGCGCCGACGGATAAGAGCGATGATTTCCGTCGAAAGGATCTCGCCATGATGCACTTGGCGAAGATCACCAGACCGCAATCGGGCGAAGGCCATATCGGGAAAGACTGCATCCAGGAAGAGAATGAGGCCAAGGAGAAGGGGTGCTGGGTCTGGTCCTTCAATACGCCCGGCACCCACTGGAATGAATTGCCCCAAGCTCGGCGTTTTGAACTCCTGCGAGACGATCAGGCGCTCCAGAAGAGGAAGGATGGCTTCCGCTCACTCCCAATCCCTCCGATGGTGATCGGACGCATCCTCTCGTTCCAGCATGTCTACATCACCTTCGCGGAGGCTCAGAGTTTCACCGGCTCGCGGTTTACGCCGAAGGCCGTGATGGAGACCGGAGATCCCTTCCTCGGTGGATAGATGACCCAGTGTGACGTGCGGGTTAGACCCGCACGTGATCGTGTGCAATCTGCGTCGTGTCGTCATCAAGCACGACAATGTTGTCAGGGTCCGTGCTCATCGCCTTCCTGGTTGGGCTCACCGCTTCACCCGTTGGCTCCTCCACCGTACGTGAGCGCTGATGGCGCTGCGTCTGTGGGAGCTGTCCACCGGACATGAGGAGACCCCAACGGCAAATCGCGGTGCAGAGGGTATCCAGACGACGGAGGTCGCTGTCCGCTGCATCGCGAGGCGTCGCACCAGAGGCTCCTGCTCCAACGACAAAGGAGTACTTCTCCTTGGCATGTGCGAGACTCAGTTGTTTGGCGGCCGTCGGCTTCCCGCTGTCGTAATTATTGAAGGGGAATTCCTGCTGCGCGATTTCGTTGCCGCCAGGCGCATAGATGCTGACGTGCAGCGACTGGTACACTGGCTGACCACCGGCGCGAGGCTCGGGGAGGCCGATGCGCAGCAGATGGAGTTTCTCGCCAATATGGGTGAGGCCAAAATTGTGAAACCATACGATTTGAGCCGGCCACGGCAGCTTCCCGATGGCGTCTGCCAGCGGTGATATCTGAGCGTAGTGGACGTCGTGAACGGTAATCGTGTCCTGGTTGGTCATCAGACATCTCGTTCTGCGGGTAAAGGGCCGGATACCGCGTGATCGGCGGGACCGTCGGGAGTGTAGACCCAGCGTGCGTCGGCCGTGAAGAGGGTCTTCAGGTCGTTCTGTAATGCTGCGAATGACGAATATCGCTTCGTTGGCTCCTTCGCAAGGCACTGTGAGAGGACCCCGCTGCGACTTCCCACCACTCGGTGGCACTCCGTATGGAAATGCGGGTGAATGAGGTCTATCAGCACCAGCGCGGCGTGGTGGTCGCGGCGGAAGCAGCGCGAGTGGTACGGCAATAGGCTCCGACCGGACTCACTTGCCCAGGGCCGCTCGGTAGTGCGCATAACGGGTTGGCCAGGAATCATCATCAAGCCAGGGCGAGTAGTGTTTGGTCCCATCACGCGGACCATCCCACGGATTGGCCACTTCGTCCAAGCTAGGGAACAGCAAATCCGGATCAGCCCAATCCGCCAAGCGGGCATGGGCCAAACGGCGAAGGGTGGGGTTGTATGACCGCTTCCAAATTTTCAGGGAATCACCACCCACGTACCAAGTGACGGGGAAGCGGCGACGTGAACGCGACATAGTAGTGCCCTCCTGGCTGCACTACTGGGCGCGGTCTCTCCATAGGTGGTGAATGAACATGGCCGTATGGTGGCCGGAAGGATCGCGAGGCAACTGATCGTGGCAAAGTTTGGTTCCCACGTTGAGAAGCGAGCGCCTTATACACGGCATAAAGGCGTGTTCCTCCAAGAGTTCGGAAATCGTGTGACTACGCTCAATTGCGTAGCGTGACGATTCACTCCAGCGGTCGTTATGATCCCTCCCCACCACAGAAAGGCCTTTGATGAAAGAGTACGACCACACGAGCGCGCTCATTATGGCCGAGGGCGATGTCCCCGGTCCCGATTCACCGTATGTGAGCGAGGTGGAGGCTTATCTCCACCGACAGGCGTGCGAGCGCCAGCGTGAACGGATCTGCGGAGGTCAGGATGTGCACCTACTGCTGATCCTGCCCCGACCCATGGTGACCATCAAGATGGATGGTAGATTCGATTACTTCGAGGCCGTCATCGTCACCGAACACGGCGATGGTCGAGTAACCATGTGGCGGTGTTCAAGCGTGGTGTCGGCTTGTCGATTATGGGAGCAATGGCAATGAGCGTGGCGCAGGCTGGGTTAGTAGCATGTCGGCGCGCATCATGATCAATCATCGCCATGACTATCTTCTTCTGCGACTCGTCCCGAGCGACGACCATCCCATGCAATATCCGGCGACCAGTCGCCAGCGTGTCGTTGCAGCGCGTGAACGTAGGTACGCAGCCACGGGGTCGCGTAGGCCAAATGAGCGAGCAGGTGCAGGTGGTCGCGTTTCGCCTTGGCCAAACCGAGGACCTCAAACCACTTGGGCAGGTCCTTCAAGGGAGGGCGACGTTTTCCGTCAATGACCCGCGACAACTGCCCTTGGTTGAGACCGACCTTGGCGGCGAAACGCATCTGCGTCATCTCGGCGGCTTCCATCGCCGCTGCCAAGGCCGTGCCGAACGAGTCCGCCATGTGGCCACGATAGCCACTCCCGCCACGTTGATCATCATTCAGGTTGCATCATGCCAGACCTGGCATAACCACTGGACTTTAGTCGGGACGCAGTGGTCCCGCTATCTCCCCATTAGTTCCCTAACCACGAGTTCTACATGCAAAAACGCACCATCCTCGCGAAGCTCAAAGATCTTCATGCCAAAAATGGCAAGATCGGACTGGGCTGGAAGGGGCTGGCAAAGGCGGGAATCGACGAGGACGACATCGTAGACTATTGGGATTATCTCAGCGATGCGTTGGACGACGCACTGGGAAAGGGGTGGCGCTCTGGCAAGTCCACTCTGCCCAAAGAACTGGATGATTCCGAAGACCCACCGCCCAAGGGACATCACCAGTTCAGTGTCTACGTGATCGAACTGGATGACGCGGTGAGGAACATCGGACGCTTCGCCAAGGCAAACCCGAACATTAGGAAGGGTTGCGTCTATGTTGGGCAGACGTGGCGTTCACCGAAGGTTCGTCGTCAGCAGCATCTGGATGGATATAAAGCCTGCCCATTGGTCCACAGGCATGGAGGCAAACTCAATTTGATGCTGACCAAAGAAGGGCAGTTCGAGACCCGCGATGCCGCGAAGCGGGAGGAAAAGCGATATGCAGTAGCGCTTCGTAAACAGGGGCACGGTGTTTGGTGGCACTGACGCGGACCTTCCAACACCGTTTCCCGGAGTGTCCCAATGATCCGTCTATTCATCATTTGCCTGATCCTCATTTCTGGCGTGCCGCAAGTTATCAGCGGTGATGTTGATGCGAGCGCGAAGACGTTGCTCAATGAAGGAAACGCCGCGTTGTCGCAGTCCGACCAGGACCCCAGCCAAAACTTGGTGGCGGCCTTGGCCTTCGCCAAGGCGCTGCCAGCGTATGAGGCGGCTGCCGACCACGAGACCGTTGCCGAACTCAAGTCGGTGATTTTCTGGTGCAAGAAGCGCATGGATCTGGGCACCTTACAACGCTTTGTGGCCAACAAAGGCGACGACGGAGCAGCCCTGACGGCGGCAGTGGCGAAGGTGGAACAGCCGGTGGCAGCGAGTGAAGCCAAGGACTACTTGGCCAAGGCCGACGCCTATGCTCAGAAAAACAGCGGCCAATCCTTGAAGATCGCCATCCGCTATTTTGAGGTGGCCGATCGTTTCCAGGGTACCCCAGAAAGTCTGAAGGCCCAGCGGCTCAGTCTGGAGGCGTTGCAGCAGACCATGGTCAGTCGGCGGGCTGCGGACCCGGCGCTGGCGGCCGAGTTGCGGTCTGCGCCGATCACCGCCGGCGATCTCCCTGAAAGCGCGCAGAAACTCATCGTGCCGTCGAACAAGGCTGTCGAGGAAGTGGCAGCGAAGGCAGCCCAAGACGTGGCGCAGGATCGCCGGAAGGCGACGGAGGTGGTGCTCAAGGAGGCCGAGGCGGCGCAACGGAAGGGTGACTTGGACCAGATGATCGCGCATCAGAACCAGACCAAGGACATGGATCGGGAGGTTTCTGGGCTTTCCAAATCCGCCTCGGCAGCCTTGGAAACCTATCGTAAAGCACGGACGAAGACCGTCACCAAGGCCGCGAACGAGGTGATTGCGGAACGGAAGAAGCTAATCCAGGCGCTCGCGCAGGCTCAGAAGGATGAAACCAAGAAGGGGAACACATCTGGGGGGTTGGCGATCAAGAATGCTATCGAGACCATCACCAAGGATGTAGAGCAGGCCAGCGCTGCTACCTTGGCCGGGCTCAAGGAACCCATTCGACCGTTCGTGATCAAGCCCGATGGCGGGGTTTTCCTTGGAAGGCTACCCATCAAGAAATCAGAGGGGGAGGCAATCATCGCCAAGGATGAAGAGTCGGCCACTCGCGTCATCATGATCGATGGGAAACGTTGTTTCGAGTACCTCTCAGCGCATGCGCCATCAGCGTCTACCTTCGATATCCCAACGGGTTCTAGACAATTCACGGCCTATGGCATGTCCACGGGATACCAGTCGATAAAGTTTATCGTCAACATCGACGGGAAAACCGTTTTCACCTCGGGTCAGCCGCCCTCCTATCCCAACTCGTTGGTACCGTTAAACATTATGATTCCCGAAGGAGCGAAGCGCATCGAATTGATTGTTGACCCTTGCGGGGACAACACGGCGGATCATTCGTTGTGGGCTTACCCCTATTTTGCGCGGTAACCGGTTGGACTGAAGCCGACAGGAAAGATGGATTGGCAGGCCAGCTTGGAAGGGGTACAATGCGACCCTATGAGCTACAAAATCACTACGTCGGACGGGATTTTGCAGGTGAAAATAACCTGCAGAACAGGTTCTTCCTGTCCATCCTTGGAGCGCACCATCTCGACATTGGAGATGCTTCTGTGCCCAAGCAGAAGATATGCTACAGCATATTTCCATGCGGAGGGTGCAGGGCTCCTCGCCGTTCGCATGTTGGTCGACGTGATTCTGGGCTCCGTTCAATTACCCCGGGAGCGTGCGGCGTATGACAAGTCATACGCCGCAGACGTAGAAGACGATCGGGGAGAATCCCATGCCTAATCGGCACCCTTTGGGAAATCGGAGTGACATCCTATTTGTCCGGATGCACCCGGATGAAAAGGCGCGAATTTACCATATTGCGGCAAGGCACGCGTTGTCGCGCTGCGACTACGCCAGGATGCGTCTTTTGCAGGAGGAGATACCTCTCCTCCCTCCAGTCCTGCCTCCGGCCCAGATTGCAGCAATCCCGAAACTTAAGGAACTTCTCCGGCGAGTTGTACCCCATCATAACTACTGTAGCGGAAATGGCCCAATCAACTGGGACGGGCAGCAGGAGCATGGCGCTTTTGTTTACGAAGAAGTTCTGGAATTCCGAAACCAGATCACGGACATCTTAAATGCGCTCGCGCCCATGGGTCGCGGGCAAGGTGCGCACCTTGTCTGACGCGCACATCACCCACCGCTGCTTTGCAGCCAAGCCAGGGGAAATTCGACGACCTGCCAACCATCGGTAAAATGAGGGCCATCGGAACCTTCGGCCAACATCGTGTTCGTCGTCAGGATCCCCAACCAGTTATCATTTAGGAGGTCTCTCATGTCTCGCCCCATCCGTCGCATCGACCCCATCGATGCTTTCCGAATCGCTGCCCCCATGCCCCGCTCGCAGCCGGAACGATTTTCCAAATGGTTGAAAGAACTGCTGCGGCTGAAGCCGTTTCCTCTCACTGAGTTCATGCGGGAAGCGGGTCTTTCGCGAGGGGAGGTCAATCAACTGGTCAACAACAGCGCGGCGTCGACCAAAGGAGTGCGGCGCGATGCCTACGAGGCGGCCATGCATCTGCTGGATCGCCATGTGCCGCTGCGCTGTAAGAACCCGATGTTTACGGAACGGCGGGACATCAGTGTCTATTTCACCGGGGTCGATGGCGAACACGAAGGGCAGTGCCTGGGCATGTTGAACGATGCAATTGCTGCGGCCAAACGCCGTGTGCTGGTTATGGCCTACTGTCTGTCAGCGGCGATCGTGCTGAAGGCATTCGATCGGGCTGCACAGCGCGGTATCGACGTGCGGGTGATCTATGAACCCCGTTGCTATCGACCGAGGAAGCGTCATCCCGGCATACGGTTCATTCCCGACACCGTCCATACGAGCGCCCACAATAAGGTGATCATCGTCGACGACGAGGTGGTGTTCACCGGGTCCTTCAACTTCACCGACTGGGCCGACAACAAGAATGCGGAAAATCTAGTAGAGATCCGCGATCCCATGATCGTCAAGCAGTACGTCGATCACTGGGAACGTAGTTGCCAAACCTTGGTTAGCGCGGCGAAGGATACCAAGGTGGTCCGTCGCTCACGCACTCGCGACTAGCTACCCACCTCGCCACGCCCAGCGACTGCGTACAATGACGCCATGAAACCGACCCCATCATCCCCGAAACCAACCGGCTGGGCCATCTATTCCCGCGTATCGATCGACGAGCAGGCGGTCAACGGTGCCAGCTTGGACGCACAGGAACGGCAGTGCCGCAGTCGGCTGGAAACCGAAGGATACGTTCTGGCTGGGACCTATCGCGATGCGGGTTTCAGTGCCAAGGATCTCCGTCGACCGGAACTGCGCCGCCTGATGGCGGATGTCGAGGCCGGTCGCATCGCTGGCGTCGTCGTTCAGAAACTGGATCGCCTGTCACGCAACGTGCAGGATTTCCTCGCGATCACGGCGCGGCTCAATGAACTGCACGTCGACCTCATCAGCGTGCAGGAGGAACTCGACACCAGTGGCCCAGGTGGTCGGTTCGTGCTGATCGTGCTCATGGCCTTGGCGCAACTCGAACGGGAACAAACCGCCGAGCGGGTGAAATCAGTCATCCGGCACAAGCAGAGTCTTGGCGAGTTCTGTGGCGGTCCCATTCCGGCGGGAATGCGCCCGACCGGTGCGTTCGGGCACCGTATCCTGGAGGTCGACCCCATCCACGGACCGAAAGTGGCACGCTGCTGGGAGATGATCGTGAAGGGCAGTACCCTATTAGATGTTGCCACCTTCCTAAATCGGGAGGGGGTTCCGACAGGCAAGAAGGGATCGCGTTGGCAAAAGTCGAATGTGTCGCGCTTCCTGAATCGACCGCACCATGTTTGTCTAGCGACAATTAGATTGGCCGGTCGCCGACAATTAGATTGACCGGTTCGAATCGGTTGATGCGGGTAAAGAAA
>ENA-ORBV01016346-ORBV01016346.1-microbial-mat-metagenome-genome-assembly--contig:-NODE-16346-length-10784-cov-4.022602_pt1 | contig 10784 bp, 5 predicted proteins | sample MGYA00237777_ERZ505514 | MGnify/ENA primary metagenome ERZ505514 (study PRJEB26160, sample SAMN06269048) | microbial mat metagenome | isolation source: Oligotrophic lake microbial mat | place...
TTAATACCTGTTCTGCGTTCGAACTCCTGACTTTCCCATTTAATAGCGGCCCGCAACCCTAGTTCATCCAATACGGCAGGACGCAGGTCGGTGGCTATTTTGCGCACACTTTTAATCGAGCGGTCGATCACACTCATCATTTCCTTTATTCTCATCGTGAGAACTTCTTCAGGATGACTACGCTCCACCATTTTGAGCAAACTTGATAACCCCAGTCTTAAACCTGTGAGTAGCTGACCTAATTCGTCATGGATTTCTCGTGCGATGCCGGTCCGTTCGATCTCTCTTACACTTTCGATGCGCGCCGCAAGCTCCCGCAGTTGGTATCTCGACTCTTCAATTTCAGCTTCCTTGTTTTTGAGCTCGGTGATTTCAATGGCAAAACAAACGCCATGATCAAGGCCAGGTAAAAAAGCTTCCCCGATAAGGACAGGCACACGAGATCCATCTTTCCTGAGATATTCCTTCTGAAAGGGCGTGCAAACACCTTTTTCCTCCAGCTCTTTATTGGCGACCTTCTCCACTGTGTCGAGGTATTCGGGTGGCGTTAACTCTTTCCAATTCAACCGTCCTTCCTCAAGGTCACGCCTCGTATAACCCACCATTCTTAAAAACGCATCGTTTGCTTGGAGGATAGCGCCTTTATGATCCCAAAAAATAAATCCGACCATATTCGAATCCACTACACTCCGGAACTTGGACTCGCTCGTGCGCAACTCAGACTCAACCTTTTTCTGCTGGGTGATGTCCCTGATGATCGCTAAGCCCCCAACAATTCGAGATGCATTGTTTTTTAATGGAGAATAATGCGCCTCGTAAAATCCGGGCCGTCCTTTTTCACACACAAAAGGTCGGTCTCGAGTCGTGAGTGATTCGCCTTTTAAAACCCGTCTAAAAACCTTGTCCTCCCCCGTTTCCACGAGAAGTGGAAACAACTCGAAAGCCTTTGAACCCAAAGCTTGATTAGCCGGAACTCCACTAATTCGCTCCATCGCGCTATTCCAAACCGTGTATCGACATTGGCGGTCAAAGGCCATAATTCCGTCAATGCTGCTGGAAATGATATTTTTGGAGAATTCCTGATCTTGGGAATAAGAACTCGACCCGACAATTTTTACCATAGACTTGCTTTCAGTATCGCTCAATTGATACTTGCCTTCGAAGACATGCCCTTTCAAGTATATTCAATTTCTTACGCCTTAAATATCGGATGAAAAAAAATACAAACATAGATTGGTTGGACAAGTATGCGAATTACCTTCCAAGGCTTATTTGTTCAACTAACTTAAATGTTTTAAAGAGCCACTCGGGCGACAAATGGTTTGCCGAGAAAAACCCACAGCTCGTTATAACTCCACGCACAACTACTGACGTCCAAAAAGCACTTTTATTCGCCTCAAAATTTAATGTTCCTGTGACGGCCCGCGGAGCTGGGTTCGGGTATGTAGGTGGATGCGTCCCTGCCAGGGGCGGCATCGTGTTGGCCATGTCACGGATGAATCGGATCATTGAGGTTTCAACCCAAGACGGAATTGCGATTGTGGAGCCAGGAGTGATTACGGGGGATTTACAGAAGGCTGCACAGAAGGTTAATTGGTTTTACCCACCTGACCCAGCAAGTTTGAAGGACTGTTCTATTGGCGGCAACATAGCCACCAACGCCGGGGGTCCGAGATGCCTGAAATACGGAGTCACAAAACATTATGTTCTCGGATTACAAGTGGTCCTTGCCGATGGGTCTGTGATTCAGACCGGCGGTCGTTGTCATAAGAACAAAACGGGCTTTGGGTTGACCGAGCTTTTTGTGGGATCCGAAGGGATGTTGGGCGTGGTCACTCAAGCCACCTTGCGCCTGATCCCCCACCCTCCAGAGCGCGCCACGATTACTGCGGGTTTCCAACGACTGGACCTTGCGCTCGCCGCCGTCGATTCAATTCTCAATTCAGGGGTGCTTCCCGCCGCACTCGAAATAGCAGACGCCTTTACTATTAACGCCGCAAAAAGTTTCTTACCTAAGGCTGCCATAACAAACGCGGATGGGTTTATTCTTGTTGAAGTAGATGGAGACCGAGCCTCCGTCAGGAGCCAAACGAACACGATCAAAAACATCCTCCTGAAACATCGTGGGTTCAATTTAAATGTCGGATTTGGCGATAAAGCATGTGAAGACCAATGGATGATGAGGCGCCAGTTCTCCGAGGGGTTAAAAGCCATGGGTTTAACCAAACTCAACGAGGACGTCGTAGTTCCCCGTAGCAAACTCGCCGACCTATTCAAATTAAGTAAAAAACTTTCGCTCAAATATGGATTCCCGATCGCCTCCTTCGGACACGCCGGAGACGGAAATATCCACCTCAACCTCATGATCGATCGTTCCAAGCCCGGTCAAGAAAAACGGAGTGTTCGGGCGTTAGACGATCTTTTCAAGGAAGTCCTGCATTTGGGAGGCGCTCTCACGGGCGAACACGGAATTGGGCTTGCTAAAATGAAGTGGTGGCCAAAAGCCGCTTCTCGCAACTTGATCCAAACCCATACAAAAATCAAACACGCCCTCGATCCGCTCAATATCTTAAACCCAGGCAAATTCCTCGGTTAGGAATGGCTTCGGCATTCTGCTTTTTCGATTCAGGTGACAACTCCTGTCGCGCTTTCATAAATCGCCAGCACAAAACAATTTGAGTTAGTTTTTATATTTGATACTTTCATAAGGTGTCCGAGAGTAATCCCACTGTCGCAGCCATATCAACCCCTCCGGGAGAGGGCGGAATTGCGGTTATCCGAATATCGGGTGATCGGGCTTTTTCCATTGCCGAACAGGTCTTTCGCCCCTCAAAAAATAAGCAACTCTCATGTGTCGCCACACATTCCGTTATTCATGGCCGGATTTTTGATCAGGAGTCGCGCCCGGTAGATGAAGTCCTGGTGACTGTCCTGAAAAATCCAAAAACCTACACGGGCGAGGATATTATTGAAATAAGCTGTCACGGCGGAATGACCAACAGCCACCATGTTCTGTCCTTGATCCTCCAAGCAGGAGCGCAGTTAGCGCCCCCTGGTGAATTTACGAGGCGTGCGTTTTTAAATGGTAAAATGGATCTGACCCAAGCGGAAGCCGTCGCTGATCTTATTCATGCCAAAACCGATCGGGCATGCCGGGTCGCTTCAAGGCAACTCGAGGGTGCGTTGGGAAAAAAGATAAATGAAGCTCGCGACAAACTAATGACCATCCTCGCTCATATCGAAGCTCACATCGATTTTCCGGATGAGGATATTTCCCCTGATTCACTCGAAAAAATAACCGGCTCTTACGAAGATGTGGCCCAATTCATACAACGCCTCCTTGATACAGCCCAGGAAGGAAAAATCCTCCGGCAAGGCGTTAAAACGGTCATCACCGGCGCCCCTAACGTGGGTAAGTCCTCATTGTTTAATCTCCTTCTTGGAAATGATCGCGCCATCGTCACTGACTTTGCGGGAACTACGCGAGACACTTTGGAAGAGGTCATTAATATAGGCGGTGTTCCCTTTATCATGACCGACACGGCAGGGATCCGTAAAACCTCAGATTTTGTAGAGGCAGAAGGGATTCGAAGAAGCCAAAAGGCTTTGGAGGAGGCGGAGGTCGTATTAAACATTTTGGACGCAACTTCCGAAACCATAGCCCCCCACACCGCCGACCCCCGATTTATCAGTGTCTACAACAAATGCGATTTGCTCCCCATTGTTCCTGAGCCCATGCGAGATCAGTTTTACGTTTCAGCTAAAACAGGAGGGGGAGTCGATGATTTAAAGAAAGCCATGCTTGGTAAAGTGGGGACGCTCACGGGCACTTCGGGCGAAGAAGTTTTGGTTAACACACGCCATCGTGATGCCCTCCGCCGAGCCAAGGATCGCCTGACTCTCTCCCATGAAACTCTCACCTCTGGTAAATCCCTTGAACTCGTGGCCTTAGATTTGCGGGGTTCCTGCGATGCACTCGGAGAAATTGTGGGCAAAACAAGCACAGAAGATCTTCTCGACCGTGTCTTTTCTACCTTTTGTATAGGTAAATAACAAAATGTCCCAATTTGAACACATAAAGGAAAATTTCCTCGGACGCCCAAAAACGTTTGCCGTGATATTATTTCTCGTTTTGACCTCTGTAAGCTTGAATCTCATTCTCGCCAAGCTCAGTTCCGCGGTCCTCCTCACAGTCGCGTCGATCGGCTGTCTTCTAATCTCTTTTTCGTTCTACCTTATTCTCAAGCAGGTTCAAAAAGCGCGGGAGCAGGAGACGGAAAAAACAGAACTCCTCCGCAAGGTTCAACGTTCGGAACGAGAGCTTTACAGTTTTATTGATGCTGCAAACGTCATCCTTTTGGTTTCCGATGAAAAAGGGAACGTTGCGTTCTGTAACAACTACTTGGAGCGAGTCGTAGGATTTACGGAACCCGAAATAAAATCGACGAGTTGGTGGCGTTTATTTAGAGTTCAATTTCAACAAGTTGAAGAACTCGAAAAACTTTTTTCAGCACATAACGCAGCTGAAAGGTTCGAGACTTCCATTCTCACAGCCAAACTCGAAACGCGGCATATTCTCTGGAACATCAGTCCTTCCATTTTAAATGGCGAATACCGGTATGTCTGTGTCGGTCGGGACATCACTGAACGCAAAACAAACTCTGAGGCCTTGAAACTTTCCGAAGAAAAGTACCAACAACTTTTCGAGGTCATGCACGAGGGCGTCATCGTTGCAGATACCAAAGGCAAAATTATTCAATGCAACGCGGCAGCCCAAAAAATTCTTGAGTTATCGTCAAGTGAGATTTTGTCGCGCACGATCGTAGATCCTAAATGGAAATTGTTTAGGGAGGATATGACCGAGTTTCCTCTGTCGGATCACCCTAGCGCAAGAGCCTTGCGCGAGCATAGAACCCGGGAAGGAACAGTTATTGGTATTCTCAAGCCGAGTGGGGCCATCACATGGACTTTTACCACGGCCGCCGCTATCACCTACGGAGACCAATGTATTGGCGTTGTAACCACCTTTGCTGATATATCCCGCGTGAAAGGGGCTGAACAAGCCCTTCAACGTCAACGCGAACGTTTGAATTTGATTCTTCAGAATGTGGAAAGCGCTATCGTGCTCTTCGACACCGAAGACCGGGTTGTGGCATTCAATCCGCAACTGTGTAAGCTTTGGACACTTAACCCCGATTGGCTCCGCACACGTCCTACTCTCTTGGAGTTCGCCTCAAAGATGGGGCAAGCAAGTCCTAACCCAAGCGAAATTCTTCAAAAAATTGGTGTGGCTCACCGCCAACTCGAACCGAGCTCGATTGATCTCGTTTTCCATGACAAATTTCAAGTTGAAGCTTATACAGTGCGGCTTCCAGATTCTCATCGTCTGTGGACTTTCAGGAACATTAGCGACCGTAAAGTCGTTGAGCGCCAACTTCAACAAGCCCAAAAAATGGAAAGTGTCGGAGCCTTGGCAGGCGGTCTCGCTCACGACTTCAATAATATTTTGACGGTCATCCAAGGTTATATATCCCTGATGATCGAACAAACGCCCATTGGCGATAAAAAACATAAAGCCTTAAAACGCATTGAAGAGGCCTGCTCGCGTGCGGCCATATTAACACGGAAACTTCTCACTTTTTCACGCGGCGGGTTTTTCAAGAAAACGAGTACTTCGCTCAACAAACTCATGCGCGATTCGGAGGAGCTCCTGAGCCGATCTATTCCAGAAAATATCCAAATCCAACTCGTTCTAGATCCTTCGGATAAGAATATTTACGTGGACAGCGGGGCGATGGAGCAAGTCCTCATAAATCTTTGTCTTAATGCGAGAGATGCCATGCCCGATGGCGGGTCTTTGATTCTTCAGACTGAATACGTGTTGCAGCCGCCTGAACGAATACTCGCAAAAATCCCACAAGCCGATACGCAAGGATGCCTCCGATGGACGGTGCAAGACACAGGGAGTGGAATGCCCCCTGAAATCCTTGCCCGCGTTTTTGAACCCTTTTTCACGACGAAACATAATAAATCAGGATCTGGCCTAGGCATGTCCATGGTCTACGGAATTATTCAATCACACGGTGGGCTCGTGGAAATAGTCAGTGAGGTCGGTAAAGGCACCTCCATGATCATGTACATTCCTATTTCCGATATTGAAGCAACGGATGACGGCGAACCGCTACGACTGAGTCATTCTCGATATTTCCTAGAGGGATCAACGGTCTTGCTCGTTGACGACGAAATTCTCGTACTTGAGATGGTTCAAGCCCTACTTGAAGATGAAGGCGTGGCGGTGACTGTGGCACGCAGCGGGGACGAAGCTTTGCGTATTTTTAGGGAATGTAATGGAATGTTTTCTGGCGTTATCTCAGATATGGTCATGCCAGGGATGTCAGGGGCTGAGCTTTTTGAAAAATTGAAGGAAATTAAAACAGATGTTAAAATGATCATTTCAAGCGGTTACACTCAGAGCGTAAATCTGGACGATCTCCGTAAAAAAGGGGTTTCAGGAATTCTCATGAAACCCTACGATGCTTCCTCCCTGTTCAAGTTATTGCAAGAGGTTATCAGTGGCAATTAACAGGTTGTACTCGAGTTTCATCAGGTTGAATTAATGCTCATGGATCAGGATAAAATATCGTGGTTAGGTAATTTAATGGATGCTGTTATTTTAACAGTTGGTCCCAACCCTGTTCGGTCAACTTTCACATTTTCGAACACAAGCAACGGCTTTGAACTCCTGCAAATCAATGGCGTCCCTTTAAATGAGTCCCCTTTCCCACGCGCTCTCACTCTTTCTGAGTGGATGGCCCAAACCCTTTCTGAGTTTGCTAAACTATCGGGCAGCGAATTGGGAGGATGGGACATGTCTCACATCGAAGTGACGATCTCCCCCGATCACACGGTAGATCTCGAATGGTCTGGGTTGGGTATTATTCCAACCTCATCAAACATCACCGATGAAATGATCTGGCCCCCAAGGCTTTTCAATGAATGGGCGACCATCCAAGAATCAGCTCTCACAAAACAAAATAATTTCACCCAGAAATTCCAAGGAATGGAAATAAATGCCGATCAAACACAAGGTGTTCTACGTATTACACAAAAGTCCAAGGGCATGTTCGGCAGCGAAAAATTAAAAACTGTTCACGAAACACCACTCGAATACATCGGCTCTTGGTCCCCGGAAACGTATATGTGGCGCTGGGCATGGGACGATGATCATTTAACTCAAGACGAACTCAATGACGTAGGGCATTTGCGCTACGATGGACAAGAAAAGAAGTTAATGCTGTTTTTGTGTGCTTGGATGTGGATGGACGAAAATCTTGTAAGCCTGACGAAAGATCTTTGCCTCTCTTCAATGGACGTTCAAGGGATCGCCACGGTATTGGATCCCGACGGCAAAACGGAACGCTATTTTGCTGTCAGGTAAACGGATCCTTAACCTGCTTCTCACAAAAGTGGCTTCGTCGCCTCTATACTGACCAATTCTGCAATTCGAAATCAGGTCCAGGGTTTTGAAAGTCAATAGTGCCCTGTTCGGGGTATCTTTCCATCTCCACGTTATTCAAAAGAACCTGAACAAAGAAACCTGTGATTTCACTTTCCTTAAAGGGCAGCACCTTCAGGGGGATCGACATTTCTAGAATATCTTTCAGCGCCACTGTAGCAACCACTCCGACTTCCCTAAAATCCACGCCATCTTCACTTTGACTCACTGTCACACATTGTTTTCCGTCAATAAAATCCTTAAGGGACGTGGTAATACGTACACTAGCAGGCTTTAAAAACTCAAACCGCAGGACGGCATCTGCTTTCTGAGCAAAATCCACCCGGAAATAAAGATTCTCTAAATCGAATCCAAAATGGATCGAAGCCAAAACGCGTTCGGAACGAAACATCGATGATTGCTCTTTGCCCGATTCAAAAAGTCCAGCTCCGTACCATTCGTAGAAAGAAGAACGAACCCCATCGATCACGGGATGAATTAAATGGTGCGGGGCTTCAATGATATGCCTCAAAGCTGGAAGACATATAGGGATACTCAGCTTTTGTGGGGGTTCAACATCAAGGATCCGGTAAACATTCTGAAGGTGTGTTCTAAACAAATGATCGAAGAGCATGTCCGAGTCGTTAGCGAAATCAGGACCATACCACCAAAACCAGTCGCTTCCCTCGGCGGCATAAATTTCCTGCAACGCGGCTTGCCGTTTTTCAGGGGGCACGTTTTGTTTTTTACACGTCTCCTCAAGAAAGTCTCGGGCTTGGCCCAACAGGTTCCACCCCCTGTTTTCCTCTTCGTCACCTATCCAAATGTCAAAATCGCTATTAATCCATGAACCGGTATGGAGGGTAGATATGTTTTTTGTTTTAGGGAAAGCCTCGAAATAATCACTTCCACGGACGGTTTTAAGCGTTTTACTGGAGGCAAGGGCATCATAGAACTTCCTCAGAAATCCTTCGCCCCCGTCAGGGAAATGTTCCCAAGCATTCTCACCATCAAGAATTAAGGCGATCATTTTGTTTGGAAAATCTGTAACTGATCCAATGTGCTCCATATTGTGGAGGAGGTACTCGGCGGCCTGTTGGGGACTGTTTTTGGATGCGACAAACCCGATAAAGTCGGAGAGGGGACGTTCGCGGAAAATAGCATTCACCTTGCTATCACCGTAGGATGCGCTCCATCCTTGGAATAGCTCCAAATGGTCGGGTTTATGACCTCTCCAGGCGGGGTCGTTCTCTAAGCTACTAAAAAGGTTGGCTTCGTCGGTACAGAAATACTCGATACCCACTTCTTTCATGAGAGGGATTAATTCCGGGGCGATAGAACCCTCGGAGGGCCAGAGCCCTCGGGGTTTCCGGCCAAAGACTCGCTCATGTTGTTCTACCGCCAGACGGAGTTGGCTTTCAGCGTCTTCCGGGTGGGAGAAACGTTTGGGCAAATTGCGTCCTGGCATGCAGCGTTTGGCGAATTGAGTATCGTAGATCAGGGGCAGGATGGGGTGGTAAAATGGGGTGGTGGTCAGTTCAACTTGGCCTTTGGCCTCGAGTTCTGCATACTTTCTCAAGACCAGCTGCATGATTTCGAGGTGGATGTCTAGAACTTCGTTTTTTTCGTCTTCTGTAAAATCCCGGCCCTTTTTCTTGAGAGTGGTTAGACGTGGAAAATAATGTTCTGCCCGGTAGCCGCACCAACCTAGGTTATACCAGACTTGCAAATCCAAGAAGTCCTGATTACTCCATTCTTTGGCAATTTGCCGAGCATTCTCCGGGCTCATGGAAAAGCCGCGTTTTGTGAGGAGTTCATTATACCGAGGGAACGGGCGGATAAGATTATCCCAGTTTATCTTAAAGAAATTATCCAGTAAGATGGCTTTTTCATCCAAAGTTAATTCTCCGGAGGGCTTCCGGGACCATTCCAGCCAAAGATCTTTAACTTCTCCAGATGTAATCTCGACAATTTGTTTTACCAAGACAGGGGTCAGGTTGAAATTCATCCGACAGGCAGGGTAATCCTCCAAGAGGGTGATCATATCGAAGTATCCCTTGACTGAGTGGAGGCGTACCCAAGGCATCATGGCTGTTTTTGTCAGGGGATTGACATAATCAGGCTGGTGCATGTGCCAGAGGATAAAAACATTAAGCATAAATAAATTCCCTTAGGTGTTTAACTGGATAAATCAAAAGAATTAGCAGTTTTCACGCCGAGAACAAGAAAATGAATATCTTATTATTTGCCGAAATTCAGATAGGTATATTCCTGTAACCCACGCTCATAATCATCCAAAAGCTTCATCCCCTCAGAGGGGATCATTTTATTTTGCTTAATAGCCGCATCCACTTGGTTTTTTACGGAACGAGAAAGCTCCACCTCACTATATTGTGTAAGGGCCAGGACTTCGGCGATGGTATTGCCACGGATGATATCTTCTACATAGTAACCACAGGGTTCATCAGGTTCCAGGAATACGTGGAGTTCGTTGACACGACCAAAAAGATTATGCAGGTCTCCCATGATATCCTGGTAGGCACCCATGAGGAAAAAGCCTATATAATAGGGTTCGTTGGGTTTTACTTCATGGAGTGGCAAGGTTTCGCGTGATTCTTTTAGTCCGATGAATTTCTTAATCTTACCGTCCGAGTCGCAGGTAATGTCGACTATACTTGATTGGCGGTCAGGTTCTATATTCAGTTTATGGATCGGCATGATTGGAAAAAGTTGCCCCACAGCCCAATGATCTAGAAGAGACTGGAAAATGGAGAAGTTACACATGAGCTGATCACTCAGTTGGGTCTCTAAATCGCTGATTTCTTCTGGTACATAAGACTCATGCTTAGCCTTTGCATAGATTTCACGGCAAATTTCCCAGTAAAGATTTTCAATTTTGGCTTTAAGCTTGAGATCGGCCATGCCTAAGTCGAAAAGGTCTTGGACATCATCCTTGATCTCCTTGGCATCGTGGAAGAGTTCCATGTAGTTTTTTGGTAAACCTTTGTTCGAAACACTTTCCTTGATGCTCTTGAGTTCATGGACCAATTTATGATCCTTTTCGATGTAATCAGGGGCCGTGTCAGGGTCGGCTTTTTCAATGCTGCCAAAGACATTCACGATCAGAACTGAATGGTGGGCGACGAGTGCCCGTCCACTTTCGCTGACAATATTCGGATGAGGCACCTTTTCCGCATCACAAATCTCTTGAACATTAAAAATAATGTCGCGGGCATATTCCTGTCTCTTATACACATCTGACGCTGCCGACGAATAGAGAGGTGTAGAT
>ENA-ORBV01016347-ORBV01016347.1-microbial-mat-metagenome-genome-assembly--contig:-NODE-16347-length-10784-cov-3.745027_pt1 | contig 10784 bp, 6 predicted proteins | sample MGYA00237777_ERZ505514 | MGnify/ENA primary metagenome ERZ505514 (study PRJEB26160, sample SAMN06269048) | microbial mat metagenome | isolation source: Oligotrophic lake microbial mat | place...
TCGTCGGCAGCGTCAGATGTGTATAAGAGACAGACGACGGTCACGCTGCGCGAGCCAGTGCTCAACTTCAGCAAGAGCGCGAGCACCGCCGGTCCGGTGCAGGCGGGCGACACCGTCAACTACACGCTCACCATCACCAACCCTGGCGGCGCAAACGCCAGCACGGCCTTCGACGCGCTCGTGCGCGACCTGATGCCGACAGACATCCGTATCACCAGCATCACGGGCGTCGTCGCTTCGGCAGGCGTGAGCACAGATGCCGCGGTGGCGATCACCGGTGGCGGCACCGGCTTGAGCGGACAGTTCGACATCCCGGTGGGTGAAAGCGTGACGATCAACTACGTCGGCACCGTGCAGGTCACTGCGACGCCCGGCGCGGTCGAGACTAACAACGCGGAGCTGACGTGGACATCGGTGAACGGCAACAACTCGCTCGCGCCCGACGCAAACGAACGCTTCGGCGCGACCGGCAGCACCTTCGGCGACGGCTCGCTGAACGACTATCGCCGGGTCGATGCCCGCACCGTCACGGTCGGCACCGCGACCTTTGCCAAACAGCTCTTCACGACGAGCGACGCGAACACCCCGGCCAGCGATGTGGGCATCGGCGAAACCGTGACCTACGCGCTCGTCGTTACGATTCCAAATGGCACCACGCCTTCGCTCGCCATCGTCGATACGCTACCCGCCGGTTTGCAATTCGTGTCGTCGTCCGTCATCACCACGGCGGCGGCAAGCGGCGGCCTGCTCACCGCGGACTTCAACGGTAATGTGCCCGCGCCGACTGTTGGCGGCGGCGCGAGCGATGGCGACGACGTGACGTTCAACTTCGGCAGCATCGTCGCGAACGCAGACAGCAACGCGACGAACAATACCTTCCTCGTGCTCGTGACCACGCGCGTCACGGACATCGCGGGCAATGAAGGAGTGCTTCCCGGCCAGACGACGCTCGACAACACCGCGCAGTTCGACATTCCCGGCGACGGCGTGCCGCCGACCACCCCGCCGCCCGTCACGGTCACGGTCATCGAGCCGCAGCTCAAGATCACCAAGGCCGCGAACATCTCCACGCCGAGCCTCGGCCAGACGGTGCATTTCACGCTGACCATCGCGCACACCGCGGCGAGCAGCGGCCCGGCCTACGACATTCTCGTGCGCGATCCGCTGCCCGCGGGCCTCGGCGCGCTGACGAATATCACCGTCACCGGCGCGACCATCGACGCGAACAATTCCACGGCCACGCTGCTCGATCTCAAGCTCGCGCAACTTGCCGTCGGCAGCACGATCACCGTCGAGTTCGACGCGACGGTGAGCACGTCGTCGGCCTTCGTCGGCGCGACCATCGACAATAACGCGCGCCTCTACTGGGACTCGCAGGCGGCCGAGAACGCGAATAGCGTGCTGACTGGCGCGCCGGACGGTGACGGTGATCGCGACTACGGCGCGACCGGTCCGGATGAAGCCTTCAATACCGATCCGCAAGACGCGCAGGATACGGAGCGGCTCACCGTCCCGAACGCCACCCTGCGCGGCACCATTTATCACGATGTCGATGCGAGCGGTGGATTTGCCGGGGGCACGGACACCGGGCTGAATGGCCAGACCGTGCGCCTCACGGGCACGTCGATCTTTGGCGAAACGATCAATCTCACGGCCACGACTGCTCCCGACGGCTCGTTTGCCTTCGTGGGCGTGGCGCCTAGCGATGCCGCCGGCTACACCCTCACGGAAGTCCAGCCCACGGGCTACACCGACGCGGCGGAAACGCCCGGCACGACGTTCGGAGGTACGGCCAGCCCGGCGTTGAACAGCAACACCATCACCGGTCTGAACGTGCCGCTCGTGGGCGGTGACGGCGCGGGCTATAACTTCGGGGAAGTGCTGCCCTCGAGCCTCGCGGGCTCGGTGTATCTCGACAGCGACAACAACGGCACGCGGCAGCCCGCCGAGCAGGGCATTGCCGGTTCCACGATCCGGCTGACCGGCGTCGATTTCCTCGGAGAAACCGTGGACCTCACCGCGACGACCGATGCCGACGGAAACTTCATCTTCGACAATGGCGGCACCGGGCTGCGGCCGGGCACCTATCAACTCGAACAAACGCCGCAGCCTGCGGGTTATCTCGATGGCAAGGAGACGGCCGGCCCGAACGGCGGCGACGCCACCACGACCAACGAAATCATCTCCGGTATCGGGCTCGATCAAAACATCGCGGCGGTGGACTACCTCTTCGGCGAACTGCCGATCCCGCCGGTCATTGTGCCGCCGGCCGATGAGCCCGCGCCCGAGCCCGATAAAGAACGTTCTAAGCGCCCCGAACCGTTCGTCTTTGCCTTTGACTCGTTCAACAACTTCGCGAACTCCAATTCGGACAGGAACGAAGTCTCGCCGTGGATCAGTTCGATCGATATCTGGGGACCGGCGATGCTGCCGCTGGCGCCGATCTATTCCGGCGCAGCGAATCCGGGCGCGACGCTCGTCATCGACCTCTACAATGCGAACGGCGTGCATATCGGCTCGCAGACCGTGATCGCTGACGCGGGCGGCAACTGGCTGGCGAATTTCACCTCAGTCGTGCTTCGCGACGCCCCGAGCGAGGTGCGCATCACGCAGGTGAATGCGCCGTATAGCTTTGGTTCCGGCACCGGTAACAACCTCCGCACCTACTACGCACCGGCGGCTCTGAATCCCGGTCACTTCCTCGGCCAGACGGTTCAGAGTGTCTTGGACAACGAACCCGCGCCATTGCTGGGTGGGCTCGATCTGGCCAATCCGATCGCGCTCGGGCCGGTGAAATACGGCGGCGAGTTCCTGGCCTCGGAAGGCGTCGCGTCGAGCAACTGATCGCTCTTCAACGCGGTTGACCAACTACCGCAGGGCACTCAGCAAGCGCCCCCGTTCCCAGATACAGAGAGCGGATGGGGAGGGATTCGAACCCTCGTTACCTTGCGGTAAACACGCTTTCCAGGCGTGCGCATTCGACCACTCTGCCACCCATCCAGTTCTGACTCCGCTTTGTAGCGGGCGGGAATACTGCGGGAAAAGCCGCGTTCTGCAAGCGGGATATACGGCGGCTTAACGTTTGGCTGGTCGTCGCAACGAGAGTGCGTCGAGGTCGAGTTTGCTGAGGGGGATGACTTCGAGCGTGGGAAAGGCGGGGCGCAGTTGCGGTTCGACGATCTTGGCCCGGCCGGCGATGACGATGGTGAAGGCGTTGGCGGCGAGATGCTTGGTGGCAAAGGTTTGCAGGTCGGTGGGTTGAATGCGATGGACGTCGTCGAAGAAGCGGTTCAGGCCATCGAGCGGGAGATCGTAGGTCGCGAGTTCGCCGAGGCGTTTCACGGTCGCAGCGTTGGTCTCGAGGTCGCGGGCGAGCGCGCCGGTGAGGACGGATTTTCTCGTTCCGATGAAATCGAGTGGGGCGGGCTCGGTCGCGAGGCGGGCGAATTCGGCCTGCATCACTTTTACGACTTCGAGGGCGGATTCGTTTTTCGTCTGGGCGCTGGCGAGGAAGAGGCCGCTGTTCCGGCGCGTGGAGAGCAGGCTGCTCGCGCCGTAGCTCAGACCGCGCTTGAGGCGGATCTCCTGGTTGAGCCGCGAGGTGTAGCCGCCGCCGAGCAGGGTGTTGGCGACTTTGCCGGCGAACCATTCGTCGGCGTGGCGCGTGATCGAGGGCGCGGCGAGGAAGACGGCGGCCTGGCCGGCTTGCGGCATGTCGATGATGATGACGCGCGGGACTGAGGCGGGCAGGGTGCGCGGCGTTTGTCTGGCGTCGATGGGGGCGGGCGTCCACGCGCTGAAGAGTTTCTCCGCGAGCGCGAAGGCGGCTTCGGCGGTGATGTTGCCCGCGAGGACGAGGATGGATTGGTCTGGACGGAAGAGTCGCGCGTGTTGCGCGACGATGTCTTTGCGCGTGGAGCGCGCGACGGACGCGGGCGTGCCGCCGGCGGGGTGCGCGTCGAATGGGAGCGTGGCGCGGATGGCAGCGAGCCGCCCGACGGTGCCGGGCTCCTCCAAGGAGACGCGGAGTTCGTCGAGTGTTTCGCGGCGGGCGCGCTCGATCTCGTCTTTGGCAAAGGCCGGGTCGCGCACCAGTTCGGCGACGAGGGTGAGCGCGGGTTCGGTGTTGGCAGACAGGGTGGTGAGCGAAAGTGTGGTCGCGTCCCAGTTGGCCTCGGTGTCGATCTTCGCGCCGAGCGCTTCGATGTCCTGCGCGATCTGCGGGGCGGTGCGGTTTTTGGTGCCGCGCTTGAGGAGCTCGGTGGTGAAGCGGGTGAGCCCGGAGAGTGTGGGCGGATCGGCTTCGACGCCGCTCTTGATGATCAACTGCGCGCTGAGCACGGGCAGTCCCGGCCGCTCGACGACGATGACGCGCAGACCGTTCGGCAGCGTCTTTTCCGCGGGCACGGCGAGCGTGACGCGGCGCGGCTCGCCAGGCTCGGGCAGGCCATCGATTTCGGCGGCACGGGCCGACAGCGCGACGGTCGCGAGGAGAGCGAGGGACAAAAATCGCGTCTTCATTTCTTCCCCTTCGTTTTCGGTTTCATGCTTTCGGGGAGGTATTCGATAACGAGGCGGTTGGGCTCGGTGAGCCACTTTTTGGCCGCGGCCTGCACCTGCTCGGGCGTGACGGCTTGGAGCGCTGCGAGGTCGGTGTTCACGCGATTTGGGTCGCGCAGGATGGTCGCTGCTTCGCCCAACGCGGCGGCTTTGCCGTCGGCGGTTTCACGGGCGAGGAGGTCGGCGGCGAGGAGTTGGTTGCGCGCGATGGAGAGTTCCTTTTCGGTGATTGGCTGCGTGGTCAGTTTGGTGATTTCGGAGAGCAGCGCGGTCTTCGCTTTTTCCACCGGAACGCCGCTGGCGAGCGTCAGGTAGAAGTAGAGCAGGCCAAGGTCTTCGCGCAGGTCAGCGTAAAACTCGGCGCTCTGCGCGAGCTGCGTTTCATAGACGAGCTGGCGGTAGAGCCGCGACGATTCGCCGCCGCTCAGAACCTGCTGCGCGATCTCCCACGCGGGCGCTTCTTCGCTGGTTGCGGCGGGGCCGAGGTAGGTAATGGCGAGTGCGGGCAGTGGTGGCTTGGGGTCGTATTCGCGGATGGTCTGGGCCGCGGTGCGCGCGGGTTCTTTGACCGTGACGCGCGGGATCGGCTCGGCGGGCTTCGGGATCGCGCCGAAGTATTCGTCCACCCATTTCCCGAGCTGCGCGGGATCGAAGTCGCCCACCACGACGAGCACCGCATTGTCCGGCCGATAGAAAGTGGAGTGAAAGGCGCGCACGTCCTCGAGGCTGGCGGCTTCGAGTTCGGCGATGTTGCCGATCGTCGGGCGTTTGTAGGGGTGCTCGGCGAACGAGCGCTTTTCGATGACCTCGTAAAACTCGCCATACGGCTCGGCGAGCACCCGCTGGCGGTATTCCTCCTTCACGACCTCGCGTTCGAGGGTGAAGTTCCGCACATCGACGGTGAGCGCGGCGAGGCGCTCGGCTTCGGCCCAAAGCAAGCGCTGGAGATGATTCGACGGGACGGTCTCGTGATACACGGTCACGTCGTTGGCGGTGTAGGCGTTGTTTTCCCCGCCCACGTCTTCGGTGAGCCGGTCGAGCGTTTCGCTCGGCATGCGCTTGGTGCTTTTAAACATCATGTGCTCGAAAAGATGCGCGAAGCCGCTGCGCCCGGCGGGGTCGTCCTTGGAGCCGACGCGATACCAGACCTGGATCGCCGCGGTCGGCGAGGTGTGGTCTTCGAGCCAGATGAATTGCAGGCCGTTGGGCAGCGTGCGTTGCTCGAACTTGAGCGGTGGGATGGTTTCCGCTGCGTTCGCCGCGGAGGCGAGAGCGAGGAGGAGAACGAAGAAGCGGGGAGCTTTCAAGGTGCGCGCAAAGTGCTGGGTGGGCTGGCGGATGGCAAGCTTCCGGGGAACGCGGGTGTCTCGCCCGTGGTTGCCGGTGTCCCGCCGGGAACGCTTTCGCTGCGTGCTCGGTCCTTACAGAAGGGCGAGAGCTCCTCGCCCGGAAGGCCACTAGAAAAGTTCGCGACGGCGGGACGCCGTCGCCAGCGCCCGGGACGGGCGCGCTCCGGAGTTTATGCGCCACGGTGTCGCAGGGAATCCGGGAAAAGTGTGCCAGGGTCTGTGTCATGGCGCAGGTGCCGCCCGTTGACTAAAGCTCTCATTCCTTTGGAGGTCAGTGACTTATGCCGATCAAGCGCCCCGGGCCCGGTCCCTGCTAGAGGGGCGGTCCCAACAATTTTCTCGAAAGACCACCTATCATTTATGGCTAAAATCCTCGGCATCGATCTCGGCACCACCAACTCCTGTATGTCCGTCATGGAAGGCGGCGAGCCGATCGTGCTCGAAAACTCCGAAGGCGCGCGCACCACGCCCAGCGTCGTCGCTTTCAGCAAAACCGGTGAGCGTCTCGTCGGCCAGGCGGCCAAGCGGCAGGCGGTCACGAACCCCACGAACACCATTTTTTCCGTGAAGCGTTTTATGGGGCGCAAGTACGACGAAGTGCAGAGCGAACTGCACCGCGTGCCTTACAAGGTAGTGAAGGCGGCGAACGGCGACGCGCACATCTCGGTGTCGGTCAATGGTGAGAACAAGACTTTCAGCCCGCCGGAAATCTCCGCGATGATCCTCGCGAAGCTCAAGGCCGACGCGGAAGCGAAGCTCGGCGAGACGATCACCCAGGCGGTCATCACGGTGCCGGCTTATTTCAATGACTCGCAGCGCACCGCGACCAAGGACGCGGGCAAGATCGCGGGCCTCGACGTGCTCCGCATCGTCAACGAGCCGACCGCGGCGTCGCTCGCCTACGGCCTCGACAAGAAGTCCGACGAGAAGATCGCGGTCTATGATCTCGGCGGCGGCACCTTCGATATCTCGGTGCTGGAAATTGGCGACGGCGTCTTCGAGGTGAAGGCCACGAACGGCGACACGCACCTCGGCGGCGACGACTGGGACAACGCACTGATGGACTGGATTTTCAACGAGTTCCGCGTCGACACCGGCATCGATCTCACGAAACAGCCCGACGCTGTGCAGCGCATCAAGGAAGAGGCCGAGAAGGCCAAGATCGCGCTCTCCAGCTCGCAGGAATACGAGATCAATCTGCCCTTCGTCACCGCCGACCAGAGCGGTCCGAAGCATATCCAGAAAAAGCTCACCCGCGCCAAGCTCGAGCAGCTCACCGATCCGCTTTTCGAGCGCACCATCGGTCCAGTGAAGGCTTGCTTGAAAGACGCCGGCCTGACCGAAAAAGAAATCAACGAACTCGTGCTCGTCGGCGGCATGACCCGCATGCCACGCGTCGTCGAAACCGCGCGCAAGCTCGTCGGCAAGGAGCCGCACAAGGGCGTCAACCCGGATGAAGTCGTGGCCATCGGCGCGGCCATCCAGGGCGGCGTGCTCAAGGGCGACGTGAAAGACGTGCTCCTGCTCGACGTGACGCCGCTCACCCTCGCGATCGAAACCGCCGGCGGCGTGGCCACGCCGATGATCCCGCGCAACACCACGATCCCGACCCGGAAGTCGCAGATTTTCTCCACCTACAGCGACAGCCAGCCCGGCGTGGAAATCAAGGTGTTGCAAGGCGAACGCCCGCTCAGCCGCGACAACAAAAACCTTGGCACCTTCCACCTCGACGGCATCCCGCCGGCCCCGCGCGGCACCCCGCAGATCGAAGTTACCTTCGACATCGACGCCAACGGCATCCTGCACGTCAGCGCCAAGGATCTCGGCACCGGCAAGGAGCAGAAAATCTCCATCACCGGCAGCTCAGGATTGAGCAAAGACGAGGTCGAGAAGATGCAGCGCGACGCCGAGGCGCACGCCGAGGAAGACAAGAAGGCCAAGGAAGCCATCGAAGTCCGGAACAACGCCGACAACCTCGCCTACCAATGCGAGAAGCAGCTCAAGGATCTGGGTGATAAGATTCCCGCGGAGCAGAAGACCGAGATCGAAGGCAAAATCGCCGCCGTCCGCGAGGCTCTCAAGGGCAGCGACAGCGACGCGATCAAGGCCGCCTACGACGACCTGCAGAACAAATTCCAGAGCGTGAGTGAAGAGCTCTACAAGCAAGCCGCCGCTTCGGCAGGTGCCGGCGGAGCCGGTCCGCAGGCCGGTGGCGCTCCCGAACCGGAAGCACCGAAGAAAGCCGACGGCGATGTCGTCGATGCGGAGTTCGAAGTCGTGGACGACGACAAGAAGAAGTAACGCGGCAGCAAACACCACTTTACCGACCTCGCCGCAGTCAGCCCCCAATCGGCTAACCCCGACCGGACGTTGACAACCGGCGAATCAGTAGAAACCAAACCAACAAACAACCAAAAGAAACTAAAACTAACATGGCATCAGTCAATGTTCGACCCCTCGCCGATCGCGTGCTTGTCAAGCCGCTCGAGGCGCAAGAAACCAAAAAAGGCGGGATTATCATCCCCGACGCTCACAAAGAAAAACCGCAGGAAGGCGAAGTCGTCGCCCTCGGCACCGGCAAGCGTGACGAAGACGGCAAGCTCATCGCTTTCACCGTGAAGAAAGGTGACAAAGTGCTGATCTCCAAGTACGGCGGCACCGAAATCAAGATCGACGACACGTCCTACCTGATCATGCGCGAGGACGACATCCTCGGCATCCTCGGCTAATCAAACTCAACCTAACCAATTACCAGCTAACTACACATGGCAGCTAAACAACTCCTCTTCGACGAAGCCGCCCGCCAGGGTCTCCTGCGTGGTGTCGAAAAACTCGCTCGCGCGGTTAAGGCAACCCTCGGGCCATCCGGCCGCAACGTCATCCTCGACAAGAAATTCGGCAGTCCGACGATCACCAAAGACGGTGTGACCGTGGCCAAGGAAATCGAACTCGAAGATCCGTATGAAAACATGGGCGCGCAGCTCGTTCGCGAAGTCGCGAGCAAGACCAGCGACATCGCCGGCGACGGCACCACCACGGCGACCGTTCTCGCTGAAGCCATCTACAAGGAAGGCCTCAAGAACGTCACCGCCGGTGCGAACCCAACCTCGCTCCAGCGCGGCATCAACAAGGCCGTCGAAGCGCTCGTCGCCGAGATCGCCCGCATCTCCAAGAAGGTGAAGGACCGCACCGAAATCGCGCAGGTCGCGACCGTCTCCGCCAACTGGGACACCACGATCGGCGAGATCATCGCCGACGCGATGGACAAGGTCGGCAAGGACGGCACCATCACGGTGGAAGAAGCCAAATCGATCGAAACCAGCCTCGACGTCGTCGAGGGCATGCAGTTCGACAAGGGCTACCTCTCGCCGTACTTCGTGACCAACGCGGAGTCGATGGAGACCATCTTCGACAACCCTTACATCCTCATTCACGAGAAGAAGATCAGCTCCCTCAAGGACCTGCTCCCCGTGCTCGAGAAGACCGCGAAGACTGGCAAGCCCCTGCTCATCATCGCGGAAGACGTCGAAGGCGAAGCCCTCGCGACCCTCGTGGTGAATAAGCTCCGCGGCACCATCCAGGTCGCCGCTGTGAAGGCTCCGGGCTTCGGCGATCGCCGCAAGGCTCTCCTCGAAGACATCGCCATCCTCACCGGTGGCCGCTGCATCACCGAAGATCTCGGCCTCAAGCTTGAGAACATCGGCCTCGAAGACCTCGGCCGCACCAAGCGCGTCACGATCGACAAGGAAAACACCACGATCGTCGAAGGTTCCGGCAAGCAGGCTGACATCCAGGGCCGCGTGTCGCAGATCCGCCGCCAGATCGAAGAAACGACCAGCGACTACGACAAGGAGAAGCTCCAGGAGCGCCTTGCCAAGCTCGCCGGTGGTGTCGCCGTCATCAATGTCGGCGCCTCGACCGAGACCGAGATGAAGGAGAAGAAAGCCCGCGTCGAAGACGCCCTTCACGCCACCCGCGCAGCGGTGGAAGAAGGTATCGTCCCCGGCGGCGGCGTCGCCCTCATCCGTGCGCAGAAGGTGCTCGACACCCTCAAGCTCGAAGGTGACGAAGAGATCGGTCTCCAGATCGTGCGTCGCGCCATCGAAGCCCCGCTCCGCACCCTCGCCGACAATGCCGGCCAGGAAGGCGCGCTCATCGTCGCCGAAGTCAAGAAGCGCAAAGGCAACGAAGGTTACAACGTCGCGACCGACACCTACGAAGACCTGATCAAGGCCGGCGTCGTCGATCCCGCCAAGGTGACCCGCAGTGCGCTCCAGCACGCGGCCTCCATCTCCGGCCTGCTCCTGACCACCGAAGCGGTGATCACCGAGCTGCCCGAGAAGGAAAAAGCCGGCGGCGGTGACCACCACGGTCATCCTCCGGGCGGCATGGACTACTAAGCCCCGCGGCTTAGTTAGCCTCGCTAGCAATCACGACCGCCGGGTTCCGCAAGGAGCCCGGCGGTTTTGTTTGGCCTCGGATTGAGAGGCGCACTTCGTTCCTAAAAGTTTAGGATCGAAGCTGGGAACCTATTCCGCTCCCGCCAGGATTCGCCATGCGGCGAGATAACGGCGGAGGCGCTCGGTGTCGCGGTCGCTAACGGTGGCCGGGCACCGGATGTCCAGGTTGTCTTCGAGATCGGCCAGCTTCACCCGGCGGGCGACGGGATCGGTCAACGAACGGCGAATGAACTTCTCGTAGGCCGCGCCCTCTCTCCGCGTCACACCTTCCAGCGCCGCCAGCACGGGCTTGGAAAAGCCCTCGCGCCGCAGTTCGTCGAACCCTCAGCGCTGCGGCGGTTGGCTGTCCTCGACCACCTCAGGCAGCACCGCCACGATCTTCTCCAGCCAGGCGCGGACGCGAAGCGCAAGGTGC
>ENA-ORBV01016348-ORBV01016348.1-microbial-mat-metagenome-genome-assembly--contig:-NODE-16348-length-10784-cov-3.402073_pt1 | contig 10784 bp, 4 predicted proteins | sample MGYA00237777_ERZ505514 | MGnify/ENA primary metagenome ERZ505514 (study PRJEB26160, sample SAMN06269048) | microbial mat metagenome | isolation source: Oligotrophic lake microbial mat | place...
TTTTCAAGCAGAAGACGGCATACGAGATTCGCCTTAGTCTCGTGGGCTCGGAGATGTGTATAAGAGACAGGTAGTTGTCATGGTGTCGTCGCCCGCTCAGAAGGTGATCTCAACGCTGCCGGTCAACGTCCGGTAGCGAGGATAGTCAAAGCTGTCCAGACGGTTGATCACCGTGCCGACTTCGGGATCGTAGCCCTTGTAATCGGTGAAAGTGAGCAGGTTGCGTCCGATCACGGAGAATGACGCCCCGCTCGCACCGAGTCGTGCCAACGGTGCACTCCAGCGCGACGGTAACCGGTACCGAACAGAAATCTCACGTAACTTCACAAAGCCCGCGTCTTCCACGAAATAGTCGGTGGGGCTGTTTGCAGCGTAGAGGTTCACGTAGTACTCCACCGGCTTCTTGAGCTCCTGCAGCTTGCCGGTCTGATCGACGTCGCTGCTGCGGCCGTACTGATACATGCGCTGGTTGGTCTGGTTGTAGGCGTTGCCGCCCACCTGTGCATCCCACAACATGAACACGCTCACACCGCCCCAGTTGACCGTGTTCGAGATGCCAAATCGGAAGTCGGGGTTGCCGTCGCCGATGCGTCGCAGCGCCGCGCTACCCGTCGAGTCGCGCGCGGTGATGGGCATGCCCCAGAGATAGTTGTTGGCCCCAATGGTGGTGGCGGGTGAACCCCACAGTCCCTTGCGCTCGCCGTCGGTAAACGTGTTGCCCGGACCCACATATACCAGCAGTCCTTCGTCATTCACCGCAAACTCGGCTTCGCGGCCGGCCACATCGGCGGGCAGCTCACTCGCGCCCTTGATGAAACGGAAGCCGTACATTGCACCGAGTGTTTCACCGGCACAGCGGAAGAGGATCGTGCCCGTGGAGAAGCAGGTGCGATTGAACTCGGTGATCTTGTTGCGCGAGCGATCGGCCACGAGGCCGGCGCGCCAGCTGAAGTTCGAGCCCTTCACGATATCCGCTTCGATCGTGGCTTCAAGCGTGTTGCCGGTCACGGTGCCGGCGTTCTGCCACTGATTCGCGAAACCGAGAAATCCAGCCAGCGGAATGAGAATGAGCTGGTCGGTGGTAATCTGGCTGGCGTACGACAGCTGCACGGAGACACGGTTTTTGATGATCGCGTCGATGCCGTATTCGGTTTCTTCCGACTCTTCCGGCTTGAGCAGTCGGTTGCCGAGATTCTGCTTGACCACGCCGCCGCCCTGAGTGAACGTGAACGTCTCGTACTGGTCATTGAAGTCCGGGCGCGTTCCGGCCGTACCACGCGACGCGCGCAGCTTGAACTCGTTGACTGACGCGAACGGCCACCACTCTTCCTGCGACATCCGGTACGCTCCGCTCACACGGTAGTACCAGTTTTCCTGCTCGTCGGTGCCGAAGAGCGAGCTGCCGTCAAGACGGCGCAGCGCGTCCACAATGATCTTGCCGTTGTAGTCGGCCGCCACACTGCCGATGTAGCTGTTCGTGCGGATCGTCTGCGAGCTCGACGAGACAAACCGGCTCTGCGCATTGTCCAGACTCTTTACGCCCGGAGTGGCCAATACTTCACCTTCGGCCGTCGTGAGATCATTCGTTTCACGCTCCATGAGTACGCGCGCGGTACCACGCAACGTGAACGCGCCCACGCGCTGCAACACATTCGCGCTGCCCCAGAGGTTCACCGCGTCGGTCGTCCCCGTGAACTGCGAAATCTCACCCGGTCCACCTTCACCGAACCCTTCCGTCTTGATGCCCGCATCGAGGAAGGTGTTCGTGCGTCGATCGGACCGATCATAACTCAGATTACCGTCGAAGCTGAGCCAGCCAAGCGGTGCATATCGCGTCGTGATCGCACCCTGCGTACGGGCACGCTTGCGCTGATTTTCTTCGGTGGCAAGCACGTACAGCGGATTCTCCTCTCGGCCCTCGGGATCCAGCTGGAACGCGTACGGCGTGCCGTCGGGATCGGGTGTGCGCAGGTCGATGTCGGGCGCCTGGTTAATCAGGTCGAAGAACGTGTCGCCGTACAGATTCTGCCGTTCCGAACGACTGTGAAACGCACTGAAACTGAACGAGAGTTTATCGGTTGGGCGATGATCAAGATTCAATCGAAAATCGTTTTGCTCGTACTTGCCGCTGTTCAGCACGACACCGTCTTCGGTCGAACTCACGAACGAGAAGAACCAGTTCGTCTTGCCATTGTTCTGCGCAATGTTGAGCGAGTTGCGCGCGAAGTTTCCCGGATCAAAAAAACGATCCACCTGATCGAACACCTGATCGGGGTACTGGCTGTCCTGGAACCGGCTGTTCGCCGGCTTGGGGACGCGCAGGTCGCGCGGCACTACCGCTCCCTGCGCATTTACATACTGGCCGGCGTCGTTGAGCAGGAAGAAGTGCGACTGCGCCCACTTGACGGGCGCGTTCAGCGAATTGGATCCGTACTCGCTCCGCACCGAAAAGCGCGTCACTCCGTCGGCGAGTCCGGAACCACGGCGCGTGGTGATCTGAATGACGCCGGACGCCGCACGTGCACCATACAATGACGCGGCCGCGGCACCCTTCACCACTTCAACGCTCTCGATGTCCATGCTCTGCAGATCAGCACTCGCCGCATCGAACGCCTCGGTCTGAATCACACCGTCCACCACAATGAGCGGCGCGTTCGACTTGTTGATGCTCGTGGGCGTACGCAGCACGATGTTCGTGCCACCGCCCGCCTGTCCCGTTGGCACCACCGATACACCGGCGATCTTGCCCTGAATCGTTTCGAGCGCATTGGTCGCGGGCACCGGGGCATCTTCGGCCGTTACACGACCGACGGTGAACGGCACACGCGTGCCGCTGGCCGGATCGACTACGCCCGTGGTCACCATCGCCTGCAAGCTGAGTCCCGCCGGCGCCATCGACAGATCGACCGTCACCGACGCACCCGACGCGACCACGATGCCCGCGCGGCTGCGCGGGCGATAGCCGAGGCGCCGCAGCTCAACCGTGTACGTGCCAACCGGCACCGCCGCGAACGCGTAGCGACCATTCTCGTCGGTGCGCGCCTCGAGACGCGGTGTCGCGCGTGCGCCGGACGGATCGAGCGTGAGCGTGACACTGGTAATCGGCTTACCAGTAGAAGAGTCCGTCACCACACCACTCACGCGGCCGGACTCGGCCTGCGCCGAGAGAGACGATGCCGGCGAAACGGTGGCGAGACCTGCGAGTGCGACTGCCAGATGTAGCGCGCGCGTGAATCGATCACGACTCGGCGGCACGGCTGGCGGTTGGGCACTCGGCTGCAGACAAGCGCGAGGGCGGGTGTTCATGGATCCTCCGGAGGGGGGGGTGCTGAGGGGAGTGGGAACCGCAAACTGCACAATGCACGCAACCCCGCCGCGAGCATCGCTCGGGCGGGGTTGCTGGTTACATCGACGAAACGAGGCGGGAGTCTGGTTCCCCGCGCTGACCGACGTGGGACATCAGGACTTGATGTTCTTGAACGCCTGTGGGCCAGCGTGGATGTCGCGCAGGAACAAGGCGACGGGAATGAGGACGATGGCCAACTGGCCGAATGGACCCACTGCCCGCACGACGCCGAAAATCGCCGAGATGATCGTCAGCATGAATCCTGCGAACGAGAGCAGAAACGAGGGATCCACGTTGTAGTCCATAAAGGGCATGCGAAGTTCGGCAAGAGGTATGGTGGGGCGCCGGATTCACCAGCGCGGTCATCGCTTCAGCATACGTGGGTCGACCACGGCGGGCAAGTTTCTTGTGGCAAGTCGCCACCCGCCGGTGTGGGAGGCGCTAGGGGAAGGCAAAGCGTTGGAGGTACTGCAGGTCGTCGTCATCCGTACGCACCGTGTAGATCACGCCCTTGCCGAATCCTACGATGCTGGTGCGTGGCGGGAGCACGACCTGTCCGGTGTGTTTGCCAGTGGCGTCGAAGACATCGAAACGGGGATTCTTTTCGCTCGCGGGGGTGTATCGGCCCACCCAGAGCTGGCCGTTCGGAAGCGCATGCACCTGATTGGTTTGGAACGCTGGCATTACAGCCGGCCACGAGTCGGGCTCCTGCACCGGTGGCGCGGAGACCGAGCGCGTCGTGCGCGCGGCACCACCGTCACTCGTGACGGCAATCGCCATTGGTGGTGAGGCCCGGCGCGCCTCGCGCCACGCTTCCTTCTCGGCGTCGGTCACGCGCACGGGGGTGTAGCGAACCGGCGCGCCCCGCACTGGAGCGCCGCGGCCGCTGGCTGGATAAATGTCGACGTGATAGTCGCCTGCACGGACCACGGCCACACGACCATCCGGGAATACACTCCACCCGTCTTCAGCGGAAAAGGGTTGTAGGACGATGCGCATGCTGACGTTGGTGTTCCCGCCACCCCCGGTGGTCGTGATGCTGGCGTTGTTCTTTGGTACGCGCGTCCAGGCCACCGTATCGGCGCTCCCACCAGGGCGGCGCATACGCAGCACCGACACGCTGTCGGCTGGCTGCGGACGACCGTCCGGACCGGGCACGAACCGGGCACCGGGGAGATACAGCCGTCCCTGGGCGTCGACCACGCGCGCACCCATGAGCGACAGGCCGCCGCCCGAACCGCCCGCCACGAACGTCGCACCTGCCCCGCCGCCGCCAGCGGCCGGCCGCGGCGCGACGCTCGCCGCCGCCGCGCGTGGAGCATCGCTGGCCGGTGTCCAGGTGCCAGCCAACGAGCCGCCAGGACCGAGCATGAAAAAGCGCGAGTTCAGCGCATCAAAGATCATGGTACTGTCGCCGGGAAGCGCAAAGGCGTTCATCGGCATCTGATACTCGTTCGGTCCGGAGCCCTCACGTCCGATCCTGGTGGCTCGGCCCGTCTTGAAGTCGACGAGCTGCACCACTTTGTCGCGTGGGTCGGCCACAATCACGCGTCCGTCGGCGAGTTCGCGTACACCACGTATTGCGGTAAACGGCTCGCTGAGTTCAGCCAGCGGCTTGGTCAGAGACTTGGTGGGCAGCTGCGCCCAGAGCTGCTGCGCCGGCCAGAGTAGCCCGGTCGCGAGAGCGGCGGATGTCGCGGTGCCGATAATGCGTTTCATGAGAGGGGTGGAGAGCGGAAGCAAGTGAAGCGAGGGGATTTGGAATCCGCGAGCCTGATCAACGCACAGACCCGCGGCGACACGATTACGCCATCACTGCATTCGTCACGCTGCTTCAGGCGCAGGGTTGCCAGATCCCGTCCCCTTGATCCCCTTCCTCCCCCGCTTCTTCTGCGGCCGTCGCTTCACGAGCCGGTATCCCACGAGCACGGCCGGCAAGAGAAAGAGCGCACCAATCGTACCCATGACCGTGCCGCCCGCTGTGGCGAGGGCAATCGCGCCGAACAGCGTCGTGGCCTTGGTCCCGACGCTAAGCGGAATGAGACTCGCCAGCGCGCTCAGCGTGACGAGGACAATCATTCCAGAACGGTCATTCGCGGCGCGCAAAACGTCGCCGGCATGCAGCGCACTCGAACCACCCGTGGCCGCGCGTTGCCGACGACGAATCAGCGCCGCGTCCACCAGCAGAATGGCCTGATTCACCGCCAGACCGACCACCAGGATCACGCCGACCGCTGCTTCGCGCCCGAAGGCGGCTTTCTGAAACCAGAACGCCGCGACCACACCGGCGAGCGCCAACGGCAACGACAAAAACACCATCGCCGCGCCCCACACGGAATCGAACACGAGTGCTACGGCAAGCACGACCAGCGCGAGCCCAATCCCGAACACCAGCCACAAACCCTTCGCACTCTTGTCGTCAGTGGAGCCCCACATGGTACCGGCGTCCTTGACATCGTAGCCAGCGGGTACCGCAATCGCCGCGAGAAACGCGTCGTGCGTGCGCTGCGCGAGTTTGGCGGGTCCACGGAAATCGTAGTTCACCTGCCTGATGTACTGCTGATCTTCGCGCGTCACGATACTCAACGCTTCACGCGCATCCACGTACGCGAGATCGCTGAGACGCGCCGGTGCACCCGACTGCGTGGGCACAATCGCTTCGCGCAACTCTTCGAGCGTGCGATCACGCGCTCCGGCCGATTTCACCGTAACCGGTAACTCGTCACCGTCAATCTCCAGCAGGATTTGTCCCACCGGCCCTCGCACTTCACGTGCAACGGCCGCCGCAAAATCAGTTGACGTGACGCCAAATCGCGCTAGCGCATCGCGGTCGGGTTCCAGCGTGACCGCATACCCGCGCTCGTTGCCCCAACCTCGGCCCGACGTGATGCCCACGTCGCGCACGCGCGGAATCTGTTCGAGGCGACCCTTGAGATCTTCCGCGAGCGCGGTGACGCCGGAATACGAATAGCCCAGCACGCGAATACGGAACGACACCATCGATCCACCGCCACCGCCCGCGTAAAATCCGGGGCCTTCACCGCGCACACTGATATTCGCACCGCCAACCAGCACGGCGCGCTGCGTGAGCAACTCTTCGAGCTCAAGTGGTACGGCCGTCAATCCTCCGTCGCGCGTGAACAACACCTGCATGTTGGCGCTCTGCAAACTGCCCATGGTGGTGACCTGCTCCACTTCCGGGCGGCTCACCACAATCGATTCGAACTCGCGCATTGCGCGATCCAGCGTTTCCGGATCAGATCCGCGCGGGAACGTGAGACTCACACCGAGCGTGGTACGACGCTCGCCCCAGCCGCCCCAGCTCGAGCGCGGCACCTTCTTCACGAAGCCCCACGTCATGACCGCGAGCAGCGCGACACTCATTGACAGCGTGGCCCACCGCCAGCGCAGCGACCAGCGCACCACCGCGCGGTGCGCACGCGCAAAACGCGGCCAGGTCACGGGCTTTTCATCGAATCCACCACGACCGAGCGCGGGCACCACAAGCAACGCGGTGATCACACTCCACGTCAGCGCGAGCGCGAACGCCGCCGCAAACGGCACGAACGCGGCGCGTGTATCGCCCTGCAAATAGAGAAACGGAAAAAGCACCACCGCCGTGGTGAGTGTGGCACCGATTACCGCCGGCATGATGCGCCGCGCCGCCTCCGCTCGGCCCTCGGCCGTATTCGGCGCCGTGCGCAAACGATCCACCACCACGAGGGCATTCTGCACGAGGATGCCAACACCCATGCCGAGTCCCGCGAGGGTGAGCAGATTCGCCGGTACATCGAGCAGGTAGAGCCCGAGGGCAGTGCCGGCGATGGAGACGGCCGTACTGCCCATGACCAGTGCCACAGCCCGTGCTCGCTGCAGCAGCACCGCCAGCACGAGCAGCACGGCCACGAACGCAATGGCGCCGCGCTTCATCAGATCTTTCAGTTCTTTGTCGAGGTCGATACTCGCATCCTGCGACACTCGATAGAGCACACCGGGCGGTGCGATGCGCTGCAGCTCGTCCACGGTCGCACGCGCGGCGGCCGCCGTTTTGATTGCATCCGCATTCGCGTGGCGGTACAAACTGATCGCCACCGCGGGCACACCGTTGATGCGAAAGAAATTCCCCATCGCATCTTCTTCGGCGCGGATCGTGGAGAGTTCGCCCAACTTGAACACGCGATCACCGGGCGCGCTGATCGGCAGCTGTTCCACGTCACCGAGCGTCCGCGGCTCATCACGCAACGTGACCGACCGCGTCACGCCATCGCGCGTTTCCGATCCGAGCGCTTCGACAATGCGCGCGCCACTGATCGCGCCAGTCAGCAGCGTGGGAGACATATCGAGGCGGCGCAGCAGCGCCGGATCGTACGCGAGCGCCACACCGATATTGCTGCCGCCGCGCGAACTCACACTCGACACGCCGGGCACGGCGGCGAGCCTGGGTGCCGCTTGTTCCTCAAGCATCCGGCCAAGTGCGCCCGGCGTGTACGGGCCCGACACCTGTACCTGAAGCAGCACCGGCTCTTCGAGTCCTTCCGGTGTGAAGTTCGATACACTCGGGCGCGTCACGCCCGGCGGGAACTCGCCGCGCAACAGTTCGAGACGTTCGAGAATGCCGAGCCGCGCCATCTGCACATCGGCTTTGGGCTCAAGCTCAACGGTGATGTTCATGCTGTTGTCGCGCGATTCGCTCGTCGTACGACGCACGCCGCGCACACCCTGCACCAACGACTCCACCGGCGACGTCACATACATTTCCACGACTTCCGCAGCGGCACCGTTCCAGTTCGCCGATACCGTGAGACGCGGCAGTTCCACCGACGTGCGCGACGCGAGCGGCAAACGCGAAAACGCAATGCCGCCAGCGACCAGAATCGCCGCACACATCGCCCAGACCACCGCCGGACGCCGCGTCGCGAATCCGATCACCGGACGACTCCGCGCAACGCGTCGCGTTGCATGTCGCGTTTCAACTCGAGCTTCGTGCCGTGTTTCACGTCGCGTCTCCACTCGCCAGCGCTGGATCCAGCGCCACGCTTCGCGGTTCGCGTCCCTCTTTCGCCAACCGGCGCCGCTCGAGATTCCGCTCCACCACTGAATACACGGTGGGCAACAGGAAGAACGTCACCACCAGTGCACTGATCGAACCGCCAATCACCGCTGCCGCAAGCGGACGATACAACGCGCCACCACTGCCCACGCCGAGCATGAGCGGCAATACGCCCGTAATCGTCGTGAGCGACGTCATCGTGATGGCACGCAGTCGCTGACGGCCGCCCAACAACACGGACTCGTTGATACCGTGGCCCAACTCGCGAAACCGCCGGATCGCATCAAGTTTCACGACCGCTTCATTGTCGGCCATACCCACCATGATCACTATGCCGATGAGCGACACGGCGTTGATACTCTGGCCCGTGGCCCACAAAAAAATCACGCCGCCCGCTGCCGCCAGCGGCACCGTGGTGATCACCACCATCGGAATCGTGAACGAACTGAACTCACCCGCGAGCACGAGAAACACGAGCAGCACGGCCAGAATGCCCACCAGTGCGAGTTCGTCGGACGTTCGTTTGCGTTCCGAGTCGGCGCCGGCTACCTGCCAGCTCACAGTGGCCGGCAATCCAAGCCGCTCCATGCCGCTCGACACATCGCTGGCCGCCTTCGCGGTGCCGCCTGCTTCCACCAGTCCTTCGACAATGCTCACAGGGCGCTGACCGATGCGCACGACCTCGAGCGGCGCACGAATCTCGTTCACCTCCACCAGCTGTGCCACGGGCACACCGGACACACTCGTGGCCAGCGCCGTGGCCAGATCTTCATTGCGCAGCCCTGCGTAGCGCACCTTGATCGGCGTGCGTCGATCCGTTTCGCGCAGCTCCGACGACGCCACGCCGCCCAAACCGCCCTGCAACGCGCTCGACACCTGCGCCGGCGTGATCCCGCGTTCCGCCATGCGCGCGCGCAACAGTGAGACCTCAATCACCGGCTGCGTGGCCGCAAACGCGTCGCGCACATCGGAGAGTGTGGGCAGCGCGCGCATCATCGTACGCACGGAATCGGCCCAGCGCTGCGAGTCGTCGAGCGAGGCACCGGACACTTCCACGCGCACGATGCGACCCTCACGGCCGATCAGCGAGCCGAACTCCGACTGACCAGCGAGGTCAATCGCCAACGCGCCCTGTGCAACCAGTTGCGGCACGGCATCGCGCAACGATTCCGCAAAGCGTGCCGCACTCTGGCCCTCGGGCACCGGCACAATGAGTTGCGCCGTGGCCGACGAACCGGGATTGGCTCCCGACAGAATCTCTTCGTCCGTGGCCCGCCCCACGCGCGCATACACACCCACTGCGCCGAGTTCGGTGGACGCGCGTTCGATCTCCTGAATTGCACGGGTGGTGGCTTCGAGCGCCGTGCCTTCGGGCAACTGCACCTCGGCCACCAACACACCCTCGTCCACACGCGGTAACACTTCTTTCGGCAACCTGATGAACAACACCACCATCACCACGAGCAGTGCGAGCCCACCCGCAAAAACCGGCACGGGATTGCGCAGTGACCACGACATGCCGTGTTCGTACATATCGGCCAGCCGCGTGCCGAAGGCGTCGAGCTTGGCGCCGGTCGGGCCGGGCGGCTGCTTTTGTGGTGGATTGGCCTGCAACCGCATGGCCCGACGACGATTGCCAACCATCATCACCGGCATGAGTGTCAGCGACAGCAGCAGCGATGCACCCACCGTCATCACCACACTGAGCGACAAGTCGCGAAACAGCGCTGCGGCCAGTCCCTGCACAAAGATGATCGGACCGAACACGAGCATCGTGGTGAGCGTACCGGCCAGCAACGGTCCCGACACTTCTTCCGTGCCGATGATCGCGGCATCGATGTAGCCCATGCCTTCTTCGCGTCGTCGTCCCACACCTTCGGCTACCACAATCGCAGTGTCCACCAGAATGCCGGTACCGAGGGCCAATCCGCCCAGCGAGAGCACGTTGATGGTCACGCCGAGCGCCTGCAGCGTGACGAGGGCCACCATCACTGAGAGCGGCACCATTAGTCCGATCGCCATGGACACGCGCCAATCACGCAGGAACACGAGAATCATGAGCAGCGACATCGCACCGCCTACCACGATCTCCTGCCCAAGATTCGACAGGGCATCCACCACGAACTCGGCTTGCGATGCGACCACGGTGAGTTCCACCGCAGGGAACTCCGCCTCCAGCGACTCCACCGCCTCCATCATGCGGTTCGTTACGGAGACCGTGTTCGATCCCGCATCTTTATACACCACCAGGCCGATCGCTTCCCGTCCATCGAGTCGTGTGACCGTGACGGGATCCGCGAGCGCGACCGTGGCCGTGGCCACATCGCGCAATGTGATGCCGCTGCCTTGCGAACCCACGGGCACGGTCGCGCTCGCGGATCCCGTCAC
>ENA-ORBV01016350-ORBV01016350.1-microbial-mat-metagenome-genome-assembly--contig:-NODE-16350-length-10783-cov-18.291332_pt1 | contig 10783 bp, 16 predicted proteins | sample MGYA00237777_ERZ505514 | MGnify/ENA primary metagenome ERZ505514 (study PRJEB26160, sample SAMN06269048) | microbial mat metagenome | isolation source: Oligotrophic lake microbial mat | place...
GCTTCCCGCGCGGTTTTCGCAAAAAGCATCGCATGCCAGCCCAACCCGGCGCTTAAGCGGACGCGCTGAGAAATTCCAGCTATGATCCGAACACTGCGGCAAGCGCGCCGCTTAGCTCAGTAGTTAGGTTTCGTATGATCGATCACTGGGAACTTGAAGTAACAACTACTGCCACTCGGCCGGCCAAGCTCACCGAGATTCTCGAAGGTGCCGGAGCAAGTGTGAGACAGGGAACTGACTCACTCTTTCTGACGGATCCATACATTCGACCTGGGGACACCCACGAAGTCGCGCTGCAACGGGCCAAAAAGCTCGTTCTTTCTTTCAACTTCCTGATTCGCAGACTTCATGGCACACAAGTACGTATCGTGCTGAAAGATCTGGTGGGCTTCAACGCTGACGGTGGCAGGTATCTTTTCGCCTCCGCACACGACGGAATCGTCTTTAGCTGTGAAGTTGAGATCGAAGCACGAAATGCCAAAGGTGAATTGATTCCTGCTCCTGAGCTTCCCACAGATCGGTGGAAAGACCTCCTGCTGGAAGACACAAGTGTCTCAACAGTATGTGAACTGCTCAGTCACAGTTCGCTCGGCTGGAATGACCTGTACAGATCATTAGAGATCATTGCTGAGGACGTGGGTGGGAACCACAAGATCGTCGAGCTTGGCTGGGCAACAAAAGAGTCACTACGTAGGTTCAAGCATACTGCAAATAGTCCCGCAACCATTGGATTGGACGCGAGGCACGGCGTCGACCAAGGAGAACCGCCTCTCGCCCCAATGATCCACTCAGAGGCTGTTGCTCTTCTCGAAACCCTTGTCTATCAGTGGATGTGGTCCAAAACCTAACAATTCATTCAAGCCGAACTCGCTTCGTCGCTTAGCTAAATGTGTCGTTGTTCCATTGCCACAACTCACAGATCAGCACGTTGCGGGTCGGCTCAATTCAGGCGTTAGACCAGCGATGAAGATCCGGCTATCCGTCAAGCCCCCACATCCTTTAAAGATTTTTTGCCTGACTTGGGGCGGCCATATTTACCTTCCCCTGGTGACCTCGGAGCTTCTGCTCCTTGACAGAAATATCCTTTCCAGAGTTTCTTCGCCAGGGAGTCCTAGAAGCCAGGCGGAGCAATACTGGCTAAATGAGTTTCATAGAGTCTCTAAGAATATCAACCCCATTCTTACCGCGTACGAAGGCTGTTTCAGACGGAGGCCGACGAAGTCGGAGTTTCGGGAAGAGTTGGCCGAGTCACATGCCAAGCTGAAGCGCATATACCCGGGCAAGCAGATCATCGAACACTCAACCGACACAAGCGACACCTTGTATGACGCTTTGGCGCCAAAGATGAACAGGCAAGAGCAAGAAGTTCAATTCTTACTCGCGGCGGCTCCGCTCGTCGCCCACAGACCCAGCGACAGCGGTCTTATGCCTAAGATCCGCGAAATCTGTCGAATGGCAGATGAGTTTGGTCTTCGTCGCAGGTCGTTAGTCCAAATCGCACTCCTGTCCTGTCTCTCGGAAGACAAGCATGGCGTCAAGCTGTCGGCTGGCCGTCGCATCATTAAGCCAACACCAACATACTCGCCACAACAGGCCCATAACGCAGTGGCTGACATTCACAACCTGGAGTTCCTTGTCTCGGCTGCATCCGGTCCGTACGGATCAATTGGCCTCTGCACTATGGACGAGGGCCTCGCACACTTTTGGCTCGGCCTGAATGTCACTCACGCCTCAAGAGATGAGAACAATGACATTAGCTATAGGTTCTGTTTGGACAAGAGACTCTGCGTTAGGCTCAGTAACACACAACTGGAAGAGACACGGGCGCTGGTCTAACAATTCATTCAAGCCGAACCCGCTTCGTCGCTTCGTTGAAATCTCTCGTTGGCGTTCTTCGTTCAACTCCCGGTTCGCACGTTGCGGGTCGGCTTAATTCAAGTGTTAGACCGCAGAACAAATGGCTATGCAATCGGAGAGCAATATGAAGCGTGTTACGGGGATAGGCGGAATCTTCTTCAAGTCGAAAGATCCGCAGGCACTGAACGCCTGGTATCGAGACCACCTTGGATTAGACGTCTCTGAATGGGGCGGAGCTGTCTTTGAGTGGGGCGGGCCTGATAGTGCTCCGGGAATGACCCTCTGGACTCCTTTTGCCGCAGATACGGACAAGATGAAGCCTGGCACTGCATCGTTCATGGTCAATTTTCGCGTAGAGGATTTGCTTGAGCTTCTTGCTGCGCTCCGCAGCGAGGGCTGCACCATCGTTGGTGAGCCGGAAATTTCGGAGTACGGAAAATTCGGCTGGGTACTGGATCCTGATGGAAACAAGATTGAGCTTTGGGAGCCTCCGGCAGGCCAGTAAAAGCACCGCTGCGGTCTAACAAGTCGTTCAAGCCGAGACCGCTTCGCGGCTCGGCTCATGCGCTATCGTGTAGCACACCGCCGCGCCGCTGCGCAGTCCGGCTTAACTCAGGTGTTAGGGCGCGTGGAGCCAATATGGATGTCATCGAGCACAACCGAAGGGCATGGGACCTGGAATCTCGCGAAGGCAGCGAATGGTGCGTGCCCGTCGGGCCGGCGGTGATTCAAGCTGCGCGAAAAGGCTCTTGGTCAGTCATCCTCACGCCCACCAAGTCTGTTCCGGCGGCTTGGCTTGGTGACGTACGCACAAAGCATGTGCTGTGCCTAGCCTCAGGTGGTGGACAACAAGCGCCAGTCCTGGCTGCGGCCGGAGCACATGTGACAAGCTTTGATTTGTCCGAGGAGCAGTTGAATAAGGATCGCGCGGTGGCTGCGCGAGACGGACTCAGCCTTCTCTGTGCCCAAGGGCACATGGCTGATCTCTCCCGGTTCTCTGACGAGAGCTTTGATTTAATATTTCATCCTGTATCCAACGTTTTTGCTCCTGATGTCTCAGCCGTGTGGAGAGAGTGCTACCGCGTCCTCAAGCCAGAGGGCGTCTTGCTCGCAGGCTTCATGAATCCCTGTCTATTTCTCTTCAACCACACCGAAGTGGAGGAAAGCGGGTCCTTGGTCGTTCGCTACCCGCTTCCCTACAACGAACCGGAAAGCCTCAGTGCCGATGAGCAAGCACGCTGGCGCCAGAGTGGTCGCCCGGCTGAGTTCAGCCACTCGCTTGAAGATCAGATTGGGGGACAACTCTTGGCTGGATTTGTACTCACTGGGCTGTACGAAGACAAATGGTCAGACGAGGAAACGCTATTCAACCGTTACGCGCCGGTCGCGATAGCGACCCGGGCGGTCAAGCTCATGTCTTCCGCGGACGGAACGTGAGCGCGCCCTAACAATTCATTCAAGCCGAACCCGCATCGTTGCTTCGTTCAAATGTATCGCCGCTCCGTTGCAGCAACTCACCGATCAGCACGTTGCGGGTCGGCTTAATTCAGGCGTTAGACCAGAGGAGACAGTAGTGCGCACATTCGTTGTCATTCTCTTATCGCTTCTTTGGATCACAGCTTCCGCGCAGACAAGAGTGCCGGTTGTCGGGCTACCCTGCGAAGGATGCGACGCTGTTTTTGACGGGATGCCCGCCCAACTAAACTCACGCGCTCGAATCGCGCCAAAATCTGAACCAGGCGAGCCAATGATTGTTGTCGGTAAAGCACTCAATGCGAACAATAAACCTCAGGCCGGCGTGATTGTTTTCGCCTACCAAACAAACAGCAGGGGAATCTATCCAGAATCCCCAGCAGTGAGAGATCCAGAAACCCGCCGACAAGGCACATTGCGCGCGTGGGTCAGGACAGACTCACTTGGGAGATACGCATTTGACACCATTCGTCCCGGCAGCTACCCATCGAGTGACTTACCTCAACACATCCACTTTCACATCATCGAGCCGGGCTGCTCGACGTACTACATTGACGACATCATGTTCCGGGATGATCCCAAGTTGACGCCCGCTCAGATCCGCCGTATTGCAAAGAATCGTGGAGGCAACGGCATCAGCATGCCGGTTAGGAGAGACGGCATTTGGTACGTCACTCGCGACATCCATCTCGGGGAAGACATTCCAGGACATCGCGCTTGTAGGTCATGAGCCTGTGGTCTAACAATTCGTTCAAGGCGACGTGCGTACCGAACGCGCCTTAACTCCGGCGTTAGCCGTTCAAGAAATAGTAGCCACTATGAAAAATATTATTGCTGGCCTCTCGCTTGTATGTTTACTGGCATCAATCAGTATCGCCACGGCAGAATCTGGAAACGTTGTTGTGGAAGATTCGACCGTCAAAGTGAACGCAGGATCACTCGAACTCGTTGTGCCCGCAGGTTTCGAGCGATTTTTGGGAAAGCCGACTGTCCCTGGGCAGTATGCCTATGCGAGACCTTACCGAAAGGGCGGAATAGCAGCACTTATCCAAGTCACATACATTGACCATAAAGCCCTTCGAGGAACGAATGAAGCTGATGCGAGAGAGGCATACACGGAGGTGCTGATAGACCGATTGAGTCAAATGCATCAAAAGTTTTCTTCTCAGCCACCTCAAATTGTCCATGCTGATGCCCTAGATCTGTTGGTCACTCGTTGGGATGGCAGTCAAGGCAAAAATAGTTTTTCCGGCTTTTTGGCCGTTGGGATTTTAGGCGATAAAATAGTGCTTGGCAGCACTCAAGATCTTCGTGTCAATTTTGATAAATACTTATTGGCGTATCAATCGTCGATCAAATCATTGCGCGCGGCGTCATCTCCATGATCACGGCTAACTAAAAATTCCAGCCGACCACGCGGCACTCGGCGATATCGCGCTGCCATTGGTTTTCGGGCCGCGTGTCGGCTGAATTCAACGTTAGATTGGTTTTGGCGCTCGGTCCCAACTGACAGGAAAGCACATGATGCTCTGCAATGAACATCCGTGGAAAAGGATATCGTCGTCATTATTACTCTACGGAGCAGCGCTTTCGGTGTGTTGTATCGCCATGGCCGGTGAGAATCTAGAAGCCACAGAACTTTCCATTTACACCGAGCCACAGCGCCTTGTAGAGGTTGAGCCGGGACGCAGGCTTAATCTCGTTTGCTTAGGCGAAGGCAGCCCAACAGTGGTGTTTGACATAGGCGTGGGTGATCCAGCTGGAGATTGGTCGCTGGTTCAACCTCACATCGCTAAGACTACGCGAGCGTGTTCCTATGACCGCGCTGGAATTGGCTTCAGCGACGGGAGCTCTGGACGAGGCTCAAGCGCGGAGATCGTCACCGACCTGAAAAATCTGCTTTCCGCAGCGTCTATTGACCCGCCATATATTCTTGTTGGCCAGTCATCCGGCGGAATGAACGTTCGTCTGTACTATTACATGTATCCCGACGAAGTTTCAGCACTAGTACTGGTTGAGCCGGCTCACGAAGACCAAGACGAGGGATTTCGTATGCTATCGCCGCGCGCCTTGTCGCGCGCGGACTGGGTTGCATCGCGTGAGCCTGGTCGAATTAATCGTGCCAAATGCATAGCGGCTGCGAGTCGCGGTGTCGACTTAAAAGGCGCTGAGTTCAAGGAGTGTGTGGTCAACCCACCGGGTCAATTGCCTGAAGCCATCAAACCAATGTGGTTGAACATGCAGTTCAGCGAAAAGTTCCAGCGGGCGCAAGGCACTGAAGAACAGGCGGTGTATGCTGAGAGTGCCGAGCAATTACGCGCGCACCGGCGAGGGTTCGGCGATCTGCCGGTGATTGTTCTAAGCCGCTCCGAGGAAGATCGACCGCTTCGTGACTGGGAGACCAAACACTTGCGAGATTCTCGCTATCAACTCTGGCTAGATCTGCACCGCAGTCTGGCGGACTCGTCGAGCCGCGGGGAGCGGCGGATAGTTCCAAAGTCCGACCACCTCTTAATGCTCTCGCAGCCCGAAGCGGTTGTGACCGCAGTTCGAGATGTCTTTACGACAGTGACTGCTGACAAGCCATAACGCACGTATACGGTACGCCGCCGGATAACCAATCTAACAATTCATTCAAGCCGAACCCGCTTCGCGGGTCGGCTTAATTCAGGCGTTAGCGCTTCCATGACTCGACTGCTCATTGCCATCACCGCGACACTCATCTGGGCGGAGTCAACTGCCTGTGATCCGAAGCCATTTGATCCCATTGATCATGGCCGCGATGCAAATCTCGCAGTTGTTGGTTATGTGGTCGGCGAGCGATTCCCGGCCTTCGAGGCCAGCGTTTCGGGCGGCGAGAATCCTCCGAGTCCAACTGTTTGGGGCGAGCGCCTCGTCCGCGTGGCAATCGTCGATACCTTGAAAGGCAATCCAGGTAGCATCGTTGAAGCCCCGGTGGCGTGCGCCGCGCCATTTCCAGAAATGTTCGAGCGTGTCGTTGTAGTTCAAGGCCTCGACGAATACCTTCGGGTGTTCCCAGCAGATTACGCTGAGGCAGATCTCCGCGTCAGCATCGCCGGCGCGCGCTAACTATGTGTCCAAGCCGACTGCCGGGGAGATATCGCAATCAATCCAACCGCTGCCAGCCGGCAGCGGCTTAACACGGCGTTAGGCGGCACAGACAGAGATCCGCATGTTGCTAGTTACCGCAAAAACGATACTTGTTGCAGTTGCGATCTTCTTCCTGCTGCTCGGATTGCTTGCACTGCTCCAGCCAAACCACGCCAGGCGCTTCTTGCAGGGTTTTGCCGCTTCAGCTTCCAAGCACTATGCGGAACTGGGTACGCGCTTTGTCGTGGGCGGCGCAACGCTTATCGTCGCGCCCCACTCTACTCACTCAGTGGCGCTTATCGCATTCGGCTGGCTTCTCATCTTGACCACAGCGGTCATGGCCGTCGTGCCTTGGCGTGTTCATCGTCGATTTGCAGAGGCTGCCGTTCCCCAAGCGCTCCGCTTCTTGCCTATGATTGGGGTCGCTGCACTTGTTCTTGGCGGGCTGCTCTTGTGGAGTATTTTCACCGCAAGTGCCGCCTAACAATTCGTTCAAGCCGAGACCGCTTCGCGGCCTCGGCAGACCATGGCAAGATTGTGGTCTGCCGTGGCCGCAAATCGGTCCGGCTTAACTCAGGTGTTAGAACCCATGTGGGCAAGCGCTTTCTCGGTGGTTTGTCTTCATGCTTTGCGGTGTACGGCCGCGTTGGTGCGTGCGGCGGCTTCGCTTGAGTGCTTGGCATTTATCGTGGGCCGCACGCGTTTGCGGGCGGGTTTCGTGTTCGCCCTGCCTGGCTTTCAGGGCTTGCTTGGTTCGGGTGTGCGGTGAACGACGGCATTGCGCTTCGCGTCGGCCCGGCACCTTAGCTGTGCTGCCGCGAGTTTGTGGGTGGCGTCGTCGGCTTGGTCGCGGCATGCGGCTTCTAACTGGTTGGTCAAGCGGACTGCGCAGGCAGAGTTCCGTGTTTCCTGATCCTTTATCGCGGCGCAGCCGCTTACCATGGCGTTAGCGCCCATGAACAAATTACTGCTATCTGCATCCATTCTTGCAACAGCAACTACCATCGTCCATGCGTTCGCCGGGGGCAGTGATGTAGCAGCGCCCTTGCTCGCGTCACAGCTCAGCGAGGAGCCTAGACTGACGCTCTACGCTGTGTGGCACATGGCGACAGTGGCGCTTGGCCTCTCGGCATTGGCCTTTTTCGTCGGTGCTTTACCCCGCTATTCTGCAGACAGCCGCTCCATGGTTCAATTTGCGTCGGTTCTTTGGCTGGCCTTCGGCGCAGTCTTTGTCGTCGTCGCAGCAACTCAGCCTGGCTCTGGTCTGTTTCTTAAGCTGCCGCAGTGGGTCTTGCTGCTGCCGGTTGGCCTGCTTGGCTTGCTGGGCGCTGACAATTCATTCAAGCCGAAGCCGCTTCGCGGCTCGGCTTAATTCAGGCGTTAGGCCGCAGAATCACGCACCAGAGTCACGCCATGCTCATCGAAATCGACGACCTCACCAGAACTGAAGTGCACAAGTTGCTCGAGGAGCATCTGTCCAACATGTACGAATGGACGCCTCAGGACAGAGTGTTCGCGCTAGACTTGGAGAAACTTCGCGTCCCGGAAATAACATTCTGGACCGCCTGGAACGACAACACACTGCTTGGTTGTGGGGCGCTGAAGCAACTGTCTCCAGTCCACGGCGAAATCAAATCCATGCGCACTCCAATTGCAGCGCGGCGCCAAGGTGCTGGTCGTGCCTTGCTCACCCATATTCTGAAGGAAGCCGAATGTCGCGGTTATGTTACGGTCAGCTTGGAAACCGGCGCACATACTGGTTTTCACGCCGCTCATGCTTTGTATCAAAGCGTCGGCTTCGAATATTCAGGTCCGTTCGGTAGCTACGAGGAAAGCCCACACAGTGTCTTCATGTCACGTTGCAGTGGCACTGCGGCCTAACCCCTCGCTCAAGCGGAGCGCCAACGGCATGTCACGCTGGCCATCAAGCGCTGGGCCTGCGGCCCATTTTGCGCTTGCTGTCCAGCGCGCCATTCCGTTGTCGCCCGCTTAGCTCGAACGTTAGGTTAAAAGGAATATTTGTGCATCTTACGAAAAAAAGCGCATTCCTATTTGTTGCTATCGTTGCTGTATCGGGACTTTTTTCTGGCTGTGCCAACATGAAATCCGTGCCCTTCGACGCTAAGCGTTATGAGGGTGAAACAAGGCCAGTTAATGAGCTAGCAGTCGTGCGAATGCAGTACGGGACTTGGGAGAGTGGCTTCATCGAAGTTGTTGAGTGGAATGGAAAGCCGCTCCTAGAGAAATACAAAGGTTACTTCAACATCAATTACATACAAATCAAGCCTGGCAATCATAGGTTTTTGTTAAAGTACGTTCGTGGCAATCCAATGCAAATGCAGAGAATTGCTGTGGGTGAAATTTCGGGTGAATTTGAAGCTGGCCATTCATATTTATTTGATATAAGAGAAAGTGCTGATATAAAAACTGGTTTTTTTCAAAGTACAGACAAAACTGTACAGTTTTTCATCCTAGATAAAGGCATGGATTACAACCTTGAGTGCTTTAGCCGCGCATTCTATGAATATGGCCGCTACGGCTTAAGGCCCGGTTGCTAGCTTCAACCTAACTACGCAATCAAGGGGACCTCCGTGAAAATATCAGTTTCAAAGCTATCATCGGGCGCGTCGGTCCCTTATTTTGGTTGTTAGACCGCTTAACCAGCTCTTGGAGGGCATATAGATGTTCGAGAACCGAAGGCTGCGTTTAGGCGTAGCGCTATGGTTGGCCGCCATGGCTGGTGTTGTTGTAATCAGCTTGACCGTCATCCCACAAATTCTGGCGACCGTGCCTCATCGAGTTCCTCTTGGGCTTGCCGTTGCTGCGAGCATGCTCCAGAGCGGTGTTCTCGTTGCGCTCGCGGTTTGGGCCGGCGTAGCGTTGTCCCGATCGTTAGGTCTTGGTGCTCCCGTATTCGAGGCGGCGCTGTCCGGCACTGGCGCTTGGCCGGCGCTAAGGCCGCAGCTTATTCCTGCCGCTATTGTTGGGTTGCTCGCTGGTGGCATGCTCGTGCTCTTGGGTCGCATCGCACCTACCGAGCTTCTTGCACTTGGCCAAACGTACGATATTCCTCTTGCTGCAAAGCTGCTCTATGGCGGAGTAACGGAAGAGATGCTGATGCGCTGGGGCTTGATGACAGCCTTGGTTTGGCTTCCTTGGCGCTTCATCCAAAAAAGGCGCGGCCTTCCGCGCCCGGCTTACGTTATCGGCGCTATTTTCATAGCCGCCCTGCTGTTTGGTGCGTTGCATCTACCTGCCGCTGCGGCTATGGGAGCTAGCCTCACTGCTCCCGTCGTCACGTACGTCATTGTCGGCAACACCGTGCCAGCAGTGTTGTTCGGCTTCTTGTACTGGCGCAACGGGCTTGAGGCCGCAATCCTTGCGCACGCTCTCGCACACGCCGTCGCCGTGTTAGTCGGTTCGTAGAGGCGCGGTCAAACAATTCATTCAAGGCGACGTGCGTACCGCACGCGCCTTAATTCCGGTGTTAGACGGCATTGGAGGTTCCCGCCGATGGCAAGCTTTGCAACTCTGGGTTTCTCTACCTTACTGGCGCTCGCTGTCCCCGGTTGTGCAACATTTGGGGCTGGCCAAGACGCTAGAGACTTCACAGAATTTCTCTCTCGTGTAGACAAGGCGCAAGTGCAGCTGCAACAGGGTGCACCGGAACTGTACAAAGCTCTCTGGTCGCAGAGAGACGACATCACGTTGGCAGGCGGCTTCGGTGGTCGTATTGAACAAGGCTGGACCGAAGTCTCAAAGCGCTTGGACTGGGCAGGTTCGAACTTCGTCAACGGGCGCAATGAAATTCAAAGGCTTGCTTTCTCTGCCAGTGGGGACGTCGGATATCTCGTGCAAACTGAGCATGTGGTTTTCAAGACTCCCGACGCTTTAGATGCTGAGCGCAACTATCGTGTCACCATGCTCTTCCGTAAAGAGAACGGAGATTGGCGCATCATTCATCGCCATGCGGACGCTCAGACCGCAAAACAGGCGCCAAAATGATGCCGTCTAACAATTCATTCAACCCGATGCCGCTTCGCGGCACGGGTTAATTCAGGCGTTAGAACGCATGTTGGCAGGTGTTTTCTCGGTGGTTTTTCTTCTTGCACTTTGGGGGTTAGCCGCGTTGGTGCGTGCGGCGGCTTCGCTTGAGTGCTTGGCATTTATCGAGGGCCGCACGCGTTTGCGGGGGTCTGCGCCATTTAGTGTGGAACCCCGCTTGACGTAAGGTACCCGACCGCTTCTGTTCTCCGCCATTCATTGGATTGAGGGCGTGGGATGTCGGACGCAATGGCGGAGCTGTTCACGGCAGCCTTGGGGCTTGGAGCGCCGTGGCAAG
>ENA-ORBV01016353-ORBV01016353.1-microbial-mat-metagenome-genome-assembly--contig:-NODE-16353-length-10783-cov-6.004203_pt1 | contig 10783 bp, 5 predicted proteins | sample MGYA00237777_ERZ505514 | MGnify/ENA primary metagenome ERZ505514 (study PRJEB26160, sample SAMN06269048) | microbial mat metagenome | isolation source: Oligotrophic lake microbial mat | place...
TATTCGTCGTCAGCGTCAGATGTGTATAAGAGACAGGTGATGTTGTTGTTGCTGTCAGCCGAAATAACAGTCTGGAGAGTGGGGTTGTTCCTATCGATAAAAGCTCGCACAGCATCGGGTGCGGTCTTGACATCACCCCTGAACATCACGCGTTTGGAGGAATGATTGGAATTCTCACTGTTGGAATGAACAGAGTATGGGGCAACACTAGCGAAAGCTGCGTTTTCTTTGTTGCTGCACTCATCGTTGCTATCTTTAACTTCAATGGCAACGATCTCAACCTCTCTCTGCATGAATTTCTTTTCATCACTAGGACAAGTGTCGGCCTTCTTCTTGGGGGGCGATGCATCGGTGGGAGTAGTGGGAGTTTTCTGCACACTCTTGGAGGGACGTTTTTTCTGAATAAGATCAATCAACAAAATGTCGGAATCAGGCGAACCATGGCTGCTCATGTCAGAAATGTCAGCATCGTTGCCAGTGAGCGTCTCCCTTAGGACATTGGCTTCAACGTCCACCACTTCAGGTGGTGGCGGTTTCGCAGTCACAGCGTTGGGGGTGTAAACCACGGTGGTAGCCTGACTGTACCGTTCGAAGTCGTCATGAAGAGACTTCGGCGACATGGGTGGGGCGTTGGCGACACTCGTCTCACGGGTGTAGGTGAAAGACTCAACGGTGAAGTTGGTGGAACCGGCTGAGACGGAACCAGCGGCATGGACGCGGGCGCGAGCAGCATGAGGAAAGTTAGATGATAACATGATTTCGTGAAGCGATAGGGGCTTTGAACTTGTTTTCAAACTCAAAGATTATGAGCTCGAACATTGGTTCAAAGCCTCGCTCGTTTCACTAGAATATGTTTTTTATTATCTGGCGCGATGTGCTCGGAAGTCGTTTTTGGAGGCAACTCAATCAACGTCAAGCTTGAACGGAAGATGGGAGGAGCGGGACGCGCTGCGTATTGGATGGCACCAACAAGAGGTTCCATACATACAAAGTAATTGGAGGGAACATGTTTCAAGAAGCCCGCCAATATCGATAGCGAGTTGGAAGCGAGGGAAAAAGGAAAGCATTGGCGACCCCGGCGACGCAACATAATGTATAGACTCGTATGTTTTTGATTACAATGTTCTTTATAACTAGCTATAGATAATTAGAAATGATCAGTCGCCACCGGCGAGTAGTTTGCGAGCGAAAATAATCTATTATAACATGTTGCCGCGCTATGTTTTGAACTCATATTTTTTGACAGCTAGATGACTAAGACCGTGACTCCCATGATCCCGCGGAAAGCGGCAACAGTAAAGACGAAGTGGATACTACCAACAGTGAGGAAAATACCAGTAAAAGTGGAAGTGTCGAAGCCGTTCACTCTGACGAGGGTGAAGAAATTCACTCTGACAAGGGTAAAGAAATCATCATCACGCAGAGACCATGGCTAGATCTGGAACCAAGAAACGAGACTATGCCGTCAACAGGCACAAGCGACACCGTATCAAAAGACCAACAAAGCACAAACGCGAGGATCGTTTTAGATTCAGAGAAGAAATGATAAGAAGCCTTGACGATTTGGAACTGGGTGGTTTTATTCCAGCATGCAGCGAGCTGAAGGAGCTATTTGATGACCCACAGAAAATGATTGATTGTTGCATCAGCAAAGAAATATTCAGAGTGCCGAAGTCATGCCCACGATGTGAGAAACCCGTTAAGCTTGGTGCGAGGCACACAGTGCGTTGTCGACGACCAAGCTGTGCTTACACAATGCCAATGATTTGCCAGAGGTGTGAGAGTGACAACATGACACCATCATGGGAGTCAAATGGCCAAATCAAATGTACAGACTGCAGCGATTGTAAATGGCAATGGCGTCCAGGAGTGGAATTTGAACGTTCCATCTTCCGCAACTCGTTCGCTCAGCAATGTAACATACCCAAGAATGTGTTGATGCATCTACTTTGGCTATGGCTACACAAGGTCCCTACTGGAACAGCCGCTGTGATGTTGATGCTGAACGAGGAGACAACCTCACAATGGTACAAAACATTCAGACGCATGGTAGCGGAAATGATCGACAACGATGAGGCAGGAGAGAGCCTCATGCTAGGAGGCTATGACGAGGATGGAAATCCTATTGTCGTGGAGGCAGATGAAAGCAAATTCGCGCGTCGTAAATACAACAGGGGACGCCGTGTAAAAGGTAGCTGGGTGATAGGAATGGTAGAGAGGACCAAGCAAAGACGATGTGCAATGGTAGTGGTAGAAACAAGGGATGCTAAAGTTTGCTGCGAGATTATCAAAAAATACATACGTCCTGGAAGCATCATACACACTGACATGTGGGGAGGATACAACCCAATCAACAAGCTGGGATTGGACTACCAACATCGCACTCTGAACCATAGTAAAGAATTCGTTAGCGTCAAGGAAGATGGCACCGTGGTTCACACTCAAACCATTGAAGGAAATTGGGGGACAATGAAGAAGAGTATTCCTATCCATAAAAGGAACGGAGCAGACCTACAAGACTGTCTGTTTGAGTTTATGTGGCGTCGTGCTAATGCGGGCAATTTATGGCTAGCGCTGCTCCGTGGTTTGGCAAAGGTTAGATTCGCTGTACCGGAGTTGTTGAGGGTTGACGAGATTGACACTCCATGGGAGAAAACAGATGTGTTGGTGAACATCGAAGACTGTGTTGACTACGACTCTGCAAACACAGAAGAAACAGAATCCGATTCTGATAACGAAGTTAATAATGGTAACGCAGCATCCCGCCATCCAACACGACAACCGGTCGCTGATGCTGTTGCTTCTGCTGATTGGTGGAGAGAGCGTCGAGAGGAGCAGCGACAACAAGAAGAGCAAGATGCGGTGGATAGGAAGTTGAAAGGCGGGGTTGAAACTAAGGAGGGTAGTAGCGGTGTGATCTGAGAAAATCAGATTGGTAATTGATGGAGGTAGGTATTTGTTTGTCGTTGCAAAAAGGAAAGGGCGTTGGCGGCAAGAGATAATGTGGGCCGGTCGAACGTTTTTGGATGTACCCGTTAGCAGCAGTGCACGGTGTTCTTTTTTAATAGTTAAAGGAAAGAAGTAAACTAACATTTTACACGACTGAATAATTAGGGGGTATCAAAATCGCATGTTCCGAATGCCAAAATGTGAGCGTTTTTTTATTATTAGAAAAATGAGCCGTACATTAATGAGTCCGCCCGGATCTGAACGGCGACTTGCTTAAGGAAAATCAGTTTGTAATCGGAACCCGTTTGGCACGCGGATACATAACAACCACAATAAATCTAACTAACATCATAACGTAAAAAAACGTCCTTCTAATTAACCTGACTGGTAAAAATCGGAAATCGCCTAAACGACATGTAGATGACTGTTCTTAGACCGACACATCATTATTCTCAGCTGCGGAGACAATAAATGCAACCAGTAGCTAAACAGCTAGGTTAACGAAACATAATTAAACAAAAAACACTACCGACCATGGCATGCCGTCACCCACGAACACGACGATGACAAATGTGTAATGATAAAAGCTATTGGTGCATTATTAGGTAAGCTACAACAAGAAGAAACAACGCTGAAATGTGCTTTTATCATTGTCGAAGCGTGTCCCGTCACGTGCATGATCGGATTTTTGCTTGTGTCGCAATCGATGCCCCTGTGTCGCACATTACAATCCTCAGCGGGGGTGATGGTATCTTGGAAGCGGGCGTGACATTTGACGGTTGGAATTCTACTTACGTCAGCTAACGTTCGCATTTTGCCTTGCTTTCTAACGAACCGGTACTAGATACGTCACGGTGACACCTATGTCGAGTACCCCAAAAATCTTCTTTTTCCGAAATTTTGGCATTTGCTCTTGATATAAATTCCGAATTTCGACTTTATTCCCGAAATATGGTGTTCTTTGTTTTAGGCTTCTTTGGTTCCGTATTCACGCATGTCCGCCTCCCAACCTGACGTGTGTGTGTCATTCTTTTTTTTGATTCGAACCTTCGGCTAATGCCACGGCTCTTCCTGGAATGAGAAATTCTTTTATCTAAAATGCCCACAAAGAGAAGGGAATAAGCGAACCTAGCTGACATGGAATGGATGGGAAGGAACCTTGGAAATGTCGTGCCAAAACAAACTGCAAAAGGTTTCACGGAAGTAAAATTACCGGTGAGTGTAGGAGTACCACTTTAGCCAGTTTACGATACCAGAGCTAACTTTTGCTGCTGATGACACCCCAAAAAGAAACTAATGCTCCGAATCTGCTCGCCACTTCCAATACATGTAGATTCGAGAAAGCGCATACCCCAACGCTCCTCAAGCTTCTGCTAACTCCAAGGTAGCTTACGTTTGAATTCGTATTCTGTACGTGCCAGTCATCTCAAGCCATAGAACAAATCCATCAAGCCAAGCCATCAATCTGTTGACATGGAACCCTTGCTTTGCAACGAGAACGGTTCGGCTTGTCCCATGCTGTTGGATGAACCCACGTTGCCGATCCACCAAGATCTCACACCCGCAAACACAAACAGTAGTATCATCCTGAAGAACGCCGACGAAACCATGAAAGAAGAAGAACACGCCCCTCTGTTGAGCAACGTGTTGCCCGAAATACGCCATGAAGTCCTTCGCTTCTTGGACTCGACTGATTTGGCCAACATGTCCATGGTCTCTCGTCAGTCTCGTACAGACTGTGCCAGGCCCGACCTTTCGCAACAACGCACGGCTTTGATTGATTGCAAGCCCTGTCCAATTGAAGATCGCAACATGCCTTTCACGACAGCTTACGGCATGCATCCTTTGGTCCGTGCTCTTTTAAAATTGCCCTTGAGCAGCGACAACAATCTTACCTTTCAAAGCCGGTTTACCCGAATGCAAGTACGCGCCCCCACCCATCTGCAAAAAATCAACAATCGAGAAGCCAAACCCATCATCAAGTCGACCGCCTTTACCCATATAACCGACTTGGATGTCTCGTGCACCAACAATACCGAACGACATGCATCACTGCCACAACAAACCGTCGCTCCCTCCATTGTTCGTCTCTTGTTGCAATTGTTGCCCAATGTCCGCGACGTCGATTTGTCCTATTCGCGTTTGACGACGGCCATTTGTGCCGATATTGGACGACATGCTCGCACTGTGACACGCCTCCGTTTCGTGGGAAGTTGGTTGGCCGTCTCCTCCATTACCTTGGTCGATTTGAAAGAGTGCAATCGTCGCTTGACGGAATTGGATTTGACCAATGCGACTCTGGCCGCGACCGCCAAGGAAGAATCCGATTTGTTGTTGGATTTGGATTTGAGCAGTGACGTCGAAGGCGAAGCCGATCATGTGAATCCCAATCTTCATCCCTCCTGTCCTCTCATTCACGTGTTGGCGAATGTTCAAGGATTGCGTTTGAAGGGATGTCGGTATGTCAACATGACCGCTTTGAAGCATGCTCAACATCTGGCCTTGTTGGAGGACCCGGCCGCCACCACCCTTCCCACCTCGACGGGACAACCCATGACGCAATTAGGACTCATGAAGATTGTCCGACACGCCAAGAATTTGAAGTGGATGGAAAGTGATTTGACACGAGAAAATGTGGAACTCCTGAAACAAGAACGACCCGAGATTGACTTTCGCTAATACAAGGCACGCAACGCAACTCAATTCACTATTTGAGAGCAGGTCATAGCCTACACGAGCGAATCAACTCCGCCCGTCATCGTCACTGTCGCTACAACAACAGCACTATACCACCATATCAATATACTGCAGTACTGGGCCATTTCCGGCCACTGCCGTCCAAAGAAGAAAAAGAAAAAAACATCCTGTTCCAATTATAAATCACCATTATCATCGACCACCGTATATTACTACCGACATTTGAAATCAATATAACAAATCATAATCAATAATAAGAATCAGCACTATAAGAAGAAGAATAAAATCAACCAGAACCACGTGTCAAGGAACGATGTAATTGTAGATTCATTTCGTAGCGATTTGTCCACCTAGAGACCCTGTCGGTAGAAGCCGCTGCTATTACGGACGGGTAGCATGCCTTCCAATAGAAAAAAAGAAATGAAGCTCCTCCTCGTGTTGTGTCATTGTCATTGTCACAGTTCCATGCACACGATGCCTCGGACATGATGATTATAATGGTATCCTGCAAAATTGGACCCACCAAATGAATATAGTTATGCATCCATGGCGTTCTTACTTTAATTTAGATCTATAAAGGGAACTCACATGCCAGAGCATGTAGACTCATACTAAACAGCATAGAGTCACTGATTTCAGTATAGTAATATATTGGAATGGTTTCTTAGGCTATATTGCTTTGAAGAAAATATTCTCCTTTTGGTTGGTCCTCACAGTGCTTCCAGTTAGACATCAGCTAGGCAAACAACTACTAGAACCCCCGCCACGACACCGGCGGGAAAACCAATTACGGCTACACCTCGTCGTGACGACGAAGGATTTGTCTCTGCAGGTCCTGTGGTTCTGGATTGGAGGTGGCTAAATATTGAAGGATGTCAACATTCAACTGGGCAGGTTCTTCTCCCAGATAAAAAGGCGCGAGTGATAACTTTTTGACGGGCATCGTATCCGGAACACGAGTGATAGTCACGGGAATCCAACGAGCTTCGTCGTCGTTGTCGGCCCCTGCTGCAATGTCGTCCTCTTGAAAGGGTCTCCAGAACCAACGTGGAGGCTTTGGACCATACTTTGCCGCTTTCGCGGCGGCGTCATCAAACTTGTACCAAATAGGCGACACGAAAAAGGCTATGCCAGGATGGACGAAAAGTGTGGGGGACAACATCTCAAGTTGGGAGATTCCGCGTGGAATGTTGTCATTGTTGGCCGGCCAAAAAGCTGCAGCCATTGCAGCAACACAGGCAGGAAAAAATGCCGCAATGAGAATGAGATTTCTCATTTTGAAATAAAGTGTCACGCTGTATTTTACTTTTATTTGTGCGTAGAGCTACGAGTCGTACACGGTAATCATTGACAGGTTTTCATAGACTTATTCTGAATGATGAACCGGACGAGGTCGGAATAAGCTACAATTGTAGCTAGTAGGGCTCCCACATCGTTTTCCACGATGTGTGTTTCCCGCCACATCAGGAAGGTAAAAAACGCAAAAATGACAATTCAGAGGGTCAAAAGTGCGTCCTCCCGTCTGTCGTCGACGGTTGGATTTCAATCCACGGCCCACATCACTCGATTCATTTCAGTCGATCGGCTTGCCGTAACGGCAGACGTGTCTGAGCAGCAGCCGCAACAATCAATAGAATGAGCACTTGCTGTTTGATGACAAAACAAAAATAATAGAGATTACTGCAACACCCAAAGCTATTTGCAAGCTATCAGTAGAAGTACTACAACCCTCTAATCTATCCATACCAAAGTAGAAATAGCCAAGATGAGTAACTTGGAATCAATGTTGTTGAACGATGACTCGTCGTCCGGTGAGTCGGACGCTGAAGAGTTGTCCAATGTGCCTGCGTCCACTTCGGCTGTAGCAGCTACTATTCAGCCTACCACAAGCCCCAATCCTGCTCAACAGCAGCAACAACCAGCAGCAGCAGCAGCAGCACAACAGAATCAACCTCCTCCCAAAAGTCAATCCGAAATGTCACAGCGCTTAAAGTCCCTGTATTCGCCAGCTAGTCAGGCAAGAAGCAAAGTGGCTCCCACACAGCCACCTCAAGGAGGAGCTCAACCACCTCCCTCACAGTCACAGCAACCATCCTCCTCCAGTCGTCCTCCTTCCATGTCGCATCATCCCTCCCAACAGCAACGACCTCCACAACAGGCGCCTGTCCAACGCCAGAGCAGTCGAGGATCATCGTCACAGCAACTTCCTCCTTCCAATCTTCCTCGTGGTAGTGGTGGAATCAAGCACCAAGTCGCGACGTCGTCACAGCCTCCAGGTTACGGCTCACCAACACATCATCATCAAGGGCAACCACCGCCACAGCAGCAACAGCAGCCTCCACCCCACCAACAGCATCCCTCGTATTCTCGTCACCCATCCTCCTCCCAGCAGCAGCCGCCTTATGGACAACAACCCCAGTACCGTCCTACTTCCTCGTCCGGTCAGCACCCACACCAGCAGCATCCTTCGGCGAGAAGCTCTACCAGTGGGAGCAGTCGAGGAGGACCTCCTCCCATGCAAGGACAACAACGATCTGCTAGCAGCGGTGGAGGAGGCGTTCCCAATCCCGTGCCGACGCATCCAGGACAACGTCGCGGGGCTTCCACTTCTTCCTCCTCTCAATTCGACTTTGAACCGACACCGCTCAATCAAATTCGAGAACGCGAAAAAGAAGCCGCCGCACGAGCCCAAGCAGCATCCCAACAACGTGGTCCTGCTGGTAGTAGCAGTGCGGGATATGCCTCCGGGGCATCCTCGGTCGCTACGATCCCCACTTCCAATACGGGTCGCCCATCGGCCTCGTCGGCTCCCGGTGGAAGTTCATCCTCGGGAGCCCCGGGTCTTGTGTCAAGATCCTCCACCTCCGGCACTGCCGTTTCCATGTCGGATCGGGAACGAGAAATGCGACGTCAAAAGGAACGCTTTCTCATGTTTACCCGCGTCTTGATGAAATATTTGGAATCCAAAGATCCCCCCTTGCATCAAAAAGTCAAGGCCATTATCAAAGATTGTGCCGAACGCAACAAGCGACAAGAACCGGGCTACGAATCCGTCACGGCCAGTATGAAGGAACGATTGAAACAAGTCGTGGGAGAGCAGTATTGGAAACGAGCCGAAGCCTATCTGGGACATTTTTTGACCCAAAAGCAAAAGGCACAACAAGAAGCACAACAAAAATTAGCCGCATCCGGAGGAGGAGGAGGAGGAGGTGGAGATGCTCCGGGTGCTGCTGCGGGTGGTGCTGGTAGTAGTAGTGCCTCGCAAAGTGAGCTCAAACGAAAACAAGACTTGGAACGCCGACAACGACAGGCGGAGCAACAGCGACATGAAAAAATGAGGCAACAACAAAAACAACAGCAACTCCAGCAGCAGCAACAACAACAACAGCAGCCACCACCACAACAAGCTCCTCCACCGACACAATCGCCGCCACCCACACAGCAACCGCCATCCAGCACGAGTGCCGCGGCGCCACCCCCAGCCAGTACATCGCCAGCGCCGACGCCATCCAAACGGGGTTCTGCCTCGGGAGGTAAAGGAGGAAAGCGAAGCGCCGGTGGTGGCAAACAACCCGGGGGGAAAGCTGGCAAGAAACCACGCACCACGAAAAAAGGCACAGCCGCGGCAGCCGCTGCGGCAGCCGCAGCGGCAGTGGCGGCGGAAGAATCAGAACAAATGATGGCATCGCCACCACCCGCCCAAGCCGGTGGTACTCCCTCGCATGCAGCGGCGGCACCCCGTCCTCCGTCTCCACCTCCGGTACGGGAATATTCCGAATTGATGGAAATGATCGATCATGCCGTGCATTTTGATTGGACCACGGCGGGACTGATTATGGGAAGTTCCGTTCAAAAAATACAATTGCAAGAAGAACAAAAGAATTTGTTATATGGTAATCATCCCAGTTATATGAACAGCAGTGGGAGTATGATGGGGACACCTACCAAGACTGTTGGTACGCCGGTCGTGGAATGGAAGCGCGAATCCAAAACGGAGAGCACTCCTGGTACGGCCGACGGAACGGAGGGAGAGGCAGGCGAGGGCACTCCTACAGCGCCAGCTGCTACTACAACGGAGGAGGCACCCAAGGCAGAAGATCCTGCCACGAGTATCCGTCCAAAAGCCTTTCAGGGCTGGGGCGGTCGTAACTTGGTGTCGCCACGAGTGGCTTGGGCACTGGTACGCCGTCGAGAACAACCCTCGTACGTACACAAGAAGAATAAACTCAAGGCAGTCTTTCATGATGCAAGAGATGCAGCAGATTATGCAGAGACGCCAGAACCTTCACCGACAGCTTGGGAACATGACGCCAAGGCAGAAGAAGATCCAACCCTGTGCCTCCTATCGGAAGCCACACAAGTGTTTGTGACTCAAATGTTACAAAAGGCATTGTTGTGTGCTCGTCAACGCCAGAATTTGGATGGGATTCGTCTATGGCATCAGCAGTGCACTGCTGCGGTCGAAGCTGCCAAGGCACAAAAGGATGATTCGTTGGAAAAACCTACGCCGCCTCCCTTGTCGATTCGTTTGGGTTGCGATATTAATCGTCAAGTGGCCCGCTCCATGGGAAATGCCGCATTGACGGTCAAGCGCATGGAAGAAGCCTTGGATCGAAGAAAGACCCATCTCATCACACGAGTCGTCCCATCCAAGGTGTCATCGACTCTGAATTACGCGACCATTGCCTCGGCACAGTCCATGGGCGAGCTGTCTCTTTTGCCGCCTTTGGCCACCGCCTCGGAAAAGGCCGATTACGAGGCGAAACGGTGCTTTGAAGTTTATGGAGGAAAATTTAGTCATGAACCTCCCTTTGGACGCGTTCCCAAAAAGGCCAAGTTGGAAGCTGTGGATTTTCAAGGATCTCTTCAGCTCGACAACATTTTGGGAGGACAAGGAAATCGAAGACACCGTGCCAATCCAAACGCCTGGTCCTTTCCGAGCCCGCCGTTCTTTTAAAAAAACAGAAAAAATTGACAAGGAGACAAATCGACGACAGCGCGCCAATCTAAACGTTCTTTCTTACTTTTAAAAACAAGAAACATTAGTTTACATTTATAACGCAACAAAGATAAGTATCTGTCTCTTATACACATCTGACGCTGCCGACGAATAGAGAGGTGTAGATCTCGGTGGTCG
>ENA-ORBV01016354-ORBV01016354.1-microbial-mat-metagenome-genome-assembly--contig:-NODE-16354-length-10782-cov-5.357123_pt1 | contig 10782 bp, 8 predicted proteins | sample MGYA00237777_ERZ505514 | MGnify/ENA primary metagenome ERZ505514 (study PRJEB26160, sample SAMN06269048) | microbial mat metagenome | isolation source: Oligotrophic lake microbial mat | place...
CGCGTCCGCCCGTTCCTCACCCTCGAAGAGGTCAACCGCCTCGGCGCCGAGATCGCGCGCCTCGACCCTTTCCGGCATCCCATCTCCGTCCACAACGCGACCGGCGACGATCCGTTCAAAGACCAGCCTTGGCTCAGTTACGGCACGCTCCAAGGCCCGAAAACTTTCGATCGCGCCAAGCTCCGCGACGGCCTGCTCAAGAACCACCACCCGCAGAAACCGCTCCTCGCGCAGGAAACACTCTGGTCCGGCAACTCCGTCCATATCCGCGATAACAAGGGCGCCGACTACAGCGACGACGATCTCCGCAAGAATGCCTATGTTATCCATTTTTCCGCGGCGTATCTGGTTTTCGCCGACAATAACGGCGATTCCTCCACCGGCTTCACCGGCAGCATGGAGCTCGCCGAGCGTCGCCAGCCGCGCCACGACATCGTCAAACGCGTGTGGGACACCCTCGCTACGCTGCCGTGGCAGCGCACCACGCCGCATCCGGAGCTGGTTGAGGCGACGGGCGGTGGCACGGCGTTCTGCCTCGCTGAGCCCGGCCAGACCTACCTCGTCTACCTCGAATCTCGCGCCACGGTGAACGTCCGCGTAACCGGTGGCCCGTTCGCCGTGGAATGGATCAACGCCCAGGACTCCACCGACCGCCGCCGCGCGGGCCCGACCACCGACGGCGCAAAGCTCACGACCCCGCCCACCGGGGACGACTGGCTGCTCGTGCTCACGAAATCCTCCGCGCGGTAAGGTCTCGCTTTCACCCTGCTCTCATCATCCCGCCCATGAAAACCCATCGTCCCCTCGCATCCGCCCTGCGGCGGTCACTCCTCCCTGCCACCTTGGTGGTGCTACCCGTCTTCGTGCTGCATGCCCAGACCGCTCCGTCACCGGCGCCGACCGCCCCGGCTGGGGAAACCATCAAACTCTCCGAGTTCACGGTCACCGGGACCAACATCAAGCGGCTCGACACTGAAAAAGTCCTCCCCGTAACCGTCTTCAACCGCGAGGCCATCGAGGCGCGGAATCCCACCACGCCGGTGGAGCTGCTCCAAGCCATGCCGCAGGTGACCGGTTCGTCCACCAATGAATTCGGACCCTCGGCCATCTCGGGTCGCGGTGACGCCGCCTCCCTTAACCTTCGCGGCATCGGCGATTCCAACACGCTGGTGTTGCTCGACGGCATGCGGATGCCGCCGCGCGCGATCATCCAGGGTCAGAGCCTGCCGACCAACGTGAATGCGTTACCTTCGCGCGGGCTGGAACGAATCGATGTCCTGCGCGACGGTGCCTCCTCGATCTACGGCTCCGATGCGATCGCCGGCGTGGTGAATTTCATCACCAAGCGGGACTATATCGGGACCGAAGTGATCTTCCGCGGCGGCCTCACCCAGCACGGCGGCGGGCAGACCGCCGAGGCCGTTGTGACCAACGGCACGAGCTTTGCCGGGGGACGGGGTAACTTGCTCACGACCTGGAGCTATCTTTACCGCAACGCGATTTTCTTCCGCGACCGCAGTTTCACCAAGAGTGACGACCGCAGCGCGCTCGCGCCGGCGCCGTGGAACACGCCGGCGGGTCCGTTCAATAACCGCAGCGCCGTCGGACTCTGGCCGACGTTTGTCGTGGGCACCGCCACGGCCAACAATTACTTTCGCCCCGTGGGCGGCACGCCGACGCTAACCACCGTCGCCCCCAACCGTGTGACCGATCCCGATTTTTATCTCGATATTCAGGGGCTCTACTTTAGCCAGCCTCGCACCACCCGTCTCAGTCTCTACGAGAAGCTGACGTTCAAGCTAAACGAGCAGGTAACGGCCTATGGGGATTATTATTTTTATCGCGCCTCCAGCGCCGTGCTGCGCAGCCCGATGTTTTCGACTTCCGGTTCCGAAGGGAGAATCACCATGTCGGCGGACAATCCTTACAACCCCTTCGGCTCGCGTTTTTATGATCCCGCCGGCGCGCCCAACGCCGACGGCGCGCCGCGCCTGACCGGGGCCGCGCGCACCATCGGAATCAGCAATTATACATTACCCGACTATCCGAATCAAGACACCACCGTGACGTCCCAAATCTACCGTATCAACGGCGGCCTGCGCGGCGAATTGGGCCGGACGTGGACTTGGAACGTTGGCGCCGCCTACGGCGGCTCCAGCATCAAGGAACTTCTTGCGCGCAACGTTTTCATCCCCGCCTACATCGCTGCGCTCGGTCGCACCGAAGCCACGGCGTTCAATCCCTTCGGCTACCTCTTCAAGGTCCAAAACGGCGCGGTCGCCATCGACAGGAAATATACCAACCCCGACTCCGTTCTGCGCGGAATGGAAGCACCGTTCGTCAATCGTGGATTCGCCGACATCACGACCGGTCTCGTTTCCGCCAGCGGCGATCTTTTCACGTTCTGGCAACGCACCATTTCGCTCGCCGCCGGCAGCGAATATCGCGAGGAGAGCTACCGCGTCGGTCGCGACGCGCCCTCTCTGCCCGGGACCCGCACCCATCTCACCAACGCCGGGTTGACGCCGTCCTCCGGTGACCGTCGCGTCCTTAGTTTTTACGCCGAGACCGTCCTGCCGGTGGTGCTCCCGCAGAGTGGCGTGCCGCTCGTTCATTCGCTGGAGTTCAGCGCTTCCGCCCGCTTCGAGGATTACAGCGACTTCGGCACCACCACGAAGCCGAAATACAGCGCCAACTGGAAACCCGCTTCGTGGTCCATGGTGCGCGCTTCTTTCAACGAGGGTTTCCTCGCTCCGTCGCTTCCGGCACTTTATCAAGGCCAGCTCACCGCGAACACCGTCAACCAGATCGATCTCTATCGCAACCCCGCGACGAACGAGGGCAGCTATCGTTCCAACGCTATCAGTGGTTCCAATCCCGGACTGCAGCCGGAGTTCAGCAAGGGCAAGTCCATCGGCATCGCGGTCGATGTGCCCAAGATCAACGGTCTGTCCTTCACGTTGGACTATTGGAAGATAGACCAACGCGGCATCCTCGGCTCATTCTCCGCCCCAACGATCAACGCCCTCGACGCCTCGCTGCTCGCCGCCGAGACCCAGCGCCAGCTCGCCGCCGGCACTGCCGTGGCCAACATCGATCTCGGGAGCGGCACGGCGGCCTACAAGGGCGATCCGCGCATCGTGCGCGTCGCCGTCTCGGCTGCGGATCGCGCGGCTTTTGCCGCCTACAACACCATGCGGCCCGCGGCGCAGCAGCTCGCGCCCGTCGGCCAGATTTTTAGCACGCGCTCTCTTACTGAAAATCGTTCGGCGGGCTCCGCCTCGGGCGTGGATATCGGCCTGAACTACCGGTTGCCCACTACGTCTCTCGGACGGTTCACCCTCGCCGGCAATGCTGCCTATCTCATAGAGTCCTATACGGTTTCCGATCCGGGCGGTCCACGGAACGAGCGCCTTGAGCGCAACGGTGCAGCTCGCTGGCGCAGCGATGCGAGTGTCTTTTGGCGCAAAGGCCTCTGGAACGCCGGCGTGAGCGCCTACTACATCGGCTCCCTGCTCGATACCCGGGCCTCGACCACCGCCGCCGTTTACGATTCGCTCGGCCAGCCTGGCTACATCGCCAAGGTCTCTGACCAAGGCAGAACATTTTATTACTACCGCATTGGCAGCTCGATTTCCTATAACGCCTATGTCGGATACGCTTTCAAGACCGAGAATCTCTGGCTCAAGCACACCAAGCTTCGCTTCACGGTGAACAATGTCTTTGATCGCGAGCCTCCGCTCACCTCCGGTGGATTCACGGCGAGCAACCAGCAAAATCTGCTGGCTGGGCGCACCTTCAGTCTGGAAATAAGCAAAGAGTTTTAAATGTCCGCCATGCCCGTCGAATGCCTTTCAAAAGGTTTGGAATCGCCCGCCCGGCGGCTCGTTTGGGCTTTGGCCACATTCGTTGCCGGGATTTTCGTTTCGCCGGGGGCCGCAGCTACATCGGCACCGGTCGCCTCCGTCGCGCGCTGGGGACTATTTGAAGGTCAACTCGCGCATCCGCGTCCACCGGCAGATGCTTTGCGCGGAGTGGAACTGCGCACGGAGTTCACCGCGCCCGACGGCAAGGTGACAAAATTCCGGGGATTTTTCGACGGCGGTGAGACTTGGGGTTTTCGATTTTCTCCTGACCAGATCGGGCGTTGGCGCTATACCGCCAGGTTTTCCGACGGCACGGCGGAGACCGCGGGAGAATTCACCTGCGCGGCGTCCGATCTGCCCGGACCGCTGACGCGGTCGCGCGATAACCCCATCTGGTTTGCCAATGCCACTGCGGGGCCTCTGATAGTGCGGAGCTTTCATCTGGGCGACCGGTTCTTTGCCGAGAATTTTTCGGCTGCCACCCGAACGGACTTTCTCGATTGGGCGCAGGCGCAGAGCTACAATCTTCTCTCTATCGCCAGCCACTATCTCAATCGCGACAGCCCGGGTCGCGGGCGCGGTTGGAGCACTCCGCAGCTTTGGGACGCTTCAACGAGCAGCGTGCGCCCGGGAGAGTATGCGAAGGCCGAGGCTATTCTCGACGATCTCCGAGCGCGCCGTTTCTACGTTTACCCGTTTGCCGGTTTTATCGGGCGACACTCGCAGTTTCCCCAAGCTGCTGCGGACCAGGAAGTCTATATCCGCTACACCCTCGCGCGCTTCGCGCCGTATTGGAATGTGCTCCTCAATGTCTCCGGCCCCGAGCCGCTCTGGAAACCCGAAGGCTACTATAATAAAATGCCCTTTGCCGAAGTGAACCGCCTCGGCGAACTAATCCACCAACTGGATCCTTTCGGCCGGCTCATCTCGGTGCACAATGCCTCCGGCGACGACCCGTTCCGGTTCTCGTCGTGGGGCAGCTACCAGACTTTGCAGGGCGGCCCGGCCGAGAAGAGCGACAACTTCGACGCGCTGCACAATTTTCTCTTCCGAAACCACACCGGCGACCGTCCGATCTACGCGCAGGAAGTGCTCTGGCCGGGCAATTACCTGCACGGCGGTCTCACGCCCGATCAGGTGCGGCGCAAGGCGCTCGTGATGCTCTTTGCCGCGGCAACCGTAGGCTTCGCGGACATGAACGGCGACTCGTCGACAGGCTACAGCGGCACGCTTGATCCGGCTCAGCGCAAACCGGCGATGCACGCGGCGGCAAAGACGGCGTGGGATTTTTTCGCCCGCGTGCCGTTCGGGCGGATGAAACCGACTTGGGATATCGCACGGCCCGGCGTGTGTCTCGCCGCGGTTGGGCGCGAGTATTGGGTGTATCTTGCGCGGGGCGGTCACACCGAGTTCACACAGGCTTTTGGGCCGGGCTGGACCGGGCAGTGGATCGCACCGCTCGAGGACGTGCCACCACAGAGCGTGCGTACGCAAGGCGGGAAGCGGTTCGAGGTTCCCGCAGAGTTCACCGCGGATGTTGTGCTTCGGATCTGGCGTCCGTAACGATACCTGAAGACCTCTGCAAACGCAGGGGGCGCGAGCGAATTTTCCCGTTAACTGGAGACGGAAACCGGCCGGTTTTTGGTGTGCCGGCTCGCGGTCCTCTTTCCTGAGCAGATGCGGTTCGTCAGCGTTGAGACGCTGCGCCGATGATCCCCCGGTGTACCTCACCTATAGCGCCCCTCCCGCACTCGGCCAGGATCAGAAAGATCCGACCCACACCTCCAACTTCGGCGTGAAACTCCAGGAACACTGCAACGCGATCGGCATCGGCTGCGAACTGGTTTATCCCGGTGCTCCCGGCATGAAACACGCCACCCCCAGCGACTATTTCATCGCGGCGCTCAAGGCTCCGCAGAAGAGCAAATAGCACGATGCAGCCGGAGCCGGGTTTATATAAGTGAATAAGTCCGGCGGATTTTATCCAGGTTGACGTCGCGGTTACCGTCGCGATTAAACGGCCCGACGAAATCAGGCAGAGGGTCGTGGCCGCTGCCGATTCGGGTTCGGCCTATTCACGGATTTCCGAGACCGCCGCCCAACCGATTACGACACTGCCCACCAGTTCGAAGGCGATGAAACCCGTCGAATCGTCCATTAGGGCCGGCCATCGCTCCGCCAAATGCATGATCGTGGCGAACCGAGTGACGGTATAGACAGCGATCAGAACCAGACCAACCACCACGGCGCGATGTGCTCCGGCAAAGCCGGCGATTCTCCGCCACTGATACACCAGGGCGGCCACCATGCCCGTTGTGACCACGACAAAAAAGAACGCCTCGATCTGCCGCTTATAATTATAAAATCCCAGTACCCGGGCGGCATCGCGGCCGCCATGGACGAACATCGTATGCAGATCCAATTGTTTATTCAAACCGAGCAGCACGAGGAGGACGCCAAGCGCCATCCAGATTCCGCGATCCGGCCGTGAGCGCCCAGGCGCCAACCGCGAGCGCGTGCCCGTAACCCCACAAAGGGCCCCGGCAACGACGTACGCGAGCGCACAAGCCCAGGCAATCGCCGTTGGGTCCTCCCCGCTCCATTGAATCTGAGCCCATATCATTCCCCGATACTGCCGCCCGGTTTCCATCTGGCAAATGCCATGGCAGCAGTTGTTGATGAATCGGGGCGGAAGCGTTTCCAAAGGTAAAACAATGGTACCCTCGCCTACTACGTCCGGCCGTTTGCCAACCGGCTTAGCTCAAGCATCGTCCGGGATGCAGATTACTTTTCCTCGCTCGTGGAGAATCCGCCTCGGAGCGCTCGGGGCGGCGGTCATGCTGGTCTCGGCCGGATGCTCAACCCGGTTTCCCCGCGCCGCGAAGAGCGCAACAGCCAGCGAGCAGTCAGCGGCGCAAGCGATTTTCGAGCGCTGCCTCGCCGCGCACGGCGGAGACGTTCGGACGTTGGCGGAAGACCTCAACCTTTCGATCGACGGCACTTGGAGCACGCTGATCCAGCGGATCCAGCCGCTCGTAACCGACTCCGCCTATCGCATCACCGCTCAGGAACGATATCGGCCCTCGGATCAACTCTACGCGGTGTGGTGGCAGGGTCCGGCTGGCACCAAGAAGGTACTGCGCACGCCCACGACCGTCGAGGTCGCCTACAACGGGATCCGCGAGTTCGACGAGAAGAAGCTCCAAGCCGCGGCGATGACGGCCGACGCCTTTCAACTCTTCCATCTTGGCCCTTCGTTCCTGCAGGCGCGTCGCGCCGCGTTCGTCCGGCTGGATGATGCGCGCGAGGCGGGCGTGACCTATCAGCGGTTGCTGACCACGCTGCGCCCCGGGTTCGGGTTTTCGCCAGCGGACGATGTCGTCATTTGGATCGATCCGCGCACGAGCCGCCTGTTTCGCGTGCACCTGACACTGAATGGATTTGAGACGACCCAGGGGGCGCATGTGGATACAACGTTCCTCGAGTACCGTCAGGTTGACCGCATGCTCCTACCGATCCGCTTTCGGGAGCGGGTGCGCGGCCCAATCCGCATCCATGCGCACGACTGGTGGATGACGGGGGCCGACTTGGCTCGCGGTTGGGACGCGTCGGCGGTGAGCGGGCCCGATCTCGCGGGAGCGGCCGCCGCTCCGGCGCAAGCGCTCGATTCGCTTCCCGCTGCCCGGTAGGGACGGCTACGATCGAACCCGATCGCTACAGAAGGATCACGTCATGTGCACGTGACCACGGGGCTCGCAACCCACGCATCCATTTGTTCACTACATCGGGCACTGCGTGATCGGTGTTTCCTTCCGTAAAACGCGTTGGATGGAATGTCGGCGCAACCCGGCCTATTCCGCTCACGGCGAGCAGGACGCTACGGCTTGCGTCCGACGAAGCCGAGTAACCCCGACATCCCGCAATGCGCGCGTCCTTCCGCGATTTCCGCTTCGTAGATCGAGAGATCGATCACCGTATAACCGGGAAACGCGGCGCGGATCAGGGCCTCATCATAGAGGTGGTCCAGCTTGCCGGGGCCACCGGTTTTGAAACGTAACTGAACCGGCGTATAGCCTTGGATTACCAGCACGCCGCCCGGTTTGAGGCTGGCATCGATCCGCCGAAAAAGTTCCGCCCTTTCGTCGGGAGCCGCGAACTGAAAAAATATCCCGACCACGTTATCGTAATGCGCCGGTTTCCAATCGAACGACTGCCAATCCGTGCAGGTCACGTTGACCTGTACGTGGTGGCGAGCTGCCAGGCGCCGCGCTTTTTCCACCGCGTTCGCAGAAAAGTCGAAGGCGTCAACCGTCCAGCCGTCCCGCGCCAGCCACACACTATTGCGTCCTTCCCCATCGGCTAACGCAAGGATCCGTCCTGGCTGCAGATGCAACCGCTGCCGCACCAAATAGGCGTTGGGCTCTTCTCCGAATAAAAACGCTTCGTCGGCGAAGCGTTCATTCCAGGTGAATTGAGGGTTGGTAAAGGAGCTCACGAAATAATGATGACAGACACCGGTGACGGGCCGCACCCAAATCCTCATGCGCGGCCAAAATCGTTCAACACAAACCGAATCGCAGGTGTGTCAATGAAGCGAACGGAGCAAAGCCCTGCCGGCGCGCCCGGAAGTTACAGAAAACCCTCGTCTCGGACGTACGCACGGGAAAACTCCAGCATACCCATGACTTCCCCCTCTGTTTACGTCTGCTTCAACCTCTCGCGCACGGTTGGCGTGCTACTTTTTGCCCTGCTCTGTTCCGGCGCTTTTTCGCAGGTACGGCCCGGCACCACGTCGTCGACGCTGCAGACGGAATTCATCTTTCCGGTCCAGGATCAACACGCGCACGGCTCCACCTTGGTCGAGCTTTCCAACGGCGACCTCCTGGTCGGATGGTTTCAGGGGAGCGGCGAGCGTTGGGCCGATGACGTGCGGGTGATGGGATCCCGCAAAAAGAAAGGCCAGGCGGAATGGAGCGCGCCTTTTCTCCTCGCAGACGTGGAGGAGTTCCCCGACTGCAATCCCGTCCTCTTCATCGACACCAAGAATCGACTCTGGCTGATGTGGATCACCATCATCGCCAATCAATGGGAAACGTCCCTGATCAAATATAAAATCAGTGACAACTATCTGGATACGGCGGGAGCGCCGACATGGAACTGGCAGGACACCCTGCTCCTCAAGCCCGGTGGAAAAACGGAACGCGGCATCCAGGCCAATGATCCCTTCGTCGCCTCGGTCCAACGCCAGGTGAAAGACTACACCGCGGCGATCGCCGCCGACCCCGCCCAGCGTCCGTACCTCGAACGGTGGACCCAGCATGCGGCACGCCTGGTCTCCATGGCCCGCGGAGAAAACATGATGCGCGCCGGCCGGGTCCTGGCCGAGGACGGCAAGGTGGATGAGACCCAGCTCGGTTATCCCTATTTCCGCCGCATGGGATGGCAGACCCGAAATAAGCCGTTCATCACAAAAAATGGCCGGATGATCGTCCCGCTCTATTCGGACGGCTTCAGTTTCTCGCTCATGGCCTATACCGATGACGCGGGCGAAAACTGGAAGACAAGCACGCCGCTGGTGGGTGGCGGCAATATTCAACCCGCAATTGCAGCAACCGCCTCCGGAGAACTGGTCGCTTATATGCGCGATAACGGCGGCGCGCCCAAGCGCCTGCACGTAAGTCGATCGAGCGACCAGGGGCAAACCTGGTCGCTCGTCCACGACTCCGAATTGCCCAACTCGGGAACCGCCTGTGATATTATAACGCTGCCCAATGGAAACTGGGTCCTGATCAATAATGACACCGTGTCCGGTCGCAACCGGCTCACGGTTTCATTGTCGGAAGACAACGGAAAATCCTGGCGTTATCATAAGCAAATCGCGGACGACGCCACGACACGGTCGCATTACCCGGCGATCATTGCAGGCGCGGATGGTCGGATCCATGTGAGCTACAGCCATTTTGATGCGAACGACAAAAAGGCGATCAAGCACGCTGTCTTCGATGAGACGTGGATCAGGCAGTAAGGGCTCGCCTCGGACGGACGAGGCGAGCTGAATGCCAGGTCCCCAATGAAGAAATCCGGCGGTCCTACCTGGACCGCGACTCGAAACGATCGATGATCTGATTGCTCAGATTGATGGCCGGTTCACTCCAGCGCCCAAGTGAGAATCCGGACGGCACGGCTTTGGCTACATCTCTCTTTTATCGGAAGCTTCGTATTTCCAGAGGCGGAACAGACAGGAATGTCCGTGTCACCGGCTTGAAGCACTTGGTTCGATTAACGCGATCCAGCTTCCCTCAGCCGGAGCGAGGAGCGGGGTCCACGCTCCACCCTCAACGCGTGCGGTCCGAAACCACGCGGCGCGACTGAGGTCGAGCCAACGCACGTCGCAATCGACCGGAAAATCGCGGAGGTCGGCCTCAATGGCTCCGCCGTCGGTGAAGTAGATCACGAGCGCGCGACCTGGCTTCACGGTCGCGAAGGCTTCATTTTCGACGCGATAGCGGAGGCGTTCGAGCGCAGGCGTGAGCTCCCAGAATTTGGCCTGCTCCTCAAGCAGGCGGGCCGAGCGGATCGCAGCTTCGGCCTTCGCGCTGAAGCCGAGGCCGGACGGCGGGCGATGAAAGCGCACGCTAGCGGCGCCGCCGATCACGTGCCGCCACCAGCGCTCCAGCCCCTGGCGATCTGAAGGGCCGTGGGTGCTGCCGTCGGCCCCATAGGTTTTCACAATAGTGATCGGGCGCGGCTGCGCCGCCAAATACTGCCGCACCCACTGGAAGTTTTCCCAATGCGTGTCGCCGTCCTTGTGATTATTTTGTGAGACGTCGACAAAACCGAACCGCTCCGGGTGATCGAAGGCTGTCTCTTATACACATCTCCGAGCCCACGAGACTAAGGCGAATCTCGTATGCCG
>ENA-ORBV01016357-ORBV01016357.1-microbial-mat-metagenome-genome-assembly--contig:-NODE-16357-length-10781-cov-6.704690_pt1 | contig 10781 bp, 10 predicted proteins | sample MGYA00237777_ERZ505514 | MGnify/ENA primary metagenome ERZ505514 (study PRJEB26160, sample SAMN06269048) | microbial mat metagenome | isolation source: Oligotrophic lake microbial mat | place...
TTATTATATTTGTCCTTAACAAACATCCATAAATTCGAACATTCAACAAATCTAATTCAAAAATATGTCATACAATTTATTAAAAGGAAAACGAGGAATCATTACAGGAGCATTGGATGAAAATTCAATTGCATGGAAAGTAGCAGAAAAAGCACATGAACAAGGTGCTACATTTGTACTTACTAATGCGCCAATCGCTATGCGAATGGGGGAAATTAAAAAATTGGCTGAGAAAACAAACTCGCAAATTATTCCTGCTGATGCAACTAGCGTTGAAGAGTTGACAAATCTTTTCACACAATCTCAAGAAATTTTAGGCGGAAAAATTGATTTCGTTCTTCATTCTATAGGTATGAGTGTGAACATTCGTAAAAACATTCCTTATACAGAATCAAACTACGATTACTTTGCAAAAGGGATTGATGTTTCTGCTATGTCGCTTCACAAAATGTTAGCAGTAGCGAAGAAAATGGATGCAATTAACGAATGGGGAAGCGTAGTAGCATTGACTTATATGGCTGCTCAGCGCACCTACCCTTTCTATACAGATATGGCTGATATCAAAGCAATGTTAGAATCTATTGCTCGTAGTTTTGGATATCATTATGGATTAGATAAAAAAGTACGTATAAATACTGTTTCTCAGTCTCCAACGAAAACTACAGCAGGAACAGGGATAAAAGGCTTTGGCGATTTCTATGATTATGCCAATGCTATTGCTCCATTAGGAAATGCTAGTGCTGAAGATTGTGCTAACTATTGTATTACACTGTTCTCTGATTTAACAAGAATGGTAACTATGCAGAACTTATTCCACGATGGTGGATATTCTACTACTGGTGTGAGTATGGATGTGATGACCAAGTTGGGAGTTGAATAAAAGGTAATTAAGTAATTAAGTGAAAAAGGAATCCAATTGGGTTCCTTTTTTTGTTTGCAGAAATTTTGCATCGATTCTTAGCAAAAATCAAAAAAATAATGTATTTTCATACAATTATATTAGCCTCAATTAATAAAAATGACAACCATGATAAAATCTACATTTCAAAAATCAATCTTGTTTGCTACAACTTGTTTTATTGGAGCAATTGGAGCTAACGCACAATTTTCATTTACCAACATGAATAGTTTAGTTCCTACTGCTACTCACAGCGGAAACTCTATAACCGTTGTGGATGTTAACAATGATGGTCTTGACGACATTGTTAAAATGGATCAAGCAAGCGATTTAGTAGTTCAACTACAAAACATTAATGGAACTTATACGCATTATAATTTAGGAGATGTTGGAGCGGGAAACGTTTGGGGAATGGCTGTTGCAGATGTTGATCACAATGGTTGGAAAGATGTTGCAACCGGAGCTGGGGCAACTTCTTTGGTGAAATTGTTTTGGTCTGGCAGTACAATTACTACCACTACAACTGTATTGAGCGGTTCTTACTTTGTTCAGAACATTACGTTCGGAGATATTGATAATGACGGATGGGTTGATTTAGCGGTGTGTGACGATAATGATTATATGAAAATTTATAAAAACAATTCGGGTACAATGAGTCTAACAACTACCTTGATTGATACTGAAATTAATCCGGGAATGACTTATGGTGGCGACCCATACGATTCTGGTAACTACGGAAGTGTTTGGTTGGATATTGATAACGATGGCGATTTGGATTTATACATTGCTCATTGCCGTCAAAGTGCAACAAGTTATAACGATGAAAGAAGAAGAGATCGTTTATTCCGAAATAATGGAGCTGGTGGATTTACAGAAGATGCTGGAGCAACAGGTTTAGAGCTACCAGGGAATTTTAAACAAACGTGGACTTCTAGCTTTGGAGATTTAGATAACGATGGCGATCAAGATGTTGTATTAACAAATCATGGAGAAAATAGCCAGATTTATTCAAACAATGGTTCTGGTGTATTTACAGATATTACAGCTGGTTCTGGTTTCTCTACTTCATTTGATGCGATTGAATCTTTTGTAGAAGATTTTGATAATGATGGTTGGTTAGACATTTTAATTTCTGGTCCGGGTTTACGTTTGTACAAAAACAACCACGATGGAACGTATACACAAGCAACTAATGCTTTTGGTGGTGCAATGACTTCATTCTTGTCGTTTGCAACAGGTGATTTGAATCACGATGGGTTTATTGATTTAGTAGCTTCTTATGGAAATGTTTATAACAGTCCAACTACAACAGACGATGTATTGTGGATGAACGATAAAAACTCAAATAACTTTATTACTTTTCATTTAACAGGAACCGCTAGTAATGACGGGGCTATTGGAGCAAAAGTGATCATCACTGGTTCATTTGGAACTCAAGTGCGTGAAGTAAGAGCAGGAGAATCATATGGTACAGAAAACTCATTCGATTTGCATTTTGGATTGGGTTCTGATGTTACTATTGCTTCTGCAGTTATTGAATGGCCTTCTGGTTTAACCAATACTTTTGGAACTTTGAGTGCTGGACAATTTGTGACTGTTATAGAAGGCGGTTGTTCAATTACAAATAACGTTATTCCAGGTCCACATGCATTTTGTACAGGAGGTTCTGTAAACTTAAACGCACCTGCTGGTTATACTTCTTACTTGTGGTCGAACGGAGCTACTACTCCATCTATTTCCGTTTCAGCAACAGGAAACTATTATGTAACAGTTACAAATGCAACTGGTTGTACAAACCTTTCTCCATTAATTGTTGTTACAATGAATCCGGATGAAACTCCTTCCGTTGCAACTTCAGGCTCAAGCAACTGCGGTGGAGCGTTAACTTTAACAAGTACTCCTGCTAGCGCTTATAGCTGGACTGGCCCAAGTGGTTTTACAGCAAGTACACAAACTATTAATCCAACCGTTTCAGGAACATATAATTTAATAACAACAGGATTGTGCCAAAACTGGAATGCTCCTCCAACAACTGTTAGTGTTTTAGCATCTCCGGTTGCACCAATTGGAACTGGCGCTTCTGGCTTAGGACCTGCATCTTTTAATTTAACCGCTACAGGTACTACCGGAGCTATTAATTGGTATGCGGCTTCTACTGGTGGTTCATCGCTTGCACTTGGCAGTAGTTTTAATACACCCATCATTAGCACAACCACTACTTATTATGTAGATGAAACCAATGTATATCCCGGAGCACTTGGTGATGTTGGGCCTCCTGATCATATTGGAACAAGTTTGTATTCTACAGGTGCGACTACAAATGGGTCTGTAGACTTTGATGTACTTGGCGCTTGCACACTTCAAACGGTGAAAGTTTATACCAATCTGGCAGGAATCAGACGTATTCTTTTGCAAGATGCTTCACTTGCTACTATCAACAGTTTAACAATCAATTTGCCTGCTGATTCAACTGTTATCACTTTGAATTTTGCATTAACTCCCGGAACTGATTATCATTTAACAACTGATGCAGCAGTTAACACAACTAGTTTTGGAAGTGCTAACCCTAAAATGCAAAGAAGCGCTTCAGCAGTTTCATATCCTTATACTTTAGCGGGTTTCGTATCTTTAACAGGTTCTAACCAAGGTGCATCTTATTACTATTATTTTTATGATTGGAAAATTGAAGGTGCTCCCATCAATTGTGTAAGTTCACCACGTGTTCCCGTTGTTGCAGTTGTTACAAACTCAACAGGTATTTCTGCTATTGATAAAAATAACGGTGTAACTATTTTCCCAAATCCTGCGAGTTCTGAAGTGAACATCACGTTTGGTTACAACATGAGTGAAACTACAACTATTGAAATGACGGATGTTACAGGACGATTAGTAAAAACAGCTTCTGTTGAAAATCCAATGCAAGGACAAACTATTCAGTTAGATGTAAATGAATTGAACGCAGGAACCTATTTCATTTCTGTTAAAAATAAAAACAACAAATTGGTAAGCAAGTTAACGCTGACTAAGTAAGTCGCGAGGTTTTACTCGCGATGGAGAGCAAGCCTCTCTTCATCAAAAGAGAAAAAAGTCATAAGTCAAAAAGAAGGAGCTCGATTGGGCTCCTTTTTTTGTATATTTAAATGATGAAAAAAGTAATACTCTTATTCCTAATTGGTCTTAATTTTTTTGCTTTTGGGCAGAAGAATGAGTTTGTTATTTCAGGAGTTGTCACTGATTGTAAAACAAAGCAAGCACTTAAAAATGTCCCTGTAAAAATTGTTTGTAGCGATGGAAGTGCAATAGAAAAAGAGACGGACGAAAAAGGAAATTATACGATTCTCATCGTTTCTAAAAGAAATGCGGTTAGCTATGTTCTAACTTGTAATATGCAATCAGGGACGACTCAAATAGCATCCTGCTGGGCTCATTCTAATGAGAAAATTAAATTCAGCTTAGATAGCACTACTGCAAAAAACAGAATAGAGAATTTTTGCTTAGTCAATATGGGAAAACTGGAAGAAATAAAATTTCCTGATTTATTTTACAAATACATGCAGGCAGAACCAATAAAGACCAAAACAGATGCAATTAATCAAGTTGCAACTATAATGCTTAACAACCCTACATTTGTTATTGGAATAGACGCACATTCCGGAGAAACAGACGGAATTGCTGAAAAAAGTGATAGCATTCAACTCCTTAGATCGGAATACATCAAAAAGCAACTTATTCAGAAAGGAATAGAACCCGAGCGATTGGTATTGACGAAACACCGTTATAATCATTGCGGATATAATCCAACAGAAGCCGATGTAAAGTCAATTAAAACGAAAGAAGACAGAACACGACTTTGGGGTAAAATTCGCCATATAAGTTTCACCGTTGAAAGAAAAGATTATCTCCCAAAACAGAAGTAGAAAAGTCAAAAGGAACCCAATCGGATTCCTTTTGACTTTTGAATTTCCTCACTTTTGACTTAATTCCGTCCTACGTACTTCAAATGTACCACATGTGATTTTACAGCGCTCAATACCGTTGGGAACTCCAAATACGTTACTCCAAACTGTTCACATGTCTCACGCACTAATTCGCTAATCTTCGGATAATGAATATGACTGATACGAGGAAACAAATGATGTTCTACCTGAAAGTTTAATCCACCGGTGAACCAAGAAACGATTTTACTTTTTGTTGCGAAGTTGGCTGTGGTTTGAATTTGGTGTACCGCCCACTCTGCTTCTATCTTATGATTTGTGGATGTTGGCATTTCAAATGCTGCATCTTCAACAATGTGTGCCAATTGGAATACCACTGCAATTACAAATCCGCATACAAATGCGATAACGGAATAACCGATAATTAATTCCAACCAACCAACAGTAAATATTGGAACAACAATAAATGCTCCGATATACATCAGTTTGCTCACCCAAAAAATAACATGCTCTTTCGCATCCATTTTACGGAAAGGCAAATCACCGATTTTACCAGTAAAGTATTTTTGAAAGTCCTGGAAGAAAATCCAAAGCAGATACGTTACCCCATACAATACAACCCAATAAACATGCTGAAAACGGTGAAACCAATGTTTCTTCTGATCTTCGTGCACACGAATCCAGGGTTTGATATCAATATCATCGTCCATTCCTTCAATGTTTGTAAATGAATGGTGATTTACATTGTGCTTGTATTTCCACAGATAAACGCTTCCTCCCATTACATTCAAGGAATAACCCATCAATTCGTTTACCCATGTTTTGGTTGAAAAACTACCATGAGCTCCATCGTGCATCACGTTAAAACCTATTCCTGCAAGATTAATTCCCAACAAAATACATAGACCTAATGAAATCCACACATTTGGGGTGAAAAATACAAGAATGGTATATAACGCAATGAGTGAAAGAGAAAGTAAAGCGGTTTTTACATATAATTTGTAATTACCGGTTTCCTTGATATTGTTGGATTTGAAGTAAGTATCTACTTTTCCTTTAAGCGTGTTAAAAAAATCGCTGTTCTTATTATTAAAACTAACTTTTTGCATTCTTTTTGAATTAAGAGATTCGTACAAAGATAATCATTAAACTACTTGATAATCTGTTAAATAATCAAAAATGACCTGTTGAAAACTACTTGATTTTAGCCTTCAGCGACCAGGTGAAAATAAATTCAGCAACCGTATCTCCATGTTCGTCTACACCAATTGATTTTAAGTCGGTAGTTACGCCTTCTCCTCCTTGTTTCACTTTAGCAATCAATTCAGTGATGTGATTTCCGTCATTGCAAGTAAAAGTAATTTTTCCGATGGCTTTTTTGAAATAAGTTGCTTTGTTTTGAACGATTAACATAGAAACTGCTGGAGTAGAATTATAAATCGAATTCATCACTAACAATCCTGTGCTCATTTCGGCAGCCATAGCCTGACAAGCAAAGTATATGGAGTGAAATGGATTTTGTGTTAACCAACCAAATTTCACTGTTGTGATTGCTTTTGAGTCGGACAATTCTTTTACACGCACTCCAGCTATATACGCCATAGGCAAACTCTTCAACAAATAAATGCGGAATAGGAAGGAGTTGTTTACGAGCTTTTGAAATTTTGTTTGTGGCATTTTATTTCAAATTATTATTATTAACGTCATTGCGCCTGTCCCGATTCTTTCGGGAAGGCACCCCGAGTATCGGGTGATGTGGCAATCCCTGCTTATTAGTGTCTCTATTCTTCAATAGGCAGATCCCGTGTCGTGGCACGGGATGACAGTTCTAATAATCCTTTCGAGCCGTCATACTGAGCGGAGTCGAAGTATACTTTACAGTGGAAACGTACTTCCAGACAACTCCATCGCAGCATTAAAAGCACTTTCATCAATGCCCGTTTTAATATTGTTCTTCTTGAAATACTGAAGTAGATTTTCAGTTGGCATATTGCCTGTTAATTTATCTGTCGCCATCGGACAACCACCATGGCCTTTTATGGCACTATCAAATCGTTTGCAGCCAGCAGCATAAGCAGCCTGTACTTTTTCTTCCCAAGTAGTTGGAGTGGTATGCAAATGTGCTCCTATTTCTACTCCGGGAAATTCAGGAATTAATTTTGAAAACAGTGTTTTGATATTTTCAGGATTTGAAACACCAATAGTATCACTTAATGCGATGATTTTAATTCCCATTTGCGCCAAACGTTTTGTCCAGTTAATTGCAACATCACTGCTCCACTCGTCTCCGTAAGGATTACCGAAAGCCATTGAAATATAGACAACCAACTCTTTTTTATTTCTTACACATAAATCTTGTATCTCCTCAACTCTAGTAATTGATTCTGAAATAGAAGAATTAGTATTTCTTTGCTGAAATGTTTCGGAAATAGAAAATGGAAATCCTAAATAGGATATTTCTTCAAACTCTACTGCATCCTCTGCTCCTCTTACATTTGCAACAATGGCTAATAATTTTGAATTAGTATTTGATAATTCTAATTGATCCAAAACCTGAGCTGTGTCTCGCATTTGCGGAATGGCTTTGGGAGAAACAAAACTTCCAAAATCAACGGTATCAAAACCACATTTCAAAATGGAATTGATATATGCGACTTTTTTTTCTGTTGAAATAAAATCGTGGATGCCTTGCATCGCGTCTCGCGGACACTCTACTAGACGGATGTCAGATGACCGATGACGGATGCTAGATTGTTGTTGAATAATTGACATAAACAAACAAATTTAATTTATAGATTTTAGTAATGCTTGAAGTTTTGCAAATAATTTAGCTCCAAGTAATTCGAATTGTTCACATATTGGTTCAGAAGAACTCAACTATTTTCTTCTCTTTATGATTATGTAGCAAGCGTAAACTTCAATATAAGAACGTATAGCAATTCTTAAAAACCTAGCAAATTCAGCATCAGAAGAACTTGTTGACCCTTCTGCAATGTTTAATGAAACCGAGGTGCCTGCTCTTTTAATTTGACTTGATAAATTATACAACTCGTGTGGAGGCAAAAACCAGCTATATCATAAACATGGTCGCTAAGCTCTAAAGACAACTTCCAAACTTCTAATCTCTCAAATTTATATTCTTGCGCCATAAAGTTTATTAATTAAATTCTACACAAAGCATCCGTCATCAGTCTTCCAGCAATGCTTTGCAGATCTTTTTCGCTATTCCAGGCCCTTCGTATATAAAACCTGTATACACTTGAACCAAACTTGCTCCTGCTTTTAACATTTCAATTGCATCTTTTCCAGTATGAATTCCTCCTACTCCAATTATAGGAAATGCTTTGTTTGAATTATCACTTAAGTATTTTACAACTTCTACAGAACGCTTTGTTAAAGGTTTTCCACTTAATCCTCCCGCTCCATAAGTCTGGAGTTGGGAGTCTGGAGTTTGGAGACCTTCTCTTGAAATGGTTGTATTTGTTGCAATCACTCCATCAATTTTGGTTTCTTTTACAATAACAATTATATCATCCAGTTGTTCGTTGGTAAGGTCTGGAGCAATTTTTAAAAGAATCGCTTTTGGATTTTTCTTTTGAGCATTTAATTCCTTCACTCGCATCAACAATTTTGTCAAAGGTTCTTTATCCTGCAAAGCTCGTAATCCGGGAGTATTGGGCGAACTCACATTCACTACAAAATAATCTACATAATCGAAAAGTGCTTCAAAACATTTTTCATAATCACTTACCGCATCTTCATTTGGTGTTAATTTATTCTTTCCAATGTTTCCACCGATAATAATATTCGTTTTTCTGGCTTTCAATCTTACAACTGCCGCTTCTGCTCCGCCATTGTTAAATCCCATACGGTTTATTAATCCTTCATCTTCGGGCAAACGAAACATGCGGGGTTTGTCGTTTCCCGATTGTGCTTTGGGAGTTAATGTTCCAATCTCAATAAATCCAAATCCATAATAACCCAACTCATCATACAACTTCGCATCTTTATCAAATCCTGCTGCTAATCCAACGGGGTTAGGAAATGTTAATCCGAACAACTTTCGTTCTAATCGTTTATCATTAACCGAATAAATACTTTTTATTAAGGATGGAACTCCCGGGATAGAACAAAGGATTTTAATCGCTTTGAAAACAAGATGATGAATGTTTTCAGGCTCCCAAAGGAAGAAAATTGGCTTGATTATGCTTTTATACATGAGGCTAAATTACGCTGTAAAATTAACAGAAAAAAGCAAAGGCTTGATAAATTATATCAAGCCTTTGCTTTTTTAAATTAAAAATTATTTTATTGTTGCTTCAGCATTTTCTTTGTTTCGAAAATTTTGCCATCCGCTACAAGTGTGCATGTGTAAATGCCATTTGACAAATCACTAGCAAATACATTCAATTGTCCTTTTCCTCTCTCATTCAAATCAACCGATTGAATTAATTTACCTTGTGCATTGTAAAATAAAATTTGAGCTTTACTTATATTGTCTGGTAAAAAATAATTAATAGTTGTTTGTTCAGCAAATGGATTTGGGACATTTTGTTCCAAAACAATGGATTGTCCATCTTTTAAATCAACAGTTGTTTTGGATTAAACAAATTGTGTGCGGTTTAAAATCGCTTTTTGTTAATAATAAAAAAACCGATTCAGTCATTAATCGGTTTTACTTTTTTGGCATTCATATTTATTTCTTTTTCTCAGGAGGCGGACCGCAATTTTCGGACAATGATTTTGCTTCTTCTATTCCTAATGAAGCTGCAATTTTAAAATCTTTGCAATGGCTGAAATCTTTTGAGTCGGCATTGGCCAATCCTCTTTTATAATAAGCTTGTCCATCTTTCGGTTTTATACGGATAGCTTCTGAATAATCATACATTGCCGAGCGGTAATTTTCCATTCCTTCACAAGCAGTTCCTCTTTGAATATAGGCTTCGTAATAATTTGGACTCAATTTAACAACAGCAGAAAAATCACTGAATGCCATTTTCCAGTTGGAAGCAGCATTGTATACTAGTCCGCGTAAATAAAAAAGCTTCACAGTATCGGGATTAATTTTCAAGGCTTTGTTATAATCCAGAATTGCTTTATCGTATTTTTTTAGCAATACGTTGCACTGAGCACGTTTTATATAAGGTTGAATAGAATCGCTATTTAATTGAATAGCTGAGGTATATTCGGCAATAGCTCCGGCATAATCTTTTGCTTCCATTTTAGTGTCTCCGTTAGAAACAAAAGTGCCGCTCATTGCCGAACAAGCGTTGGAGTTGTAAAGTCCTTTTGCTTTCTCATTTTTCAACCCTTTGGCCTTTCTCAAATCCATGCAACCCTTATCTTTTGAGCCTTTTGCAATAAGAATAATTCCTCTTTCACAAAATGCTTCTCCATATTTAGGGTCAATTGCTATTGCCTTTTCAAAATCAGCCAAGGCCTCTTCTTGTTTGCCTATGCCCACAAAGCACATTCCGCGACCATAATAAGGAGTTGCCAAATCGTGGTTATATAGAAAACCGTCAGGCATATCAGAAGTTGATCTTTGGTATTCGTTTAAAGTGCCGTATTTTTTAAGTTTATCCAGATAAGTTGCAGTTGCTGGGTCGTTTAAGCGTATTGCATTTGTGTAATCCGTTTCTGCTTCAGCAAAGTTCCCTGCCGACAATTTAGTATTGGCATTTTGAATAATTACTGACAAACTTTGAGACACCGAAAACAAGGAAATCAATAAAAAAGAAAAAATAAAAGCCGACTTAATCTTCATAGGAATATTTGGTTTTTAAAAAATAATTCTCAAATTTAATTGCTAAAGGCCAATTTTAAGGCAAATTATAGATATAATTTCAACAAAATCACATTAATTTTAAACAGGTGCAACTTTTTTCGACTTTATAGCATCACACATAATGAAAAGATCTGTCTCTTATACACATCTCCGAGCCCAC
>ENA-ORBV01016358-ORBV01016358.1-microbial-mat-metagenome-genome-assembly--contig:-NODE-16358-length-10781-cov-5.253176_pt1 | contig 10781 bp, 8 predicted proteins | sample MGYA00237777_ERZ505514 | MGnify/ENA primary metagenome ERZ505514 (study PRJEB26160, sample SAMN06269048) | microbial mat metagenome | isolation source: Oligotrophic lake microbial mat | place...
GCCCACCGGTGCGCATCATCGAACATGCCGACGTCAAACGCATGTTGCTGGCGCAGAAATCGTATTGCGAGGGTGCGTTGGCGCTGGAGTTGTATTGCGCGCGCCTGGTCGATGAGGACCATACCGGAGAACCTGCTGCAGCACAGGATGCGCGTCTGCTGCTGGAGGTGCTGACACCGATCGCCAAGAGCTGGCCCAGCGAATGGTGTCTGGAGGCCAATTCCCTGGCGATCCAGATCCATGGCGGATACGGCTACACGCGCGACTTCCCGGTCGAGCAGTATTGGCGCGACAACCGCCTGAACATGATCCATGAAGGAACCCATGGCATCCATGGCCTGGATCTGCTCGGGCGCAAGGTGCTGATGGAAGACGGACGGGCGATGCAATTGCTGGTTGAACGGATCGCCACGACGGTTCAACGCTCTGCCCAGGTACCGCAGCTCTCAAGCAACGCCAAGGCGCTTGCCGATGGCTGGCAAGCCATCACCGATGCAACCCGTGAAGCATGGGCGACCGGGCAGCCCGACCAGGCCCTGGCCAATGCCGTGCCCTACATGCAGGCGTTTGGCCATGGCGTTGTGGCCTGGATCTGGCTCGATGTGGCGCTGGCAACCATGGCCAACAAGGCCTCCGGCGCGCCGGATGACGCGGCTCGGGCAGGCACAATGGGCGCTCAGCAGTACTTCTATCAGTACGAACTCCCCAAAATCAGCGCCTGGCTGGAGCCGGTCCGCAACCGGCTCATGACCTGCGCGCATTTCCCCGAAGAATCTTTTTGATGTCGTTTTTCAAGAAATACAACGGAACCAGCAACAAGCGACTGGCCCGCATGGAGACCCTGATCTGGGTCCTGATCTATGGCGGCCTGTTGTCGGTGGTGGTATCCCTGTTCATGTCCGATGACGGGCAGGACCTGGCCCTGGCGTTGCAGATCGTGGGCGGCATAGTCGCCACCGCCGGTGTGGCGCTGATCGTGATTCGGTCACGGATGCGGGAAGAACACTGAGAGCCAGTTTGTACGTGTCCCTTTTCAAACGTTTTTGAAGGATTGACTGAATGACCCGCACCGTACAGCAACTATTGGATCTCACCGGCAAGACCGCATTGGTCACCGGCGGCTCGCGCGGCCTGGGCTTGCAGATGGCCCGCGCGTTGGGCGAGGCGGGTGCCCGGATCATGCTCAGTTCGCGCAAGGCGGCCGATCTCGAACAAGCCTGCGCCGAGTTGCAGGCCGCTGGCATCGACGCCCGCTGGATCGCAGCGGACTGTGCCGACGAGGCCGACATCCGCCGCCTGGCAGACCAGACGCTCGAGCGCATGGGCGCTATCGATATCCTGGTCAACAACGCGGGCGCGGCCTGGGGTGCGCCGGCCGAAGACCACCCGGTTGCGGCCTGGGACAAGGTCATGAACCTCAACATCCGCGGTTACTTCATTTTGAGTCAGCATGTCGCCAAACACAGCATGATCGCGCGCAAGAGCGGGCGCATCATCAATCTGGCATCGATTGCGGGCTTGGGCGGCAACCCACCGGAGATGCACACCATCGCCTACAACACCTCCAAGGGCGCAGTGGTCAATTTCACGCGCGCACTGGCGGCCGAGTGGGGGCGCTACAACATCACGGTCAACGCCATCTGCCCGGGCTTCTTCCCGAGCAAGATGACCGCCGGGGCACTCAAGGACGGGGGCGACGTGGCTCTGGCCGGCCACGCCCCATTGGGGCGCCTGGGCGATGACGAAGACCTCAAGGGCATCACGCTCTTGTACGCGTCCGATGCCGGCAAACACATCACCGGCCAGTGGCTGGCTGTCGATGGCGGCGTCTCGATCGTGACCGGCGGCTGAATCCGACTGATGCACACGCGTGGTGGCGTCGTGCCCGTGGGCCGGTCCGCAGCTTTCGATTTCCGCAGGCAGGTATGACGCCCCGCTTGCACCCGGGCCCAGGCCCGTTTCACAATCCGCTACAGGAGTAAACCATGCCTAACAACCGCCAGATTCTGCTCGACAACCGCCCCGACGGCCAAGCCAGCGAGAGCAATTTCAAACTGGTCAGCACGGACACGCCGGCCTTGCAGGACGGCCAGGTTCTGGTCCGCAACCACTTCCTCAGCCTGGACCCGTACATGCGTGGCCGCATGAACGACGCCAAGAGTTACGCGCAGCCGCAGGAACTGGGACAGGTCATGGGTGGCGGCACCGTCGGCGAAGTGGTTGAGTCGCGCTCCACGCGGTATGCCGTGGGGGACAAGATTGCCGCAATGGGCGGTTGGCAGGAATACACCGTCTTCGACGCCGACAAGCCCGGTACCCTGCGCAAGGTGGACACCGGCAACGTGCCGCTGAGCCACTACCTGGGTGCGGTCGGCATGCCGGGCGTCACAGCCTGGTATGGCCTGGTCAAGATATGTGCGCCCAAGGACGGCGAGACGGTGGTGTGCAGCGCGGCCACTGGCGCTGTCGGCAGCGCGTTTGCGGCGCTGGCCAAGGCGCGCGGCGTGCGCGCGGTAGGCATTGCCGGTGGGCCCGAGAAATGCAGTTACGCGACGCAGGAACTGGGCTACGACGCCTGCGTCGACTACAAGCAGCATGCCGACGCCGCGTCCTTGTCCAAGGCCGTCAAAGCGGCTTGCCCGAACGGAATCGATGGCTATTTCGAGAGTGTCGGGGGCATGGTGCTCAACGCCGTATTGCCACGCATGAACGCGTTCGGCCGCATCGCGGTGTGCGGCATGATTGCCGGTTATGACGGCGCGCCGGTGCCTTTGGCCTATCCGCAACTGATCCTGACCAACCGGTTGACCGTGCAGGGATTCATCGTCGGCGAGCACATGGAAGTTTGGCCGCAGGCGCTGCAGGAACTCGCGGCGCTGGTGGCGAGCGGCAAGCTGCGCCCGCGCGAGAGTATTGCCCAGGGCCTGGAGGCCGCGCCGCAGGCGCTCCTGGGCTTACTCAAAGGCCAGAACTTCGGCAAGCAACTGGTCAAGCTGATCTGATGGCGGTTTGAGGGGTCAACGCGGGGAGGGTGCCATGGCGACACACGAGGTATTCAATCAGCCGGATGCGCTGATGGATTACAACCTGTTCGAGGGCAATCGGGGCATGCGCGATGCGCTGGCATTCAACGCGCCCGGTCTCGATACGGCGTCGCTCAGCACGCTCGGCGGCCGTTGGGGCACCCGAGCCATGCAGGTCCATGCGCGGCTGGCGAATGTACATGCGCCACAGCTGCACAGCCATGACCGCAGCGGGCGGCGCATCGATCAGGTCGAGTTTCACCCCAGCTACCACGCATTGATGGCGCAGGCGGTTGGTGCCGGCTTGCATGCCACTGCGTGGTCGGCTCCGCAAGGCGGCCATGCGCATCTGCTGCGTGCGGCCGGCTTTATGCTGTTTACCGAACTCGAGCCGTCGACCCTGTGCCCGATTTCCATGACGTATGCGGTCACGCCGGCGTTGCGGTCCAACGCGGCGGTGTATGCCGACTGGTCCGCTGGACTTGCCAGCCTGCAGTACGACGCAAGTGCCGTGCGCTGGAGCGACAAGGCCGGTTTGACGATGGGCATGGGCATGACCGAGAAGCAGGGCGGCTCGGACGTGCGCGCCAACACCACGCAGGCCGTGGCCGACGGCCAAGATGCATGGGGTAAACGTTACCTTGTGACCGGCCACAAGTGGTTCATGTCGGCGCCGATGTGTGACGCGTTCCTGATTCTGGCGCAGACGCCGGCCGGGGTGTCCTGCCTGTTCCTGCCGCGCGTCTTGCCCGACGGTACGGTCAACGCGATCCACATCCAGCGCCTCAAGGACAAACTCGGTAACAAGGCCAACGCCAGCTCCGAGGTCGAGTTTGTCGACGCCACGGCCTGGTTGGTCGGCGACGAGGGTCGGGGCGTGCCACAGATTCTGGAGATGGGCACGATGACGCGACTCGACTGCGCATTGGGCACCAGCGGTCTGATGCGCCAGTCGCTCGCCATTGCGCTGCACCATACGGCGCAGCGCCAGGCCTTCGGAAAGCCTCTGATCGCGCAACCCCTGATGCGCAATGTGTTGGCCGACCTGGCGCTGGAAAGCGAAGCGGCCTGCATGCTGGCCTTGCGTCTGGCGCGCGCGTTCGACCGTCCCGACGATGCGCACGAGCGCGCCATGGCCAGGCTGCTGACGCCGGTTGCCAAGTTCTGGATCTGCAAACGCGGCAGCCACTTCGCTCAGGAGGCGATGGAGTGCCTGGGTGGCAACGGATACGTGGAGGAGGGCGGCGAGGGCGTGATGGCGCGCATCTACCGCGAGATGCCGCTCAACTCGATCTGGGAGGGCGCGGGCAACATCATGGCGATCGATCTGTTGCGGGCCTTGCGCAAATCCGACGCTGCAGCCGCTTTGGCGCACGAGTGCGCACCTGCGCGTGGCACCCATGCCGCGTTGGACCGCCTGATCGCGGCCTTGCCGACCCGCATCGAGGCCACGGAGTCGGAGATCGGGGCCCGGCGTCTGGCCCAGGACATCGCCTTGGCCCTGCAGGCCAGTTTGCTGGCCCAAAGCGCGCCAGGCTATGTTGTCGGTACGTTCTGTGCGTCGCGACTGGCCGGAGACTGGGGCCATGTCTTCGGCACACTGGGCGCCGGAACCGACGTCGACGCCATCATCAAGCGGGCGCAGCCAACCTGAGCGACGTCAGCGCTACAGCACCCAACACCACCAGCACGCGACCATGTCCGACCTGATCCTGCATCACTACCCCATGTCACCCTTTGCCGAGAAGATCCGCATGGTGCTGGGCTACAAGCAATTGGCCTGGCAATCGGTTCATATCCCGGTCGTCATGCCCAAACCGGATCTGGTGGCGCTGACGGGTGGTTATCGCAAGACGCCGGTACTGCAGATCGGTGCCGACATCTATTGCGACACCGCGCTGATCTGCGATGTGCTCGAGCACCACCAACCGGAACCGACGCTGTATCCGCCGCACAACAAGGGCGTGGCGCGGGTGCTGGCGCAATGGGCCGATACCACCTTGTTCTGGACCGCGATGGCCCATAGCCTCGGTCCCAAGGGGGCGGCGCAGCTGTTTGCATCTGCCGGACCCGAGGCGGCCAAGGCGTTTGGACAAGACCGCGCCAACATGCGCGTCGCAGTGCCCCGGATCCGTCCCGACGACGCGGTTGGAGCCTATAAGTCCTATCTGCGGCGGCTGGCCAATATGTTGGAGAGCCAGACATTCCTGATCGGTGATGCGCCCTGTGTGGCGGATTTCGCCGCCTACCACCCGCTGTGGTTCACGCGCACCCAGACCAGCCTCATGGCCGATGTGCTGACAGCCACTCCTGCGGTGCGCGACTGGATGGACCGGATGGCCCTACTGGGGCACGGCACCGCCACGCGCTGCTCGGCCGAAGCGGCGATAGCCGTGGCGGCTGACGCCACACCGGCGCCGGTAGCTGACGCGGTGTTTCAGGATGACCATGGCATGGCGTTAGGCTCCCAGGTCAGCATCACCAGCGACAATTTCGGGCCGGAGTCGAGCGAAGGTGCGTTGGTTGCAGCGACCCGTATGCACTTCACGCTGCGCCGCACCGATCCGCGTGCTGGCGTCGTGCATGTGCATTTCCCGCGCATCGGGTACGCGCTCAGCGCCGCTAAAAGCATATGAGCGCTGCGGCCGCGCTTCAGTGGCGCAGTGCGCCATTCGGCGAACTGCTGCTGCCCGAGCTGTATGCGGCTTTGCAGCTGCGCAGCGCGGTGTTTGTGGTCGAGCAGAACTGCCTGTTCCACGACATGGACGGGGCCGACGCGCAGGCGATCCATTTGCTGGGTTTGCGTGATGGCCAGCTGCTGGCCTATGCGCGGTGTTTTGCGCCCGGAATCAAGTTTGCCGAGGCGAGCATCGGCCGCATCGCGACCCGTCTCGATAGCCGGGGCACCGGCCTGGGTCACGAGCTGGTGGGAGAGGCAGTCGACCTGGTGCTCGCGCGCTGGGGTCCACAGCCGATTCGCATCGGTGCACAGGCGCGATTGAAGGATTTTTATCGACAACACGGATTCGAGGACACAGACATCGCCTATGTCGAGGATGGAATCGATCACCTGGAAATGGTCAGGACCCTCTGAACAACGGAGCACCCAAACATGATTGACAACTTCAAGAACAAGACCGCCGTTCTGACCGGAGCCGGCTCCGGCTTTGGCCTGGAGTGTGCGCGCCTGGGTGCCAGGCTGGGCATGAATCTGGTGCTGGCCGACGTGCAACAGGACGCGCTCGACCGCGCCAGCGAGGAGCTGCAGGCCGCCGGCGCGCAGGTATTGGCCTACCGGCTGGACGTGTCACAGGCTGGCGAGCTGGAAGCCCTGGGGCGCGCCGTCGCAAGCCGGTTTGGAGCGCCCCACCTGGTGTTCAACAACGCTGGAGTCGGTGCTGGAGGGCTGATCTGGGAGACCAGCGCCAAGGACTGGGAGTGGGTCATCGGCGTCAACCTGATGGGTGTGGCGCACGGCGTACGCGTCTTTACGCCGATGATGCTGGACGCCGCCAGGGCAGACCCTTCCTACCGGGGCCATATCGTCAACACGGCGAGCATGGCCGGTTTGTTGTCACCACCCAATATGGGCGTCTACAACGTCAGCAAACACGCGGTCGTCAGCCTGTCCGAAACCCTGTACCAGGACTTGTCGCTTGTCACCGAGCAAGTCGGTGCCAGTGTGTTGTGCCCATTTTTTGTGCCGACCGGCATCAGCCAGAGCCATCGCAATCGTCCGTCAGCGTTGCGTGACACCCAGGTCAAGCCGACCCGCAGCCAGTTGATCGGGCAAGCCATGAGCGACAAGGCGGTGGGCTCGGGCAAGGTATCGGCGGCCGACGTGGCACAACTGGTTTTTGACGCAGTGGCCGCCAACCGCTTTTACATCTACAGCCATCCCAAGTCGATCAAGTCGGTCCAGACCCGGCTCGAAGACATCTTGCAGGCCCGCAATCCGACGGATCCGTTCGCCGACAAACCCGAACTGGGCGCCGAACTGCGCAAGGCGCTCAGAGCCGATCAGTGAACCTGGCGCGAGCTGTTCTGGTCAAACAGGTCGACCTGCGCGCGGATGTCTTCCGACTTGCCCAGGATGCTGGTGAAGCGCAACAACTGCTCGTCGCGAATGAAACTGGCGGACGATTCTGCCGTCAGCAAGGCCTCCGGGGCCTGGGGCCGGGCGACGATATAGCCCTGAACATAATTGACTCCGATGTCCGCCAGCGTTTGAACCGTGGCGGTGTCCTCGGCCCATTCGGCAATGGTTTGCATGCCCAGATTGCTGGCCAGGTTGACTATGGCCTCGACGATCGCCACGTTGGCCGGATGGCTGTTCATGTTGACGATGAAGCTGCCATCGATCTTGAGCAGGTCGGCCGGTAGCTCTTTGAGGTACGAGAACGACGTGTAACCCGCACCGAAGTCGTCCAAAGCGACTTTGGCGCCGAAGCCGCGTACCGTGTCGATGAAGTGGCGCGTGTTGTGCAGGTCGTGCAGCGCGACGCTTTCGGTGATCTCGATGCACAGGTGACGGGCGATGTCGGTGTTGGCGGCAAGCATCGCAAAGACATCCTGCATGAACTTCTCATCGTTGAGTGAAGCGCCGCTCAGGTTCATGCAGACGAAGCGGGTGTTCTTGAGCTGGCGCTGGTGCATGCTGAGCCAGGCCAGTGTCGTGGCCAGCACCCAGCGGTCGATGACACCCATGCGGCCGCTGTTTTCCGCGGCCGAAATGAGACGGTCGGTCGGAACTATCTTTCCATCCGCGTCCTTCATGCGCAACAACACCTCGAAGTTCAGCGAATCGTTCGGAGCCTTGAGCGACATGATGGGCTGCATTTCAAGGTACAGGCCATCGGTCGCGGCACTGGTCGACAACAACTCGACCAGTCGGAGTTCGGCTTCATGCTGCTGGAAGGCGTCCGCCGTGCGGTCGTAGACAACCAACCCTTCGTGGTGACCGCGTTTGGCTTCGCGGCAGGCGCGATCGGCTGTCGACAAGGCGTCCTTGATGGACGTGCCAGGCCTGACCTCGATCAGGCCGATCGAGCCCCGCACCGTGAACGCTTTTTCGCCGACACGAAACGGGCTGCTTCCGATGCTGCGCACAATGCCCTGACAAACCAGCGCCGCCAGCGCCATCTTGGTGTCGGGCAGCACGATGGCGAACTCGTCGCCGCCAATGCGGCCGACCCGGATCGAGCCCGACACGACATCGGTGATGCGTTTGCACACCTGTTGCAGGACTTCGTCGCCGGCATTGTGTCCAAACAGATCATTGATCAGCTTGAAGCGGTCCAGGTCCAGGTAGGCGAGGGCGAACGGCTTGCCCCGGGGTGCCATCGCGCTGGCCTCTTCATACGCATTTTCAATGCCCCTGCGGTTCAAAACCTTGGTCAACGGGTCGTTGTAGGCCAGGAAATTGAGATCTTCAGTCGCACGCGACTTCTCCGTCACGTCCTGCAGCGAACCTTCGATGCGTTCATTGGCCAGCGTCGCCTTTACCAGGAAGCGACGCGGCTCCGCGTCATCCGGCGTGCGACGGCCCTTGATCTCCAGTTCGCCATTGACCCGGCTGTAGACAAAGTGGTGCAGTTGGGTCCAGGCGCCCTGGTCGAAATATTGTTGCCAGGTGTTGTGCCCGACCGTCAACACCTTGTCGCCCAACATTCCCATCAACGCCGGGTTGGCGCTGATGAATCGGCCTTGCAGATCCAGGCTGAACAAGCCGATCGGCATTGCGTTGAAATTGTGCTCGAGCTCGGCCTGCACCGTCAGGCGCTGGTGGTGCTCCATCCGCATCTGTTCCGCGATCGCCAGCGCCGCCAACAGACTGGACGACAAGGCTACGGTGACAAAATTGGTCGCAACAGCCAGTTCCTTGATGCCCGACGCCGCCGCTGCGATTTCTGCCAGGACCGACAAAAAAGCGACGCCTAGCGAGGCGCCGTACCACATCGCGACACGGGAACGGGTTCGTCTGAGAATGTCCAGCAGACTCAGCGTCATCAGCACCGACCAGGTGCCAGCGACCATCCACATGACCGGCAGCCACGCCTGATAGGGCAGCGTGATCGACACAAGGAGGAAGGGCAGGCACAGCCACTGCGTGACCTGCAATGGCTTCTCGAACCGGGTCTTGCTAAGGTCATCTGCAAACAGGTAGCGAAACAATGCCAGTGTCATCAGGCCATAAATTGCAACTGTGACGGACCTGGCGGGCGCCAGCCATTCCGCAGGCAGGGTGTGGCCAAGCCATTGGATGTCCCAACCTGCGGAAATAGCGCTCATGCGCAGGGTGATGACCAGCCATGCGGCAAAAAGCACGTACAGGACCTGTCTATTGATCCAGGCCGTCATCAATACGAATACGGCCAGCACGATCAAGCCTCCATCGAGCAAGCCGGAATTTCGGTGGAACTCCCGGGTGGACTTTTGCATGTCGTCGGCAGACCAAGCCGCCGCGCTCAGACGGGCCGGTCCGACAAACTGCGCGCGGCACAACACGGGTGCCGCGGCCTGATCTAGGCGAAGTGCAAAACCTGCCTTGACCACCTCCAACGCACCCTTTACACCAGCGCGGGAGGCTTCTCCCAAAGGTGCCAGCGATGCGCGGTCCCAACAACTGACCTTGGTGGCGTGACGTGACGGGAATTCAATGAACGAGCCCGGATCGATCGCGCTGCCAGGGTCGAAAGTGAACCAGACCGGTGTCTCCGATCGGTTGGTGTCGAAATGGTTGACCATGCGCGCACCTACCAGTTGACTGCGCGCTTGCTCGACGCTCGGGGACTTGGCGGCCTCATGCAGCACCTGGAGTCTGAGTGGCGTCGCATTGCCGGAGTCGTACTGGTTCTCCCAGGCAAAAATCGCGGCGATCGAAATCAGCGCAATGCCAAGCGGCACCAGATAAATGGAGAGAACCCAGACGAGCTTGTCCATGCCCGCACTCAGGCGGGCACCAACAACCTTATTCCATGACCGGAGCCGATCAACCATGCAGCCTTGCAAGTGCCGACCGTTTGCCAGCAATGGAAGCGAGTCTACGCGTCGACGCTCAGGCGTCAACAGATCGTGGCGTCACAACTCAACCACCCCGTCGAGAGATGGAAAAGTGTTGCGTGAATCAGACGGGCCGGCGGCCTAGTGGTGGAACAGCCCTCGGCGTAGTCGGCGCCGGAAAGAGTTCGCCCCAATTCACTGTGCGGTCGACCTGCACGTCAATATCCGGATGCTGGGTGAATCGCATGAACTTGAGCATCGGGTGATCGGCTTGCACCAACCGCTCATGACCAGTTTCGATGTCGAAGCCCAGGACCCGATGCGGAATATTGTTGCCGTGGCGCATCGGAATGAATCCCTGCTCGGGGTAAAGGTCCTCGAACATCATCTGGTCGTATTGCTTGTCCAGCGGCGAACGTGCTGCCACGATAGCCCAGTCGATACCTTCGTTCTCGCAATACATCAGGGTTGCCTTGATCAGGACCATCTTGACCAGGCGTCCGACGGAGCCCCCGACAATGCCCAGGCGACTACCCTCGACCAGTGGCCGGTCGCGTAACCAGATGGGTAGGTTCACGCTTTGTTCGACCTTCAGCGGCATGTAGGCATTGCTCTGAATCCGCAGGGTTCCGAGCGGGGTGCCGTCGAGCTTGGACTCTGCCAGGAGGACGATGACGCCTGGTTCGATATCCAGGGCCTCGGGAGTGCGCAGCTTTTCAGCAAATTCCGGCATATGGCGTCCATAAGCCGCAGACC
>ENA-ORBV01016360-ORBV01016360.1-microbial-mat-metagenome-genome-assembly--contig:-NODE-16360-length-10780-cov-9.146688_pt1 | contig 10780 bp, 9 predicted proteins | sample MGYA00237777_ERZ505514 | MGnify/ENA primary metagenome ERZ505514 (study PRJEB26160, sample SAMN06269048) | microbial mat metagenome | isolation source: Oligotrophic lake microbial mat | place...
TTTCAAGCAGAAGACGGCATACGAGATTCGCCTTAGTCTCGTGGGCTCGGAGATGTGTATAAGAGACAGCCTATATTATTTGAGGCATAGGGGCTACTATCGCCAACGGACACATAAAACGAAACAAAATAAGCGGTGCCTGCAATAAGGGATTGAGTTAAAGTGGATTGAATGTACTCTCGTGCATTAGGCCCATTCCCGTATTGTGTTATAATCCCTGCGTAAGCGTTACCAGTTCTTGCTGGTTGAAAGCCTTCTAAATTTAAGGGGACGCCATTTGAATAATAAGCGGGCGTATATGTGTCACAAGAATTAAAATAATCGGGTGAATAAGAAGTAGGATTAACCCAGAAGCTGCAATTTTCTATTTGATTTACTGAGCTAGTTGCATTTGGACACGCAGTATATGTTTCAAAACTAGGATTAGGCACAAGATTAACTTGTGATTGTGCTTGAATACAAAGCAAAAAACTGAATATGTAAATTATTTTTCTCATACCATCATTGCGATTTGACGCATTGATACAAGTTACAAAAGTTTAATTTAAGGACAAAGTGCTCTAAGAGCGGAGTGCGTGGTACTTTAAGGGACTGTAATCTTCACCAAACATAAACTAAAAAAGTGACGAATCAATTTTATTTTAGAGATCGAAGGTTATTTTAATCTTAGGAAAAAGAAAACAAGTAAAAACACCGTTAAAATTGTAGTCAAATAAACTACAAAGTAAATTTTAAAATGCCCAATTGCCGATAGGCCCCGCTTTATGGTGCGGAGCGCACGCGGATAAATTGTGCGAAGCACGCCATTTTTTTGTGCGTGAGCGCAAAGCTTACTTGGGTTTTATAGCTGAGGCGCGAAGCGAAAAAACACAAGTGTGCTTTGCTTGGGATAGCCAAAATGCCCGTGTCGGGCAAAAAGTGCGGTGGGAATTGTATGATATTTACTTGCTTTGGTCTGGTTTCGGCATGTGTGGCAAGTGAATATGATACAATTGGCGATAGCTTTACTACGGCTGTGTCAGCCGGGTGAGGGAAGGAAAGCCAAACCCTAAAAAAGTGCTTCCAGAGATGTTCTAAGTCTGCCGAAGTCTTGTCGACCGAGATGATTTTTTTTCCGACGTCTGTCCTGACGCATTACTTATAACGTTTTGCGCCTAGGCACAGTTTTTTGCTTGTCCAAGTTATGCATTTGAGCGTTAACACGCAAAAAATTGGGCTTAGGCGCTGTTAGGTGTTAGTGCCCCCCACACAGTATTTGGCCGTGTCTGCCCTTTTGGGGTATTTTGCCTCTGTCTAGCCGAGATGCAAGTTTGGGGCAACACTTTTGGGTTTGTTATTAGAAGGGATAGCAAAGCAATTTGAAAAATTGCCCGTTCTATAGCCACACAGGTTGCAGAGCTTTTGCAAGCTTATTTGGCGCCAAAAAAAATTAATACCGCTGAAAGAAAGCGACCAAATGTGCTTGCAAAAGTGCGCGGGCTTACACACAGTGCAATGGGTATAGTTGTCGGATTATGGTCGATACATACAGGTCGATACATTGCGGTTGATAACACACAGGTCTATACACACAGAAAAGAAAACACACAGATGCGCTAACCCAATGGCGCCAATTTACACTAATTGGCGTCCGTTTAAAAAAAGTCCGCCGTAAGGCGCCACGTTATAAATAATGTTGGTGGCAAAAGAGAAGTTAAAAAAAATTGCACTGCACAAGCGGGAATTCTTTTCGCACACGCGGGATTTCTTTTGGCACAAGCAAGAACACTACTTGCACACGCGGGATTTCTTTTGGCACAAGCAAGAATACCTTTTGCACAAGCGAGAATACTAATTGCACAAGCGAGATTTCTTTTGGCACAAGCAAGAACACTCCCTGCACAAGCAAGAATACTCTTTGCACAAACGAGAATACCTTTTGCAGTAGCAAGAACACTCTTTGCACAAGCTGGAATACTAATTTTACCCATAAAATTTCTTGCTGACGATAAATTTATTCGGTACGCTGATACGGTTTAGATTACCACTTATGAGATTAAACCTTTGTTTTAACAGATTTTCGATTTGTACATGTATCTATTGCGCAAAGTTGTACGTTATAGTATATAAATACCCCAACAAGGAGGTAAAGTATGACACCACCTAATAGAAAATAGTCCACAACAAAGCTTTAACAAGGTTATCGCTTTTACTGAGGTTTCTCTTTAAAGATTCTCTTCCTCACCGAAAATTATTTAGTGTACACTAAATAACAGAATCACCAAAAAATAAAAACAATTAATATAACAATGTATAAAGTTGAACACGTTTCACTTTATACTACAAAAAAAATATATCATGAACAATTTCTCAGAAGTAGGTCATGCAAAGAATGTGGCTAATTTAGAAGATCTTATTAGCTATTGCACCGGATACGGTGTAGCCTACAATCCAAGTCAAGTTCCTATAACATTAGCGAACTTAACAACTTTAAAAACAAACGCCGATGCTGCAATAGCAAACGTTGTTACAACGTTTAACGCGTTTAAAAATGCTACTAACGACAGGGAGATCGCATTCTTGCCTATTAAAAAACTTACTACACGAATCATTAACGCTTTAAAAGCGAGTGGTGTAAGTGAGCAAACTATGAAAGATGCGTACACCATTAATCGTAAAATGCAAGGCAAATTGTATGTAGTCAAACCAATCTGAACTTTCATAGTTAAATTTATTTAGACATTTTCTGATAATTAAAGATAGTTAATTTTTTGTTTCCATTAAGAATTTTCTTTTAGTAAGCCCATAACTTAAATTTCTAAAATAATTCTGTTTTCTTTCTTTTAGGGTTTTTAATTTTATTTTTCTCCTCCTTTCTAATGTTCTTGCCGCTCTGCCGTAATATTTATCAGCGGGCGTAACATTGTTTAATGATTCGTGATAGCGTTGGTAATTGTAATAATGTACAAACTGTCTTAATGCGTGTTCAAGCTCCATTGGACTGTAATACACATCCAGTTTAATTACGTTTTTCATACTTCGGTGATAGCGTTCAATTTTGCCTTGCGTTTGCGGATGACGAACACGACCCCTGATGTGTTTTATCTCTTGTGATTTTACATAGTCTTTAAAATCGTTTGCGATGTAACAAGAGCCGTTATCACTCAAAAGCTTCGGCTTTTCACCCGGTTTAAGATTTGATTTTAGCATCGCTTGGTTGATGGTATCCTCAACATCAGTTGTTTTCATTGATTTACAAAGCTGCCAATGAACAATAAAACGAGAATAATCATCAAGCACCGTGCTCAGATAATACCAACCCCATCCAGGGATTTTAAAGTAAGTAAAATCGGTTTGCCACATTTCGTTTATGCGATGTGTTTTATCTTTAAACTCTGGTCCCGCGCTCATTAGCATAAATGCCGGCGTAGTTATTAAACCTTTTTCTTTTAAGATTCGATATACCGAGCTTTCCGACACAAAACGCTTATGAATATCGGTAAACAAACACGCTACTTCTCTTGGCGAACGATCAGTGTATTCAAGAGCCAACTCAACAATGGCTTGCTTTTCTTGGTCAGGGATTTGATTCCAGTGTTGCTTACGAACGCAAGGTTTGTTAGCTAATCCGTCGTAGCCATATTTTAAATAAGCATTATACCATTCGTAAAACGTGCTTTTGTGAATGCCAAATTCCTTTAACGTAGCATTAACACCAAGTTCAGATTTTTCAACGAGCTGAATGATTTCGAATTTCTCAGTTTGACTTAATCGCATGTGTTTTTCCATTTTAGGATTTAATCCAGCCCGGTTAAACTTTTTTTTAGTAAATCATTGTGCAGATATAAATCAGCGAGAGCTTTCTTTAAATTATCATTTTCCCTTTTTAAATCAGAAACCTCGGATGCGTTAGCGTTTCTTTCTGTATCACCGCTTAATCTCTTTTTCCCGGCTTCTAAGAAATCTTTACTCCATTTATAATACACGCTGTCGTTAATCCCATACTTCCTACTAATATTGGCTATAGAGTCTTCTCCACGCAATCCCTCCAACACTATCCTTATCTTTTCTTCTGCGCTGTATGTTTTATTTGTTCTTCGTTTAATATCCTTTATTAAACTGTGTGGTTTTCTTCCACGTTTCTTTGGTTCATTATTGTTTTCTTCCATTTTCTTTAGTATTTTTATAATAGTTAAACTTAAGAAAATGTCCAATAACTTTTATACTAAACCGGTCTTGTTTGGTTTGACGTTAAACACTACTGCTATGTAAAAATCGGCCGAAGTACTTTTCATATTATTTCTTTCAGTAATTTCAATCCCCTTTAATTCATAATAAATTGCGCTATCCAATACATCAGTTTCTGCGTAGATAGCCGAATAGGGGTGATAATAATTATGAAATGCCTGCTCAGGACAACCGTTTTTTTTAAGGATGATGTAAGCGGCATTTAAAAAACGTTTTGCTGCAGTCTAGTCTCTTGCTCTTATAGCCAAAAATGCAGAGTAGGAATAGAAGTAAGATTCGCAATCTGGCGATTTCATTTTTTCGAACTTTGCTAAAATTAATTTCGCCGAATCAATTTTAGATTGTTCCATATAATCTATGAACTTACTTTTTAAAGGTATTGCTTCAGTACATTTGCAATCTTGAGCAATAATGCGTTGAGTGAACAATACAAAAAGAAGGCAAATAAAAAGTGGGGGCAAAAATTTCATAAGTAAAACTTCTCTAAAGTTAATCAATTAAGTAGAATAAGATTATTAAGGGAGATTTAATTTTGAGAATGAAGGCAATAAATTAATAATCTAAATTTTGAATGCACTTCCAATTTAACCGCAAATAGTTTGAAGATTTTATTAGAGTATTAGTTTACTCATTGATCCAACCAACAAGGGTTAATACCTCATCAGCATCTACTTTTTCGAATTTCATTTGCTCATAATTCCAAACTGCCATACCTTGCTGATAACTTTCAGTGCCCACAATCAGTTCTCTTACAAGCGCTACTGTTTTTTCGCTGCTCTTGAAATTCTTTAATTGGAATGGGTATTTCCCTAACTCTTTATTATTATTTGCTAAAAGCACTCTGCGTCCTTGTGGCGTAGATTTTACTTCAGCGGCAAAACCATTTAAAGGATACGTGAAATTCATTTCTTCCACTTTATCATTTTTAGAATTCACTAGCACCATTTTGTCGCCGTAATTTAAAGTGGTTACATTTTTATCTTCTTTTGTAACAATTGGTGCAACGTTACCTGGTTTAAAAGGGATTTTACCCATCAATGTCGCATTTTTTGAATCAACATTTACTTTGTAAAAACTGATCTCTGTATTTTCCTTATTGTAATGCGTATAGATAAAAGTGGTATTATCTACCCACCACATTGGAGGATCAGGAATTTTTCCGTCTTTAGTAATTTGTCCATAGCCCCCATCTTTTACTAATTCAACTTTTGGTTTGTTTTGCGGATATAAATTTAACTTGATCGGCATTGCAGTTTTATCGTACTCTACATCTTGCCCTAATTTTGCTTTGAAGGTTAAGTTTTTTACTTCACCGTAAGTTTTAGTTTTAAAATTATATACCGAATAAAATTTTCCTTTAGCAAAATCATTCGTATAAAATATGGCGCTGTCGCCACTGCATCGCACTAAATTTGCTCTCCCATCAAATAATATTTTTTTCTCTTTCAAGTCAATGATGTTTCCAATACCGGTGATCATATAACGATCATTATAAGTAGTACAAGCTCCTAGGTCAGTTCTGATATAATCCTTACCGCCTTGTTTGCCGTTCACGGTCAATATTTCTTCACGGCCGGTAAAATGCCCGTTCAAAAAATGGTAAGCATATATTTTTTGCTTGAACTCTGCTTTTATAGGAGTTTCAACGTGCACAACAATAAGCGCTTGTTTTCCTCCTTGAGAAAAACAGTAAATACTTAGTAATATAAAAAATATAAGATATCGCTTCCGCATGTTATATCGAATTAAAAAAGTCAAAAAATAATCTCACGCCTGTTCCTGTTCCACCTTTTGGACGGTAGCCATCTTTAGCAGAAATAAATGCAGGCCCTGCAATATCTAAATGGTAATATGGGTAATCGGTATATTTCTCTAAAAATTTGCCTGCCGTAATTGATCCGGCATAGGGCCCGCCTAAATTCTTTTGATCGGCAATGTCGCTTTTCATTTGCTCGGCATAATCATCCCAAAACGGAAATTCCGCAAGGCGTTCGTGTACATTATTACCGCTGGTTTTTAATTTATCGCTGTATTTTTTAGGAGCATTTCCCATGCTTACAATTCCGCTTGATCCAATAGCAGCCACTGCAGCTCCGGTAAGTGTGGCAATATCAATTGTTAACTCTGGCTTGTAACGTTTTGCAAAATGTAAAGCGTCAGCCAATATCATTCTTCCTTCAGCATCCGAGTTTAGCATTTCAACTGTGGTTCCATCCATCATAGTAATAATATCTCCGGGCGCAAAAGCATTAAATCCAGGCCTGTTATCTGTTGCAGGAACTAAAGCGATCACGTGAACATTTAATTTTGCTTTTGCAATGGCGTACATAGCCGCACCAACTGCAGCAGCTCCGGCCATATCGCACTTCATCATGTCCATACTATTTGGGGTAGGCTTCAAACTCAATCCTCCTGTATCATACACAACGCCTTTTCCAACTAATACAAATGGTTTTTTATTTTTTGCTTTATGCTTGTACTCCATTATAGTAAATGTTGGTTCATCAACGCTTCCGGCATTCACCGAAAGCAAACCACCCATTTTAAGCTCAACTATTTTTTTCTTGTTGTACACCTCTACTTTAAATCCTGCTTCCTTTCCCATATGCTTAAATGCATTTGCAAGATCGGTTGCGTTTAAATGATTTACAGGTTCATTAACCAAATCGCGTGCCTTAACGGTTGCCTCAACTACAATATTAAGTTTGTTTAACACTTTATAATCAAATCCACTTCCGGTTAAATTAATATGTTGCAAGCTGTTTTTTTGATCCTTGGCCGAAGTTTTATGTTTAATGAATTGGTAGTTTGCCAAAGCTGCGCCTTCTGCAGCAGCATAGAAGTACGAAACTTGTTTGGTAGCGTTATAAATATTTAAGTCTTTGCCCTTTACGCCATTTACCATATCGGCAACCAGGCCTCCATGTTTACGGCAAATTTCTAACACTAAATGCGCTTCTTTCTTGTTATCAACTAGTAAAACCGAGATAATTCGTCCGCAAGAGTTAAAACTATGCTGTTTTTTAGTGTTATCCTTAAAATAACCGTCTAAGTAGCCAACCTCTTCCTTTGAAAAACCGTAATCTATATGGTTCTTCCAAGTAGTGGAAATGATTAAAACAGGAGATCCGAGACTCGCTTTTTTTTGAAATTGAATAGTGGCCATAATTAAGGACTGTGTTTGTACCTGACGAATTTACGAAATACATTAAAAATTCCTAATTTTTTAAGTACCTACTATAGTTTCGCAATACGCCTAAAAAGTGGTAAATTTGTAGTCCATTTTAGTGAAAGATATGACAGTTGATTCCCTTTTACAACGCGCTTTAAAACTCGATTTTTTAACAATTGAGGAGGGCATTTTTTTGCACGAAAATGCAAGTACTGCCGAGCTTGTTTTTGTAGGGAACGAATTACGTAACATTCATAAAAAAGGAAGCAAAGAAGTTACTTGGCAAATTGATAGAAATGCCAATACAACCAATGTATGTATTGCCAATTGCAAATTCTGTAATTTCTATAGAATTCCAGGCCATAAAGAGGCTTATATTACAGATATTTCTACCTATAAAAAGAAGATCGAGGAGACCTTTAAATGGGGAGGCGATCAATTGCTTTTACAAGGTGGCCATCACCCCGAATTAGGCCTTAGTTTTTACGTGAATTTATTCAAAGAATTGAAGGCTTTGTTTCCTGCTTTGAAGCTTCACGCACTGGGGCCTCCGGAGATAGCGCACATTGCTAAATTAGATAAGTTAAGCCATACCGAAGTATTAAGTGCGCTTAAGGAAGCTGGCATGGATAGCTTGCCTGGCGCAGGTGCCGAGATATTGAATGACCGCGTGAGAAGGCTAATAAGCAAAGGAAAATGTACCGGTCGCGAATGGTTGGAAGTGATGAAAGCCGCACACCAATTGAATATTACGAGTAGCGCAACCATGATGTTTGGGCATATTGAGACCATTTATGAGCGCTTTGAGCATCTGGCGTGGCTTCGCGAGGTTCAGGCATTAAAACCTGCAACATCTAAAGGTTTTTTAGCCTTCATACCTTGGCCATTTATGGATGATGGCACCTTGTTAAATCGCGTAAAAGGCATAAAGAACAATGTAACCGCCGACGAATATATTCGTATGATTGCCTTGTGCCGCATTATGTTACCTAATATTACCAATATCCAAGCGAGCTGGTTAACCGTAGGAAAGGAAACAGCAAAACTGTGCCTTCACGCTGGGGCCAACGATTTTGGAAGTATTATGTTAGAAGAAAATGTGGTGAGTGCAGCAGGGGCGCCACACCGTTTTACCTACAAACAAATTCAGGAATCAATTAAAGATGCCGGGTTTGAGCCGCAATTACGAAACCAACAATATGAAGAACGAATTTTACCTGAGCACATTGAAGAACAAGTAATAAATTACTAAACAGAATCTAAGATGCCAAAAGAAACCGCTATACGTTGCTCGCTTTGTAACCGCGATAAAAAAGATGTAAAAATTTTGATCGCCGGAATTAACGGACATATTTGTGATAATTGTGTATCGCAAGCGTACCATTTAATTGCTGATGAGAATTTAACTGATAACTCAAGCAAGCAGCAAATTCAAAATTCATTGAATTTATTGAAGCCTGTTGCTATTAAAGCAAGTTTGGATGAATATGTAATTGGACAAGACGATGCAAAAAAAGTTTTAGCAGTTGCAGTTTACAATCACTTCAAACGCATTTCACACGCGCTTAAAAATAAAGAAGAAATTGAAATTGATAAATCGAATTTAATTTTGGTTGGAGAAACCGGGACAGGAAAAACATTATTAGCGCGAACCATTGCAAAAATGTTGAATGTGCCGTTTTGTATTGCCGATGCAACAGTTCTTACAGAAGCAGGATATGTTGGTGAAGATGTTGAAAGTATTTTAACGCGTTTATTGCAAGCGGCCGATTATAATGTAGAAGCTGCAGAAAAAGGAATTGTATTTATTGATGAGATCGATAAAATTGCACGCAAGAGCGATAACCCAAGTATTACACGTGATGTGAGTGGTGAAGGTGTGCAGCAAGCGATGCTAAAATTATTGGAAGGAACGGTTGTAAATGTGCCGCCGCAAGGTGGACGTAAACATCCGGATGCAAAAATGATAGCCGTGAACACAAAAAATATTTTATTTATTTGTGGTGGAGCCTTTGATGGTATTGATAAAAAAATTGCGCAACGTTTAAATACGCAGGCCGTTGGTTTTAGTGCATCGGTTACTGCCGAAGAGGTTGACAAAGGAAATTTATTACAATATATTTCTCCGCAAGATTTGAAAGCATTTGGTTTAATTCCTGAATTAATTGGTCGCTTACCAGTGTTAACGTATTTGCGTCCTTTAGATAGAAGCGCTTTACGTCAGATCTTAACTGAACCAAAAAATGCATTGATCAAACAATACAAATTCTTATTTAAAATGGAAGGCGTTAAGTTAGAGTTTGATGATGAGGTTTTGGAATTAATTGTAGATAAAGCGCTCGAATTTAAATTAGGTGCACGTGGTTTACGCGGAATTTGCGAAGCCATTATGACCGACGTTATGTTTGAAATGCCCAGCGAAGAAAAGGCGCCAAAGAATTTCAATATTACATTGGAGTATGCGCAGGATAAGTTGAAGACAGCGAAATTGAGCAAGTTGAAGGTGGCTTAATTTAATTTTCTCATTCTTCTTATTTTTGTAGATTTGGTTTATATATAAACCCATTAAACCCTCATCTCATGAAATCATTTAAGACAACCATACTTGTTTGCGTGATCATTTTTTCACAAACAATTGTTGCGCAAAGCAAAAAAGAAAGAGCCGTTGAAAGCAAGAGTGTTGCTATGGACATGTATAACTCTTCGCAAAACACAGAAGCGCTGGAATTTTATAGTAAGGGAAGTGAAAAATTGGGAGCCGGAGATTATAAAGGCGCCATCAAACTATTTGAAAAGGCAATTGATAAGGATCCTAAATTTGTTGAAGCCTATGACGACATGGGCGTATCCTACAGAAAGCTTGGCGATTTTAAGAATGCGATCAAGAATTACGAAAAGTCAATTGAATTGTATCCTAATGGTGCAATGGCACATCAGAATTTGGGCATGATCTATGCGATTCAAAAAGAATTTCAAAAAGCGCTTAATGAATATGAGACTTCTCAAAAGTTGAAACCTGAAGATCCGGAAGGATATTACGGGACAGTAAATATTTATTTGCAATTAGGAGAATACAAGAAAGCTATCAATAATGCCAAAAAAACGTTGGATATCTACGAGGCCACAAAAAATCCATATATAGCCGATGCGCAATATTTACTGGGTATGAGTTATTATTACGATAAGGATAATAAAAATGCCAAGACCTTTCTTGAATTAGCAAAAAAGGGCGGAGCTCCAGTAGATCCAAAGGTATTAAAGGATGTGCAATAAAGGAATTAGACTTTTTGTGATCGAATAAAAAGGACAAATACTGTCTCTTATACACATCTCCGAGCCCACGAGACTAAGGCGAATCTCGTATGCCGTCTTCTGCTTGAA
>ENA-ORBV01016362-ORBV01016362.1-microbial-mat-metagenome-genome-assembly--contig:-NODE-16362-length-10779-cov-6.780228_pt1 | contig 10779 bp, 8 predicted proteins | sample MGYA00237777_ERZ505514 | MGnify/ENA primary metagenome ERZ505514 (study PRJEB26160, sample SAMN06269048) | microbial mat metagenome | isolation source: Oligotrophic lake microbial mat | place...
ATGTAAGCTATCATAGTAGTAAGGTAAAACACACGTACGCTTGCTTAGCTTTGAAAGATCGTGTCATTTAATTCGTCTCACGTAGTCACGTTTCTGATTAAAAACAAAACCTCAGTCACGAGCAAAACAAAACTTTGATCCCGCGTGACTCATGACTCAAAAACCGGTACTCACTACGACATATTATACGTCACTATCATTAATCACGAGTTTAAACAACAGTCAACCATTGCAAGGAGTTCTCAGTATTACGCAGCACAAGCCGTATCTACCGTTATGATAGCTGGTGTTGATAGTAGCGATAGCAAAGCAGCCGTAGTAGAGCACCCATTGATTCCTTTGCGGACAACAAAGAGAGCTTTTGTGTTTTGGACAAGAAGAATCTAATATCATTAGCTATTCTGCTATACTAGTAGGGATAGCTACAAGTGTAGTGGCTTGTGTGAACGTCACACGAAAGACAAAAGTCTAGTAGGTAGCTACGTAGTTATTTTGAAAATCGCACACGGCACCGTGGATTCCAGTACAGTCATTGATTGGAGTGGACGTCGGTTTCATCGCTTCCAACGAGTCCACGATTCATTGATTGATCGGTCGGCTCGGCTCTGCAGAAGACCAACAAAACAATTACGCGTTGTAATTAATTAATTTCAGAGGTACTCCGTTCACCACGATGAGTTCCGATGATGATGATGACGACGACAATGATGATGACCTGAGCGAGGCCGAAGAAGTCATGGGAGAAGTGGACAATGGCAGTAATCATCACGACGATACTAGCGATGCGGATCGAAGCGAACCGAGTGACACGGGTCATGACCATGACGATCAAAGCCATACTGAACGCCTAGACGCTGACGCTGACGCTGACGTGGACGTGGACTTGGAAGAAGATGATGGATCTCAAGCTCCCACCGATGAAGAAGAGGAGGAGGACGATGCCATGGACGGGGATGACGATGATGACGAAGAAGACATTGATCACAGCGAGAGTAATTTTGGTCATTCCACAAATGCCGACGAGGATGGTGGAGCCAAGTCCGCAACCACATCACCAGAGGGCAAGGCTTCCTTGTTGGAATCTCCAGCGGCGAGTAGTCATCCAAACACTCCTGCGGATACTCCCAAAACTCCCAAAAGTGGTGGAACAACAACTTCTGCCAGCAACAAAACGACAACCCACAACAAATCTAGTGCTTCTACCGGAGCTTCTGCCAGTGCTTCTGCTACTGCTAATGTGGCGACAGACGGAGAACCCAAACGCAAAAAACGCAAAGGCATGCCGGCCGGTTTGGGCGGTTCCCGCAAGGGACGAGCTCCGGCCGTCCGTGGCTTGACCATTCCGTTCCGGACCGTCAAGAAGGCCATGAAATTGGATCCCGACATTCCCATTGTCCAAAATGAAGCCGCCATTATGACGACCTTGGCTTCGGAATTATTTTTGAAAGCTCTGGCCCAAGATTCCTATGACAATGCCAAGGCGCGAGGACGAAATACCATTCGGTATGTTGTGTGTGTCGCGTCGTGTGTGCAATACTTGTATTATTTTGTTTGCTTGTCTGCATTACTAATCATTATTTTCTTCCTCTTTTTTGGTTTGTAGGTATGAAGATGTTGCCGAGGCAAGAACCAAGAAACCTTCCCTATCGTTCTTGGAAACACTGCTCCCTTAATTGACATATGTACTGTATTTTGGCTCGATTTGGGGTTGGTACTATAGGGAGTGGTGGTTACGACACTAATAGTTACTAGATAGGGTTCCTGCTCTTTTTTCAAGGAATTGTTCCCCTAGTAAATAATAATGATAGTACCGATATCCATTCTTTTGGAATCTCAGTTTGCATTTTTTGTTCCCTGAAAACCAGTCTGCGAAGCATTGGCTCTCTTCCATGCGGCACCACACACAGCAACCATTATTATTGTAGTGTTGCAGGCACCGTCCTGATTCTTTTGAATTGTTTCTTACATGATTGTGTTTTTTCCGACTCACTGGCCACTCACCACTCATTCATTGGGAAGCTTAAATACCACGGGGAAAAATTATAGGAACAAACTACGACTACTAGCTAGCTAGCTAGACCCCGATGATGGACACGATAATAACGGTGTGGGTTGTGGCAAACCAATAGCCTTTCAAACTGGGCTGCCGGCGGAACCAAACTTGGGGCAAACTGTGGAAGGATCCAAAATCCTAATACTACTACTATACTAGCTAGAGTATGAATTTACCCAAGGCATATTGTTTAAAAGGCGCACATTCGAACCCATCCTCTACACTACCGAGCGAAGGGCTACATGCAATGAGACAGTTCGTGACTGAGAATCAAAAGGTGCATTGACATGCATCCAGGACGATCCATTAGGAGTACAGTTTTACTGTATAATTTTCAAACATCAACGAATCAAACATCGTCTAATCTCCGAATCCCAGATTCGCCGATCGTTAAATCTCCGAATCCCAGATTCGTCGATCGGTATCTCCCAATCCCGCTTTGTTGACGAGATTTATATGCTATTTTAATACAGGGTGTCATATTTTTCCACTTCAGTGGCTTTTTCTACTACTGAAAGTCACTTCAGTGGGTTTTTATAGTCAGTAAGTCACTTCAGTGGGTTTTTTTGCTTCAGTATGTCACTTCAGTGGTTTTTTAGGACTAGAACCATAAGTATCTCCGAATCCCAGATTCGCCGATAAGTATCTCCGAATCCCAGATTCGCCGATAAATATCTCCGAATCCCAAATCTCCGAATCCCAAATTCGCCGATAAATATCTCCGAATCCCAAATCTCCGAATCCCAGATTCGCCCATAAATATCTCCGAATCCCAGATTGGTCGATAAATATCTCCGAATCCCAAATTCGCCGATAAGTATCTACGAATCCCAAATTATCTCCGAATCCCAGATTCGCCGATAAGTATCTCCGAATCCCAGATTAGCCGATAAGTATCTAAGAATCCCATATCAAACGATAAGTATCGACGAATCCCAAATCCAACGATAGAACAGTTTTAGTGTTATCTATAAGCTTTTGACTACCGTTTCAAAATTTTCAGTAGTGAAACTACTGAGTGTTTTGATTCGCTATTCAATACCTGGTACTGTACCGTTCATTGCATTGTCGCACTACTATACTTCATGATCATACAGTAGATCCATTCATTCCCGACGCATGCAGCGCACCCTCTTTCTAATTTTTTTCACCACCGCTGGTCATAATAGCTATCATAATGTACTAGTAGCTACTGGTAGCTAACTAACTTAGATTCAGGAAAGAAACAGAGCTCCGGTCGAGTTGTGGCACGTTTGCATGCATCAGCACCATGCATGGCTCTAATATGGTTAGCTATTAGTAGCAACAGGCCAAGTAAGAAATGATATTAACTAGCTAGCTAGCTATATATAGCTAGGCCGATTGAGTCATTCAACTTTCATAGCTAGCTAGAGCACTAGCTAGAGTCGCAAGGCGCAGCCGAAGAACGGAGTAGTAGCATGAACCGCATCTCCAAGCAGAAGAAGAATGCTTCGTCGTCGGACGGTGCACCTTCCACTTCCGTAGCAACAACGACAACAGCTACTACACCAACAAGCTACAACAATGTCTCGTTTCGTGGCAAAGCGGGCGGTCGCATTTCCCTCAATAAAAAGGGATTGCTCTACCTCGAACACGCCTTGCAAGATGGAAGCAACACCAGCATTTCTGTGGCTAACGAAAATTCCAAGACGATCAAAATCTTTTGGAAATCTTTGAAGGAGCACAAAATCCACAAAACCAATTTACTTTTGAAATTGACCAATTTTGAAGACAAGGCGCTCATTTTCAAGTTGGCGAATTTGGAGGAATTGGAACGCATTTATGCAGACATTGCGGCAAGACGAGAGCAATGCACGCTTTTGGATGACAGTGAACAGAGTCTCAATAGCAGCAGCAGTACTGATGGGATGAATGCAAGTGAAACACGTCGTATGAATGGGAGTAGGGAAGCACGCAGTCGTCTGCCACCAGGGAAACCAAAGTCATCCTTACTGGAAGAAAGGAAGGAACAAGAAAAGGCTGGTGGAGTCAAGAAGAAGGAAGCCAACCTCCGAAAAATCAAATGTCCTAGCAATAGTCCCCGGAAAACCGCCTCCACCAATCAGGCCAAATCCTCTACTACTCGTAGTAGCAAACCACAACTACACGTAGATGATTCCGAAGCTGACGACGACGACGACGATGCTACCATTTTGTCACGCTATGCGGTCAGCGTGCATTATTTACAATCTGTTTTTCTCCAAGAAGTCCAGGCGGCCGGCATGGATCCTACCACAACCCCCATTCACGACATTGAAAATTTGAGTGGCAAACCAGGTTTGATTCGCAACAAAGGCGCGGGTGTTCATTGTCCGATGGACGGACGATTGGGAGCTGCCTATGTGCATTGCCTCGATCCACAACAATCCGACCATGTGGGTGTGGCCAATTACATGTTGAGTTATTCTTGGAGGTACGTTACGTTGGAATATTGGCATGGGTATAAAATTTGTGGGTTGCCACTGCTGCTCATTCTTTACTCACGTTGTCATTATTATTACAATATATTATTCTAGCTACTCGATTGGAGATATTGTGGATACCCTGGTCGACTTTTGTCATTCGCAATCCCTCGACCCTAAGAAAAGTTATATTTGGATGTGCTGCCTCTGTGTCAATCAACATCGGGTGGTAGAAAATCACAACTCGGGAATGCAACAACAACTCGACAACAACCAACAAGGCGGAGACCCCATGAAACTGGATTTTTTTTCCTTATTTTCCGATCGCGTCACGTCGATTGGACATTTGTTGGCCTTGATGTCACCCTGGGACAATCCATCCTATCTCAAACGAGTTTGGTGTGTCTTTGAACTGTACACGGCACATGAAATTGGGTGTGCCATTTCCATTGTCATGCCACCCCAACAAAAACAATCCTTGGAACAAGGTCTTTTGGAAATGGACGACACCAGTAATATGGATGATAACGACAACGACAAAGACAACGACAACAGTAGCAATTGTCGTCATGAACGAGTGGGTGCCAGCAATATCGATTTGCTCTACAAGGTCTTGGCCCAAACCAAAGTCCAGAAGGCCCAAGCCTCCGTCGAAGACGACCGCATTGCCATTTTGTCGCACATTGAAGATACGGTAGGATATACCGCTCTCAATCATCGGGTCAATGAACTCTTGCGAGGATGGGTATCCCGCGTCCTGTCGGAAATTATGGACACCAAGCGCGCCAGCGGGGTGGAGGACCTACCCTATGCGACCTTTTGTTTAAAGGTGGGAGATTTGTTGGAGCGCAACGGAGAATACGAGGATGCCCTTGGGACCTACGTCCAGGCATTGGCGATTCGACAACGATTGCTCGGCAAAGATCATCCCGACTCGGCCGCATGTATGATTCACAAGGGTGATATATTGTTTCACAAGGGCCTACGACAGGATGCTAGAAACATTTATCAACAAGCACTCGCAATCTACCAAAATGCCAAAGAAGGCAACCACGACAAGGGAATAGCGCTGGCGTGTCATAATATTGGCATGACCTTTCTGTCCGAAGACAACACCGACGAAGCTTCGATTGGACTGTTGAATGGGTTGAGGATCCGGGAACGCGCTCTGGGGACCGAGCATTTGCAAACGCGTGATTCCTACAGCGCGTGCGGGACACTGTACCGAATGAAAGAAAACTACGACATGGCCCTCTCGTATCTGCTCAAAGCTCAGAAAATTGGCGAAACAAAGCTCGGTCCTTCTCACCCCTTGGTTGCCGAGACGCACAATAATCTCGGTGCGTTCATTTCATGTTTCCTCCTCTATAGTGATGTCGTTTGCCTTCACCCTTTTCTCATCGTTTGTTTTCACTATTAATTGTCGGTCATGCAGGTGTGCTGTACGCGACAATCGGAGAACACAAACCAGCCTTGCTTCAATATACTCGGTGTCTTGTGGTACACGAGCACATCTTTGGAAAGGATCATCCATCTACCGCTACTTCCTACATGAATTGCGGCTCCTCACGCATGGCATTAGGCCTGATCGATCGCGCGTTGGAACAGTTTCGAAAAGCGCTGGCGATACGAAGGGATAACTTTGGAAAATTCCATTATAAAGTGGCCGACATTCATGTGTGGATGGGGGACCTTTACTTTACGCAAAAGTCCGACTACCAAGCTGCCGTCGCGGAATTTCGCAAAGCTCTGGAAATATTTATGCAGTGTACGGGTCCAGAGCACATTGAGACGGCTTCTACTCGTCAGAAGCTTGGGCAGGCCCTCTTTCGTGATGATGATCTGGATGGCGCCTTGAACGAATATCATGAATGTCTGCGGGTCTACGCTATTCTCGCAGCAAACTCGACGCATCCTCAGAAAGCGAATATCTGCCCTTACATTGGAACGATATTGGAGCGTCAAAAAGACTATGACGGAGCAGAAGCAATGGTAAGGGAGGCCTAAGACATCAACGTGTCCGCGTATGGGAGAGATGCTTCTCCGTCGAAGGATCTCTCGAAAAGAATAGATGAACTGGTTTGCAAAAAGTGGAGCGCACAGGACGAGTCGGCATGATGCAGAGCCACCCAAGACAGATGTACAAGAAAGATGGCTTGAAGTTTCCTCTCGTTTCAACCACGCAATAGAAGAAATTCATTCGTTGATACCTTTCATGATCCAACACGATGATGGCCCCCGCTATATGAGATCGGTGCCACTCAAGTGGGCAAAGGTCGAGTCCTTGACATGGCCTTGCCTTCTCCTGCTGCAGCGTGAAGAAGGGTTCGAGATTCCCATGGTCATGAAGGGTTACGGCTGCGAGAATAGCAAATCAATCAACAACGTTGCTGTCCTGGGCCTCTTCTCTCGCTCCGAGGTACAACGTTCAGAGGATTTCTGTACTGGATCAAAAGCTTAATTAATTCAAATTCCTCCCGATCGGCGACGTATATTACCCTGCCCCTATGATACAGTGTTTCCAGCTGTTTCCATCACGCTCGTTGGATGAGGCTGTGCCATGTGTTCTTGGAGTGACTATAGAGTACTGGCCCACACCTACGATGGCCTGCCTCTTTTGTTTCGTATAATGAATAAGTGCTTCCACTCCAGCAAAGTGTAATATCAGGCTGTTCTCCATTCTTCCATTTTCATCGGCACCTAATTTGTGTCACCTCGATCTCTATTGCTTTGTTGCCTCTTTATTGATGATCTCTTCCCAATTTACGGCGGGATGCTGGGACTTTTTTGTTTTGTATTTGCGAGTTGTTTGGTCGGTCGTTCTCAATTCTTCGTCTTCTGGCTTGACCGCCCAGGGCGAAGGTTCAGTTTTATAGTCCCCACCGGAGTTTGCATACCCCTGCTGCCCGCAGTGCCCATTGTGGTCTTCATCATCCTTGTCATTGTCATCGTCCTTGGTGTGCCTGCTTTTCCCTCCTTTTTCGCTGTCATAGCTTTAGGAAAGGGCATTGCCTGACTCGGGGACTGCTGAGGAACGGTCTCCGGGAGTTCCATTTGGCATTCATGTTTCCCACGTTGCCCATGTTCGCGTGTGCGTTCATGCAAAAATATCCTTGTTGATTTATTGTAGGCTATTTTTTTCCGAAAACCAAGCATTAATAGGGGATGCAATGCGGGAGGAAGGATACCCTTCTGTCATACGCAACAAAGCTTGTTTTTAAACTAACAATCATGTTTATCACGTTCATAACGTTGCTTTGCATCCCTTATGATAGATAACTGTTACTATTGTACTGTACTAGTGTACAGCTAGCTAGCTTGTGAGTTCTTTCTCTGAGTCGTGATTTTTGGCATTGATTCTGTCAGGCGAACACGGGCGAATCCAGGCAAACCCGGCCGCTCCTGGATGGATGGATCCAAGAATAGGATAGTACAGTATCGTTCCGGTTGGCTCGTGATGTCGAGTAGTTTATATGTGATCCTCATGTACCCCTGTTTGAGGATCGTGTGTTGACGAAAAGTAGCCTACATACACCATGGGCACGAAGACCACGGACAGCACAGAGCACCCGTTTGAAGAGGTTGGCGACGGGGAACCACACCGCATCCGTCGAAAGGAGATGCTTCAAAAATACCCACAGATCCGGGAATTGAATGGCCACGACACGCGGACGGCATGGGTTACCCTTGTCGTCGCTATCTTGCAAATGTTTGTCGCATGGACTCATGCAAAGGCCGCCCAGGAAGGGTCCATGTGGGGAAACCCAAAGGTTGTGTTACTCAACGCTTGGACCTTGGGGGCTGTGTTGGCTCACTGGCTGGGACAAACGATCCATGAAACCTCGCACGATCTTGCCTTCCAGAAGCGGATCCACAACCAGATGCTGGCTCAGTTTGCCAACCTTCCTATGATTGTTCCTATCGCGGCTACCTTCCACCGGTACCATATTCCTCATCATACCTTTTTGGGTGTTTTGGGGCGCGATACAGACCTCCCTCACCCAGTGGAGGTGAAGTATGTTTCCAATTCCACGGGAAGGAAATTTGCCTGGTTGTTGGGATACTTCATCGTTTATTTTTTTCGAGGTGCCACCTTTATCAGCCCACCGGACGCCAAGGAACTTCTCAACGTTGCCATCCAACTTTGCTTTTCATTTTTTGTTCACTCTACTCTTGGATGGACGGCTACACAGTACCTAGTGTTGTCGACCCTTTTGGGCCATAGCCTTCATCCTGTGGCAGCGCACTTCATTCACGAGCATTGGGTCTTTGAAGATGGCCAGGAGACGAACAGCTACTACGGTCCTCTCAATTGGGTGACCTTCAACGTTGGCTACCACGTGGAGCATCACGATTTCATGCATGTCCCGGGATGGCGCCTACCTGAGCTGCACCAGCTCGCCGCCGAGTACTATGAGCCTCTCGCGAGCCACCAGTCTTGGACGTTTGTCCTGTTCCATTTTATCACGAATGGGAGTATGCATGTCGGCAAGAGGATTGTGCGGTCCGTCGAAACATTTCGCAAAATCAAGGATACTTTGGCTCCTGTGGACGGACCCTTTCCAACAGGTCGAGGCTTGCTGTCGCCCAAGGTTTTGACCTCCAAAAAGATGGAGTGAGGACCTTATGTCATCAGGCTTTCTTCAACATCTATAGCAAGCTTATTGTTTCGATTCCACGCGATTTAGGAGGCGCTTATCGGTAGTCTTACATGTAGGTTCGTACTTCTTTCTTCGTGTGTCGTTTGCCCTCAATAGGGCCACTTGGATATCCACTACGGAACGTCAAATTCAGATCTGATGATGAACCCACAACCCTGGTGAGGAGTCCTGGGCTACTTGAATAAAAATGATGGTGATGCAATAACCCCCCCCTTTCTGAAAGTATCGCTTATAGATAAGCGCCTGATCGGTGCCGCATATGTAGAGACATGGGCTAACCGTCCTGAAGTGGATTGAGTTCAGATGCTGCAGTATCTGTGGAGTTTGCCGGCAAGATTGGATCAGGGAACTATGTGATAAATAGGTGCTTTGCTCACGACGTATTAGGCATTGATGATTAGAGCAGTTTCATACCTAACTCGTCTGAAACCCTAATAGGCAGTTCCCTACGTCTCGGAGTTAATTCTGTTAGCATAGATAGGAGAGATGTTGATTGGACAAACTTATCGTTCTTGGAAAAACTACATTTTTACGAGAAACATTGTAGTCATAGAAATATCCATTATTTTATGGGATTTTTGCTGTTAGTCTACGAAATACAATCTGGAGTACTGTTATAGCCAGGACTCCTAGCTTGCAGCAATTAATCCAATATCGAAATACCGTATGTCTCGTGTATTCTATTCGTTTGCCCGGCCGCCCCCAAAAGAATGCGTTCATTTTTCCAATTTCTCGATTTCCTTGTCCACATCCTTGATCATTTTTTTGAATGCCAAATATTGATCTTTGGACAAACTGATGCCCTTCTTTCCGGGCAATTTCTTCCCGTCTTTCTCGTAATACTAAGTTGATTGTTTTTATATAAAAATAAATATGGAAGAAGAAGGAGAAGAGACAAAATTTATGGTGAGTTGTGTGTGTCTTCGTCAAAAAAAAGACAATATTTCATCCACAAAACAACCCGTACAAACAAGGAAATCATGCACAGCCGACAACGAAAGAAATAATATCATGTGTTTGTGTCGTACCTCCCTGAGATCGACCAAGACCTTTCCTTTGAAGGTCCGAACGGTGCAGCGACGTGTGGAATTGGAATTCAAGTCAAAGTAAGCTTCGCCTTGGTCGTTCTTTTGGGTCTTGGTTTTTCCTTCGTCTGCCGCTTCTTCCGAGTCGTCATCGTCATCGTCGTCGTCCTTGGCCACAAATTCTTCCTCCTCGTCGGACGAGGCTTCTTGAATTCTCATTTTCTTTTTCAAGGGTTTGGACATCGTGGGATACTGTTACTGTAGCTGCTGATGATGATGTGCTTTGAATTATAATGCCAAGAGATGGTTTAGCCGAATCAATGAAGGTGGCTTATCGAGCTGGGAATTTGTCGTCGTCTAGCGAATGGAATCCTTCTAGCTAGTAGCATAGCTATTAGCTAGCTATTAGCTAGCTATTAGCTAGCTATGGTAGCGATAGCTATTGTCGGAGGATGTCAAATGCATGGATCCATTCAGCGTTCTCGATGGTCTGTCCGACCAAAGATCTGTCCGCCGCCATGGCCAGTAGCTTTTTCCAGTGTTCGCATGTGCGTGCATACGAAATGGTTTTCATATTTTTCATATGAACACCTAGCTATAGCGTAATTCGAAAGGTG
>ENA-ORBV01016363-ORBV01016363.1-microbial-mat-metagenome-genome-assembly--contig:-NODE-16363-length-10779-cov-6.759391_pt1 | contig 10779 bp, 8 predicted proteins | sample MGYA00237777_ERZ505514 | MGnify/ENA primary metagenome ERZ505514 (study PRJEB26160, sample SAMN06269048) | microbial mat metagenome | isolation source: Oligotrophic lake microbial mat | place...
GGAGTGCGCCACGCGCGCCGTGTTCACCGGCCGACGCCCTGCACACCCCCTGAGAGCCCCACGCTCCCCCCCGGCCGACGCGTCGGGGACGCGCCGCGTGCGCGGTGGTCCGGCCTCAGCCCCGCATCGCCCCATCCGGTGCCGAGGGGACGGCCCACGCACCGACCCACACCGCGCCACGGCCCATCGGCGCGCGGAGATCCCGCCGTCGCCGTGGTCCAGACGCCCTCGACGCGCACGCCGGCACGCGACATACTTCCCACACCTCGATTGAAATTCCTAAAGTGTACATCCCGCGATGTCGCTTCGCACTGCGCCGCCGATGGGTGATATGCGCGGCGCCTCGCAGGGCCCGAGCGTAGCTTCCGGGCCCCGGGCCACGCGGGAACGCGGATCGCACCCCGCCACTTCCAATAGCTGCGGCGCGAAGCCACGATTCCCGTGAGCCGTGCCACGCCCTCTTCCTTCGATCAACTCATGCCGGGGTCCGTCACCGTGCCAACCGCAGGTCGTTCGACGCTCACCCTTCTCGCCCCCGTCTCAGGCGTTGTAGTCCCACTGGAGCAGGTGCCCGATCCCGTCTTCGCCCAGCGCCTCGCTGGGGACGGGGTCTCCATCGACCCGCTAAGTGAAGAAGTCGTGGCGCCGTGCAACGCCACCGTCAGGCAGGTGCATCGGGCCGGGCACGCCGTCACGCTCGACGCCGCTGGCTTGGAGATCGTGATCCACGTTGGGCTCGACACGGTGCTGCTGCAGGGCGACGGATTTCACCCCCTCGTGAAGTCCGGCCAGCGAGTTCGGGCAGGCGAACCGCTCCTCCGCTTCGACGCCGACCTCGTGGCACGCCGGGCGCGCTCCCTCCTGACCGAGGTCGTGATCTCGAACGTAGAGCGTATCGCCGCGCTCCGGCTGCGTTCCGGCATCGTCGTCGCGGGACGCGATGTGCTGCTTGAAGTTGATCTGGCGACACCCCTAGATGCCGCGGCTTCGCCGATCGCCGGTGACATCGTCACGTCCCCGCCGATTGTTGTCGCCTCCCGCACCGGCCTGCACGCCCGCCCAGCCGCTGTGGTCGCCGCGACTGCACGTCGCTTCGGCGCTGACCTCCGTCTCCTCAAGGGCGATCGCGAGGCCAACGCCCGCAGCGTGGTCTCGATCATGGCACTCGAAGTAGGCGGCGGCGACACGCTTACGGTCGTCGGGCGAGGGGGCGACGCCGCAGAGGCAGTCGCTGCCATCGCCGCCACGCTCGCCACCGATCTCGACGCCGGGCCGGGCGCGGCGGCGCGGACGCCAGCGCCTAACGTCGCGCCCATGGCCGCCGGGATCCAGGCAGGCGTAGCCCCTTGTGCCCCGATCACGGCAGAGCCCGACGCTGGCGGCCTCCTCCGCGGCGTCGCGGCGTCACCCGGCGTCGCCATCGGGCGCATCTTTCACCTGCGGCACGACGACGCGGTGGTCGAGGAGCGCAGCGCCGACCCTGCACAGGAGCAGCGCGCCCTGGACTCGGCCATCGCCGCCGCGCACCTCCAGCTGTCGGGGCTCAGGAAGCGCCTCACCACCGAGGCCGATCCCGACCACGCCGCCATCTTCGCCGCCCACCAGGAGCTGCTCGAGGACCCCGAAGTGGTCGATCGCGCCACGGCCCGCATCCGCGCCGGCGACTCCGCCCCCCATGCCTGGCGCCAGGCCTACACATCACAAGCGGACCGACTCCACGCCCTCGGCAACGCCGTGCTCCGAGGCCGCGCCACCGACCTGCGCGACGTCGGTCGCCGTGTGCTGCACTTGCTCGTTGGAGGCTCCGCTCCTATCGACGTCCCGCCGGAGTCCATCGTCGTGGCCGAAGACCTTACTCCCTCCGACACCGCGTCGCTCGACCGCACGCGTGTGCTCGGCCTCTGCACCACCATGGGGAGCGGGACGTCGCACGTCGCCATCCTAGCCCGCGGGCTTGGCCTCCCCGCAGTGGCCGGCGTCGATCCGCGTATCCTCTCGCTCCCCTCCGGAACGCGCGTCGTCCTTGACGGCGACCGCGGCACGGTCGACACCACCCTCAGCGCCGGCGACGAGGCGCGCATCGTTGCACGGCAGGCGGTCGACGCCGAGCGCCGGGCACGCGAGCTTGCCGTGGCGATGGAGCCCGCCATCACCCGCGATGGGCACCGCGTCGAGGTAGTCGCCAATATCGGCGCAGTAAAGGAGGGCGCGCGCGTCCCGGAAGTCGGGGGCGAAGGGGTCGGACTCCTTCGCAGCGAGTTCCTCTTCATGGACCGCCGCACCGCTCCGGACGAGGACGAGCAGGCGCGCAGCTATGAGACGGTGGCCCGCGCCCTCGGCCCCGACCGCATCCTCGTCATCCGCACGCTCGACGTTGGCGGCGACAAACCGCTCCCCTACCTCGATGTTGCGGCCGAAGCCAACCCATTCCTCGGGGAGCGCGGTGTGCGGCTCACCCTCGCACGCCCGGAGCTGTTTCGCACCCAGATCCGCGCCATCCTTCGGGCGTCAACGGCGGGAAAGGTCGCCATGATGTTCCCCATGATCGCCACCCTCGCCGAGTGGCGGGCCGCGCGCGCCATGGTGGAGCAGGAGCGAGAAGCGTTAGGCGTGCCGCCGATCCCCATCGGCATCATGGTCGAAACCGCCGCCGCCGCGCTCATCGCCGACCGCTTCGCCCGTGAGGCCGACTTCTTCTCGATCGGCACCAATGACCTCACGCAGTACACCTTGGCGATGGACCGCACCAACCCACGACTCGCCCCTCAGGTCGATGCCTTGCACCCGTCGGTCCTCCGCCTCATCGAGCGGACCGTCGCCGGAGCACGGTTGCACGGGCGCTGGGTCGGGATATGCGGCGCCCTCGCCGGCGATCCGCAGGCGATTCCCATTCTTATCGGACTCGGCGTCTACGAATTGAGTGCCGACATCCCGCTTGTCCCGGCGGTCAAGGCGCGGGTCCGCTCGCTCTCGCTGGCAGAGTGCCAGGTGACGGCGCGTGAGGCGCTCGAGGCCGAAGATGGAGCACAAGTACGCGCGATTGTCGCCGCACGGCACGTTTGATTCACGAGTAATACCAGTTCTCCTTCGGAGCGAACCCAGATGAGTCAGTGGCGCGCCGCCTTCGGGTGGCTGCAGAAGATCGGCAAGTCGTTGATGCTCCCCGTCTCGGTGCTCCCCGCCGCGGGCATCCTGCTCGGCGTCGGAAGCGCGAAATTCAGCATCCTTCCGGCCATTGTGTCGAGTGTGATGGCGCAGGCGGGGAACGCCATCTTCGGCAACCTCCCGCTCATCTTCGCCATCGGCGTCGCGTTAGGCCTCACCGGCAACGATGGCGTCGCCTCGCTCGCCGCCGTCGTCGGCTTCGCCGTCATGATCGCCACCATGGGGGTCATGGCGCCGCTCGTCGGCTACGACCCGAAGCAGATCATGGGCATGCCCTCGATCGAGACCGGCGTCTTCGGTGGGATCCTCATCGGCACCGTCGCCGCGCTCCTCTTCAATCGCTTCTATCGGGTCAAGCTCCCTTCATACCTAGGCTTCTTCGCCGGCAAGCGGTCGGTCCCCATCCTCACCGCCCTCGCCGCCGTCGTCGTCGGCATTGTGCTCAGCGTCGTGTGGCCCCCCATCGGGCGCCAGATCGACGTCTTCTCCCACTGGGCCGCCAACAGCAATCCGGCGTTGGCCTTCAGCGTCTACGGCGTCGTCGAGCGATCGCTCATCCCGTTCGGGCTGCACCACATCTGGAACGTCCCGTTCTTTTTTCAGGTCGGGCAGTTCACCGATCCGGCTACCGGGCAGGTTCTCACCGGCGAGATTCCTCGATTTGCAGCTGGCGATCACACCGCCGGCTTCCTCGCTGGCGGCTACCTCTTCAAGATGTGGGGACTTCCCGCCGCCGCTATCGCGATGTGGCGCACCGCGCGCCCCGAAAACCGCGCCAAGGTCGGTGGCATCATGATCTCCGCCGCGCTCACCTCGTTCCTCACGGGAATCACCGAGCCCATCGAATTCGCCTTCATGTTCGTGGCCCCGCTGCTCTACGTGATTCACGCCCTCCTCGCGGGGTTGGCGTACTTCACCTGCGTGGAGCTCGGCATCCGGCACGGCACCACATTCTCGCACGGGCTCATCGATTACGTCGTCCTCTTTCCCAACTCCACGCGCGGACTCTGGTACCTCTGGCTCGGGCCGCTCTGGGCGCTGATGTACTTCACCCTCTTCCGCACGATGATCGTCCGTTTCAACCTCAAGACGCCGGGACGCGATGTCGAAGACGCCACCGCCTTGCCTGACGAGTCGGGTGGCGGCGTTGGAGGCGCGGGAGGCGGCGCGTCGGATGCCGGCGCGGGCACTGGGACGACTGCCGACGACCGCATGGCAGCACGCCTGGTCGCAGCGTTCGGCGGCGCGGTTAACATCAGGAACCTCGATGCCTGCATCACCCGCCTGCGTGTGGACCTCCACGACGTGTCGCGCGCGAGCCCCGACGCCCTCAAGGCACTGGGCGCTTCAGGCGTGGTCAAGGTCGGTAACGGGATGCAAGCCATCTTCGGGACTCGCTCCGAGAACCTCAAGACCGACATGGAGGAGTACATGAAATCGGCCGGCGGCGTGGCGGCGGCGCGGCTATTGGCAAGCGGTACGGCAAGCGGCACGGCAAGTGCCGACTCCCCGGCCACGGCGCCATCCGCTGCGGTCGTCGTCACGGACGGACATCGTGCCCGGGCCGCAGCGATCACGGCGGCGTTAGGCGGCTCCGAGAACGTCGTGGCCGTCGAAGCCGTGGCCATCACCCGGCTCCGGGTCGCGCTGCGCGACGGCGCTCGGCTGGACGATGCGGCGCTGAGCCAGGCCGGCGCCAGTGGAGTGATGCGCCTCGCCGGCGGCATCGCGCACGTCATTGTCGGCGAGGACGCTGCCGGTATCGCCGCCGCAATGACGAGCGCCGCTCCTGCCGCACCGGCACGCTGACGCGCTTGTCGACAATCGTTACCCCGCGCTCGGCGCTGGTGGAGCGGTGACCGCCATCGAGCGATCTGCTGTTAGGCTGGTATGCCTCGACGTCGCCAGAATGGCGCCAGCGTCTTGCACCTGGCCGCCGGACGATCGCGCTCCTCGCCACTCCCCTCCGACACCATCGCGATGCTCGTGGCGCGCGCGCGTGCAACCGACCGGTTGCTTGAACTCTATAATGACGTTGACTACGTGACCGAGAGCGTGATCGACATCGCGCGCGAGCACGCTGTGCTGCTCGGCCTCCCCTTCAGTCCCCGTCCGTACGACACGCTCCTCCCTCCGATCGTACGAGCCCAGTGGATCCTTACGCACGACGAACTGGACGCCGTCCTCGCCGAGCCACATCCCGGACTCGAGGTCTCCCCGTCGTTAGGTCCCGCCCTCCCCGACCACGTCTTCGTGAACCTCACGCGCACCGGGGTCGACAAGGGTTCGGCGGTGCGCGCCAGCGCCGCCGAGTATGGCGTCGCCCTGGGCGAGGTGATGTTCGTGGGCGACGGCTTCAACGACACGCCGGCGTTGCGCATCGTGGGGTGGCCGGTGGCGATGGCCGACGCGGAGCCCACCGCGCTCACGCTGGCACGTCACGTGGTGGGGGAACGTGGAAGACGATGGGGTGGCGGCGGTCGCGATAGCCGTGCGCAGCTCGTCGCGTTAGCGCGAGGTGCCGGCCCCCTTCGCTCGGAAGTAGTGGGCGGCGATATCGCTGGCGAGGACGTTGACCGCATCGAAACGATCGATATTCAGGAGGACCACCACGCTCAGCTCGTCGTCGGGAAAGCGGTACACCACTGACGAGTAGCCGGCGACCGTACTCCCGTTGTGCACCGACATGCGGTGCCCCTTGACGTCCCCCAGGAACCAGGCGATCCCGCCGGGAAAGAGCGACCCGTCACCGAGGCGCGTTGGGGCCATCATCAGTGCAAGTGTCGCTGGCTTAACGAGCGTCCCGGCGTCGAGCGCCATCAACCAGCGGGCCATGTCGGCCGCGGTACTCACCACGCCACCGTTAGGTGCCAGGATCGCCGGACGCAGTGGCTCGCCGTTGATCAGCACCCCCTGCTGGTCGACGTAACCCGAGGCGCGGTTGGGGAGGAGCCTGGTGTTGTCCCGGAGGCGCGTCTCCGTCATCCCGGCCGGCGTGAAGATGCGCTCGCGCGCGAAGCGCTCATAGGGCACCCCCGAGACCTGCTCCACGATTTTTCCAAGCAGCGGATAGGCGCTGTTCGAGTACCCGAAACGGCTCCCCGGTGTGAAGTCGAGTGGCCGCCGCGCCACGAAGGCGACGAACTCCTCGGTCGTGTACTCGCGCCGATACGAGAACGCCGAGTCGCCCTCCCAGTCGTGAAGACCCGATGTGTGGGTAAGGAGGTGGCGCAACCGGATCTCGCGCCATTCGTCTGGAAGGTCGGGAAGGTAGCGCGCAATCGGATCGTCGAGCGTCAACTTTCCCTCCTCCACCAGCATCATCACCGCCTCTGCTGTAAACTGTTTGGTGATGGAGCCGATCTCGAAGGCACTGTGCCCCGTGGCCGCGATATTGAGCTCAAGGTTCGCGACGCCGTAGCCGGCCACCTTCACCACCCGGCCGCGCCGCACGATGGCGATCGCCGCGGCGGGAATGTTGCGGCGGCGAATGAAGTCGCGGATGATCGCGTCGACGGCGTCCGCCCGCTGAGCCTTCAGCTCGGGGACGAGAGACAGCGCGAGAAGCAAGGCAAGCGAGATGCGCTTCATAGGGATGTCGACTCCAGTCAGGGCGCGACGAAGATGTTGACGCACGACACGTGTCATAACACTGCCGGGTCGACATCTCGACCCTGTCGCCCCGGTTCCTCACCGCTCCCTTCAGATCACTTCGTTCTCCAGCCTCGCCAACCATGGCGCTACCTCTTCCACCGCGCCAAGCAGCGCGTCCACGTCGGTGGCCGTCATCACCGTCGACGTCGCGAACATCCCCCGCGGCGCGCAGGCGAACCCGCGCTCGAGCAACGCTAGGTGAAGAAGCTTGCCCAGTTCCTGGTCCCCTCGCGCCGCATCGCGATACTCGCGCACTGGGCCGCTCCGGAAGTGGACGTGGGCCAGCGAGCCGGTCCCCGTCACGCACGCCGGTACCGAAGCGCCGTCGAAGGCGCGTTGCATGCCGTCGCGCAGCCGCGCGCCTAACGTATTGATGTGGGTGAGCGCGTCGTCGGTGAGCAAGTCCATCGCCGCGCGCCCCGCCGCCATGGTCACCGCGTTGCCGTTGAACGTCCCCGAATGTCCCACGGTGCCGCGTGCGCGCGGATCAAACGTCGCCATGATGTCGGCGCGCCCGCCGAACGCCCCCACCGGGAGCCCGCCACCGATGATCTTCGCAACCGTAGTCAGGTCGGGGACGACGCCGTAGAGCGCCTGCGCACCGCCGCGCGCCAGACGCAGCGTGATGATCTCGTCGAGTATGAGGAGCACCCCGCACTCCTGCGTGACCTCACGGAGCCCGACCAGAAACTCGCGCTCGGCGGGAATCACGCCCGCCGCCGTGAGGCACGGCTCGAGTATCGCCGCCGCCAGTTCGTGGCGATGCGCCCGCACCACACGCTGCACCATCTCGAGATCATTGAATGGCGTCACCAGAACGTCATGCACCACGCCATCCGGCACCCCCGGGCCCTGCCCACGACCGTTAGGGTAGGCCGCACCGTCTAGCCCCGGGCTCACACTCACCTGCGCGATGTCAGAAGAACCGTGGTAGCCCCCCTCCATCTTGAGCACCTTTGCACGCCCGGTAAAGGCGCGCGCCGCTCGGACCGCGCCAATCACCGCTTCGGTCCCCGAGTTACAGAAGCGGAGCCGTTCCATCGACGGGACGCGCCCGCGGATCTCCGCCGCCAGCCGCAGCGCTGATTCCCCAGGGAATGGAAAGGCCGTCCCCCGCGCCGCCTGCTCGGCGATCGCAGCGGTGATGTGCGGATGCGCGTGTCCGTGGATGAGCGACGTGTAGTTGCCCAGGAAGTCGCGGTACTCGTGCCCGTCCACGTCCCACATGCGCACCCCATTACCGCGCGCCATGTAGACCGGGTAGGGAAGAAAGAACGTACCAGTGCGTGTATCGCCCCCGGGGAGGGACTCGAGCGCCTCAGCGTGCAGCGCGGCAGATCGCGGTGTGCGTGCCTCGTAGCGCTGCAGCAGGTCGGCGGCTAACGCTGGGCGGCGAAGAGACGTGGCGGTGGGCATGGTCAGAACCGGAACGGGTGGGTGAACTGGGCGCGCGCTCGGGTCAAGACTTCACGCTTCAGGAGCGACACCGTCGCCATCGTGCTCCCGCGAACGCTTCGGGCGAGACATCGCGTGCTTCAGGAAAGGGAACGCGTAATCGCGCTCGGGGAAAGGAGTGATGGCGATTTGCGTGTGACTTCGCCGACCCGGAGTGCTTGGGCGGGGCGCCATTGGCTGCGGCGCGTTGGAGGTTAACCGGCGTCCGTTGACGAACCGACATCCTGCTCGACAAAGTCGAGATCGATCCCGTACGTCTCCGACTGGCGCCAGGTGGCCCAAGCGGCGCCGGCGAAGGCCACGCTCCCAACTACGGCTGCCGCCGGCACGATGCCTAACGACGGACGCAGCGAGCTCCACGCCAGCGTCATCGGGACCGTCGACGCCCGCACGAACGTGGCAACACTCGTCCCCACAGTAGCACGAAGGTCGGTTCCGAACTGCTCCACCGCCATCGTCACCATCACCGCCCAGTAACCGGTGGAGAAGCCCAGCCAGCCATACAATGCGTAGAAGCCGGCGGGGCTGTGCGCCATGCCACCGAGATGCGCCGCGACGCCAAGCGCAGTGAGGATGAGATAGAGACCCACCGCGCGACGACGCGAGCGCCAGCGTTGGCTCAGCAGTCCGCTGGTCAGATCGCCAAAGGTCGTGGTAGCGTAGAACACGAGCACCGCCGTCCCCGCTGAGACCGCCCCGTCGATGCCTAACGTGCGGGCGAACTCTGGGGCGAAGGTCACCAGGATTCCCGACGTGAACCAGACCGGGACGCCGATGAGGATGGCGCGCAGGTAGCGGGCCGCACGCGTCGGGTCGCCCAGGAGTCGGCGCAGGCTCCCCCGCCCGGGCACGGTCTCGCGCGTTCTCGTGAACATCGCCGAATCGCGTACCCGAATGCGCAGCGCGAGGAGGAGGAGGCCGAGTATCCCCCCAACCACGTAGGCCGTACGCCACGGCAGCGCCCCGCCTACCAGCGCAGCGGCCACCGCCCATCACCCCATAAGCGTTAACCTAATACCCACTCCCGCAGCATATCTCTGAGCCGGAGGATTTGAGGGTGACGCTTTCGGCGTTCGCGAATATCCAGCGCGCCACTCGTCGTGGCGGCGGACAGCTGCACGAGCGTGAGCGCAGGACAAAGCGCTTGACGCAGGGCATGAATGGCGACGACCGTCCACGCCCAACGGCGGGTGTCGTCGGCCTCGGGTGGGCGCGTGTCAGGAGATCGGGTAGCCCCAGGGGGAAAAAACTCGGGCTTTCCGATAGAGCGTTTCCAGCAGGAGGGAGGCGACCAGCTTGGCGGAGATCCAGCTGCGCGCGACGGCGGGTTGCTTGTGCGGAACATGCCCGAGCTTGAGGAGTTGCTTGAGACGCTTGAAGACGAGCTCGATTTGCCAGCGACACCGGTAGAGTTCGAGCACACCGGCCGCGTCGAGGGCCTCGCGGGAGAGTGTGGTGAAGACCAAGACGAAGTGCGCCGCCTCCAGCGAGCGTTGGTCGAGTTGCTTCTGTTTGCTCCGGGACGCCCTGCGCACCCGACGTTCGGCGTTCGCGGCCAGCGGCGTCGGCAGGCGGATGGCGACGACACGTCCCTCGATCGGTTGCCGATCCGGCACGGGGAGCCGCACGCTCCAGTCGCCCACCTGTCCAACGCGTAAGGGTCGTGCCTGGGAGAGGGCCGTGAAGGTGCTGCCTTCGGTGTCGGTCAGCCGTGAATGCGTCCACCGCAGGCGCACGACCAGATCGCCGCCAGCCGCGACCACGTGTTGGGCCCCCAGCGGCCACAGGAAGTTCCGGTCGGCGAGCACCACGTCGCCCCGTTCGACGGGGGCACGCTCGAGCAGCTCGGCGCCTTTCGCGTCCGTGAGTTCCTGCCAGTCACAACGCAGCGTGCACAGGTCGACCGTGTAGTGGAGACGCCAATCCGTTCCCGTGCTCGCCGGACGTTGAATGGTCGTGCTGTCGATCACGCGGAGTCGCCGACTCCCCATGGCGCGGGGCAGTTCGCGGACCTGCCCGGCCAGACGCGCCGCGATCCACTCCAGCCAACGGCCCGAGTGCTTCATCCGCTTGAAGAGCGCCACCGGCGACATCGATTCCAGGCCGGCCGCCTTCGCCTGGACCACCGTCTCGCGCAGCCCGCTCCCGTTGACCGCATGGAACAACAGCAGTCGGAGGAGCGCGCCCGGGGTGCTCGTGTACCGAACCCGTCGAAACGCCTTCTGCTCTCGCGCGGCGTCTTCCCAGCCGCTCGGCAGCAACCCCTCGATGATCGTCCACTCGTCGGTCTGCGCAGATGTCATGCACCAGAGTATAGTGCACCCCCGTTCGTTAGTAAAATTTTAGGTTAACGCTTATGGGACCCGCACCGCGTGGGCGCCGCCGACAAGCCCGTGACCGACGTTCGCTGACCGTCCCCGCGGCCATTCGTGGCCATCGGGCCCCGGACGAGCCTTGCCGCGGACGGTCGCCGTCGCCCCGCAGGTCGGTTGCCGCCTTCCGCCG
>ENA-ORBV01016364-ORBV01016364.1-microbial-mat-metagenome-genome-assembly--contig:-NODE-16364-length-10779-cov-5.416838_pt1 | contig 10779 bp, 3 predicted proteins | sample MGYA00237777_ERZ505514 | MGnify/ENA primary metagenome ERZ505514 (study PRJEB26160, sample SAMN06269048) | microbial mat metagenome | isolation source: Oligotrophic lake microbial mat | place...
CCACCGTAGTAGTGGCGGATAAAGAGGATTCTGCAGCACCAGGGTGCAGGCTACTACGCCGATGGGCCAAGCTCATTCCTGTCGTTCTGTTGTTGCTCGTTGTCGCCATTGTGTATCATACTTATCACGTCAAGCACGGCTCCTATTTGAGTCGCGAGCATGACGAAGAGATTGTGGCGACACACCCACCCGGGTATGTCATTTCCAATAACTCCACATTTCCCGTGACAGCGACGTTGCCTGATACCGTCATCTGGGAAGGACCGGTGGTTGTCTTTCTCGACATAGATGGCGTGTTGGCTCCGTACAGTTTGGACCCAAACCCCTACCCCGAGGATCTAACTTATGATGACGATGCGTATGAAACGCTGGTGGAGTTCAAGTGCTGGCGTAACTTTACAGACGCTACCTTGTATGCACTATCGTCGGTCCTGGAAGTAATCCCGGAACAGCAACGAAGGGTGGTCTTGTCATCTTCTTGGAGACGCACCGATTTATGTCAAGGCGTAGCCTTGGGGCTATTACATGAGTATGGCGTTAGAAATGGTGGCCCATTGGCCCAAATCGAGAAATTCGATGACATTACCCCGGATGACGCCTGCCACCAGTGTCGGCAACAAGAAATCGCAGAGTGGATTTTGGCTCATGAAGGAGAACCGCTTGCCTGGATTGCCTTGGACGATCTGGAGCTGGTCGACACGTTCCAGAGAGAGTGGAACGAGCCTTATCAGGAAATGTTCAAGGGCCACGCAGTCCATATCGAAGGAGACGATGGTATGACCAGAGCGGACGCTCTCAAGGCGATTGGATATCTCAAAGATCAAGGTGTCGGTAATCAATAGAAAAATAGATGAAACGTATAAATGCCTCTGCCTACCGAGTCAGTTTCCTAGTAGTAACATGTTACGTGTGCTAGTTGCTGTCTTCTCCCAACCTAATATCTTTCCTCCAGCAAACACTTGGTAACCCCCAAAGACTCCCGGAGAAAACAATGCATTGACCCACTGACCTACAAAATTTTATCGGCTTCAGCGTTCAGCCGTTTCCACATTTCCGGGCAGCATGCCACAACCCTAGCCCCAAATGCAGCTTGATCACACTGAAGTTTTGCATTGAGAAAGGAGTTTCACTAGTAGTGTTGGAAGCCCCTCACTAACGAAGGCCGAGATGGACCTCTTCCTTTTTACTTCCAAACTTTGTTCCACTAAACTGCCTTGGCGTCCTCTCCTAGTAGGATGCACTCAATCATCACATAGTTTCAGACGTGCAGCATGAGCTGACTTAACCAGGAATCCAGCCAGCACTGTGAGCAATGTAGAGATGGACGGGTGAACAATGGAATAATTTTTTTTAAGAGCAAGGCATCAGACACTGAATAAGCACAGATGAAGGCTGAAGACATTCTTTTGTCATCACAGGTTGCAGCTTTCAGTGACACAGGGCTAGGGCCATTGTGGAATCCTTCCCAACCTGATGAGATGTTTTCTGACCTTTGTGTGGGTGCTAAAAAGAACTCAATAGGCCTGGTAAATCCCATGGAACAGAAAGAAAACTGGCAAACGACGATCAACGCTAAAGAAAGTGATTGGCAGTGTGCTGTGAGGAAACACAGCACACATCACAAAACCTCAGACAACAAATCCAGCTTGTTTCCCTCCTTGAGAAATCTTTGAGGAGCTGGAAAGTCAAAAAGTAAGTTTCTTCCACTCTCCTTTTGCTCAACGCATTTTGTCTCCCAAAGCACATGTTTCAGGTTTGTTAGCACCACCCTCCCGTCGACCGACTTCTAGCCAGAGGCAAGGGTGCGGCTGGTGGGGGCACTGGCAAGTCCCCTTTAGCACCCACCTAGAACACCTATTCTAAATCCATAGCAGCAGGAGCAAGGTTGCCCTTGGCAGCTACAAGCACATGAGCATGCAGTTTGTTGCTTGTTGCTGCTGAGCCAGAAGTGTCCATTAGGAATTGGTTTTCCCGTGGGGGGTCTCACTCCACCCGGGTGATTAATGCATGGGAGAATGCATGGGAGAACGCGCAGCCGCTTCGCGACTGTTGAGGGCGAAGCTAAGTGGCTTTCAGTGTCAAAGCTACGTGGGAGCCCATTCGGAAGGCTGATTGATGGGGCAAAGCTAACGAGAAGGGCAAGGGCAAAATGCGCGAAAATCCAAAATTCTACAGGCACTTTGTGTAGATTAATGCACCGGCAATCAATTCAAACGAAAAATCCAACCCAAAACACGTTCAAGCAGGGCGAGCCAGATGCGAAAACTATTTGTTATTTCAAAACCGTGTTCGTTAAACAGATCATCATGAAAACAATAAGTACCAAAACGTCACTGTTACACTTTTTGTACTGAACATTCTATAGTGTGCCCGCAGGGTTTGTCATCCACATCCATCCCTCAAACTCCCTTATCTTAGCGATCTCATTTGAGACCGAATAGGGTGAACCAGGACACGCACATTCACTCCAACACAACAAGCAGCAAATTGCAGCAACAACGACATAATAATTATCGTGGCGTTGTAAATTAACAGATCAAGAAGACAAAGCACTCCAGCTATATTCTATAAGGATTTTCCCCATGCTGCTGGACTGTTGCATCTTCTCTCGAAGGATGACTCAGCAGCACAGCTACGACTACTAGAAGGGTCGCTTTTTAAAATTTGTTGGCCTTTTTGAAGTCCAAGTGAATCAATTGTTGACGGCTACAGCAATTCCTGAACAAGAAAATTTCCACGTGTGAAGCCTTGGTCTTTTGATCCTTCGACAGAGGATCAGCAACACGAGTGTACCTGTATCGAATGAGTAAGCAAACCGTCCTCGGTATCATACCACAACCATGAAATTGCAACGATTTTCGGCGACAAGGACAATGCCATGGTTGTTGTGTTTGTTGATGCTCCCAAACCTGATATTATTGGTGGTCATCGGAGCCGATCCTATTGCTGTTTCACAACCGCCACCAGAGCTGCATGTTCGAGCTCGATCTTATACAGACGCGGGATTTCAAGTCGGTCAAGCATTCTCGGATCGCATACATTCATTTTGGCAAGACTATCGTCAAACATCCGATGTACAAGCGGTGTTCAAATATATCACAGATACGAATGGAAAGGCTTCTTTTCAAGCGTTGGCGAACGCCATTCAACAACACATGCCAAATCAATGGGACGAATTGAAAGGATTGGCACAAGGATCGGGTCTTTCCTTTCGAACCATTCTCATTATCAATTTGTTACCAGAGCTTGTTGATTTGGTAGATCAATCAAGGCACCATAACAACGACAATCATGGCACAACGATCAGCCGCAGTGACGACGACAATTCACCTATTAATCAAGCTTGTACGGATCTTTTATTACATGATGTGGGCCTTGCTCATAATGAGGACAACGAGCCAGCTATTGGTCGTTATGCCTACATCTTGCATGTTTCGATCATAGACAATGAAGATGTTAACAATGGCGATCATTATCAAACGAAGCAGGACAACATAAAACAACACCCATGGTTTACGGCTTATACTTATCCTGGAACATTGCCAGGTTGTGCTTGGGCCTTTAATTCCCATGGACTGGTTCAAACCACCAACGCTTTGTTTCCGGAAGATATTGGCACGACCAATATTGGACGATATATTGTGGCTCGTTCCCTTCTCACGGCGTCTTCGATTGATCAAGTCCATACGCAAATGCTACTTCACACGCAAGAAGCATCCGCCTTTTCCGTCAATTTTGTGGAGTTATCGACTGGAAATCTTACCAACTTTGAAGTTGCCAGTGGTCATCCCGTGAATCGTTACGACGTGGATCATTATTACAATCATGTCAACAGTTTTAAGCGGATTCATCCTATTCGATCGAGACCCAACCAATCATCGGAACATCGACAGGCAACACTTGATTCATTAGGAACACCACAGTCAATGGGGGACATGCGATCCATATTGGGTGATACTAGCGACCCGGCCTTTCCTATTTATCGAAATGCAACTGGACCAGATCGTTGTGATACCTTGTGTACACTGATCGTGGACTTGCAACAGAAACAAATTCAACTCTTTATGAAGAACCCAGCATCCTCCTCGTTTCAACGCCAGTGGAATTTTCCACAGCTCAGCCAAGAAAAAGAGAGCCAAGCACAAAGATACAGCGAGGAGTGATCAAGTTTTGAGCAAATGAACCAACAATCAGTAGTCTTTTTGCTAAAGCTTTATATCTACCACACATTACAAATAAAAGCACCCAATTCACTGATTTATTACTAGTGATACAAACCACCAGCAGCAGCAGCAGCAGCAAGCACCAGCACCAGCAGCAGCAGCGGTTCCAGTGATCCCATTTGCTGCTTTTGGGGCTGCTCGGTCGCTCCGGGGTCGAATGGAATGGAAATGAGTGAGTGAGTGAGTGATTCAGCTGGTTTTGAAATGAAAGGACAACAGGAATCTCGGGACATCACATTTGTTGATCGTCTACTTAACTAGCTAGTAAGAGGATCGGGTCTGCACATCACGAGGATGTGGCTGAGGGTGTTGCCGAGGGGCCGCAAGGGTTGCCGCCACGACCCGAATGTTGAGCCAAGCTGTTGAGGCGAGCTGCTTGTTACTTGGAGATCAGCTTTTTCTTGTTGGCACTGTTGTAGCGTGGTGTTTTCTGAGTTTCTTTCAGCATTCCTTAGACCTACTAGTAGCTAACTACTAGTACTAGGCTACTCTGGAGAGGGTTTTGGAACTGCTCGATCGCTCGGTGATGGAATGGGATGGTAGCACAGTACGTACAACAATTATCTAACACATCCATAGTGACTTTGAGCTACTGTGCGTCTTTTTTGCTCATCTTTCAATGAGCTACTGTGCGTAGTTTTTATTGAATCTTTGGCTCGCGGAAAAAGATCCCGACGATGACGGATCAAGACGCAGTAGACGCGACGGACGTTGCCAACAATGTCATCATCATTCCATTCATGGTGTAACTGATAGTCATCCTTGAAGGGATATAGGTTAATCTACTTCTGATTGTCAATCTACCGTGATCTGAACAAAGCTGCCGAGGAATAGGGTGAGACACATAGTAATCTTTGACTCACTATTATCCACCACCACCACAATATCAGCAAGGATACACTGTACCAACATCAAGATGGTAGCAAACACGCTTTCTTCTTCGTTACCACAATTAGTGATTTTGCTAGTGACAGACCAGTTTCGCTACGATGCCTTTCAGCCTCATATCACACCCCATTTGTACCATCAATTGGCACTGGCCGAAAATGCCACGACCTTTACCAATGCCTATGTTTCGACTCCAGTTTGTACACCCGCACGAGCTGCGTTACTAACGGGAAAGAGTCCGTGGAATCACGGAATGCTTGGATATGGCTATACGGTCAATTGTACCCAATATACCACCACGTTGCCTGCCGTCATGAAGGAATGGGGTGGCTATCAAACCTTTGCTGTTGGCAAGAATCACTTTGGATGGAAAGGCAACGATGGAAGCTATGTTGGCCATGGCTTTGATCATTTGCAAGTCTATGATGCCTTGGAACAGGAACCACACGAAGATGAATACATGAAATATTTTGATCATCTTCATCCAGGTGTGGATCCACTCAGTGTGACCTGTAACCACTTGGGGTATAACGATTGGAAGGCTTGTCCCTACGGAGGAGAGGATGAAGATCAGCATCCAACTTCGTGGACGACACGACAAGCCTTGAAATATTTGACGGAATTTGATTTTGATGACAGCAACAACAAAATGTTTTTGAAAGTTAGTCACCACCGACCCCATAGTCCCTATGATCCACCTGCACGATTGTTCGACAAGTACATGTCCAGCAACAACCTTGTTCCCAAACGATTCATCAACAATACAAGTTGGGATGCCAAATTTTTGAATACCACGGGGCCCATGACTCATGCCGCCTGGAATGGAGACCCAGGCGAAGCTGCCGCGCATCGATCGCGTGCTGGATATTTGGCCAGTGTCGAATTTGTCGATGAAGGTATGGGACAACTCTTTGATTGGCTCAAAAATGCCAATTTATGGGACAGGTCTATGATCGTCTGGACCACGGACCACGGAGACATGAATGGCGACCATAATTTGTGGCGCAAAGGATATCCGTGGGAACAAGATACGCATGTCAATCTCATTATGAAGCTTCCATCATCATCATCATCATCCACTTCCACAACGACAACAAGTGCAACAACAGCGGCATACACACGTCGTAGGATGGAGAAACGCCCTCTTGCACCACAAGCGTCTACTACGGATGGCACCACTGCCAACAACGAGCGACCCATGACGAACAATGCGTTGGTAGAAACAAGAGATATTGCAGTAACCATTTATGACTTTCTGGGACTATTGCCATTTGTATTGCAGACGGATCCACTCGTAAATGGGAAAAGCTTAATGCCGCTGCTTGGACCAGACGGAGCCAACAACCGAACAGCAGTGCGCCAATGGCTGGACTTGGAACTGTCCACTTGCTATAGTAAAGACGTTCATTGGAACGCCATCGTGGGTTCCTATGACGCGCGCGGCGACATTGACGACGACGGTAGCAGTGGCCAACAAGAAAATCAATCATTGAAATGCCAACAGTGGAAATACATATTTAACGTCCTGAAAGGAAACGAGCAATTGTTTTGCTTGACCAATGACCCCAATGAAACGTACGATTTAGCAACTGTACAAGAGTTTGAACAGGTTCTGATTTATTGGAGAGAAACCATGGTGAACCAGTTTGAGGCGGAAAAGAGAGGTCCTCGATTTGTGAAAGACGGCAAGTTGGTGGCAGGTCGGCCTGCCATTATTTATGCCGGCCATTTTCCGTGTCGTGCGTACCCCCAAAGTTCTTTTCCCGAGGATGATCCCATATGGCTGGATGGTAGTGTCGCACGGTAGTTAGCAATATCATCATGATTGCACTTTGGTCAGTGCGTGAATACCAACACGAATGGCATGCATACAGTGGGAAAAGTGTGTGTTGACATCAGCAGTGCCGGGAAGATGAAAAAAAATGCGGTACGGACTTAGTGGAGTACCGAGTTGTGCCGAACAGACATGAGCTGTTGAGAGCTCTGCGAATTGGAGGTTACTTTGTTGAATAGTTTTGCGTGCGTTCAGCTCTGCTGTTCTTTTCTTTATGCCAGGAGGGCGGTTTTTGGACTCTATTTTTTCTTGCTAGCTTTTCTTTCGAAAAAAGGGTGGTGTGTGGCACGGACTGAAGACCGAAAATTTCAAGAGAAAAATGACCTTTGATCTTTTCAGTTGCTTGACTGACTTTAACGTTGCCACTTGCTCTGAATAGTACATTTGCCAATAAAATAATATGATCAAAACCAAAGAAAGAAATAGAAAACGACCTGCGATCTTTCAAGTTTATTGGCTGCTTTTAACTGTTACAACCTGCTGTGCATGTTACATGTGCTAATACAAAACAATAATTTTCTCCACAATGCGTCAAACACTATCTGTCACAAAGTTCCCTCTTCTCTGTTTCTTGTTTGCATCTTTTTTTTCACGTAGATTGTTTTCTCGATCACGATCTGCGCCGCCCGGCCCCAGCCACACCCAGCCAATGCTTAACGTCTGGCTGCTGCACCTAGTTACTTCAGGTTTGCATGACAAATGCAAACCAAAATCCCAATCCAAGGCATTTCTTTGTATCATGTTGTCGGTTGCAGTTGAATGGCATGTCGTTTTCACAAAGTGGAATATTCCATTCCATCATAATGGCTGCAGGACTGGAATGACATCGTTTTTGCTCCAGGAAGATCGTTGTGGTTCTCGTTGCAACAATCCCTCCTTTTTGTTGTCGTGACCATAAAAGTCGCTATCCTCATCCTCATCGTCATCATCCTCATCGTCATAATTTAGGTCATGACTGTCTTGCAAATTAATCTCGTCGCTGCCGCTAATATCATCATCATCTTGATCGGTATCATCTCCCGCAAAGGACGAATATTTGGACGATTTGGGTTGTTTGCTTTTGGAGGAGGATGTTCCACCACCCATCACCAGTGGTGTTTTACTGGATCCCAATAAATTCTTGGCCAAAATCGATAATTTCTTGGTGGCCTTTTTGTGGGGCGTTTCGGAAACCGTACCTGGCATGAGACCCGAACCCGCAATGGGCGATCGGCCATTGTTGCTATTATTGTTGATGTTGTGACTGTTGGGGTCGACTTTGATCACTTTCCCACCCGATTGAATAAATTGAACCTTGACGACTTCGGTAGCCGATGCGGGGGATGGAGATATTTCGGCGGATTTTTTCTTCATGGCGGGTTGTTTTTCCAAATGCGATGGACTGAGGACTCCGAGGGCATAAATATTCTTCTTGCTACTGTTGCTTTTGCTGTTATTGTCGTCCTTATTATGGCGGTAATCGGGATTGGGATCGGTCATGACACTGACTTCCACGGTAATATTATCGTCATTGTTGTCGTGATTGGGTCCCAATTCGCTAATGCTCATTTGCAATAATTTATTGTTGTAGTGTTTGCGACCGCCCTTCTTTTTGCCGCCGTGACCACCATGATGACTACCGTGGCGGCGTTGTTGATGTCGACCTTCACTTTCTTCATCATAAAATTCATCATGATCACTGTTATCAATATCTTCATCCTCATCGTCACTGTGGTTGTTGGCACCTTCATTTTCCGGAATGCGCGAGGTTCGGCCGCGTCTTCCACCACCACCACCACCCGACGATAGTTTGGACGCCGAAGCATTCCCACCACCCAGCCATCCATTGGCCCGTATGGAATGTCGTTTGGCGGATTCACGACGCGTTTGGGGTCGTGACAATTGTTCCACCCCAAAACTGTTGATGGTACTAATGCTGGAATTCATGGATGCCATGACACCGGCACTGGGGCCACTGGCTCGAGGCGAAGACAAGCGAGTACGATGGATGACATCGGATTGGGACATCATGTTGTGATTGCTTCCGCGATGACTACTGCTACCGATAATATCCGTTCGTGAGGAGGACGGTGGTCGTTTGCTTTTGCGACGACTTTGGGTAGGTCCCAAAGAGGAAGATCTCGTTTTCTGATCCGACGATCCTCGATGATAACTGACCCGGTTCAAATTACCCTTCATGCTCGAATCATTGTCCATGTCATCCTTGTTGTTGTTGTTGTCCTTGGAAGCCGATGTTCGACGACGGCCACTCCCACTACGACTACTGCTGCGTCGTGGTCGACCACTGCTGTGATGGGACGAGGATTTGTTGTGGGACGACGACAAAATCGGAATGGGTGCTTCATCCTCTTCGGCTGCCGCCGCAGCCGATTCGGCAAGGGATGCCGCCACACTCGTATTGCCACTCATGCGATCTGCAGCCGATGTAGCAGAGGTGGCAATGGAAGAACTGCTGGGTCGTTTGGTTTTACGGCGTGATGTCGTAGCACTTTTGGATCGGCGTCGTTCTTTGGTATGATCGGATCGTGGTCGATCACTGGTGCGTCGTGCTTCGACAGGTGGTTTGATGACGGCATCTTCGCCACGGCCGCCAGTACTAGTACTGCCATTGAGTAATTGCCGTCGGGAACGTGATTTTGTCAAGCGTCCACTTTGACTCATATTTAGTGAGTTGTTCTTGCTAGCACTACTACTACTGCCCATGTTGGACATGGACATGGATTTTCCCAATTGACTCCGACGAGATACATGCGAGGATCCTGCGGCTGGACAAACACGGGAACTTTTGACGCGTGGTCGTGGTGCCGTGACAGAAGACGAGGAGGACACGCCCTTACTAGTGCTTGCAGTAGGACTGGCCGGATTGTTGTCTTCGGTTTTCAAGACGGACACACTGTGACTTTTTCGCATCGTGGGTCGTCTTCGACTGCTGGTAGCCGCGCCATTGACACTGCTACTCACCGAAGACCGACCGCTGCGTTCTCTGTCGCGATCTTTTGTCGAAGTACCAGAAGATCGTTTCTCTCTCGTTTTTCGACGTTCGGAAACACTGGCCGTTTCCGAAGAACGGGCCATGGAAATTTGAGTCACGGAGGAATTGTCCATCATGACGGCTCGGTTCATTTGGTAACCTGGACAGCGTAGAATTTGTACAGTTTGTTGTGACACACCACCCGAGAGGCGACGCAGGTAGCAGCAGCAATGGGTGATGACTTCTTGATAGCAATGAGGGGTTCTTAATCTGATTGCGGTGAATTATTGGAGTGTGATTTACTCCGGCCGGTTCATGGAACACTTGACTGGTTGACTCTTGGCTTTGGTCTACCAGCTACTTTTTGGTTTGAGGAAAAATAGAGAGGGTACTATACATCAGAAGGGACGACAGCTAGTACTGGTAATTAGCTTTCGTACAACAACCGGACTGCTGGATGTTTGTTCTATCAGTTGTTATAATTATTACTTTGTGGCTGCTGTTGGCGGTGAAAGCAACGAATGAATGGTGCCCTCTATGTCGTACTACTTAGCAACGTCGTACCGGTAGCTACTAGCAAGTCGTCTACTAGCAAGTACTCCGAGTACCTAGTACTGTTTAGCTACAGTACAACGCAGTGGTGGTACTGGTACCAGTACACTGGTGGTACTCAACTGTGGCTGGCTACCGTAGCAGCCAATAGCAACGTTTCAATTGTCACTTCGAGACCTGCATCCTCATGTTTGAATCTGAGTTGGGTAATAGGTGGTACTAACTAGCTAGCTACTAGCTAGCTAGTACTAGCTAGCTGGTACAAGCTACATACTGACCATTGAGTAGGATGCTGGGGGATGGGTTTGGCT
>ENA-ORBV01016365-ORBV01016365.1-microbial-mat-metagenome-genome-assembly--contig:-NODE-16365-length-10779-cov-3.742478_pt1 | contig 10779 bp, 9 predicted proteins | sample MGYA00237777_ERZ505514 | MGnify/ENA primary metagenome ERZ505514 (study PRJEB26160, sample SAMN06269048) | microbial mat metagenome | isolation source: Oligotrophic lake microbial mat | place...
ATCCAAGCTCGGCCCCTCGATCTCTTTCCCGCCGACCAGGATCGCGCCCTCGGACGGAGCATCCAGACCCGCCAGGATGTTCAGCAGCGTCGTCTTGCCGCAGCCGGAATGGCCGATCACGCAGACGAATTCGCCCCTGTCGATGCGCAGCCACAGATCCTCGAACACCGTGGTTTCGCCGGTGGGGCCCGGGAAGCGGCGCGCGACACCGTCGATCGAGATCAGTTTCTCGGCCATCGCGCTACTCCGGAAATGTCACGAGGTGCTGGCACCACGCCAGTATCTGGTCCAGGATCATGCCGACCAGGCCGATCACCAGGATCGAGACGATCACGTTGGTGATCGAGAGATTGTTCCACTCGTTCCAGACGAAATAACCGATGCCGGTGCCGCCGACGAGCATCTCGGCCGCCACGATCACCAGCCAGGCGATGCCGACGGAGATGCGCATGCCGGTCATGATGGTGGGTGCCGCCGCCGGCAGGATCACCTTGAAGGCGGTGCGGAACGGGCCGACCTCGAGCGTGCGTGCCACGTTCAGCCATTCCTTGCGCACGCTTCCCACGCCGAAGGCGGTGTTGATCAGCATCGGCCACACCGAGCAGATGAAGATCACGAAGATCGACGAGATGGCGCTGTCCTTGATGGTGTAGAGCGCCAGCGGCATCCAGGCGAGCGGCGACACCGGCTTCAGGATCTGGATGAAGGGATCGAGCGCGCGATAGACCAGCGGCGACATGCCGATCAGGAAGCCCAGGGGCACCGCGACCAGCGCGGCGAGGCCAAAGCCCAGCAACACGCGGCCCAGCGAATAGGCGAGCTGGATGCCGATGCCTTTGTCGTTGCTGCCGCGGATGTAGAAGGGATCGGCAAGATGCTTCCAGATCGTGGCGCCGATATCGGCCGGCGTCGGCATCGACGACTTGGTGCCGGTGGCGGCCGCCGCACCCACCAGCTTGGCGTATTCCGGGTCCATCGCCGGGCCGGTGGCCGCCGTCGGCAGGGTGGCGATCTGCCAGATCCCGACGATGGCCACGAAGATCACCAGCGACAGCAGCCCCGCCCGAAGCCCGAGCGAGTTCTTGAACGCCGTCATGACGGCTAGCTCCGCTTGATGGCGAAGCTGTTGATGTATTCCGTGGGCTTCGCGGGATCGAACGGCTTGCCCATCACCACGATCGTCTTCTTCGTCGGATCGGGCGGGGTGAGGCCCATCTCCTTCATCATCGCCGCGGTGTCAGTGGCGAGGAAGACGTCCGAGGCGACCTTGGCGTAGTCGACATCGGCCTTGAGCTGACCCCAGCGCTTCATCTGCGTCAGGATCCAGATCGCGAACTGGTTCCAGGGGAAAGGATCGAAATCGATGCGGTTGGGGTCCTTCTTCACGTTGCCCAAGCCGTCGGCATAGGTGCCGGTCAGGATCTGCTCCAGCACCGTCTCGGGCTGGTTCAGGTAGTTCTGCGGCGCGATCGCCTTGGCGATCTCCTTGCGGTTCTCGGCCTTGGACGCGAACGTCGTGGCCTCGATGATCGACTTCAGCAGCGCCCGATAGCTGTTGGGATTCTGGGTCGCGAATTCCTTGCTGACGGTGAAGGCGCAGCACGGATGGCCGTCCCACAGTTCCTTGGTCAGCAGGTGGATGAAGCCGATGCCGTCGTAGACCGCGCGCTGGTTGAACGGGTCGGGGCCGAGATAGCCGTCGATATTGTCGGCGCGCAGGTTGGCCACCATCTCCGGCGGCGGCACCGAGCGGATGGAAATATCCTGGTCGGGATCGAGACCGTGCTCGGCCACGTAGTAGCGCAGCAGGTAGTTGTGCATCGAGTAGTCGAACGGCACGGCAAACTTGAAACCCTTCCAGTCCTTCGGGTTGCGCTTGTCCTTGTGCTTGTTGGCGAGCGTGATCGCCTGGCCGTTGATGTTCTCGATCGCCGGCATCGTCCACGGCACCGGGTTCGAGCCGACGCCCAGCGAGATGGCGAGCGGCATCGGCGAGAGCATGTGGGCGGCGTCGTATTCCTTGGCCAGCGACTTGTCGCGGATCACCGCCCAGCCGGCGGTCTTCACCACTTCGACGTTGAGGCCGTGCTTCGAATAGAAGCCCATCGGATGGGCCATAATGATGGGCGTGGCGCAGGTGATCGGGATGAAGCCGACCTTCAGGTCCTTCTTCTCCAGGGCGCCGCCCTGGGCGAAGGCCTCGCGGGCGGTGGCCAATGGAAAGACCGACGAGATCGCGGCCATCGCCGTCGACGCGCCGACTGTCTTCAGGAATATCCGACGCTGGGCATCGACCGGGAAGACCGCCTGCAGCACGGCAGCATCGACGACCCGGTTCCACTGCGCCTCCTCGCCGGCGGGCACCGCCTCGGCCGTCAATCTGGCGTGGTCGGCCGCCGCATGATTGCCGCCGCAGCCACAGCGCCGCGTGAAGAGGGCCTTGGGGTCGAACGGGTCCTTGAAAATCGACATGCTTCCTCCGTGCGCTTCAGCGCTTGGGGGCTAAAGAAGCAAGCCGCATGCCAAGGATCCCAGATATGCGAAAACCGCGGGCAATCCGCAGGTCGAGCCGGTAATTGCCCAGAATCAGGGCAATTACGTCCGATTCGTTATGCGAAATTCTGCGACTCGAATCTTAGCGCTGGGGATTAAATTTATGGAATCGCTGACTCTTTCCCCGATTTCCGCTTCATTTCTTATTGCGCCCAGACTCACCCTTATGGCAGGCTACAGCTTGTGGGTTGTTGGGTGCCCACCACGATATGTCGGCCACCCGCCTCAAGAATGGTTCCCCCAGGAACCGCATGGCGGAAATGGTTGGGGAGTGGGTCGATGGCGTTATCGCGACACGAGCGGACCAGACGAAAAGTCGATTTGAACCCGCTCGAGATGATCGAAAGAGTCGTCTCCGACAATGATTGGCCCTTCGACCGCACCTCCGACCGGGAAATCGCGGTCGAGGTCGCCGGCCGCTGGTGCGACTACCGCATGTTCTTCAGCTGGCGCGACGATGTCGAGGCGCTGCACTTCACCTGCGCCTACGACGTCCGCATTCCGGCCGAGCGCCACAGCGAAATCCATGTCCTGCTGGCCCTGATCAACGAGAAGATGTGGCTCGGCCACTTCGACCTGTGGACCGAGGAAGGCCTGCCGATGTTCCGCCACGCCATCCCGTTGCGTGGCACCTCGGGCCTGATGCCCGACCAGCTGAACGACCTCGTCGAGGTGGCGATCACCGAAAGCGAGCGCTTCTACCCTGCCTTTCAGTACGTCGTCTGGGCCGGCAAGACGCCCGCCGACGCGCTGACCGCCTCGATCCTCGAGACGGTCGGCGAAGCCTGATCCAAAGACTGGGACCCTCCGACGCCCCCTCTCGCTAAAAAACAATAAACGTCACTGTTCGGATCGTCCCCGCGGCGCCGGCCCCCCAGGCCGGCGCCGCATCCATTTTGGGCTATAGTCGCGGCATCCCATGACCCCTCTTCTGATCCCCTATCCCGAAATCGACCCGGTGCTGATCCAGCTCGGGCCCTTCGCCATCCGCTGGTACGCGCTGGCCTATATCGCGGGCCTCGTCATCGGCTGGCAGGTCATGCGGCGCGTCTGCACCCAGCCGCCCACGATTTTGTCGCCGCTCAAGATCGACGACTTCCTGTTGTGGGCAGCGCTCGGCGTCATCCTGGGCGGCCGCATCGGCTACGTGCTGTTCTACAAGCCGGGCTTCTACCTCGAAAATCCGCTGGCGGTGCTGACCCTGTGGGAAGGCGGCATGTCGTTCCACGGCGGGCTGCTGGGCGTGATCGCCGCCATCCTGGCCTTCGCCATCCGCAACAAGACCGATCCTTTCATGCTGTCCGACCTGGTGGCGATCGTGGCGCCGATCGGCCTGTTCTTCGGCCGGCTCGCGAACTTCATCAACGGCGAACTGTGGGGCCGCGTCACCGACGTCCAGTGGGCCATGCTCTTCCCGCGCGGCGGCCCGCTGCCGCGCCATCCCAGCCAGCTCTACCAGGCCTTCTTCGAGGGTGTGCTGCTCGTGCTTCTGGTGGTCGCCGTGTGGAAGCTGACCGATGGCCGCCGCCGTCCCGGCCTGCTGACCGGCGTGTTCTGCGCCGGCTACGGCGTGGCGCGGATCGCCGGCGAGTTCTTTCGCGAGCCCGACGCCCATCTCGGCTACCTGTGGGGACCGCTCACCATGGGCATGCTGCTGTCGGTGCCCATGATTGTCTTCGGCGGCTGGCTGATCGCCCGCGCCTACGCCAAACCCAAGTTGTCGTGACCACGGAACTCGGCCGTCTGATCGCGCACCGCATTGCGCTCACCGGCCCGATTTCGATCGCCGACTTCATGGCCGAGGCGCTGGGCCATCCGCGCCTCGGCTACTACCGCCGCGCCCTGCCCTTGGGTGGTGGGCCGCTGGGCGCCCCGGGCGATTTCACCACGGCGCCCGAGATCTCGCAGATGTTCGGCGAACTTTTAGGCGCCTGGCTGGCCGACCGCTGGCTGGTCCTGGGAAGCCCCGCACCCGTCAGGCTGGTCGAACTCGGCCCCGGCCGCGGCACCTTGATGGCCGATGCGCTCCGCGCCACCCGCGGCGTCCCGGGCTTCCATGCCGCACTCGACCTCCATCTCGTCGAAACCAATGCGCCCCTCAAGGAAGCGCAGCGCGCCGCGCTCCTGGGCTTTTCGCCCTCCTGGCACGAGCGCTTCGACGACGTGCCGTCGGGGCCGCTGCTGCTGGTCGCCAACGAATTCTTCGACGCACTGCCGGTGCGCCAGTTCCACCGCACGGCCGAGGGCTGGCGCGAGCGCATGGTGGGCCTGGCGCCCGACGGCACGCTGCGCCTGGCGCTGGCGCCCGGCCTGACGCCGTTTGCCGCCGCGCTGCCCGAGGCTGCGCCCGGCGCCGAGACCGAACTCTCCGAAGCCGGCCGGGCGCTGGCCGCAACGATCGGCACGCGCCTTGGCCGCGAAGGCGGCTGGGCCCTGATTATCGACTATGGCTACGACCGGCCGGGCCTCGGCAGTTCGCTCCAGGCGGTGCGCGGCCATCGCGGCGCGGCCATCCTCGACCGGCCGGGCGAAACCGACTTGAGCACGCATGTCGACTTTTCGGCGCTTGCCGCCGTGGCGCGGGTGCCGGCCTTCGGGCCGGTGGGCCAGGGCGACTTTCTCTGCCGGCTGGGAATCGTCCCGCGCGCGCAGTCGCTGAAGCGCCACGCCAGCCCGGAACAGGCGCGCGCGATAGACGCGGCACTGGCGCGCTTGATCGCGCCCGATCAAATGGGCACCCTCTTCCGCGTTCTGGCCTTGGGCGACGACAGAAGCGCCCAGCCGGCCGGCTTTTCGGATACCCCCTCGGACTCGACATGATCCAGGCACCCGCGCTAGCCGACCTCGACGGCGTGCAGCACCGATTCTTCACCCGCCGCGGCGGCGTGAGCAGCGGTCTCTTCTCCTCGCTCAACTGCGGCTACGGCTCGGCCGACGCGCCGGAGAACGTGCGCGAGAACCGCCGGCGCGCGGCGCTGGAGTTTGGCCTCGGCGAGCCCCACCTGCAGACCGTGCATCAGATCCATTCGACCGACGTGCTGACCGTGACCGACGAACGCTGGACCTCGCCTGGCGCGCCCAGGGCCGACGGACTCGTGACCGACCGGCCGGGCGTCGTGCTGGGCGTGATGGCCGCCGATTGCGCGCCGGTGCTGCTGGCCGATGCCGATGCCGGCGTGATCGGCGCCGCACATGCCGGCTGGAAGGGCGCGCTGGGCGGTGTCGCCGACACGACCATCGCCGCCATGGAAAAGCTCGGCGCCCGCCGCGAGCGCATAAAGGTCGCGGTCGGTCCCTGCATCGGCCCTCGATCCTACGAGGTCGGCCCGGAGTTTCCCGCGCCGTTCCTGGCGCAGGACGAGGCCAACGCGGCGTTTTTCCGCGCCGCCACGCGCGCGGGCCACTTCATGTTCGACCTGCCGGGCTATCTCGTGCACCGCATTGCGCGAAACGGCGTCGCCGTGGCGGCGACCGGCCACGACACGCTCTCGGCCACCGAGGATTTCTTCAGCTACCGGCGCAACACGCTGCAAGGCGTGCGCGACTACGGCCGGGGCCTGTCGGCGATCGCTCTCGGCAGCTGACCCGGGAAGCTCGCGTGCCTTACCTGATCCTCCTGATGTTCTGCTGCCTGCTCGGACTTGTCGCGACATGCGTCATGTTGTGAGCCTTCTCTGCTGCCTCCTGCTGGCAGCATGCAGCACGGGCTACAAGCCGTTCGAGAGCGTCGGTTCCGACGCCGCGCGCTATCGCTCGCCGCTCGACAAGATCGACGTGGCGATCGGACCGCCGCGCAACATGCCGCCCGACATGGGCTCCCGGCTGGCGGCGGCGCTGGCCATCGAACTGCAGTCCTACGGCGTGGTGGCCGCGATCCAGCCCGCCGAGGCGCCACTGCAGGTCGGCGGCGTCATGAGCACCCGCGACGCCGGCGACGGCATCGAAATCCAGATCGACTGGCGCATCGCGGGCAAACCCGCGACGCAGGAGCCGGCCGTCAGCCGCACGCGCACCCGCGGCGAGGACTATGCCGAAGCCAGCGACAAGCTGATCTCGCGCATCGCCCAGCAGGCCGCCCCCCGCATCGCCACCCTGATCGGCCGGCCACCCAACTTCCAGCCACGCTCGCCCGGCCAGGTCGCCGCCGGCATCAGCATCATGCAGGATCAGCCGGTCGATCCGGCAACTGGCATTCCTGGGAGCATTCCCGGCGTCCTTCCCGGCACGATGCCCGTCGTCGCCGCCGCCTCGACCGAGACGCATGTCAGGGTGCTGGTGGGCGCCATCACCGGCGCGCCGTCCGACGGCAACCGCCAGCTCTATTCCGGCATGCGTCGCGCGCTGGGCTCGAGCAAGATCGTCATCGTCGACGCTCCGGGGCCCGAGACCTTCTCGGTGGTCGCCACGGTGAGCCTGACACCGGTCGACGAGAAGATCGGCACGCTGGTCATCAAATGGACGTTGAGGGACCCGGCCGGCAAGACGATCGGCGACATCGATCAGTCCAACCCGGTGCCGCTCGCCGCCGCCAAGGGGTCGTGGGCGGGATTCGGCGATATCGTCGCGACCGCCGCGTCCGAGGGCGTCATCGAACTGCTCGATAAAGCCATCAACCGGCCGCGCTAGAAGCAGCAGTTTCCCTGAATCGGCTTGTCAGAGGGGGGCTATAGGCTGCTACTGTTCCCGCCAGCGGCGCGATTCTTGCAAAGACAGTCCGCACAGTAGGGAGACTTAACCGATGTTCGATTTCAGGAAGTCGGCTGCCGCCATCGTGGCCGCAGCAAGTCTGGGTGGATTACTGGGAACCGCCCCGGCCGAGGCACAGACCCTCAAGGTCGTGATGCATTCGGACCTAAAGATTCTCGATCCGATCTGGACCACCGCCTACATCGTGCGCAACCATGGCTACCTGGTCTGGGACACGCTGTTCGCGATGGACGAGAAATTCCAGGTCAAGCCGCAGATGGTCGACAAGTACGACGTCTCGGCCGACAAGCTCACGTGGACCTTCACCCTGCGCGATGGCCTGGAATGGCACGACGGCAAGCCGGTGACGGCCGAAGATTGCGTCGCGTCGATCAAGCGCTGGGCGGCCAAGGATTCGATGGGCCAGAAGCTGATGGGCTCGGTGGCGAGCCTGACCGCGGTCGATGCCAAGACCTTCAAGATGTCCATGAAGGAACCCTACGGCCTGGTGCTGGAGTCGCTCGGCAAGCCGTCGTCCAACGTGCCCTTCATGATGCCGGCGAGCGTCGCCGCGACGGATCCCAACACCCAGATCAAGATCGAGGACGTGGTGGGCTCCGGCCCGTTCATCTTCAAGCGCGACGAATGGAAGCCCGGCGAGAAGACGGTCTACGTCAAGAACCCCAAGTACAAGGCCCGCAGCGAGGCGCCGTCCGGGCTCGCCGGCGGCAAGGTAGCGAAAGTCGACCGCGTCGAATGGCTCTGGATCTCCGACGTGCAGACCCAGGTCGCGGCCATCCAGAACGGCGAAATCGACATGATCGAATCGCCTGGCCACGACCTCTTGCCGCTGCTTGCCAAGGACAAGAACGTCGCCCTGGTCAGCACCAACCCGACCGGTAACCAGTACACCTTCCGCTTCAACAGCACGGTCAAGCCGTTCGACAACGCCAAGGTCCGTCACGCGGTGTTTGTCGCTTTCGCCCAGGAGGATTTCCTCAAGGCCACCATCGGCGACCCGACCTACTTCAAGGTTTGCAAGGCCCCGTTCATCTGCGGCACGCCATTGGCCACCGACGCCGGCATGGCCGACGTACTGAATGGCAATGCCGCCAAGGCCAAGCAGCTCCTGACCGAGGCCGGCTACGACGGCACGCCGATCGTGCTGATGCAGTCGACCGACCTGCAGGTGCTGACCAATCTCGCCCCTGTCGCCAAGGCCCAGTTGGAACGGGCCGGCTTCAAGGTCGACCTGGTCTCGATGGACTGGCAGACACTGGTCGCCCGTCGCGTCAAGAAGGACCCGCCGAATGCCGGCGGCTGGCACGCCTTCCTCACCTCGTGGGTGGCGGCCGACATCCTCAACCCGGTGATGGCCGGCTTCTTCAATGCCTCGTGCGACAAGGCGATGTTCGGTTGGCCGTGCGACGCCACGATCGAGAAGTACCGCGATCAGTTCTCGAAGGAATCGGACCCGGCCAAACAGAAGGAAATCGTCGAGGCCCTGCAGAAGTACTGGGTGAACAATCCCACCCATATCAACGTCGGGCAGTGGTATGCGCCGATCGCGCGCCGCAATACCGTCGAGGGCAACATGGTGGCCCCGGTGACTGTGTTCTGGAATGTGACCAAAAAGTAGCCGATCCCGCGCGCGGGGGGGCCGGCCCCCCGCGCGCCCATCGACGAGGGCGGAGGGGGTTCCGCCTTCCTCGATGGGGAGTGAACCGGAGGGGATCCGATGAAGAAAGTCTTGAGACGAGCGCTGGGAGCGATGGCTGCCGGCGCAATTCTGGCAGCGGCAGGGCCGGCACTGGCCCAGGGCAAGACCCTGAAGTTCGTGCAGAACGGCAACCTGACGATCCTCGATCCGATCCAGACGACGGCATACGTCACGCGCAACCACGGCTATTTCATCTACGACACGCTGTTTGCGTCCGACGAGAATAACGCGGTCAAGCCGCAGATGGTCGACAAGTACGAGGTCTCGCCCGACAAGACGGTGTGGACCTTCACGCTGCGCGACGGGCTGGAGTGGCACGACGGCAAGCCGGTGACTTCGGAGGATTGCATCGCCTCGCTGCAGCGCTGGGGCAAACGCGACGCGATGGGCCTGAAGCTCATGGACTTCGTGAAGGAATTCAAGGCCGTCGATTCCAAGACCATCCAGATGGTGTTGAAGGAGCCCTACGGCCTGGTGCTCGACACGCTCGGCAAGCCGTCCTCCAACGTACCCTTCATGATGCCCAAGGCGGTCGCCGAGACCGACGCCTTCAAGCAGATCGACAGCCAGATCGGCTCGGGGCCCTTCATCTACGTCACCGCCGAGTCCAAGCCCGGCGAGAAGCACGTCTACCTCAAGAACCTCAAGTACAAGCCGCGCAGCGAGCCCGCCTCGGGCCTGGCCGGCGGCAAGGTAGTCAAGGTCGACCGGGCGGAGATCATCGAGATGCCCGATCCGCAGCAGCAGGTGAACGCGCTGATCGCCGGCGAAATCGACCTGATCGAGCAGCCGCCGCACGACCTCATCCCTATCCTGAAGAAGGAAAAGGGGATCACCATGGTCGATTGGAATCCGCTCGGCCACGTCTTCATCATCCGCTTCAACCACATGACGAAGCCGTTCGATAATCCCAAGATCCGGCTGGCCGCTCTCTATTCGATGCGCCAGGAGGACTACCTCAAGGCGACCGTCGGCGAGCCGCAGTACTACAAGGTCTGCGCGGCTGCCTTCATCTGCGGCACGCCCAATGCCTCGGAAAAGACCAACGGCCTGCTGATCAAGCCGGACTTCGAGAAGTCGAAGGCCTTGCTCAAGGAGGCGGGCTACGACGGCACGCCGATCGTACTCATGCAGTCGACCACCCTGCCAGTGCTCACCAACACCGCGCCCGTCACCAAGGCGCTGCTCGAGCAGGGCGGCTTCAAGGTCGACATGCAGGCGATGGACTGGCAGACACTGGTCACCCGCCGCACCAAGAAGGATCCTGCCGACAAGGGCGGCTGGAACGTCTTCCATACCTTCTCTGTATCGGCCGATGCGCTGAACCCGATCTCCAACTCCTACTTCGTCGCCAACGGCGAGAAGTCGTCGTGGTTCGGCTGGCCGAACGATCCGGAGATGGAAAAGATGCGCGAGGCCTACGCCAAGGAGACCGACCCGGCCAAGGGTAAGGCGCTTGCCGAGGCCATCCAGCTGCGCGCCCTCGAGACCGCGCAGTTCGGCTGGCTCGGTCAGTGGTACGGCCCGGGCGCATCGCGCGCCAACGTCACCGGCTGGCTCAAGGCGCCGGTGCCGGTGATGTGGAACATCGAGAAGAAATAACGACGACGTCCCGGGCGGCTGCCGCCGTCCGCGTCAAGTGCCCGCGCGGCGCGTGTTGCCGTCGGCGCTCCACTCCTCGCTGCCGACGCCGTGATGCACGGTGAAGAGTCCCGCCGGGTCGAACTTGCGCTTCACCGCGCGCAGGCGCGGATAGTGGACGCCCCAGTAATCGTGGCGCCAGGTCTTCTCGAAGAAGCCCGCCTCCGACACATAGGAGC
>ENA-ORBV01016367-ORBV01016367.1-microbial-mat-metagenome-genome-assembly--contig:-NODE-16367-length-10778-cov-5.883095_pt1 | contig 10778 bp, 13 predicted proteins | sample MGYA00237777_ERZ505514 | MGnify/ENA primary metagenome ERZ505514 (study PRJEB26160, sample SAMN06269048) | microbial mat metagenome | isolation source: Oligotrophic lake microbial mat | place...
CGTGAAGCAACGTGCACGGGTCTCGTCCGCATGTCGCACAACTGGCCCGCTGACATTAGAACATGCATCAAGTTAGGATCATGCCAAACAGCAAAGAGTGACTGATTTGTGGTAAATTGTTGGAACTGTTCTAAGGCTAGTGCTTCAGAAATAAATAGAAAACAATCTTCTTTTTGTTGGTCCTCGCAATGCTTCCAGTTAAACATCAGCTAGGCAAACCTTGCACTTAGTTGGGATTGGCTTGTTTTCCGTGATGATAATCTTATTCTTTTTGCTGTAAACTTTCTGTCTTACAATGGCTTAATGGGGAAGTCTCCAATCATGTCAGCAGTTGGAAAATGTTCCACTGTTAGGCATCCCTTGTCAATGCAGTCATTCATCAAGAAACATTGATTGCTGACGTCACCGTGTGTGGTTTTCCTTTCAAGAACTTTCCTCGCCATTCTTTTGCTGGTGCAACAAGATGACACTTGTGACATCTTGATAAATTGTTGTTTTGCTTTCACATCCTTGATGTCATAAAAAATCCCTTGTCTGCAACACCCATTGGACTGAATCATCATCAGCTGCTGCTGCCTCCACATCTGTTGAACTCTTAGTGTTGTGCTTTAGCTTCTTGGAAATTGTCAGTGTGGGCTGCTCCTCTGCCTAAAGTCTGGACATTTCCAGTGTGGTTCTTCATGTCTGCATGCATTGCAACTGAAAAGTTGCATCTGGATAACACCTTGTCAACAAACATCTGCTCCATCTGCTCCCAATGCCAGCTCCTCATTAACCGTCTGTTCCAAATGTTTCAACATTCTTAGCAGCTTTCAGTTTTCCAATCATCATCATCATCATCATCATCATCATCATCATCATCTGGAGACTAAACTCTGCTGGTGCACAAGAGAAGCACTGCATGCTGCAAATCTGGCCTGGTCCTTTTACATAAAATAGCAAAGCGTTTGTCACTGTTGTGTGAAACATTTTCCTCTTGTTGTCTCCAAGCTTGTTGCAATTTGGATGTGCTTGAAACAAATGATCTGCTACTGGAGCACCTACCTTCTTGATATTTGTCAATTCATCAGGATGCTTTAATCCTTCTAACATTTTTCTGGCGTGCTCTTTCACCCACAATTTTACCACTCCATTCTCAAAATAATCCAAAGTCATTCCTAAACAATCATGGACCTTACCTCTTGAGGGCCTGTGTTTTGTGATGTCATCATCTGCATGCTTCTCTGTCACACACTCATCTTTGTCTTTTTGAGAGATCTTCTGATCATCATTCACATGCCACAACACTGTAAATTGTTTTCCTCTGACCATTCTGTTTGTCACACAAGCATCATGTGGATTGACCTTGAAACACAACTCTTGTAAATCTTTTCTCAATTCCTACAGAACAGCAAAGATGAAACCATCATTCCATGCAATCCCTTTGGATCTCCAACTGAAGCAAAGCACTGAGACTCAATTTTCTTTTGGCAACCATGGTCCACATGTTTCAGGATCAATCTCCATCAATGTGTCAGCCAATGCTCCTTTTGCTTTTATAACAACCTTTTTGTGATGAGACTTCAAAATTTCAGTCTTAGTTTGAGTTAAAGCATTAGATGTGTCCACCACTGCAAATATTCTCTCTTCTTTGGCATTGATGATTAGTGACAAGACACTCCTTCTGTATTTGTCAAAAGCCTCTGCTTTCTAGCATCTGCTACAGCTCTTCCCTTGATTCTTCCATCTCTTTTCTCAGTTAAAAGGAAGAGAGAGTTCATGGCAAGTCTTCTCTGCTTTTTACTCAATTGATGTGTGTGAAATGATCTCGAACAAGTTTGATCATGCAGCTGTTTCATTTCTGTTGCAGCAGCTTGTTTTCCTTCCCTCCCAAATTCCTTCTTGCCTTGCTTTAAAATGCATGTTTAAGCAAATGCTTTTTCAAATGTTTTGACTCAAAAAATGTCCGACCCTGAAAACTTGGCTCCAATGCGGTCTTCTTCACATAGACTCTTTCTGATCTGCACAATGATTCTGGAAAAGGGGCCGCATCTGGAGCAGGATCCTGGGAATTAATGCATTGATTGTCCTTCACTGCCAGAATGTGTTTCTCTTTATCAGACTCAAACTCTTCATTGCCATCTGATTCTTCTCCGTCATGTCACAGTCAAATGGCTGAGACACTTTCTTCCTCATCACTCACACTGTCTTCTTCATTGCTGTTGTTGTCATTGTCCTCCACTCCTGCAAGCAAAGCCCAAGTTCAAAAATTAGATTCTGCGTGACATGTGAAACCATCTTTCTTGGCTAGCTCCTCAACTTGTGGAATGCCCTCCTTTGATATGGAAATTTCTTTTACAAAATGTCCCCTGATGGACTGCCCTTTCTTTAAGTCAAGCACATCAAATCTTCCTTGAATGTTATACAATGTTTTTAGAAAAGTTCCATGATTAGCCCTTTCCTCTGTCATTTGCATTTGTGGGATTGTTTTGATTGTTGGCTTGGACACAACTACCAAAAGCCACTTTGCAATTCTTTTCATTATCCAATGCCCTTCCCACAATTGCAGTTCCAGAACTAAGCCTTTCTGATGTTCCATCATAGGGGGGAATGAATTGAGTTGTTTTGCACAATCACCTGTGCCCCTGATGCTCAGAATCTTGGGCCAACAACTGCAAGGAGCCAATGCTGTGGCATGCAGCTCTGCATCTTTCCTTCACAACTCTGACCAGTTTTTCAATTTCTGGTAGATGCTCTTGTGCTGCACAAAAAATAGGGCTTATGGCAACAACATCTAAATGTTGTTCTAAACAACAATGGTCACTGCGTGCATGAAACTCCTTCATCTCAACACCTGCTTCATCGCTCTGCTCAAATGCATCATCAACAGCTTCCAACGGAGATTCTTCTTTTCTTTCTTTGATGTGCCAAATGGCAATGGGCCAAATGTTTTTGAATAGAGTCAACAGAAAAGTGACACCATCAACACGCAAAATGTCAACAAACAAAACAACACCCTTGTGGCCTCAATGAATGTGTTTGCATGTCAATGCAGTCATTCACTGCAAGCCTTGGTTTTCTTCTGTTGCTTTTTCTTCATAAAGTGTTCACAACTCACCATGATTGTTAACCAAGTTTTACATTTGATTGGATCAGATTGTATGTTTGTAATCTCTGATGGAGGGATGTGCAAACACTTCACAGAATTATCTGCTTTCTCTGCAACGACAACTTGCTTTTCACTGCGTGGATTTTTATTTTCTTCAACGGTGTTTAACAAACATGCACAATTGAATGTGTCAGACAAGGGTGCAACATGAAGTCCATTTTCATTTTGGTCAAAAAAGTAATTTCTCCTGTTTTGTTGTCATCCATGAAGATGCTTTGTTTGGCCTTGCATGGCATATCAAAGTTCTGAGTGGTCCTTCAACATTTTCAAAACTGACAATGTTTGGAATTGCTCTTGTGTCACACCACACACACTCAAAACTATCTAGCAAACCCCTTTTGTTGCATTTGGACACACCACTCACCATTGGTTTGAAGGTGCAAGGTGTCCTTTGCTTCATGAACATAGTCCAATGTTCTAGATTGCAAAAATGTGTGTTGTAGATGGATTGTGAAGAAGAAATTTATTCCTCAGATTGGGTCTTTTGTTTTGCAGATGAAAGTTGTCTCACAGTTGCACTGCCTCTGAAACAATTGTGCAACACAAAAAATGTTGCCTTCACTGTGTTCTGCAGTTTCTTCCTGATCATCTTTTGAAGTGTCTTAAACTTGTTCAAAATGCACTTGTCTGTCACTATTTTGATGATCATCATCAATTCTCTTGAGCAATGAACAATTTCTTGACATGTGACCCGGTTGATTGCAAGCATGACAAGTGATGTCATTGTCATTCTGTTGGTCGTTGGAACTGTTGTTTCTTGAGCCTGTTTTCTGTTGATTGTTGTTCCTGTCATTGTTCCTTTGAGAGAAAAAAATTTAGGTCTTTGGGCTGTTCTCATCTGTCTCCTCATTGTTTGCATGTTGCTTGATCTCTGTTTTGTGCGTTGTTGCTTCTGCTTCATTGTTGTTGCCAGTTGATTTTCCATTAAAATTGCTCACAGTCTCTGTGGGAATCCCTAAGCCCTGAGGGCATTTTTTGTCCCCAAGGGCACTCTGGTTGACCAAATCATTGCTCAGCGGGCCTGCTCTCTTTGCATCAGCACAAACAATGAAAGCCCATGATGTCAAATGACAGCAAACCAGAACTGACAAAATCGCAGAAACAAACGAGGACACGCCACTTGACAAAATCTACCCACAGCATTTCCAAGGCATGGAACACACCAGTCTCAGTGAGAGAAAGAACCCAATGCTGATGGAACAAGTGCAACTCAATGAAGGAGCCATCGAACGACAAACAAGAAAGATGACAAACAAACACACAAAGAACAATCAAGTTCTGTGTCAGCTGCTCAAAACTGTTGCTGAAACCAATCCCCGACATCATTAGACTCTGTCACTGGTAGGTTTTGCATAGCCCTCAACGGTAGGTAGGGTTGTTCTTTTTTTTGAGTCCCGGTGTGACGTTTGCGGGTCTGTGGGTGGGTCACATAAGGGGCAGTTGAAGCAGAGGTTGGTCTGTCTGTCGACAGAAGCGGTGTCAATCGATCACATGAGGGGCAGTTGAAGCAGAGGTTGGTCTGTCCATCTGTCAGACCAGAAGTGGTGTCAACACAAAGAAAACCCCCGGTTGGTCTGTCTGTCTGTCAGACCAGAAGTGGTGTCAATTGGTCTGTCCATCTGTCAAACCAGAAGTGGTGTCAATGGAAAGAAAAAACCCCGGTGGATCACTCACACAACAACAACAACAACAAAAAAGTAAAGGAAACTCTAGCAATTTGATTTGTTGGTTTGCAAAGAAAACAAAGGAATTAAAAAAGTTAATCATGTCCAGGTGAGTTGTCTTGATGCTGTAGGCCCATTGAAGGAAGAATAATCATTGCAGATGTTGGGTTGGAAATTTAGAGCATGTTTGTGTTGTGCCACCAGGAGATTTCCATCTCCCTGGTTAGGGTCCAGGTTGTTTTATTGCGGGGAAAAAACCGTAATAGTGAATGGCTTGTTGCGGTTTTTTTCCCGGAATAAGGAAAATTGGTTTAGCATCCATGCACAGATTTTGTGCTGCATGTTGAGGGCTTCCACCTTCGGTGGTGTTCTAGTCACGAATCAAAATTGACCAAGATGACAATTGGACACGACTGAAGCGCGAGCTGAGACTAATAGCTACTAGCTAGTAGTAGCTACTAGCTAGCTAGACGCAGCAGATAGAGTCTAACCAAGCCAGGTCTAACCACCTTCTACCGTACCAGCGAGTTAGTTTTAGGGGCTGAAAGATGCCAACACACTACGACGTACAGAAACCTATGTAGCTGACTTCGCCAAGTCGGATGGACGCTATCCTTCACATCGTTCATGACGCAACTGTTTTTGCAGCAACACAGACGGACGGAGGGGGCTATGGATGGTAAATGACAGAAGTAACTGATGAAATGGTCGTCTCTTCTCTCTTTTCCTTTTTTCTGCCTTGCAGAACAGCAAGGTTCAGCAGTTCCAATATTAAGGATGATCCCAGCTCTTCTATGGGCCGAAAGTGATGCATCAACAGTGCCGGCGTGGAGTCAAATGCAACACAAGGAATTATAGCTGCATGAAGCCAAGAGAAAGATGCGGTCACAACTAGTGACATTTTGTTAGCCAGGCAGAGGAGATAGCTGGAAATCAAAAGTAAATAACTGCATCCAGCTAGAGGATTCAAAATGACGAGGCACCCAAGTCGCAAGAAGCCGGCAACTTCAATCAAACGTACTGTTTTTAATTTATATACAAATGAAGAGAGTCGGGTACACGCGTGCGTGGTGCTGCTTGAGCCCGACAGGTTCAGCTAAGGGAAGCGATCGCATTCGCCATGCTACAATTCCTGCCTGTAACTAAGGATCTAAACTACTACATCATCTGGCACGGACTTGATCTCCTCAATATCTTTCGCATTCTTACGTTTCTTCAGAGTTTTCCTCAGCGCATCAGGATGGAAGTCTCCGAAATGAGGAAGGTGAGATCCTACGGACGAGAAGGAATCCTCTCGCTTCATTCGAATTTTTCGTTTCTCCTCAATGTATTCTTCTTCACTTTCATCGGTAGGATCCAAATACTTGAGGTCCTCGTCTTTGAATAGTGCCGATAAAATATAGGATCGGACAGGAACCAGGGCTGTCAACAAAGCCGGGTAAATGTAACCTATAATGACGAAACAAGAGATCAAGAATGTTAGTAATTCGCCATTCTGCGAGAACAAAACGAATGGAGCGAATTCAACATCATGACTTACCGACAGATGCAAACTGTGCTACTCCAAAGACAGCGAAACCACATCCTGCCTGGATCAATGTGTACACGACAACGGTTGTCCAGTTGACCTTGTTGACGAGAGGAATATCGGGACGCTTTTTGGCAATCATAAAGCACCAGGTGATGCGCTCCCAGATTTCATTTCCATGCAAAGCACCCATACCCAAATAGAGGAACAATCCAAACAAACAACCACGCGGGATCCATGAAATCACCCGAAAGGCTGCCAGTGCGACAAACATGAGCAAGGATTGTCCCAGACCAGACCATCGTTGCTCCTCACAGTGTGTCACGATTTCGTGTTTCATTCCCTTTTCGTCGGTGACGTATGTTCGTGTACACAACGCACGGCAATGAAGGGGTGCCTGAGGAATCAATCCATTACCTGGAGGCAATCCCAAAATAGCACAGGGAATAAAGGTGACACCGAGGACAAAGAAATCCCAGTGGTAGGCTGGTGGCTTTTTGAGATTAAATTTGGAACTTTGCGTCAAGATGGAACTGACATTGTGGTCAATAATAAAGAGCAAAAAGAACATGAATCCAGGAACAATGGCACCAAAGATGCCCTTCAGATCAATACCACTGATGGGGTCCGTGATCCATGGACGATCAGCCGTAGGCTTCCAGTCCCATGGAATGGATCGGAGTTCCACACGACGAATACCAGCTCCATCGCCCCCTGACTGGTCGACTCCCGGAAGGTAGGAGACAGCTGTAGCGATCACAACGGCAATCAATGTATTGTAGCTGGTGAGGAAGGTACGCACTTGTCGTGTCAAGATGGTAAACTGTTCGGCAAAGTGCAAAGTCCATGCCACGTAAAAGGTAATGATTCCAATCATCAAGGTAGCATATCGGAAGCTGCGGTCATCCCGCTGGTCTCCTTGTCCAAAGTAGATGGGTTCCACCAAATCCCGAACCGATGCGTAGATGAAGGTAATGGCGATAAAGAATTCAAAAATCTGACTGGTAAAGGGTGTGACCTTCCAGACCAAATGCACCAGTCCCACCATGGCGCTGATCATGTGCATGAGACCCGCCCAAATACAAATCCAGAAAAAGAAGGGAAAGTAATCGGCATCAAACTTTTCCGTCAAACCGTACGAGGTTCCCAACAAAATGGCAACAGGACCGGTAATGCCCATGATGACCAAGGGTTGTCCGGCAAAGACGGCATAGATAATTCCAATAATCGCGCTACTCATCAAGACTTCTGCTGTTGCGAGATTTCCATCCGTCTGCCCGCTCATTAATTCTGCAAAAATCAAGGCTGGAATCAATTGTATGACAAAGGCAAAGACCGTGGCGTTGATGACAGTAAATATGTTTTGGGGGCGACCCCAATCGTCCAGGTACAAGGGACCGCGCGCGGCAATGTCCTCCTTGATTCCCACCATGAAACGAAAGAGGTTTTCTTCACCATCACTGTCGCTGTCACCGTCCGTGGGGACTCTGGTTTCCGAATGCGATCCGCCGCTGATATTACTGTCGTGCTTTTTGAGAGTATTTTCCGTCAAGGGCTTGGCATCCACCGGCTCTTGGGGAGGTTGGACCTCGACGCCATTTTCATTTGCCGCTGACATTTTCTTGCTGTTGTTGTTGTTGTTGTCCTTGTCTACTACTAGGTAGCTAGCTGGTAGTCTGGAGAGAAATGTATTTATTCCGTATTTTATTAAAACCAGTACGCTGTGAGCCGAATTAATTAAAAATGGGTCCTAAAATAGAGAAAGAATGTAGTGGAGGAATAAATAAGAAAATAGTGACGAATGAAATCGCTTTGTCTGCGCAGATTCCTACCGGTGGGTACCTGGTACGTCGTACTTGTAACCGGTGCTGAGATTCAAGAAGGCTGAGATGGCTGAGCACCGCACACCAGTAACGATGGTTTTCGGATTACCTCTGAAAATGTGGGCCACGTTTGATGTGAGCCGGCTGGCGTGGTGTAGAAAGCGTTGAAAGCTTTCCACCGGACATGGGTGCCGTTGATTTTGAGAAGCAGTGACGCAATTCAAAACTTCGATCGAAGTCTCCACGAGGTCTGCGGTGGAAAACTAAACTCTTAAGAACTCTGAACCCTATTCGCCTTCTCATTCAAAGTGACGGAATCGGCAAAGACGGAATCGGAATTTCAAATGAACGTTATTCGTTCGTTTGTAGAATTGTTTTGATTGGGTCACGAATGATCAATCCTGTACATTACTACCAGGTACAAAACGTCATAGAATTACAGCACTGACTTACTGCACTGCAAATTCTGCAATAACTAACTAACTTGATGTTCCTTCTAGTTAGATGGTCCATCAGCAGTAGGAACTATGTAGATGATTTGTCTTGAGATGCTAATTATGTTTATTTGTGACTCTTTTTTTTTCGCGACGCGATTGTCAGAGGGAAAGAAGCAACGAGAAGATCAGACCCTGTCGAATTGAAGAGAGATGGATTTGGATGATCCATCCCAAGAGCGCCTTTGAATAGCAAACTGCCTGCCTTCTAGAATCCTATCAACGGCTTCTGAAGTGTTTTGGATTACTGTACACGCGGTGCCGTTCCCTTGGTTAAGCTCCACAACAACGTCGAAGACAACATTGGTAGCACGTTCATCGCGAGTCTTTCGAATACTTTCGTGTTTGCTGTGGCCAGATTGGTTTTCTTGGACTAGCTTGTCTCCCCAGATAACTTTAGTTATTCCACCAAGAAGTCCGTTTGTGTCAGGATTTTGTAGTAGTGTCCTGAAGGATCCGTGGGCCGAGGCAATCAGACGAACCCCCCGGCATGCTGCAGTACGAGCTGCCTCTGTTTCTTTCTTGCGTCCAATCTCGTCAATGACTAAGACATCAGGTCTATGGTTTTGGATACACTCAATCATAACACGGCGCTGCTCGTCAATATTCTTGACAAACATTCGCCGAGCTTTGCCTACAGAAATGTGTTTTGCGTCTCCGTCACCCGCAATCTCATTGCTAGTATCAACGATAACGACATGATCTGTTTGGGCCAGCATTCTTGAAACTTCCCGGATCATAGTAGTTTTCCCTGTGCCTGGGTTTCCCAGGAAGAGAATGTTTGCATTCGAATTCAATAAGTCGGAAATCAAGAATGTACTACCTGTTGCATGTCGGCCAACTCGAATGGTCATACCGACAACTCTATCATCTCGATTACGCACAACCGATACCCGATGAAGCTTCCCCTCTATTCCAGCTCGATTGTCAGATCCCATACTGCCAAGATAGTCCACAATGCTGTCAAGGTCGGCGGGCGACACTCGTCGTGTCTCATCGCCGAGTGGAACACGATCCTTACCTGACCAAGCAAAGGGTGACTCGCCCAAATCTAGAACGATATCAGGCACAGGTTTCGACATCTGATGTAGAGACTGGGCCAGATCCGTGGGAAAAATGTCGACAATAGCTGCCACTTCATCGTGAATGACGAGCGGTTGCGGCTGGAGCATATCTTCCGGTCTCAAATTCTCTAAGAGCTCCGACGACGCCAATTTACATGCAGCACGAGTGTCAAAGCACACAGACCTCCAATTATGCCTTGTCTGACCAAAGAGAGCACGCTGCTCCGATGCCACAATCAAAAGCTTCATCACTTCATCGTCAATCCTTTCTTTGATGCTGTCCACGGCCGACAGCAAGAGTTGGGTGTCTAGGACTGCGTACCGTAGAACATACGACGGAATGGGTCTGGCTGCAAATGGATCAATATGCTTTTCGTTCAGTTGCCTGTTCATAGAAGCCTTATGAGGGTGTATTGGCCTTCCGAAATGTTTCAGCATTGCGTTGAAACTGGTGTGGAAACTCCCACTCTTTTCGTACTCAGCGGCTAGTTGAGTATCGAAAACGCCCCGGAGGCGTATTCCGCCCCGCCCGAAAATCTCTGCTTCGCTGTGAAGATCGTGAATCAACTTGAAGGCTTTCTCGTTTTCCAGTAAAACTTTTAGAGTGTTGACGACATCGGTCGAACCTAGCACTTTGGCATCAAACACATGCGTCATTTCAGAAGAAGTAATTTGAACAAGCGATAGTTCTCCCTTTGCATCATATTCCACGTCAACCGAGAAGATATCGTTTGCTTGATAATCTTCATCCTGAAATAACAAATTATTGAAAGCCTCTTTGAGAGCTTCATGTGAGTTGATCAACGTGACACGATCCGCATCAGCTTGTACACTTCCGGTTTCGATACTTTTTACTTGTGTTGTTGTTTGTTGCACCGGATTGACATATTTTCGATCGGCTCCTTTCGCGAGTCGTATCTGATATGTCGTCCCATCCTCCATGAGTTCTAATGAAATAGATCTCAACGATTTTGCCAGATCGGTGAGCCTGTCTCTTATACACATCTGACGCTGCCGACGAATAGAGAGGTGTAGATCTCGGTGGTCGCCGTATCAT
>ENA-ORBV01016372-ORBV01016372.1-microbial-mat-metagenome-genome-assembly--contig:-NODE-16372-length-10777-cov-5.433458_pt1 | contig 10777 bp, 7 predicted proteins | sample MGYA00237777_ERZ505514 | MGnify/ENA primary metagenome ERZ505514 (study PRJEB26160, sample SAMN06269048) | microbial mat metagenome | isolation source: Oligotrophic lake microbial mat | place...
CCCTGGTGCTCGCCCCATTCTTTCCCGGCGTCGTTCGCGGTAGCCCGGTCATCGTCTCCGTGCTCTTGCTCTCCGCAGCGGCGGCGGCGACTCTCCTTGGCGGCATCCTTGTGGCCCTGTCGCGACGCGGCATCTCAAGCGCGCCGGTGCAGTTTCTCTTGAAGGCCTTTCCGCTGCGGGGTTATCCGGGGCGCATTCTCGACACCATTCACGGCTACCGCTCAAATGTCGGCGCCCTGGGGCGGGCGCTGGCGTGGTCCCTGGCCGCTAATCTCTGCGCCGTCGGATGCATCATTCTGTTGCAGCTGGCGACGAATCCCGGAACGGCACATGCGCTGCTCGGCGGCTTTCTGGCCGCCCTCGCATTCGTCCTCAACAACGTGCCCATCACGCCCGGCGGCATCGGCTTCACCGAGGCCGCAGTCGATTCGCTCTTCACCATCGCCGGCATGAAAGGCGGTGCGGAAACAATGCTCGGCATGCGGGTCCTCTTCCTCCTCCTCGCACCAGTGGGCGTCGTCTTGTACCTGCGTGGCGTTCGGGGATATCTCACACCGGCCACCGCACCGGCGGTGGCCGCCGCACCGCAGGCATGACGGGCACGCCGTCAACCGGTGCGCGCGCGCTCGCCGAGCACGACATTCCCGCCCTCATCTTGCTCGCGCGCGCGTCCCTCCCCGACACCATGGCCGCACGCCTGGGCGAACGATTCGCCGTCCGCTACTTCCGCGCCCTGTTGGCTGAGGCGGAGGTGCGGGTGGATGGGTATTTCATCGAGGGAACGTTGGTCGGCTTCATCATCTATACCGAAGATGTGGTCGCCGCCCTCCGCTCTGCCTATCTGAAACATGCTGCGGCGTTTACCTGGGCCCTGCTGCCGGCACTCCTCTCCCCTACCCGGCTGGCGTACGTGATCCGAATTGCCGCGGCGGTGCTGGCGGGCGGCGGCGAGGCGGGTGACGAGGTGCGCGCAGAACTGCTCTCCATCGGATTGCTCAAGGAATGGCGGGGCGCGGCGGTGGAAGGAAAGCGCTCGCGGATCAACGTCTCACACGAACTCGTTGAGCGAGCATGCGCCTATCTGAGAGGGCTCGGCGTGCGCGAGGTGAAGGTGTTCTGCAAGCCCGAAGAGGAGGAGCCGGTGGCCAATGGCTTCGTGAAGAAGGAGGGATTTGAACTGCGCGGGAGGGTGACGCGCTTCGGCATTCCTACCAACCTGTACGTGCGACAACTCATCGCCCCCACACGGTCGACGGAACAGCGCCCATGAAGGTCCTCACAATCGTTGGCGCACGCCCACAGTTCATCAAGGCGTGGCCGGTGGGACGAGCATTCCAGGAGGCGTCGATCGACGAACACCTCGTACACACCGGTCAGCACTACGACGACCGGATGTCGCAGGTCTTCTTCGATGAGATGGGAATTCGGCGCCCCGATCGCAATCTCGAAGTGGGAAGCGGGTCGCATGGCGCCATGACGGGGCGCATGCTCATCGCCCTCGAGCAGGTGATGATCGAGGAGCGTCCCGACTGGGTGCTCGTGTACGGAGACACCAATACCACCCTCGCCGGCGCCCTGGCAGCGTGCAAGCTGGAAATTCCCATCGCGCACGTCGAGGCGGGGCTGCGCTCGTTCAACCGGAGCATGCCCGAGGAGCACAATCGCGTACTTACCGATCATTGTTCCGCCCTTCTGCTGTGCCCCACCCAGACGGCGGTGGACAATCTCGCGCGGGAGGGGGTCGCCCGTGGTGTCCACCTGACTGGCGATGTGATGTTCGACGCCGTGCTGCACTTCGGCGCCCTGGCCACGACGCGTTCTCGCGTGCTGGAGAGTCTGGACGTCGCTGCGGGTGACTTCTATCTGGCCACGATTCATAGAGCGTACAACACCGACGACCCGTTGCGCCTCCTATCACTGCTCCAGTCGTTGGATGCGCTGGACGCGCCGGTCGTCTTCCCCATTCATCCGCGAACCCGCCAGCGGCTGAGCGATCAGGCGTCCGACGCCACCTGGCGACAGGTGCGCCTGGTTGAGCCAGTCGGCTATCTGGACATGCTGCGGCTCGAGCAAAGCGCGCGAGGGATACTGACCGATTCTGGAGGGGTGCAGAAGGAGGCGTACTTTTTCGGGGTCCCGTGCTTCACCCTTCGCCCCGAAACGGAGTGGGTGGAAACGGTCACCAGCGGCTGGAACGTTCTTACGGGGACTGACTCGCAACGGATCGCGTCTGCGGTTGCTGAGTGGCGCCGTCCGACGGGCGACCCGCCTGAGGTATTTGGACGGGGACACGCGGCGCAGCGAATCGCCGAGCTCATTGCTCGGCCGGCGGAGACGCCCTAGCTCGGCTCGCGGTGCGTTACGTCGGCCGCCGACGGCCGAGAACACTCGGGCCACGTGGACACGTCCACACGGACATAATGTCCGGCGCGAACGCATTCGATTGTCGCGCTATTACAGCCAATCTGACGGGAAAAAGCAACAGCGCCACCACGATATATGGCAGCGCCGTTACTCAAAACTTTCCGTGTCGGTGCGAAGAAGGGTGAATTGAACTCCACCCTGAGTGGGACTACCGAGCCCTTAGGAGCAGCGGCCCGACGGGTCGTACGTGCAGCCGTCGTTGCGACGAGCCGCTCCGTCCAGGACTCCGTACTTTCCCTGCAGCGTGATCTCGCGAAACGTTCCGAACTTTGACAACTCTGGAGTCTGGTACATGTAAACCTCCTTGTAGCGCGCCGGGATACTGGCCCCGGCTCCATGCGATCCCCCGTGACCGCAATTCTAATCGCAGCCCGTTGTGGCTGCAAGAGTAGACCTAAATTCAACCACCGCCGTCAACATCTCGACCGTATGCTATGCATCATTCGGACCGTAGCCACCACTCTGCTTGAATCGCGCAAACCAGAGCGACGGCGCGCTCCCCATCTTCAACACTTCCCTTAAGAAAGTCGTCGCACGCGCTCAACAACTTTCTGTGACTCACGATACCATAGTCAGCGAGAAGCATGCCAGAAACGAACTCGCTACGCGCTAGGGAAAGGTGCGCCAGCAGTGTTCGCTCCAAGTAGGATGTCGGAAGACCGGTCCGGCTGGCTCTCGGCGCCACGACCTCCGGTGGCAGAAGCCCCTCCATACTCCGCCGCAGCAGATGCTTGTTCTGGCGACCCGAGTTGCTTTCCCATCGGGGGCGCGTTGCGGCGAAACGAACCACCCGCTGGTCCAGAAGGGGGGTTCGCAGCTCTACCCCCTCCTGCTGACAGATTGTGAAGACCAGCGCGGTCGTCCGCTCGGGGAAGGCGGCTTCCAGGAACCACGCTTGCTCAGCCGCCGAAAGCCCTTCTCCGGGTCTGCGAGGGGTGCGCAGCTGCCTCCGCGCCACGAAACTCGGCGACGTTCGCATGTCGTCGGCCATCCACTCAGGAATTGGTCGTACGCCCGGGTCTCGCACCGCGCGTCCCCCGCGAAGTGCAGCCATCCCGTCCAGCATCCACGGCGAGAGATTCGGTTGAACGGCGACCTTGAAGAAACGGTGCCATGTCATTCGCCCCAACAGCAATTTCCACTCGCGACGAAAGTGCAGCAGGTGCCCCCTTCGCAATAGATCGGCGAGAAAGAGGGGCGAGGCAGAAAACCATGGATCACCCCCATTTCCATTGAGGGCGATCCGCGCGTTCTCGTCCCGGCATCCCAACGCCAAGGCGCGATTCCAGAGTTCGTACGAATGCGAGAACGGTTCATCTCGACGTCGGGCGCGCTCCCGTGGGTTGTCGATGGCCGGAATGCCGTCCGACGATACCCAGTGGGGGTGGCCTCCCCACATTTCCGTGGTCAGTCCGATCAGTTCGTCCTCGCGGCCCGGATCGCCCACTGGATGGGTCAGCGACACAGCGCGCAGGGGGGGGCCAGTCTCGCCCTGGCCAAGTGCCCAGTTACCAGCCGCGTAGATCGCGGTGGAATCGTAGCCTCCGCTCAACATCACCGCAGTGCCGCGCGACAGATCGCTTCGCTCTCGAACGGCGTCGGCGAGCAAGCGTCGCAATTCCAGCGCCCCCTCTGCGAAGGGAAGGCCCGAGTCGCGCTGAAAAACGGGAATCTCCCACCAGCGCGCGACGGAGACCGGCTTTCCGGCGGTCCATGAAAGGGAATGGCCTGCCGGTAAACGCTCGATGGCGGCGTAGGCGGTCTCTCGCGCGACCGCCAGGTCGACGTCTGCAACGTCCTCGGCGAGGGCAATCAGGTTGAGAGCTGGACTGCAGCCCGGCACGCGCCGCACGGTGCGCAGCGCACTCGCTGCGGCCACACCGCCTGCAATACGGCTAAAAAAGAGTGGGCGTGAACCTCCGTGGTCGCGGGCGGCAATGAGTCGGTGCTCGCGCGCGTCCCACGCGATGAACGAAAACTCTCCCTCCAGTCGCTCAACACCACGTGCTCCCCACACGTTGAGCGCGGTCAGAATCACGTCCGCGGCCGAGGCGCCGGAGGTAATGGGGGGTTGTCCAGCCGCCGCCAGCGCGCCGTTGAAGCTTGTACGATAGAACAGTGCCGCGTGCGCCACGACTGTGTAGCGCGTGTCGGCGGCGAGCCGCCGAGCAGCGGGCTCATCCCATTCCGGAGAGGCGACGCCCAGGGTGACGTCGTTTGATGGGCGGTGGAGCGCGATCGTACACGCGTCGCCATGCATCGCGCCGACGAGGAGTTTGCGAAAGGCGTCCTCGTCGTTCGCCGCCGGAATGGCCACGAGCGCGAGAAACGCGCTCATTGATGCCAGCGCATGATGGTGGAGGCGACGTCGTCCACCGACTCGAGCGCGCGCGCGACTTCGAGTTGGTAGACCGGAACGGCTGCCGCGACGCGGGCGCAGGCATCGAAGACCCGCAGGCTCTCGGCGCCACCAAGGAGCGCGCCGAGCTTGGAATGCTGTATCAGCGTCATGGCGCCGTGGGCGGGCGCACGCATCGTGCGCCTAACGATATCCGACATCTCGCCTGCCTCGCGCGGTATCAACTCGTAGAGTGCCGCGAGGGGAACCGCGTGGTGTTGCACCAGCGAGTCGGGGAGCGTGTCGAAGGTGCGTTTGTCGCTCAATCCCACTCGCCACTCTCCTAACGATGCGAAGTGATCGGCGGCATCGTTCCACAGTCGCACGGAGTGAACCCCGGGGCGGGCGAGACCGGAGTCGGGTTCCACCGGCAGCGTGTCGTCGGTGAGCAGGCGAGCCCCATGCGATGCGAGCGCGATGGCAAGGGTCGACTTTCCCGACCCTTTGGGCGCGAGAAATCCGACGGCCCTACCGGCGATCGAGACCGCGCTCCCGTGCAGGCAGAGCACACCACGCTCGTGGGTCGCGGCCGCGAGCACACGCCCGAGGATGTCGACGCGTACCAGTTCGCGATCACTGCCCGGCGTTGGGTACCACGAGAGACAACGACCCTCATCGCTGATGTCAAACGTGCCCGTGTCGTCGAAGCGAAGCCGGAGCCCGGTCGGCGTTCGATCGAGCTGCGCCTCGATGCCCGAGGCCACTTCTTCGCGGCCCACCACGGTAAACGCTACGGCTGGCGCTACGCCATCAACCACATGCAGGGTCCAGTCCGCCGTGGACCCCGCGGGTTCGTCGCGCAGTTCCGGAAAGGGAAAGGGCGACGCGAGAACGCCGCCGAAGACTCTGTACCTCATCATGATGTGCGTGGCCAGTAGAATGCCTCAACGTAATCTGTGCGCCGACGCTCGCCATTCCACCGGCGCTGCGATCGGGGATCAGAATCGTCCGACACGCGTTCCCGGCCAGCGGATGCCTAACGTCTGTGCGATGAAGTCCCGCTTTCGCCGGCTCTCGGCAATGCCAAGGGGCGATGTGGCCAGGTTGTTGACCTCCGCCGAATCGGTGCGCCAGGCATACAGTTCCTCCACACCATCTCCGAAGCGCATGTAGTGCCAGGTCGAGTCGATGAGGGACTTGATGGGACCGCGTGCCGTGAGATTCTTCGGAGACGGATTGATGGCGGGCGAGGCCTCGGCGAGGACCGGGCTCAATCCCGCATTGCTGCCGCTGCGCCACGCCGCCGCGAGTGACGCCCCGGGCATCGATCCGGGGGCGGCGCCGCCGACATCGACCAGCGTGGCGGCAAGATCGCGCAACGAAACGATGGATTGCACGCGTGTGCCCGCAGGCGCTCGCCCGGGCGCGCGCACAAGCAGCGGCACGTGCAACAGGGGGAGATAGAGGGAATTCCCGTGCGACTCGAGGCCGTGTTCGCCCCACTGCTCGCCGTGGTCGGCGGTGACGATGACAACGGTCCGACCGAGATCGCCGCGCGTCTTCAGTCGCGCGACGATGCTCCCGATGACGCTGTCCTCGTAGGCGATTCCACCATCGTAGCGATCCAGTTCACGCTTTCCACCGTTGAAGCGGGTGCGGAAGCCATCGGGGGGATCGTACGGCGCGTGGGCGTCCATGAAATTCAGCATTGCGAACCACGGACGCCCCTGTATTCCGTCACGCCACGCGAAAAAGTTGCGCGCAATGTCGGCGGCACTTTGGGGTTGAGCCTTGCTCACTCTGATGGTGCGCAGGTCCGGGCGCGTGATGGCGCGGCGCGCCTTCCACAGTTCGCCATTCTGCAACCCTTCGAGTACAAGGCGTCCGGAACCGGTCTGCGCGAGCGTGGTGCTCCACATGGCCTGGCGGAACGAGAAGGGAAAATCTTCGTAGTGAGCAAATCCGCGCGAAATGCCAAGCTGGTAGCCCGCATATCCCGAATTGGCCATGAAGCCCCCGGTGGCGTAACCGCGCTGGCCGAGCACGTCCGCCACAGTGGTGAGCGAGTCGTGCATGGGGCTGGTGTAGTCGGCGCCGGTGCCACTCGCCCAGAGACCGGTCATCATGCTGGCGTGCGACGGCGCCGTCCACGGCGCCACGGAGAACGCGTGGTCGAAGACGGTGGACTCGCGAGCCAGACTGTCGAGCACCGGCGTGGTCGTCCGCGAGTAGCCGTACAGGCTAAGGTTGGCCGCCCGCACCGTGTCCATGATCAGGAGAATAACGTTCGGTGCGTCGGCGGCAGGCTGCGGGAGGTGCGAAAGACTCCACGCCTCGCCTAAACGCTGCCGGGCGATGGGAAGGAGTCCGGCCACACCTAACACCACGGTGCCGACGACCGCCGTCACGCGCACTCGGCGCATCCATCGCGCCTGCCCTGCCGCCACCAGCCCACCCACATGTGCCCCGATACCGAGGGCCAGCGCAAGCTGCGCCAGCGGGTGGATTCGCTGGTACAGGAGAATGATTGCGAACGCGGTGAGAGCGGCGAAAATAGTAGCGGCAAATCGCACCCCCGCCCACTTCCGCGCAACAACGACGACCGCTGCCACCGGAATGGCGGCGACCAGGAAGCAGGTGAGGTACCCCGCCAGCGACAACAACGCAAACTCGCGGTTGGTCCAGGTGAATACGTTGAGCACGCGAAAGCGGAACTCGCTGTAGCCGACGTGCACCAGTGCGGTGATGACAGCGCCGACAACCGCCAGCCACAACACGTCGCCGAGCGTGGCCGGCGAACGCTGTGATGCCACGTCGGCCGAGTCTACGGGTTGGGTCATGGTCGCCTAGGGAGAACGGGAGGGCGTGCATCGCCATCCAACGCACGTTGCGCCGCCGCTTCGTACGCCGGCTTGAGTGCCGCGTGCGGCCCCTTGGCAAGGTTCACTTCCTCGCGCGGGTCCCGGCGGTAGGCGTACATCTCGAACGAGCCGTCGCCATTCCGAATGTAATGCAATGAATCATCGGCTAACGCACGCATATCTCCCTTTGCATTGAGGTTCTTGGGGTCGGCGTTGACGCCCTTGCTCAGTTCGGAGAGGGGCGCACTGGCCCGCGCATCGGGTGACTGCCAGGTTGGAGCGAGCGAGGTACCCCCGAGTCCCCGCCCATCGGGAAATCCGCCGAGGTCGACCAACGTGGCCGCCAGGTCGCGTAGCGACACCGGCTGGGACACGCGCACGCCCGCAGGCACCTTGGCCGGATACCGAATGAGCAGCGGCACGTGGGTGAGCTGCTCATACAGCGAGTTGCTGTGCCAACCGAGTCCATGCTCACCAAACTGCTCTCCATGGTCAGCCGAGAGCACGATGATCGTGTTGTCCAGGATTCCGCGCACGCGAAGCGAGTCGAACATGGCGGCAAGTTCGTCGTCCAGATACCGGATGGAGCGATCGTATTTGTCACGGACCTTATCACTCTTCCCGAACAGCGTGTCGTAACGGATCGGCGATTCGTACGGCCCGTGCGCATCGAAGAAGTTGAGGAAGGCAAAGAATGGGCGACTCTCAACGTCCCGCTGCCACTGGAGAAACGATGCGGTGATGAGTGCGGCCGACTTGGGATCGTTATCGGGATACGAATAGCGTGGCTCGAAATCGAACGCGGCCAGCGAGCGTGCCGCTCGTCCTATCCAACGCTGGCGCACCAGTGCATCCCACGCATTGCGCAGCGATTGCCCCTGACCTAACGAGGTGCTGAGGACGATCTGCGCGATGGTCCGGCGGTGGTCCTCGTAGCGCGAGAAGCCGCGATCGAGGCCGAAGCCGCGTGGCGTCGCCACCAGGTTGGCGGTGAATCCGGCGGTTGCATAGCCGTAGTGTGCGAACACGTCGGCCATGGTCGGGTTCGCACCGTCCAGCGGCGACGTCCAATTGCCCGACTGCTGACTGGAGTAGCGTCCGGTGAACATGGACGCGTGCGACGGCAGGGTCCACGACGCGGTGGAAAACGCCCAGTCGAAGACCACCCCGCTTTTCGCGAACTCCTGGAGCCGGGGAGTCGTGGGGCGCGGCGCGCCATACAACGACATGGAGCTTGCGCGCACCGTGTCGAGGATGAGAAAGAGAACGTTGGGTGCGCCGGCGGGAGCCGTACCTAACGAGGCGAGCGCACGCCGCTCGCGGAGGGCGCGGCCGCCGGTCTGGTATCCCCAGAGTATCACCACTAGGGCGCCTAACGCGGCGGCCGTGCGGGCCAGGCGCGGGCGCCAGGCGGTCGCGCGCGCGGCCATACTCGCCGACAGGCGCATGCCGATCCCCAACCCCAGGGCAAGCGACGCGTACTGATGCAGGCGCGGAAAGAGGAGCAGGATGGAGAACGCGCCCAGGGTGCCGAACACGAATGCGCTCAGACGCAGCGCGTTTTCGCGCGCCAGCGCTGCGGCCGGGAGGGCGATAACCAGCGCCAGCGGCACGAAAAGGAGGAGATAGCCCAGCGGTGCCATCCACGCCGTGTCGGGCGACATCCAGGTGCGCAGGAGGTCGCGCAGGAGGTCGCGGCGGATGAAGGAGACGAGGGCGTGCAGGAGTCCGGTGACGAGGGCGAACGCCACCGCCGTCACGATCACGTCGGCGATGTGTCGGGCCGGAGTTGTTGCGGCTGCCGAGTCTTCGGCGCGAGTGTTCACAGTTGCATGAGTGCAGAAATGCGTTTGAAGAGGACCGATATGGTGGCCAGCACGCCAAGCGAAACAGGCGTCGGCATGAACGTGATCGTTCCGGCTGCTACTTGGGTCGACTTCCCTTCGATTCCGCGAGCTTGTTCCCCCGCAACGCGTTGGCGGCGATGGCACGGTCGAGGACGGCGCTGAACGAGTCCCGGACCGCCTTCACCTGACCCAGGTCATTCGTCTCCAGCGGATCGATGCGGTATGCATAGGCCTCAACCTTTCCGTCTCCATCGCGAATGACGTGGGCTGTGTCATTGATGACCGACTTCATCTCCCCACGTGCGTTTCGAAGCTTCCGCGAGGGCCTCATATTCTTGTCCACCTCCGCGATCGCTGTGCTCACCGGGCCGGAGATGTCGCTCCACGCCGCGGCCAGTGACGTCCCCTGGATCGCTGAGTCACGCGGGACGCCCGCCAAGTCGATGAGCGTCGCGGCAATATCGCGAATCGACGCGGGGCGGTCGATGCGCCGCCCCCCAGGCACCCGGGGCGGGTACCAGACGAGCAGCGGTACGCGAATGACCTGGCGATACAACGAATTGTCATGTCCACTGAGTCCGTGCTCGCCGAATTGCTCACCGTGATCCGCCGTCACGATCAGCACGGTGTTCATCAGATCACCGCGCACCTCCAGCGCCGCGAAGAGCCGGTGCAACTGATCATCAATGTAGCGAATTCCGCCGAGATATCGCTCCTCGACGGAAGGCGGCTTCCCGAACATGGAGTAGTACGGCTCGGGAGGATCGTACGGCGCGTGCGCGTCGAAGTAGTTCAGAAAGGTAAAGTAAGGACGCCTAGCGCCTAACGTTTCGCGCCAGGCGAGAAACGATGTCGTCACCTCCTCCGCCGACTTGAGGTCGTGGGTGAGATAAGTCCACTTGGGCTCGAACGTGGTGCGACGAAAAACGGCGAAGGCTTTCCGCAGCCCCCATCCCTTCTCGTACCAGTCCCAGAAACGGAGGAGGTTGTCGGACTGTGTAATGGTCGAGCTGAGGATGACTTCCTTCAGCGTCGTCTTCATATCTTCATAGCGAATGAAGCCCTGCCCCAGCCCACTCTCGTAGCGCGTCGCAACCAGATTGGCCGTAAAACCACTCGTGGCATAGCCGTGCGCGCGAAAAACCTCGGCAATCGTCGTCTCACTGTCTGCGACGGGATGAACCCAGGACCCACTCTGCGCGCTGGCGTACTTCCCTGTAAACATCGAGGCGTGCGACGGGAGTGTCCAAGGCGCAGTAGCGTATGCCTCGTCGAAGACCACTCCGCGCTTCGCCCACTCTGCCAAC
>ENA-ORBV01016374-ORBV01016374.1-microbial-mat-metagenome-genome-assembly--contig:-NODE-16374-length-10776-cov-13.960090_pt1 | contig 10776 bp, 6 predicted proteins | sample MGYA00237777_ERZ505514 | MGnify/ENA primary metagenome ERZ505514 (study PRJEB26160, sample SAMN06269048) | microbial mat metagenome | isolation source: Oligotrophic lake microbial mat | place...
ATGATACGGCGACCACCGAGATCTACACCTCTCTATTCGTCGGCAGCGTCAGATGTGTATAAGAGACAGGGGCGGAGGCACGGTCGCGGGCGACTGCATGAGCGCCCGGATGATCGAGCGCCAGTGATGCAAATCGAGTTTGCGATGATTTGGTAGCCGTCGACATTGTGGAGCGGCGGATCGGGATTGAGAGACAGCGCATGGGCAACCGCGCTCAAGACGGAGGTGTCTTGGGAGGCGTTGCGGAGGGCAGCATTGAACACGAGAGAGCAGTGCGGGGCAGCGGCGAGTCGATGGGCGCTTCTGCATGGGTGGTGCCGCGGGAGTGTTGAGCGAGCACGCGTCAGCCGCACGTGCACTATGCGCACTTCGCGGTGCGAGGTGCAGCGTGCGTGCGCGATGCAGAGCGTGTGCAAGTTGCACGCTGCGCGCACTTGCGGCGCGCGATGCGGTGGTTACACTCTTCATGTCGGCAGAAGCGCTGGTGCGCAGAGGCCGACACCAGGAGATTTCAGTTCATGGCAAAGCGAACCGTACTTCGAAGCAGCAAGGGCAAGAAGCTCTACGCCGTCCGTGACAGCGAGGGTCAGTCCAAGGACATCCAGTCGTACGCACGTGCGCACGCGGCGGACCTGCGCACCACGAGCAAGGCCGAGGCCGCAGCGGGCAGGAAGAAGAAGGCCAAGAAGAAGGCTGCCAAAGCCGCGGGGAAGAAGTCGGCCAAGCGTGGAACGGCGAAGGTCGGCAAGGCCGTCGGCAGGAAGTCCGGCAAGAAGAAGGTGGCGCGGCGGACTGCGAAGAAGTCTGCACGCAAGGCCGCGAAGAGATAAGTGGATGCGCGGAGCTTCGAGCGAGTTCTTCGTTCGAATGCGACCGATCTGACAGGTTCGCCGGTGAAGCGATCGTCGTTGATTGACGCGGTCGCTTCGCCGGCAGGGCCGGCGGGGGGCTGGAATCCCGCGGCGATCTTGATGTAGCTGGGAGCGACCGCGCGCAGAGCTCGTCGCTTCAGATCGACGGCGGTATGGCCGACGACGTTGTCGACATGATGCCGGCGGAGCGATAAATCGATCAAAGTCCCTGCTCTCGGGGGAAATGTGCTTGGGCCTACCATCACGCATCCATGGCCGATCCCACTCTGGAAACATCGCTGAATCAGCCACCTGAGGAACGCCAGGCGCATCGGCCGCATCCGGCGATTGCGGCTGCGATCCGTGCGCGCTGTCCACAGATTCTCGATGAGTGGCGCGGCCGGACGCTCTTCTCGATGCCCGAGCTCTCCGAGCTCACCATCAAGGAGTTTCACAACCACATCACCCTCATCCTTTCGGCGATGGCGGATGCGCTGGAATCCAATGAAGCGCCCGACCTCCGCAAGCTCGTCGAGACCGCGCCCGAGCACGGGTTCCAACGCTTCATGCTCGACTACGACCTCGTGGAGCTGTTCTCCGAGGAGCGAATCCTCCGTCGCGCGATCGTGCGCCAGGTGGAGGAAGAACTCCGCAGACAGTGCACACCTGAAGAGGCCGCCACCCTCCACTCGCTGATCGACGTCATGCTCCAGCAGGGTGTGCTCGCATTTGTGCAGCAGCAATCCAAGAACCTCCGAAAGGGTGCCGAGGCCGAGCTGAAGTACCTCTCGTTCCTCTCCCATGACCTTGGCAACAACCTGTTTGTCATTTCCAGCAGCCTGCACTTCATCGAGAAGCAAATTGCCGGACAGTCGGAGCTTCTCGAGAGCGCTGAAGTGCTCCGCGCCGCCTCTGAGACGATTCAGCACACACGCGACGGCATGCGTCGACTGTTGCAGCACGAGCGACTCCGCCGCGCCGGGCAGAAGGCAAGCAGTTCGCCTCAGAAACTTCTCGAGAGCGTTGAACGCACGGTCCGACTGGCGACAAACGGCGGCCGCACCGCCAGCCCTCGGATTGAGGTCAAGGTCGATCCCGCAATCGTTGTCCTCACCGACGCCGATCTGCTCACGATCCTGCTGCAGAATCTGCTAGGGAACGCGGTGAAGCACGCCGCGGCGGTCGTTCGTGTGGATTGTGAGAGAACTGAAAGTACGGGCAAGGCGCGTGCGAAACTCATCGTTGCGGATGACGGCGGAGGAATCCCCGCCGACCAGATGCACAAACTGTTCCACGCCTTCGAGCAGATTCCGCAGATGGCACCCATGAACACCGAGGGTAGCGGCTTTGGCCTCGGGCTCGCGATCGCCGCGCAAGCCGCGGAGCTCATCGGCACCAAGATCGAAGTCGAATCGACGAACGGCCAGGGATCGAAGTTCTCGTTCTCTGTCCCGATCGCGGAATAGCCGACCTCACGGCACTGCACGCACCAACGCCTCGCGATCGAAGTACCGCTTCATCGCCGCCTTCACAAAGCCCTTCCCGTCAATCGATACGACACCTGCATCGGGCTGCACACCGGCCTTATCCAGCAGAGCCTGCGCGCCCTTGGTGTGACCAATGGCCTTGAGGTGCCCGAACGCGTCCATCACGAACTGCACTGCCGCGGCCCGGTTTGTCAGAGCCTCCGCCGACTCCTTGCTGAGCACCAGGGCGATCGCATCCACAAGAACAGATGGGCATCCGGCCAGCTGCGCATCGGCCTTCCGATGAGTGCCATCGCTGAGTTTCGCGCCCCCGACCTTCGGAGCAATGACAATCGCCCTCGCACCTTCGGCCTTGATCGCGCCAAGCAGTGCAGAGAGCGACTTGGCATCGGAGCCGTCATCGATGAGCACACCGATCGATCGACCCGCGAGTGTGTCCTTCATCCGGCCGATGATGCGGACCGCCGGCGAGGGCTTCAGATCCTTGGTTGGTGCCGCCGCGGGGCTCGCGTCAGGGAGTGCCATTCCCAGCCCATCGGCCACGCGGGAGGCAAGGGAGTCGTCGACATTCCGCAGGTTGGCGAGCATCCGGAGGCGTACGTGCTCGAGCTGCACCTTGGAGAGTTCGAATACCAGTCCGCTCACCATGTGATCCTGCTCAACCTTGTGCACTGAGCGGAAGAACTGCCGAGCCTGCGAGTAATGATCCGCGAAGCTCTCGGCGCGCAGACGCTGCTTCACGTCGTTCATCGGCTCCGCGAAGCTCTGGAACCCGCGGGCAGGCGACTCGCGGGGGCCGCCCGGTTCCCCTGCCTTGGCGAGGCTGTTGGGCTCGTAGTTCGCGCGACCGGTGAACTTGCCGGTCTGCATGTGGCCATCGCGCTGAAAGTTCAGGAACGGGCACTGCTTGGGCTGGTTGATCGGGATCTGATGGAAGTTGGGGCCGCCCAGCCGCTTGAGCTGCGTGTCGAGATAGCTGAACAGCCGCCCCTGCAGCAGCGGATCGTTCGAGAAGTCGATTCCCGGCGGAACATTCGCCGGGCAGAACGCCACCTGCTCGGTCTCGGCAAAGAAGTTGTCGGGTGAACGATCCAGCACAAGCCGGCCGACGATCCGCAGCGGGAGCACCTCTTCGGGAATGATCTTGGTCGCGTCGAGCACATCGAAGTCGAAGCTGTCTGCAAACTCCTGATCAAAGAGCTGCAGGCCCAGGTCCCACTCCGGGAAGTCGCCGCGCTGGATCGCTTCAAAGAGGTCGCGCCGGTGGTAATCAGGGTCCGCGCCGGCGATCTTGACGGTTTCATCCCACACCGTGGACTGCAGCCCGAGCCGCGGCCGCCAGTGGAACTTGACGAAGGTGGACTCGCCACGCGCGTCGATGAAGCGGAAGGTGTGAACGCCGAACCCCTCGATCATGCGGAGCGACCGCGGCAGCGAGCGGTCGGACATCTTCCACATGATCATGTTCGTCGATTCGGGCGTGAGCGAGATGAAGTCCCAGAAAGTGTCGTGCGCGCTCGCGGCCTGCGGATAGCCTCGATCCGCCTCCATCTTGACGGCGTGAACCACATCCGGGAACTTCATCGCGTCCTGGATGAAGAACACCGGGATGTTGTTGCCGACCAGGTCCCAGTTGCCCTCTTTGGTGTAGAACTTCACCGAGAAACCCCGAACATCGCGCGGCGTATCGATCGAGCCTGCTCCACCGGCGACAGTCGAGAACCGCGCGAACACCGGCGTCCGCTCGCCGTTCCGCTGGAACAGATCGGCCCGCGTGATGTCGGCGAGCGAGTCCGTCAGCTCGAAGTATCCATGAGCGCCAGATCCGCGGGCATGCACCACCCGCTCGGGGATGCGTTCGTGATCAAAGTGAAAGATCTTCTCCCGGAGGATGAAGTCTTCAAGCAGCACCGGTCCGCGCGGCCCCGCCGAGAGCGAGTTCTGATTGTCGGCGATCGGGATGCCCTGATTCGTCGTGATGGTTTCGGCCGGGGATGCTGCGGTCTGGTGCAGCTCGCCAGCGTTGCCCTTCTCTGTCCGCGCTGAGCGGTCTGCGCGCGCGGGCGCGGTGGTTGACTTGGGGGTTCGAGCCGACTTGGCGGCGATGGCCGACTTTGCGGGTTTCGACTTGCTCATCTTGGGTTGTCCGGTGTGTGCGTGGTGTTGCAAGAATGGGCTCGCAGCAAGCATGCCAACGCAAGACGCAACCAGTATGAGATGAACGTGAAGCGGAGGTCATCTTGCGCCGGCATATCGATGCCTCGGACATGGCGGCCGCCGCGAGATCAGCCCCGGGTTTACGTGAGATCGTTGATGAACAGGCCGGTCGCCAGCTTGGGGTAGAAGAACGTGCTCTTCTGGGGCATGAGTTCCCCGGCTCGGCTTACGGCCTTCACCGCCTCCAGCGGCGTTGGACGAAGGATGGCCGCGAGCTGCGGGGCGAATCCCTTTCCGCCGCCGGAGCCCTTTTCGTGACCCGCACCGATCTCTTCAACTTCCGCAACTGTGTGCGGGAATGCCCACTTCACCGGTTGATTGTTGTTCAGCTTGGGCTGGGCGATTCCCTCCACGAGTCCATACTGGACCAGCGCCACATCCAGATCTCGCCAAGCCTTGGGCTTATCGGGAAACTGTTCGGCCAACGGGTCCGGCGTTGCCGGAGCAACCACCGCACCCTTGCCGGTGGCAAAGTCGAACAATCCCATCCGCGGGTCGCCGAGCTTGGTGAACTGATGCACCGCCCGCTCCAGTTCGGCCATACTGCCCTCGACAGGCTCAAACTTCAGATCATCATCCGCGGCGCGCTGCAGTTCATCCCACGAGTAGCCGGACATCCCGCCCAGCACGCGGTGTGTCGGCCAGATCGCCAGGCCCGGGTCGCTCATGCTCACCAGAACCATCATGCACCGCCGCGATGCATGATCGGCGGGCGCTGCGCCGTCGGCTTCCAGCCCGCGAATGTAGTTCAGGGCGGTGTTGTAACGGTGATGGCCATCGGCGATGAACACATCTTCGCCCGAGAGCGCGACCTGGTATGCCTTGATGTCATCCTCGTTCTCAACGACCCACACCTCGTGCTTCACGTTGTCCGCCGTCGCTGCCAGCACATCCGGCGTTCGCGCGGCGCAGATGCGTGCGATCACCGCGGTCGCCTGGCCCTTTTCATCCGGGTGCAGCCCGAAGATCGGCGAGAGCTGCGCCCGCGTTGCCTTCATCAGCGCGAGCCGGTCCTCCTTTGGACCCGAGAAAGTCTCTTCGTGCGGGAGAATGCCGCCGCCCTGGCGCGGTCCGAAAGGCACCGCATCGACTGTGCACGCCATGCCGCTGCGCTGGAAGCTGCGCCCCGCGGTGCTGAACGTCTGCCGGTAGGCAAACATCCGTGGCGCGGCCGACTTGATCAGCGTGCCATCCGCCAGCCACGCACGGAACTTCTTCCCCGCCGCCGCATACGCCTCCGCCGGCCCGAGCTCCTTGGCCGGTATGTGGGGCAGATCGATTCCCACAATGTTGTTGGGGTTGCGATCCAGCAGCGCCGCCTTGCTCGAACCATCGAGAACGTCATATGGCGGCGCAATCAACGCGGAGACATCCGTCTCGCCGGGTGCACGGGCAAACTCAACCGCATGAAAAGGAAACACCTGGGGCATCTGGAAAGCTCCTGAGAGGGACGCCAGTATATCGGGCCGGCGATTGCCGCAAAGGCCGCTGAGCGACGTGAGGGACCTATCCGCTATCGGCGCTGGGATTGCCCGGCCGGTGTAGCGCTCCCGCTCAGCGGCGATCGCCCCTCCACGATCGGCCCGCGCGAGCCCGGCTCCACCACACGCTGGATGAACGCGCGATACTCCGTCTCGGCTTCCGGCAGATCTCTGTTGAAGTAGGCCATGAACACCACCGGCCCGCGCCGAGACGCCAGCCCACGGGCCCCATCGGGCCCGAACACCGCAACGACTGTTCGCACGATGTTCCCGCTCGCCGCATCATTCAGCAGCTTTACCAGCGATTCGCGGTAACGTCCATCCGCGCCCTCCACCAGGAAGTGGGCCAGCGCCCACACCTGCGAGTAATACGTGAGCGCATCGCCGGTGTCGCCACCCGGGCCGATCAGGTTCGCCGGCGCAGATTCCAGCAATGACGACAGAGATGCCAGCTCGTTCCTTGCTGCGGCGTCGCGCAGGGCGTCAAACCGCTCCGTGTTCGCCCATGGCATGAAGACCGGAAGGCTCCCGCGGTCGCCCGTCGGCGCGGCCCACCTGTGCCCTTCCATATATGAAGCGATCCCTTCATCCAGCCAGATCGGCAGCGGCTGCGCGAAGGTCCGCTGAATGTACTGATGCCACCCCTCGTGCGCGAGGATCGCCATGGTGTCGTGCGTGCCAATGTCGAAGAGCAGCGCGCGACCGCCATACGCGAACCCGCCCCGGGGGATGCGGAGATAAGGGCCTGATCTGTCGGCAAGGAGCTGCTTGGTGAGCCGCTCCCACTGCGTGCGCGTCCGCAGGACGAACGTATCAAGCTTGATGCTCGGCGGTGGCAGTGGTTCAAAGCTCTCGCGCGAAGCAGAGGCGAATGCTGTGCGGTAGTGGTTCATCGCGGCCTCCAGGAAGCCGGGGAGGCGATCAATCAGGATGGGCTCTGTTTGCGTTGTGTAGATCCGGAAGTGTGGGGTGCGGATCACCAGGCCTTTGTCACCGTCGTATGTCCAGTCTTCGACTGATTCGATCGAGGTGGAAGGTGCTGGGCGTGCTGCGGTGGTCGCGTCGGGAGCCGCCGCAGTCTGTGCTGAAGGCTTGGATGGGTTCGATGTGCAACCGGTCCCGAGAAGTAGAGCGAGCAAGAGAGCGAGCGACGCACGCGAGGATGTGCAGAGCCGCTTTCGCAGCTCATGGATTCGTGAGGCGAATGGAAGCAAATGGACAATACGATGCGGAGTGAGCATCAGGAAAGCCCCGCAAGCTGGGCACGGGCTGCATCGAGATCCGCCTCCGCTTTGGCAAGCTGAGCCTTCGACTCTTCAACGAGCTTGGGCGGGGCCTTGGCGATGTATCCGGCGTTTTTGAGTCGGCCGTTCATGGTGGTGATGGATTTGGTGAGATCGGCGATGAGCTTCTCAAGCCGGGCCTTCTCGGTCCCGGCATCCACAGCATCGGCGAGATTCGAGAGGAACAGTTCGTGGCCCTCGAAGCGGAACGACACACAGGAGCCTTCCTCGGGCGCGGCGGTGCTCACGGATTCGAGACCGGCGAGTGTCTGCACAAGGCCGCCCCCCCCGGCGCTGGGCGCGTTGATGATGGAGAGGATTGCCGCGGCTGCGGCGGGCGTGTGCAGCGTGATCTTCCGCTTGTCGTGGACGTTGTGCTGGGCGCGGACTTCACGGATGGCGGTGATGAGCGAGCGGAGGCGTTCGAACTCGCGCTCGGCGTCGTCGTCGTGGAGTGAGTCGGCGAGCCTCGGCCAGCCTGCGGTGCAGAGCAGGCCCCCCTTTCGTGAGGGCGCGAGGTCGAAGCCGTCGAGGCGGTCTATCTCAACGTGCCGCAGATGTTCCCAGATGGCCTCGGTTACAAACGGTGTGACCGGGTGCAACAGGCGGACGATGGTCTCGAGGGCGTGGGCGAGGACAGCGCGCTGGCGCGGGGAGGAATCGACGGTGGGTTTGATGCCCTCGATGTACCAGTCGCAGAAGTCGCGCCAGAGGAGGTCGTAGAGGGTTTGCGCGTAGTTGGCGAACTCGTAGTTGGCGAGGGCGGCCTCGGCATCGCGGACGCCGGCGTGGAGGCGGGAGAGTATCCAGCGGTCGATGAGCTGGGTGGGCGCGTCACCGCGTGACGCTGGCTCGCCACGGAGTGGCGAGGTACCCAAAGGCGAGGTACCCAAAGGTCGGCGGAGGATGGTGAGCGCGAAGCGCGAGGCGTTCCACAGTTTGTTGCAGAAGTTGCGGCCCGCATCGAACTTGGTCGAGGAGTTCTTCCCGGTCTTTGGGTCGAGGACAACGGGGAGGCGAACATCCTGCGTGTTGGTCGCCATCTGCGTGAGGGTGAAGCGCATGGCATCGGTGCCGTGCGACTCGATGATGTCGCGCGGGTCGACACCGTTGCCCAAAGACTTGGACATCTTGCGGCCGTCGCCGTCCTGGATGACGGCGTGGATGAAGACGTTGTGGAAGGGGGGCGGACCGGGACGGGCCGAGGCACTGGGCACTGGGCACTGGGCACTAGAGGAAGAAGAGGCACTCGGAGTGTCTTTCCCTTCGTCGCTCCGTCGCTCCGTCGCTCCGTCGCTCCTGAGATACCGATTGAACATCACCATGCGGGAGACCCACAGGGTGATGATCTCTCGCGCGGTGCAGAGGACCGATGACGGGTTGAAGGCTTCGAGAAGGCCCTTGTTGGACTCGGCGTTGAAGGCGGTAGGGTCGGGCCATCCGAGTGTGCTCAGCGGCCAGAGGGCGGAAGAGAACCAGGTGTCGAGGACGTCGGGGTCGCGCCTGAATCCGGCCTCCTCCAAGCACTCTGTTAAAGGATGATCTTGCCCTTCAGGATCCCGAATGGCGATTGAGTATTCAAGCGAACCAAACGCATATCCGTAGGCAAGCGAGTCAGTTTGTCCTTCCCTAGGGCGGATCGTGGGATGACCGCGGAAGTCCGCCCTTCCTGCCTTACATGCAGCCGACAGCTGAGGCTTAAAGTCTGCCATGGACGGATGTTTGGAACCGGCCTGAGAAAGCATAGCAGAGGGGGTCCCAGCCGTCGGGTGCCACACCGGAATCCGGTGCCCCCACCAGAGCTGGCGCGAGATGCACCAGTCGCGGATGTTGTCGTGCCAGTGCTCGAACGTCCTGGCGTACCGAGCGGGGTGGAAACTCATGGAGCCGTCGCCCGCTCCGTTTTCTCCTTCATTTGCTGCTTTGCTGCTTTGCTGCTTTGCTGCTTTCGACCCCGTCGTCCGCTGATCCGCCACCAAGGCGTCATTCGCGGTCGCCGCCATCCTCGGATCAGTCACCTTCACGAACCACTGGTCGCTCAGGTACGGCTCGATGATCGCCTTGGAGCGGTCGGAGATCTTCACGGTCTGCTTGTACGGCTTCGTGCCCTCCAGCAGTCCCCGTGCCTTGAACTCCGCGACGATCCGCTTGCGCGCCTCTTCGCGAGACATGCCCAAAAACTGCCGCGCCTCTCCGATGTCCGTCCAGCCGTGCTTGTCCGAGATGGAGGCATCCGGCGCCATCACGCAAATGAGGCCCGTGCCCGCGGAGTTGCGGTTGATCTGCTCCTTGTGCCGGAAGTACAGGTCGTAGTCGTTCTGGTCGTGCGCGGGCGTAACCTTCAGAAAGCCCGTCGCGTACTCGGCCTTGGTTTCTTGGCCCTTGTCCGCGGCGTATTCCGCACCGCTCTGGAGAGCGGTGCCACCCATCGCCTTGGGCAGCACGACATAGTCATCGGCCACGATCGGGAGGATGCGGCCGACAAAGGGCAGTTCGACCCACAGTCCTTCAAGAGCCTTCAGGCGCGGGTCGTGCGGGTTCATGCCGATCGCGGCATCCCCGAGATACGTCTCAGGGCGCGTCGTCGCAACGGTGACCCACGCCTGCTCATCGGCGGGGTGCTGATCCGCGCCGGCATAACCCCGCCGCGCCAACTCGCCCCACGTAACCCCTGCCGTCTCCGATCTGCTGATCTGCTGATCTGCTGACCTGCTGCTCTCTCGTGCTTGCACGAGCGGATACCGCATGTAGTAGAACGCCGTGTCGATCTCGATCTCGTCCGTCTCATCGTCCGCAACGGCGGTCCTGAGCTCCGGGTCCCAGTTCACCAACCGCTTGCCGCGGTAGATCAGGCCGTCGCGGAACAGGCGAAAGAACGCTTCTCGCACGGCCGCAGCGCACTGCTCATCCATCGTGAAGCGCTGGCGCTCCCAGTCGCAGGAGCAGCCCATCGCCTTCAACTGCTCGGTGATGGTCTTCTCGTACTCGTCCTTGAAAACCTGGATCTTGGCGATGAACTCGGCGCGTCCAGTCTCCCCGTGAAAGTCCTGACGCCGGCGACCCTCTTCCTTGAACACGCGCTTCTCGACCACCGCCTGCGTGGCGATGCCCGCGTGGTCGGTGCCCGGCATCCACAGCGTCTCGAAGCCCATCATGCGGTGCGCGCGGGCGAGGATGTCCTGAAGGGTGTTGTTCAGTGCGTGCCCGAGGTGCAGCGCGGCCGTCACGTTCGGGGGCGGGATGAAAATGCAGTATGGCTTGGCCTCGCCGCTCAGGACGCGCGCGGGGTCGGCGTGGAAGGGTCTGGCATCGTCCCAGGCCTTGGTGACGCGCGGCTCGGCATCGGCGGGGCGGTACGCCGCGGGCATGGCGAGGTCGGCACCCCCGGGGGGGTGTGGTGGGGTGCCTGTCTCTTATACACATCTCCGAGCCCACGAGACTAAGGCGAATCTCGTAT
>ENA-ORBV01016375-ORBV01016375.1-microbial-mat-metagenome-genome-assembly--contig:-NODE-16375-length-10776-cov-6.391719_pt1 | contig 10776 bp, 15 predicted proteins | sample MGYA00237777_ERZ505514 | MGnify/ENA primary metagenome ERZ505514 (study PRJEB26160, sample SAMN06269048) | microbial mat metagenome | isolation source: Oligotrophic lake microbial mat | place...
CCCTTGAGAAGAACACACAATTTTATTTTTCCGATTAAATCATCAATTTAATTATTAATTGTATTAATTGTAAGCCATGGCGTTCAATCCTTTCAAAGGACGTCCCAAAAGCGTCCCACCAGCAACTAGGCCTGGTGTGGAGTTTGTTCCCAGCAGCAACAACGATGACGACAACAACAATGATTCTCGAGCGGTTGCTCTCTTGGATGAACGCATTGCCGCAAGACGCAGCAGTAGTTTCTTGAGCGGCAGGAACAACAGCAGTCACCACAGCAGTGTTTCTTCTTCTCGAGGAGTGAAAACAGCTCGAATGGTAGATGATGGCGAGAAAAAGCCACCCGCACGTGCTGTTGCCAGCAAGCCGCCAATGACGAGCCACAGCAGTCATAGCAACTACAGCAGCAACAACAAGAACAAAACTAAGAAGCCTTCCGAACAAGACGATTTGGAAGCCAAACGTCAAGCCAGAGCATCTGCTTTGGCAGCCACTGGCCACCACACTGACAACGCTCTTGGCGGCCGCAACAGTCTTCATCAGCTTGACCGGAACATTCGTGCCCGACGACAACAACAACAGCACCGTACTACCAGCCGGAGGGCTTCCCTTCCCAACATTCCCTTTGGTATCTTTTCGAACCGCACCAATCAAAATGACAATAGTGGCGCCTCCTCCAAGCCCAAAAGGAAGAGCAAGACTGCCATGAGCAGTAGTCGTCCTACTAAAAATAACTACAACAGCGACGATGATGAAGACAATAAGAGCGATAGCCGTCAAACCTCCTTGCAAGTCATTGAACGCGACATTGAAGCCAAGAATCAAGCACGGCGTTCCATTGTGGAGGGAACCTATGCGACGACCGCGAATTATGCCGGCCTTGGACGTGCTACGTCGAGTAGCACTGCTGGAACAAACACAACCACCACAACGACGACGACTAGACCCTGTGATGATCATGACATCAAACAACGAGCTCGCAGCTTGCTACAGGGATCGGCGGCGGTTGTTCCGGGGAGTCGTGCCTCGTCGTCCATGACGGCCATGTCCGTGGAAAAAGACGCTACCAAGACAAATGCGGCCCGCGGCAACGGCGGCGGTATCGACCCAAAACCACCAAGCATGAAGGATGGCGGGCCCAAGAAGAACGATGACGACAAAGCGGCCATTGCGGAGGCCATAGATGCAGTCGCCGCAGCGGTTCGTTCCCTGGGGTTGATGGAAGGAGACGACGACGAAGAATCGATCGAAGAGGAGACCAACGCGGATGCGAACAAACACAAGACGGACGGGGACATGGAAGTCCCATCCAGTAATAACAACCGCGGCGGAAACTGGGCAAAGATTCATGGCAGTGGAAGTGCGCTGTTGGAAGACGGTGAGGAAGGAGGAGGCCGTCGCCGCAATAGTAGGATGGCACAGGACCCATTGAGGCAAGACGACTACTTTGGTGTAGAGTTTGGAACGATGCGACTCGCGACAGATCCGCTGAGGAGCAATGACAACGATGATGAGCAAGACACTGTGGAATTCCATGACTTGGAAGATGGTAAGCTTGCCGTGGCCAGAGCAGTGGAAGAAGAGGAGGAGGATGAAATGTTCATCCCGGCCGCTGTAGAGTATGACCCCGACTCCAAGCCAGCCGTGTACAAGAAGCGCCGCTTCCGAGTCTACTGCTCTTTGGCATTTTTCATGATCTTGGCAACCATTGTGGCCATTGTCATTCCAACCCAAGTGGGAACGAAAAACAAGAAAAGCGATGGAGACAATGAATTATTTCGACCCACCATGGCTCCCACGACATTTCGCGAGTCGCTTGGAATTCAACAGCAACTGGAAATTATCGTGGGAAGCTCCAAGCTGTACGATCCAGAATCTCCCCATAACAAAGCTCTCAATTGGATCTTACACGAGGATCCCATGGAACTCACTCCCGACGCTGAAAATCTCTTGCAGAGATACATTCTGGTGCGTTTGAAGCTCCCAAAGTTGACGACGAAGAAGATAATTGCTGAAAACTAAGGACCTTACCATACTCTCTCCTTTGCGCGTTTATCCTCAGGCGTATTTTTACTTTCATACGACGACCAAGGGTCCTTGGAACAATTGTAATCCCCCCCAATCCAACGAAACGGAAGTCTGTGACATGGAAGTAGTCACTTCGTACGAACCGTTCGAATCGGAAAAACTGCCAAACGGCGTTCGCTGGCTCAGTGGTCGACCCGAGTGTCATTGGTGGGGAATCACGTGTGAGAAAAATGTTGTGTTTCTAATTGCAAACCGTAAGTTTTTGTGATGCAATGTTTTGGCTTCTTTTCACTCTTTTCTTGTTTATTGGCTCAACTTTTTGTTGGAACCAAATCTACTCCAGGCGGTCAAAACATGACCGGCACCTTCCCGGAAGATCTAGCCCATTTGTCACGGCTGACCTACATCAACTTTGCGTGGAACGAGTTGGAGGGAACGCTGCCGAGCCTGTCGTCTCGAATGAAGCCCATCACAAACATCGAACTGCAATATAATTATTTCAGTGGCACCATCCCAAGCGACCTCTTTCAGTTCGAAAATCTGCTTCGAGTCAATTTGGCAGCTAATCGGTAAGGCGGCGATCGGTTGAGTACATGGAAGAGACACAGCATTTGACGCAGAGTGCACAATCTTGGCTAACAATTTGCCTATGATTCTACGTCGATACAGACTTGCCGGGGCACTTTCCATCCCCCCCAACGCCAAAGCTAAGAGTAGCTTGAAAGGTGTGTTCCTTTTTGACAATGCTTTGAGCGGTACGATACCCACCGAACTGTTACAATTCAGCGATCTTGGTAAGTGGGAGATAAAAATGGCGGCTCTTTTCTTGAAACTTGTTTGTGCCACTGCAGCTCATTCACAGCGCTGTGTTTCACGTTGCACGTCATAGGCTATCTGCGTTTTTCGAGCAACTATTTTTCGGGTTCGCTGCCGTCAGAACTGGGTCTCATGTCGAACATTCAAGAGCTCTGGATGAATGAAAATTATTTGAACGGAACGATCCCCACGGAGATTGGCGAACTAAGGGCACTTAAGGATCTGCGCCTCCAGAATACTCATATGTCGGGTGAGCTCCCCGACGAGCTTTTCAATCTAAAATTGATTGAGCGGATCAACCTCTATGATGCCAACTTTACCGGGACCATCAGTACTCTGATTGGCAAGTTGAGTCCAACGCTATCTATGTTGCGACTTCGTGGAAACAACTTTTATGGAGAGCTCCCGACGGAAATGAATCTTTTGACCACGCTGCAATCCTTCTGGGTTCATTTTACTAGTATCGCGGGAGCGGTGCCCTCTGGGCTATGCAGACTACGCGATGATCTGATTTTGAGGGAACTTGTAGCGGACTGTATGCCCAATGAAGACTCGGGCGTGGCGCAGATTGAATGCCCCGACGGTTGTTGCACGGCGTGCTGTGACGATGTCACTGGACTTTGTTTTGACATGTTGAATCGCAGCTCGAATGGCAACTAAGTGGGAGCTCTGATGGAAAAAGGATGGAAAAGTGAATGAAGTGATGGTACCAAATGAGTATATGTGTATGCGTGTAGAATCAAGATTGAAAAGAAAAAAAAGTATTTAGCAGAATTCAAATAAGATGTGGACGAAAGCAGCTGGTTGTCTTCTACTATGGCGTTCCTTCTCATAGCTACCTAGTACTACATGCTAGCTAGCTAGAAGTCTCGTGACAATAGTCTAGCTAGCTTGACAAGTAGACTAGTCGAATAGTATAGTACAGTACAGTACTGGTAGACTAGCACTCCGGAGTCAACAGTTCTGTGTGGTAGTTCCCTTGCTAGGGCTAGTGTGCGATATTGGCCGTCTAAGTATCTTTTGGATCTTTCGTCATAATCTTTCAATACCGTTTGTAATTTCGATTCTCATAGCTATAATTCTCATTGCCTCTCTCGAAGACCTTCCTACTAGCTAGTACAATTGTAGTGGCATCTGGTGACTTTCCCTTCAGCGCCATTGATTCATGTTGGGGAGGTTCTGTTGCTAATAGCAAGCTAGAGCTGACTATCGGTATCAGCGATTTAACTTTTTCACACTTTGTATCATTTTGAGCTTTTTATCTTGCTGGGATCGAGAACTATGAAGCGCTTTTCTTCGCGAGAGTTCTATTTTGGTAGTTGGGTAACATTATTGTTGTTGTTGGGTGGTTGTTTCACCAGTACCCATGGCATGGATGAGGATGTCCGAGTTCAAGAATATCGGAAGCGATACGGAGATATTTGGCCACCTCAATACGTCCCCAACACCAAAGGTTGGAAAAAACTCATGGACCATCGGTTTGAGCAAGTGCAAGAGATAGAAGATCGTCATCAGAAATATGATGCTTGGATTCAGGTATGCAAAAATTGGCCTCTGAAAAGAATTTATCATGTCGGGGTGGATTTGAAGTGTTATTCATTTTCTTAAACTTTTGTGTGGGTCTTTTTGTCGTGGGCGTACACCAGACTGTCACACAGGCGTTTGTGGCTCCCAACTTTACCACGGTAAGCGATTCCATTTATTTCTGCTGGTGATGACGGCGGCACTCTTCTGAGACTTCTCTACTACCAAAATATGCATCCTTACACTCAAAAATTCGTAATTGATTACTGAATTTTGCAGTATGGCTTTGGTCTGGTTAGAGGTCCTGAGGAACTAACCCACACTCTCCAAACAGAAATCCGGGGTGGAATTGAACGCGGAGAGACTCGCGAAGAGCATGCGATTCTTGCGATTGAAGGGGAAAAGTGTTTATTCATTGACCGGCCTGACCTGACAGACAAAGTAAGTAGTGAACCAGAAAGAGGCGAAAAAAATCCACATTCTCTGCTTGTTTTCTGCGATCCCAATGGATGCTGATATATATATATATTGGATTCCCACTCGGATTTCCAGGTGATTGAAGAGCTGCAACCGTACGTGGAGGCTTGGAGTGGGATTGAGCTGGAACCAGCAGTCGCCTATGGCTTTCGATTGTATAGACCGGGAAATTCGTTGAATATGCACATCGATAAATCACAAACTCATGTGATATCCATGATCTATCATATTGATCATTCGGAGGACTCGGAGCCTTGGCCAATTTACATTGAGGTATGAGACATGCCTGAGTGTTGCGGAAAATGTTGTTCTGACGTAAATATCCCTACATGAAAAAGAGAGTCTCACGAAAATGCACACGGATGAATTCGACAACAATACACAATATTTTATCTTCCTAAGGATTTTGAGGGAAATACGCATGAAGTAATACTTGCACCTGGAGACTTGTTATTCTACGAATCATCAAAATGCCTTCATGGACGGCCAAAACCATTTGTTGGCAGTTGGTACTCTTCCGTGTTTGTTCACTATTATCCAAAACAGTACGTCCAAGCCAACAACGCTCTTTTTGTTTTGAATTTGTGGTTGAATCTGTCATATCAACCATTTGGGTTGCTGTTATCTGTACAAAGATACATCCGAAAATATCCAGACTTGTTGTTGTTGAAACCTAGGTTTGAACTATAATTACTCACAATTCAACATTTTCATTTCCTTTGCGTGCAGCGGTTGGATGGAGAAGGATCACTCTCTTGAAGGGCATTATGGGGTTCCACCCCATTGGGATGAATATATACCACCCGAACAAAGAAAAGCCGTACCTGTTGTCGTTCGAGGGACCAGTTTGAAAGAACCAAGTTGTCCCCATTCTTGGTGCAATACACAACACTCGATCCAGTGGTCGGGTCCTGGCGAAGAGGGATACTGGATTGATGCCAAACGAACGTTGCACCCATTTGTACCAAAGTTGATGGGGAACGAAGACGAAGAATTATAGTAGCATGTACTAGCGTGAAAAAATATTACTACAAACGGATACTCAAGCAGGCGATATGACAACTAAATCTTGGCACGGTGGCATTCCTTTCCTTGACTGTACCTAATGGTAGAAAAAGAGTACCTAACTGATCTTGCTGCAGCTACTGCACCGGTACTAACAACTACTCTACTACTAGCTACTTGTAGCTAGCTACTGGAGACACACAGGTTTTACATTACATGCATGCTGCACTTTACAATAGCAGTAGCTTGCTACTTTCCAAGCTAGCTAGGAGTAGCTACTATTACTAGCAGTTTAGTGTCTACTAGCTAGCTACCAGGTAGTAGAATAGTAACCAATGGTAGAGGAATGGGAGCAGGTGTGGGACAACGAAAGCCCAACAAGCAGTTTAATCGTGAAACCAAAGTCGCGGGTCATTAGCGTGACAATTTATTGTGAACCAGAGTCTTTTGAGAACGCCAATCCATCAATGAATCCTTGTCGCCATGGTTTCGCATCCCAGCCATCTAATTAGTTGCTTGTATGCACATTAATTTTTGTTCCTGGTGTAACAGACCACCCCCATCTTCAAAAAGTGTTGAGAGAGAGCGTTGATTCTTTTATCATGACGAGACAGGTTACCAACAGAAATATCCTTGGCAACACGTTTGTGGCCGTATGGCTTCTTGTGGCCATGATAATGATGAGCAGTGACGACACCCGCAATTTGGCCAGTGCCTTGAGCGAAGAAGAGCGTCGGGCAGAATACGATAAGCGATATTCGAGACAATGGCCGCCCAAATAGTATTTGCCGAACACTGAGGGGTGGAAAAGGGTACGATAATTTGTCTTGTCGTGGATGCATTGATTGGCTGGTGGCACAAATGAAATGCAAGCATGAAGCGACGATTTCTATAGAAGATTTTGGAATCTAAGTTTGTTTCCCCTTTATTTCATTCCTTTCTTTTGCGTTCTTTCTACAGGTCCACGAGCATCGCTTTGACCAGATTCGAGAAATTGATGATTACGACCAAAAATATGAGGGGTGAGTCTTCATGGTTGACTTTTAGTAGTTTCTTTGTGGGCAAAACAACTCACTCATGGACCTTCTTTTTTTTGTCGAAATTGATTTTTCAGGTACATGCAGGTAAAGTCTTGAAAAGACACACACAACTTCGTACCGTGCCGAAAGGAATAGACATCTTAAAATTTTCGTGCTGACTTTTCTCTTCTCCATTATGTTGCTGCTACTGTACCACCCACCCACACACAAAAATCGAAGAGCATGTTTGCGGCCTTTTTGGTACAAAATTTTACCGAGCTAGGATTTGGACTTGCCAGGGCTCCACCCGATTTGACGGCGGCCCTCCAGGAAGGCATTCGAGGTGGTTTGGAGCGTGGCGAGCAACGGGATGAAGTTAAAATTCCAGTCATTGAAGGACAACTGCAGCCCTGGTTTATTGACAGAAAAGATTTGACCAAACGAGTACGTGGCATTCTCGCATTTATCATCAACAATAATCTGCCTGTCTTTTTTGCGTGAATTTGTGTGTCAATTTCCTTGTCTCAGCCAGAAGACCAACAACAATCTATTTATTTATTTATTTATTTATTTATTTATTTTGTAGGTTCTGGATGAGCTGCAGCCATACACAGAAGCCTGGGCTGGAATGGAACTCACCCCAGCCATGGCCTACGGATTCCGACTGTACCGTGACGGAGCTGTTTTGAATATGCACGTACGTCTAGGACACCTCATTATTTTTATTTTCGAAACTGCCGTGCGTCCATTTTCTCAAGTCTCTCAACTTTATATTTTTCCCAAATTTCCTGTATTTATGTGTCGACAGGTGGACCGAAAACAAACGCACATTATCTCTATGATTTATCACATTGACTCGGAATCGGATGAACCCTGGCCCATTTTAATTGAGGATTTCCTGGGACGTACTCACGAAGTGATTTTGGCTCCGGGGGATATCCTGTTCTATGAATCCTCCAAGTGTATGCATGGCAGACCAAAGGCATTCAAAGGCCAATGGTATTCTTCCATTTTCATTCACTATTATCCCGCACAGGTAGGTACCTAGAAAGAAAAAGTGATTCATGTTTGGTTTATTTGACTCTGATTGTCCCTTCCCGCCACTGCTGACACAAATTGAAATGTTGCTGTGTACCATCAAATTCCAGGGCTGGCAAGACGAAGACCATCAACAACGCGCCCATTACATTGTACCTCCAGATTGGAGTTCACCGGCAGGCAAAAAAAAGGAAACGCCATTGCTCATGATGGGAACCAGCTTTAAAGAACCGGAATGCCCTCATGGTTGGTGTGGCACAGAGAATACCATCAAATGGTCGGGACCCGGAAAGGACGGGTTTTGGATTGACCCCAATCAACGAGAGCACACGTTTGTGCCCAGACGATTCAGTGCCGGTGGTGATCTTTAAATAGAGGCCTTGAAGCCAACAGTTAGCACGGAAAGAAGTAATACTAGTGGCTAGCTTGATAATTGTCTAGTAAATTATGAAAAATCATGAAAATTATTAGTAATTTCCTGTATCCGAAGCCTGTTTGAGGAGCGAATTCAAAAAACGGCTGGCGCGCCAGGATCTTTCGCGTGATTGATTCATTGCCCGGGTCACACACTCAGACTGGGGTTCTCGCCGTTATCGGCCAAAAAGACCAAGACCAACAACAATCCATTCAACCACCCTCATCAACCAAGACAACAATAACGTACTATTACCCTATCACAATAGGTCTGTGTTTTTTTTACCTTCCTAACGAGAAAGAAATAATAAACTGGAGTATTATGAATAGCTCTCTGCTACTACGAGTCTTTGCTGTTGCATTATTGTCTTTTATAACAATATGCAGCAAGGCGGTTGCTCTTGACGAATACGAACGGATTGAGGAACACGACAAACGCTACTCTCGACAATGGCCGCCCCCCAAGTATATACCTGATACCGTTGGTTGGAAACGTTTGATGGATGCTCGATTTCGTCAGGTAGCTGAGATTGATGACCTTGGTCGTCGTTATGAAGGGTACATGCAGGTAAATCAAGTCGGTTTTTAATGATCTCTTGTTGCTCGCGTGATTTATGTTCCATTATTGTTGTTGTGATGATACAAAAAGTTTCACTCATGCCAAGGAGCAAACCTTCTTTTTGTATTTTGGCTGGTTGATTTGCTCGAAAAAATCAGACTGTTACACCTGCTTTTGTGACGGCCAATTTCACCGAATTTGGATTCGGTTTGGCCAAGGCACCCACCAGCCTCACAGAGGCATTGCAAGAAGGGATCCACGGAGGTTTGGAAAGGGGAGAACATCGATTCGAGAGTGCCGTGGAGGTTATTGAAGGAGATCGACCATGGTTTATTGACCGACCCGATTTGACCAAAAAGGTACAGTAGATATGATGCATGGATCGATATCTGGACTCGGAAATCCTCTGTTGGATGGATGCTTTTGAATTTCTTTTGCTTACTATAGCTTGACCCTTCACTTTTGCTTCAGGTCCTGGACGAGCTGCAAACATACACGGAAGGTTGGGCAGGTATCCCGCTCACCCCTGCTACTGCTTATGGGTTTCGATTATACAGAAATGGGGTGAGTGACACTTTGTTGTGTGGCCTTCCTTGTTCTCTCGTTACGCTAACCGTCTCTCGTTGTTTGTGAAATGCACCTTTTGTAGTCGATTCTAAATATGCACGTGGACAAGCCACAGACGCATGTCATCAGCATGATTTATCACATAGATTCCTCGGAGGATGCTGAACCTTGGCCGATTTACATTGAAGGTAAGATTCATTCGTAGGCATGTATTTTGGGACGCATGGAAAGCTGTTAAAAGGGGAAGATAGAAAAGTCGGTATCGTCGCCAATTTTACCACAATCTAAAAATCAAAATGTTTTGGTTGCAATCAATAGACCTACACGGCAACACACACGAAGTTATTCTGACACCGGGGGACATTTTGTTTTATGAGTCCTCCAAATGTCTACATGGAAGGCCCAAAATGTTCAAGGGTAGCTGGTATTCCTCTATCTTTGTGCATTATTTTCCTACATATGGTCATAATGAGAAAGATTACCACATGGAGGGGCACTATGCAGTTCCAGTGGACTGGCAAGAAGATATTCCTCCCAAAGAGAAAACGGCTACTCCCTTGGTCATGTTGGGGACTAGCTTCAAAGAGCCATCTTGTCCGAATGCATGGTGTGGAACGCAGGAGACAATTAAGTGGTCAGGCCCTGCCAAGGAAGGTGTCTGGATTGCACCGAACTTTGAGGAGATACCTTTTGTGCCCAGGCTTGTTGGCCGAGAAGAACTTTAGGAGTCTACTTACTGGTGTGATTGGTTGGCGGAAGAGTGGGGTGACGATGTGGAAGATGTCAGGGAGAACGCATTTTTTAGGGCAATCTTTTTTTTTCAAATACACTTGACAATTTGCTGTTATGCTTCGCGCTTTATTGAAGTCTAATTACGTAATAGTTAATTGAGTCCATGCACAAAGTGCGTCGGCGCTACTACCTGTGTAGAACTCCTGATATGCTATTTACATTTTGAGCACAAGTAGGAGTACATTACCAGGCATCATTACATTGCAAACGATGGCGTCCATCTCAATATGATTCCTAGTAGCGCAGTCTCAAAAATCTTGAGTATCTTGCTGACTACTGCTCGAGTACAGCAGCCAGGAGCAGAACCGACTATTTTTAGATGGAATAAGTAGCAGTGAAGATCTAAGATTCATCTGCTCTTGAAAGGAATAACAGGAGAACAAGACACGCAGGAAGGTGTATTGCGAAAGACGGTTTGACGCACATGGATGGCGGTATGGCATTGGACGGCGCATAGGCTCGACTGTCGTGTACAGCTGTCTCTTATACACATCTGACGCTGCCGACGAATAGAGAGGTGTAGATCTCGGTGGTCGCCGTAT
>ENA-ORBV01016376-ORBV01016376.1-microbial-mat-metagenome-genome-assembly--contig:-NODE-16376-length-10776-cov-6.152164_pt1 | contig 10776 bp, 6 predicted proteins | sample MGYA00237777_ERZ505514 | MGnify/ENA primary metagenome ERZ505514 (study PRJEB26160, sample SAMN06269048) | microbial mat metagenome | isolation source: Oligotrophic lake microbial mat | place...
CAGTAGCCCCTACTAAGTCTTCCTCAACGAGCACCTGCTCACGGACCTGGTGTTCAATCAGCAGCTGGCTGCTCTATTATTTAGCGTCATTGGTTTCACATCATCCTTATTATTTTTATAATTTTCTCACCCATCACAAACCTTGCATTGATTGTTGTTGCTACTTCAATAAAGCCTCACAGTCCTGTTGTCGTCGTGGATCATCATGGCAGCAACAGCCCCAGTAGTTACAGCCACACCCGCCACAAAGAAAGCTCCTAACAACAAGAACAAGAAGAAAAAGATGGCCTTGCCAATTGCGGTCTTGCCCAAGTGGTTGCTCTTGGGATTGACCCTTTCGGTCTTGGTCCATGTAGTACTCCTTTGGAAATTCCAACAACACGCAGCCGGCGAAGCACCCCTGTTTGGCACGGCACGGTGGCTGCAGGCGGCATGGAAGCAACAGCACAACAGCATTCAGCGCATCATAAATCCTCTAGAGGCCTATTTGCCACAAGGAACGCCTCTGCCAGAATTTAAAACGACCAAGGATGATGATGACAATAATGATGATGATTCCAACAATAACAACCAAGATGACAATCCACCAAAACCTCTCAACGTTGTCTTGTTGTATGCGGACGACTGGAGACATGATTCCTTGGGCATTGCCGGAAATCCGATCGTTCAAACCCCCTTCCTGGACCAACTCGCTCGTGACAAGGGCATTCGATTTACGCACAATTGTGTCACGACCAGTATTTGTTGGATCAGTCGAGCGACACTCCACACGGGTCAATACGCGTCCCAACACAAGGGTTGGATGCCCGAAGAGCCCTATTGGTATCGGCAGTGGTATCACACCTTTCCTTATTTGATGAACAAAGTACAAAACTATTTTGTGGGACACGTCGGCAAGTGGGATTACGAACATTTTCATGAGGTCCCCCAAGTATATGAGACGTATGGATATTCGAGAATCTATTCGCGTCAGCATTGGTATACGACCGAACAAGTTGAAACCGAAGTCTTGGAACAACTGGCCGTCACCAAACAGCAACAAAGTCATGGGACAACTCCGTCGGCCTTTGATAAACAAAAGTACAAAATAAACATTGATCCAGAGACAGGCGCCGAACAAATACATGCCACGGATCGCATCACTCATGATGCTTTGGAATTCTTACAAACACGACCCCGCGACCAACCTTTTATGTTGACGGCGGCCTATTTTCCACCCCACGTCGTGGATGTTTCGGAAGAACAGTGGTATCCGCAACCGGAAACGCTGGACGTCTATGACCAACTCTTTTCCAAGTCCAATACGACCCTTTATCCTCTGGTTCCTCCCACGAATGATATTGCGGCCATGAATGCTTCTTGGAGTCGCTTGCCTCCAACCATATTTGAGGAAACTCTCAATGAAGCACGAACACGATGGCATACCCGCTTTGATTCCATGTCCAAATACGATGTCATGATGAAACGATACTATCGCATGATTACCGGTGTCGATCGTTCTTGTGAACAAATTTATCAAGAATTGGAACACCAAAATTTACTCAACGATACTCTCATCATATTTACCACTGACAATGGATTTTATCATGGCGAACATGGATTGGCTGGTAAGTGGTATCCCCACGAAGAAAGCATTCGCATTCCCTTGATCCTTGTGGATCCACGAGCGGCACCGGAAACACGAGGCACCACACGAGACGACTATACGCTCAATATCGATTTGGCACCTACCTTGTTGGGTGCGGCACGCATTCCGAAACCATCCGCCATGGAGGGACACGATATGGCAGAATTGTATTTGGCAGAGACTAGTTATCCAAAGAATGCCATGGATTCCACAAAGAACAACAAGGACGACCAGCACAACAATAAGCATGTTCCGAAATCCTGGAGAACCGAGTTTTATTATGAACATCCTCAATTCTTTGGGGATAAATTTATTCCAGCTTCCACGGCGCTGGTACGAAAAACACACAAATATATACAGTGGGGTACAGTCAGTGAAACCCTGGGGACAGCCCAAGCTGCTTCAACTGCGAGTAATAGCAATGGCACTGAGAAACGAATAGAACAATTGTTTGACTTGACCACAGACCCGAGAGAGGAACAAGATGTCAGTCGGCACCCTCAATACGCATCCATCCTGGAAGAGATGAGGCATCGGCATGACCAACTACAACAAGAGTGTTGCAACTCACACCATCCCAAGAATGGACCCGAGTCAATCGGCAAAGTACAGTCGTAGCACGCATGTGCATACATGAATAACAATATAACTAAATAAAGCATGATTATGCTACCTACTTTCTTCTTCGTATGAAATTCTCAACAACAATACTTTCCAGATAAAATCATCAACAAAAGCAACGCATGCACAGCGGTTTGTCGCTCCACTAGTTGCAAGTGCAGTTGCATCCACAAAGAAGCTCAGTACAGTCAAAGTAAAATACGCATGGAAATACTTCGACGTAATATTGAGCCATCTCTGTGTGGGAATAATTCAATTCATAAAAACAAGATGGATCATTCAAGAGACACAACTCCTTTGGGACGGTGCCTGACAAACTCGTACTTCCACTTATATATAATGCCCCACGTGGCATGCCGGTAGCGTTGCCAGCCATGAACGCTTCCATAATGCGATCAAAGGGAACGGGGCCAGTCAAAAGAGGCAGCTGGTTAATACCAAGGGCAACAAAGTCTTTTGAAAAGAAATTGGGTGGAATGGTCCCCGTTAGCCCTTCATTGCGCCCAAGGTGAAGGCTCTTCAAGTTGCTCATAAGTCCCAGTTCGCTTGGAATTTGCCCTCTTAGAGAAGCTTTCCACAGGTCAAGCACCTCCAGGTGTTTCAATTGGAAAATAGTAGAGGGGATTGTCCCGGAGAGGGAGTTGTCAAAGAGGTACAAGTATTTCAAGTTGGAAAACTGACCAAGATAGGATGGAACAGTGCCTAACAAATTGTTGCTCCCAAGACGTATCCATTCCAAATTTGTCAGCTGAGTCATCTGGTATGGCAGCATATCCATAAGCAATGTATTGTAGGAGTCGTGATTGCTCAAGTCATACACCTGCAAAGCTGTTAACAAAGCAAGTTCAGGGGGCATGGATACCTGGTCCAACACAAATAGACCGGGCATTGCATCACGAACACCCGACAACATTAATATGGTATATTCCCCCTTCTCATTACATATCGACGATTCAAGATTTTGGTCATAATTTCCTTCATCGTTATACCCCCCAAAGTTAGAGGAAAACCAGTCACATTCAGGCGTTGCGTCGTCCATCCAATCTGTGCCAAAGCCAAGGGGCCAGTTGGGGCCATCAGCGGCAAAGTAGAAACATGCTAGTGCAAACAGTTGCTTCTTTCGCCATTCTTCCATGGTTGAAATGTGTCGGTGCGTTTCGAGCCAGTCATAGGCCTTCGTTTGATGCGAGAATGGGTTTTGCAAGCTCACCAAAGTGTAAGCGGGAAGGGTTTCCAGAAGATATTCCAGATGTGTTGGTGTTGTATTCGTGACAACAGATCCCAGAATGACCGAAGGTTTTGTGGGATTCGCTTCCTCCTTCCCAGTGTCCTTGCTGTTGCTGGACTTACGTGGTGCCAATACCACGCCAAGCACGATCCCCACTATCATAACCAAACCGGCAGCAAAAAGGAAGCATACCAGACGATGCTCCTTTTGTTTCTTGGCCTTTGCTTCACGCTCCAACTGCTCCAAATCCACAGCGTCTGCATGGGCCAAGTGGGTCGGAGCTACTGGGGTAGCTTCGACGAGATCATGGTCGCGCTGCAGCGAGGGATCTGTGGGTGGTTCGGTAGGCGGCACTTCGGGACTCACAAAGGAAGAACTACTACGAGGCTCCGTAGTTGCCACGTCTGGATAACCCGGCGAGGGAGGACTTGAGTTCTGTAAATGGTTGCTCAGATCATCGTCCGGGAGCACGTTCTGGTTGAGATCCATTGTGAACCCTTCCTCGTCTTCTTCTCCTTCCTGCGTTTCTTGAGCTTCTAGGTCCTCGCCGTCCTCGGCCGATCGTCTGCTGGTGGCAGACCGTTTTGCTTCAAGCTCTTCTGCTGTCCGTCTCAAGCCACGGACAACCGTGTTGGTAGTCGCGGCAGCAGTGTTAGTAGGATTGGAAATAATGTTACCACCTTTTTGGAGTGCTTTCTGGCGTGCCTGTCGTTCGGCTCGCACGCCAACAGTGCTAAGTTGCATGCCCGAGGCTTTTGCCAGGATTGCCATTTCTCGTTGTCGAAGTGCAGTAGCATCCACCATCACTTCCCTCTTCTGGGATGCAGCTCCAGTCTCGTTGCTATCACGCCCGTCTTCCAGTTCCTCGCCTGGAGGTGTTTGGTCAGGTGCATCTTCTACTTCCCTAGCACCTTCAGCGGGTAACTTGCTTGGGTCGTTTTCGTTGTTACCAGAGGTCATTGTGTATCGTTATTATTATGCTGTATGGTCAGGAAAAACAAAAGATAAAGAAATTCGTACAACTCGTACAATTTAAAAGACTCGCAGTCAATTTATGATTTCATTCTAGCTAGCTAGCCAGCTACTAGCTAGAATTCAATATGCTGTAGCTACAGTGTCATCAGCGACTGTTGCCTACAGTACAACAGGTCCTACGTCAACGTACTTGTGCAATGAATGAATGACGTGGTACATCACACGTACGTGAGTGCTAGCTACCTAACTGCTACCTACTAGCTATCCCTTTATCGATTTGGGGACGGGGTGCGTCCCCAAAATAACCCTAGCCTTATAAACCTGATTTCTAGCCAGAATAGCTTAGCACTGCGTCCCGATGAACTAACCAATAATGTTCTCTAGTAGCTAAGCTACTTGTTTTTAGTTTGTGGACTCGCACTATCTCTACCTGCTGTCTAGATATCAAACCAATGCTGCAGCGAAATATTCAGTTTCGACGATGATATTTCCCCAAACGGCTTGAGAGCTTATCGCGGCAAAATGACGGAATCTCGGACAGCGGGAGGATTCCGACGGCTCATAGGCCTCTTCCCCATGAGCAGGAGCAATGGGCCGCCGGTGGAAGAAGATGAATCACCTGCGGCGTCTCCTGCAAACTCTCTTTCATCCGACAATCATATTCAGGATGTTGTTGGAGACGGATCACCAATACGGGGAGTAGGCTTAGGAGCAACTTTTGATGAGCATGCAATTGAAGCAGAAATAAACGAGAACAACAACCCGAACATCATGCCGGGGACTAGGCAATCTGAAAGCCGGTTGGTTGCAGAAAAAACAACGCCTACTTCTTCCAAAGCAAGTCCAACAACAACCAACAAGCAAGTGGCAACAACCAAGAAGTCTGGATCAAAGGGAAAACAAGTGAAAAAGTCCAAGGCAAGTAAAAGAAATGAGAAAGAACAACCACAACAACAAGGCGAACCTGCTGACGAGTGCAATACGGGCAAAAAACAAGGCGAGGTGAACACCGCAACGGATTCCGAACCTGCACCCATCATGCATGTTCCGATTCCGGCCGATGTGTTGGCGAGGCTAAAAATTTCAGAGATAAAGCTAGAACTTTCGATTCGAGAAGTATCGTTTGGTTCTTCTTGGAACAAGGCAAAGCTCCTCGAGCATTTGCAGCATGCTCTTGAACTGGAGACCCCTGTGGTGCATTCAAAAAAGGTCGGCATTCAAAAGAAAGACAAATGCAATGACGAGGACGACCTCACCGGTTTTGCTCCAGGAGCGTATTGGAAGTTGTTAACACCCATGGCGACAGTGGTGGAAGAGCCAAAAATTGCACCAAAGCTGCATGCGCCAACAGAAGATGCAGTGGTGCCACCACAACCAAAGCACAATTACAAAGACAAGTTCGATCGACCGCCTTTTGTTGGCACAGTAAAGAGACCAGTGCTCTCCAGAACTGGTCGACCCATGCTTGACGCCAACAACAATCCAATGATGGAAGAGAAAGTTCGAACCGAAGGAACAGCCAACCCTGAATTTCTACGAAAGCATGCATTGAATCGTCACTCCCTACCAACAGAGTTTGTTAATCCTTTCTTCCCTTGGCACGAACACAGTATCAACAACAACAAAGCTTTCAGCATGGCCTTGTTGTGCGAATGGACGAACATAAAGGCAGTCAAGCTAGCAAATGGTGGTGAGCATTACAAGAACTACAATCATAACCGTGATTACTTTACCCCAAAAGACATTCGGCAAATGCTTGGGCTGTACGTGTTGAATGGCATTGCTCATTCCCCAAGCTTGGACTCTAAGTTTGATAAGAGTGATCTTGCTAATGGCAATGCATTTGTACAGAAGAATATTTCTCATACACGTTACAAACATTTCAAAGCATTCTTTGCTTGCCAAGATCCAACACTCCCTGTTCCACCAAAGAAGGAGCATGGTAACTGGTTCGTCAAGCCATTGGTTGACTGGATAAACTACTGTGGCCCCTATGTTTGGATGCTTGGTCCGAACGCTTCTGTAGATGAGCAAACGATTGCATTTAAAGGAAGGTCTAGCATGAAAAAACGTATCACTTACAAGAGGGCTGGGGATGGCTTTCAATGTGATGCTCTCTGTGAAAATGGATTTACATATTCAGTTTTCTTCAGGAACGAGCCATCGCCTAGAAAGTACAAGCGGATGGGCTTCTCTGACTTACATGCACGTACCATGGCTCTGTTCGACTCTATTGAAGATGCCTACACACGAATTTGGATGGACAATTTGTATGTCTCTTCGCTGTTTTGTCGAGGCGCCTATCAACACGACAAAAAGGTACTTGTTGCCGGTGTTGCCCGGAAATCAAGAGGTGTCCCAAAGGTTGTTATTCAGCGTGAAGAGAAGGATCCCAAAAAAGCACTTGCATTGAAAGGTACAGTAAAAGCGGCGGTCTTAGAAGGCGACAGTCGATGCCCGCAACTTGTTGCCTGCAGTTTCTATGACAGCAAACCCGTCCACTTCATTTCAATGGTGGCTGAATCCATTGAATGGCTAACAAAAGAAAGAAAAGTCTTTGATAAAGACGAGCAAATTGTTACCGCAATAGAGTTTTTGCGTTTGAACATGACCGACGACTACAACAACAACATGCATGAGGTGGACATTGCTGATCAGCTAAGAAACAATTATCGGATTGACTTTTGGCTAAGATTCTACAAGTTTTGGTGGGCCATTTTTGTGTGGGGTTTGGGTGTTCAAATGGTAAATGCATATGTCGTTTATAAGGATGTTATGAAGACAGAAGGAGTTCCTAGAAAGGATTGGCTGACGCATTATCAATTTAATAAGGCCGTGGCATTGGCTTGGATTGACAGGGATGAAGAGGACCTGCGAGCAAGGAAACGCCGGCTGGCCAGAGAGAAAGAGATTCAAAAGAAAAGAAAACACTCCTCGCAACAACACCAAGATGATAACCCCAGTAACACCAACAACAATGCCACACCAGTGCCAAAGAGGAGATCCAATCTCAGCGATCAGTCATCATCCTCGGCCTCGGACCAAAAAACTGCAAAGTCGCCAACTGTATCTGATCATTCACTTCACAGGAATGGAGCCCTGCGATACCGACTTGACCACTCATTGCCACATTATCCCGTGCTACCGTCGAAGATGGCCTACAAATCAAAGCCTCGGTGTGCAATCCATCGTTGGGCAACGAACAGGAAAAAAGAAAGGAAGAGCAATGTTTTCTGTTGTCGTTCCTGTCAGGTTTCTCTCTGCATTGACTGTTTTGAACTATTCCACGAAGATCCTGACCTTCTGAGCAAGAAGAAACAGCTGTGTGACAACTTTATGAAAGAGTCTGATGACAACACTGAATGAAATTGTCATCGTCATTGTTTGGATGTCATTGTTTTGTGTTCGAAAGCATCAAGATGACACTTTCTAGTTGTAGTGTTAATTCGCACTTAGAATAAGACAATGACTCTATTTGTTGCTAGCAACGAATATGGAAATATTTGGGGTCGCATGCTGTCCCCATAATTTCACCGGCAAAGGGATAGTTGAGCAGTTTTAGCTCTGCTGCTACCATTGCCAGCTACTAGCTAGCTACTAGCTAGTGGTTGAACCAGCAAAGATCCACTGCATGCAGTGCGTAGTTGGGGAAACTCAGAAGAATGAAATCAGAAGAATCAGAATTCTGAAGAACTGCTCTGCTGCTGACAGTTCAATTGTGCAAGAAGCAAAACAGGAAGCACGTTCGTCCGTCACAAACTGGTTGCACTTGTCCGCAAACCCCAATCCTGCTGTTGAAGTTTTGAATGATTGGTGAATTGCTGCATTTTGAGCACTGCATTCAGACACAAGAACGCCACAACACAAGCGCCACTCCTCCTGCTTTCCACGCAGTTGACACATCCCAAATGGCGTTCTGCTCAAACCTGGTTTCATCAGCATGGGTCCTCCACAAGCAGCGGTGGCACCAGTCGCATTCGTCGGGCGCCTTCATGCAACTCAAGCAAACACGATGGGGATTGGATTGACCTTCACCGACACATTGAAGCACTCCCTGCTCCAAAAACATGACATTTTTTGACTGCCTTCACAGACACCATTCTGGGCCAGTCCAGGCAATTCCTCCATGCAAAAAAGTCTTCGGAGAGCTTGATGACGTCGTCGGGAATCACGTCGTCAGTGCAAGTGAGTCGCATCGTCGTTGGGGTCCTCATCAAAGTTCTCTCCATGCAAAGACTTGCCATCTGCCACAATGGATTTCTTGCCAAACTGCTCCTGATGGAGACGACAATCAGCGGTGGGCTTGAGACAGGCATCCCCATCAGGGTTGGCCTGGTTGTTGCATCGTGGCGCTGTGCGGTTGGGCACACAGTTGGAAAGAGCCCCACTTTGTGGCTTCCAATGCAGCAGAATGGCAGTGGATGGGGTGGTGGTTGACTGGTGGGTGGACGATGCAGTCAGGGTCGCCACAGGCAATGAGACACATGAAATGAAGATTGTCAATGTGCCGAATGTCAAGAAGCTTGGCTTGAGTGAAGGAAGTGACACGACCCCGACTTTTGAACTCCACTGAGAAGTCATGCTGAAATTCAATGAAGCTGCAAACCCAGGGGTGGCGCTCTTTCTCACATGGCATGACCCATCCGGTGGCATCCAGGACATTGTCAAGTTGAAGTTGAGGAGGCTGTTTGACAAAAGAAATGTCAAAAAAGAAGTTGTGAGAAAAAGAAGTTGACAAGGAAGACATGGCACCTGCCCAAGGAAGACATGATGCAACCATGAAAAGCATCAGCCATTCAACAGGAAACTGTCCATTGTGGGAATCAAGTGGTTCAAATGGAAAACAGTTGTCCAAAAACGTTCATAATTTTGGCATTGCTTTGGCATGGATTGTGGACAAACTAGAACAAGTGTGCAGATCACAAGAAAAGTGACGATTTGGATCATTCATGTGTTTGTTGTGTTGTGTCACCAAAGGTCACATTTTGCTGTTTGCACGCTGTGAGCAGCCTCCACCAGGGAGAACTGTCAAAGATTAATTTCGATGTTGACCATCATGTTCAGAGAACAATCAAATCAATGAGAAGCCTTCGCTTCAGGGCTCAGATCCACCATTGTCTGCTCTGCTTGGCAAAATTGTTGCACAAATGCATGCATGTTTTGCCAACACACACATTTTGCGGTGTGCTGCAACATTCACAATTCTTTGAGAAATGCAAGCAAAGGTCGAGAAAGCAGATGTCTTTAACAAAATGTTAAGGAAGTCAAAGTGTTGTTGTCATCAGGCTTTTTCTGCATCTCAGATTTTGAATTCCGAACAACAAGAGCAAAGTGTCTTGCCATTGTCAACATCCATTTGTTCAATCATGTCATCTTGGATCACTCTGCTGTGATCAATTGCATGTTCAGCATCATCTCCATCTGCATTCACCATGTCGGGATGATGGACCATGCTTTTTTTGTCCATGCAACATTGCCAACGTAGCAACAGATTCAAGCTTGATGTTTTGATGTTGCTCAAATGTTCAGCTGACACTCTCTGGAAACTTGAGTGGAAAGAGATTGGCAAACCAAGCAATGACCGTGTGGCAAATGCTTCTCTGCTTGGCCAATGAACATGCTTCAGCTTCTTGCCCGTGCATCACAAGTGCATTCCTCTGTGTCAAGGCACAGTGTCGTGTTTTCCATGCAGTGTTGGTTCCAGCTGTGCAGCACTTCAGAACTGCTGGTCCAAATTGCTGCACTGACACCTAAGAATGAGTGCCCTTTTCAAGATCAGGTGACTGGGAACCAGAGAGATGTGAAAAACAAACAATTGACTGTGCAAAATCAGTCTGGTTGTGTTGATTTGCATTTTGAATCAAAAAGGGTGTCAATGAACTGAAACATGGTGCCTTCATTTGTGCATCCCATTTGGGAACCACGAGGAAACAAGAATTGGCACCTGATCAGCAAGCTCATTTTCACAGCTCAGTTTGCAAGCATGTTTTGCAGCACCCATTTATCGGCTGTGTTGCGGATGACAGACACACCCGCAGCGCCACCCGGATGTGCCTAACCAACGCGCCGAGAGACGCCGAGCCATTTTAGACTTTGAAGTGATTTTACAATTCAGAAGCAGATCAATCTCACTCTTTCTCTAATTTAACATTTGTTGTCAACAATGTTGGATTTGCTGGCAACAGCCAGACAGAAAGGGTCCGACGACAGGTTGCGAGCCCAAATGCTTGCATCCATCGGCATCGTCTACTCAACGAGTGCCTTGCGCATTTGTTTTGTGGGTGATACACCAGCTAAAATAGGAGTACCCACACTCCGAAGTTCT